>OEIV010000720.1_pt1 | contig 16941 bp, 18 predicted proteins | sample 1539231 | NCBI WGS metagenome assembly OEIV01 (sample SAMN03794762, study PRJEB22550) | activated sludge metagenome | feature: wastewater treatment plant; material: activated sludge; isolation source: Wastewater treatment plant of a petroleum refinery complex | place: Argentina: Buenos Aires ...
CCGCCGCATCCGGCGCCGGCTCGTCGGCATCCAGCAACTGGCATTCCGGGTGGTACATCTCGATGCCGCTGCGCCCGAGCCGCGCCTCGCCGTAACAGCGCAGGCGCGCCGCGCGCTCGAGGTTGTGCTGCTGGGCCGCGCTGAAGTGGAAGAAGCGCAGCGTCATCGTCCCGCTGGCGTCGGCAAGCGTGCAGGCCAGGCTGCGCCGGCGGCCGAACTCCACGCGTGCCGCGAGCACGCGCCCTTCGACCACGGCCTCCGCGCCGGGGCGCAATTCGCGCACCGCGCTCACGCGGGTGCGGTCCTGATAGCGCAGCGGCAGGTGGAACAGCAGATCGGCCACGCTGCGGATCTCGAGCGCGGCGAGCTTGCCGGCCAGCCGCGGACCCACCCCGCGCAGCTCCGTGACGGGCAGGTGTTCGAGCGAAGATCGCGGGCTGGCGGAATCGGGGGTCAAGCGGCTGGCCGATGACGTGGGCGGACTGCGATGATAGCCCAATGCAGTTGCGGGAGGCGTCGATGAACGGGGCGGACATATTGATAGCCGGTTGCGGCGATGTGGGTGGTTTGCTGGCCGAGCGGCTGCGCGATGCGGGCCATCGCGTGGCCGGTCTCAGGCGTCGCGCCGGCTTGCTGCCCGCGGGCATCGAGCCGCTGGCGGCGGACCTGGGCGAGCCGGCCACGCTCGCAGCGCTGCGCGAGCGTCATTTCGACATCGTCGTCGTCACCAGCGCCGCGGGCCGCTTCGACGAGGATCACTATCGCCGCGTCTACGTCGAGGGGCTCGCGAACCTGTTTGGCGTGCTGCGCGGCGAGCCGCACGTGCTGCTGTCATCGAGCACCGCGGTCTACCACCAGTGCCACGGCGAATGGGTCGATGAGGATTCGCCCACCGAGCCGCACGGCTTTTCCGGCCGCATCCTGTTGCAGGCCGAGGCGCTGCTGCGCGAGTGCGCCGCACATCGCGCCACGGTGCTGCGCTTCGGCGGCATCTACGGCCCGGGCCGCGAGCGGCTGCTGCGCGAGGTCGCCGCAGGCATCGGCTGTGCGCGCGAGCCGGTGCGCTACACCAACCGGATTCATCGCGAGGACTGCGCTGGCATCCTGCAGTTCCTGGTCGGGCGCCTGCTGCGCGGCCAGGCGCTCGCACCGCTCTACCTCGGTGTGGACAGCGAGCCGGCGCCGATGTGGGAGGTGCGTCACTGGATCGCCGCCGAGCTCGGCGTGGTGCTGGATGACGCGGCGGGTGGCGCGCAGGGCGGGCGTGCACCCGGCAGCAAGCGCTGCAGCAACCGGCGCCTGCTCGAGGCCGGTTACGCGTTGCGCTATCCCGATTTTCGCGCCGGCTATGCGCCGCTGATCAGACCGCTCAGGACTTGACCACCATCGTGGCCTCGATCTCCACCGCGGCGCCACGCGGCAGCGCGGCGACCTGCACGCAGGCCCGCGCCGGGTAGGGTTCGGCGAAATAGCGGGCCATCACCGCGTTGACCGCGGCGAAGTCCGCGAGGTCGGTGAGATAGATGTTCACCTTCACGCAGTGGTTGAGATCGCCGCCGGCGGCGCGCGCCACGGCCGCCAGGTTTTCGAACACGCGCACCGTCTGCTCCGTGATATCGCCCGCGACCAGCTGCATGGTCGCCGGGTCGAGCGGGATCTGTCCCGACATGTAGACCACGTTGTTGATCTTCACGGCCTGCGAATAAGGGCCGATTGCCTGTGGTGCGTCGCTGGCGTGGATGACTGCGCGATTGCTCATGGGTGCTCCTCGATGCGAATGCGGGGGGCTCAGCGCTTTACCCGCGTGACTTTCATGACGGACCTGACCGTGCGGATGCGGCGGATGATGCGCGCCAGGTTCACGCGGTTGGCGACCGCGATCACCAGGCGCACCTGGCTGAGCCGCGCGTCGCGCTCGTCCATGCCGATCTTCTCGATGTTCACATCCAGGCTGCTGATGCGGTTCGCCAGCGCGGCGATCACGCCCTTCTGGTTCTCCAGTTCCACCAGCAGCTCGACGCTGAATTCGCCGCGCGTGTCCTCGGCCCAGCGCAGCGGCGTGCAGCGCTCGGGGTCGTCGAGGAACTCGGCGATGTTGTTGCAGTTGTCGCGGTGCACCACCACGCCGCGCCCGGCGCTGATGTGACCGACGATCGTGTCGCCGGGTATCGGGTAGCAGCACTTGCCGAAGTTGATCACCATGCCCTCGGTGCCGCGGATCGCCAGCGGCAGCGCCTCCTCGGCGCCCGCCCCGGGGATGCCCTCGCCCCTCTCGAGCAGACGGCGCGCGGTGAGCAGGGCGACGCGGTTGCCGAGGCCGATCTCCTCGAGGATGGTGTCGAAGGAGGCACGGCGCGTCTCGGCGAGCAGCTGCTCCACGGTCTGCGGATCGATCGTCTTCATGCTGCTCTGCAGGCTCACCAGCGCCTTGTCGAGCAGGCGCCGGCCGAGCTCGATCGATTCCGACTGCTGCTGGCCCTTCAGGTAATGGCGGATGTTGGTACGCGCCTTCGCCGTCACCACGAAGTTCAGCCACGTCGGGTTCGGGTTCGCGCGCGGGGCCGTCACGATCTCCACGGTCTGTCCGCTCTGCAGCCGCGTGCTGAGCGGGGCGAGGTTGCGGTCGATGCGGCAGGCCACGCAACTGTTGCCGATGTCGGTGTGCACCGTGTAGGCGAAATCCACCGCGGTGGCGCCGTTGGGCAACGCGAAGATGTCGCCGCGCGGGGTGAAGACGTAGACCTCGTCCGGGAACAGGTCGATCTTCATGCTCTCGATGAACTCGAGCGAGTTGCCGGCGCGCTGCTGCATCTCGAGCAGGCCCTGCACCCATTGGCGCGCGCGCGAGTGGCCGCTGCCGGGCTTCTCCGAGCCGCTGCTCTTGTACAGCCAGTGCGCCGCGATGCCGTTGTTGGCCATCTCCTCCATGTCCGCGGTGCGGATCTGGATCTCGATCGGCACGCCGTGCATGCCGAACAGCACCGTGTGCAGGGACTGGTAGCCGTTGGCCTTGGGTATCGCGATGTAGTCCTTGAAGTGGCCGGGAACCGGCTTGTACAGGCTGTGCATGGCGCCCAGCACCCGATAGCAGCTGTCGACGCTGTCGACCACGATGCGAAACGCGAACACGTCCATGATTTCCGAGAAGGAGCGGCCCTTGGCGCGCATCTTCTGGTAAATGCTGTAGAGGTGCTTCTCGCGCCCGAGCACGCGCGCGGGGATATGTTCCTCGCGCAGGCGGGTCTCGATCTTGCGCTGGATCTGCGTCACCAGCTCCTTGCGGTTGCCGCGCGCCTTGCGCACGGCGGCGTGGATGCGGCGTGCGCGCATCGGGTGCAGCGCCGTGAAGCCGAGGTCCTCGAACTCGATGCGCATGTTGTTCATGCCGAGGCGCTGGGCGATCGGCGCGTAGATTTCCAGGGTCTCCTGGGCGATGCGCTGGCGCTTCTCGGGCTTCAGCACGTCGAGCGTGCGCATGTTGTGCAGGCGGTCGGCGAGCTTGACCAGGATCACGCGGATGTCGCGCGCCATGGCCATCGCCATCTTCTGGAAATTCTCGGCCTGCGCCTCGGCACGCGAGGTGGTCTCGAACTGCGACAGCTTGCTGACGCCATCGACGAGCTCGGCGACGCTGGTGCCGAACTGTGAGGCCAGGGCCTCCTTGGCGATGCCGGTATCCTCGATCACGTCGTGCAGCAGCGCCGCCATCAGGCTCTGGTGGTCCATGCGCATGTCGGCCAGGATGCCGGCCACCGCGAGCGGATGGGTCACGTAGGGCTGGCCGGTGCGCCGCACCTGGCCGTCGTGGGCCTGCTCCGAGTAGTAGTAGGCGCGGCGCACCGCATTGACCTGCTCCGGCGCCAGATAGCCCTGGAGCTTTTCCGTCAGTGCGCCGAGGTGCTGCATGCGTGGCGGTTGCGCAATCGCGCGGCGCGGGAGCTGTGCTCCCGCGCCGTCAGTCTCACAGGTTGGCTGCGTCGGCCTGCGCTTCGAGCAGTTCCTCGAAGGACGGTTCGGCGTTGTCGTCGAAGAAACCGGGGCCGATCAGGCCTTCCTCGATCTCGCGCAGCGCTATCACCGTCGGCTTGTCGGATTCCTCGTGCACCAGGGGCTCCTTCCCGCCGGTGGCGATCTGGCGCGCGCGCTTGGCCGCGACCATGACCAGCTCGAAGCGGTTCTCCACCTTGTCGAGACATTCCTCTACCGTAATTCGTGCCATGGGTATCACCTGTTGCGTGGCTTGAGCAGCGACCCGCCGGCCTCCGGGGTCGCGCGGGGGCCGCATTCTAGCAGAGTTGCTCAGGTCGCCGACAGCAGCCCGCGGATCAGCCCCGACAGCCGCATCCCCTGGGCCGGCCGGCGCAGGCGGTTGGCGCGCAGTATGGCCTGCAGGTCGGCCAGTGCGACGTCGAAGCGGTCGTTCACCACGACGTAGTCCGACTCGTCCCAGTGCGACATCTCGCTGACCGCCTGGCGCATGCGCTCCCCGATCACCTCGGCGCCGTCCTGCTTGCGTCCCTGCAGACGTGATTCCAGCGTGTCGCGCGACGGCGGCAGGATGTAGATCGACTGCGCGGCGCGAATGCGCTCGCGCACCTGGCGCGCACCCTGCCAGTCGATCTCGAGAATCACGTCCATGCCGCCCGCCAGTGTCTCCATGACCCAGCTGCGCGAGGTGCCGTAGAGGTTGCCGAACACGGTTGCGTGCTCGAGGAAGTCGCCGCGCCCGAGCATCTGCTCGAATTGTTCGCGGCTCGTGAAGTGGTAATTGACCCCCTCCACCTCGCCCGGGCGCCGCGCGCGCGTGGTGTGCGACACGGATGCCAGCAGGTCGGGATCCTGCCCCACCAGAGCGGCGACCAGGCTGGTCTTGCCCGCGCCCGAAGGCGCCGACACCGTGTACAGGGTTCCTGGCGCGGCCGTGTTCATTCGATGTTCTGCACCTGTTCGCGCATCTGCTCTACCAGCACCTTCAATTCCACGGCCGAGCGGGTCGTTTCCGCGGATGCGGACTTGGAGGACAGCGTGTTGGCCTCGCGGTTGAACTCCTGCATCAGGAAATCCAGCCGCCGTCCGCAGGCCGCGCCCGCGGCCAGGCTGTGGCGCGCCTCGGCGACATGGGATTGCAGACGGTCGAGCTCCTCGGCGACGTCGGATCGCGCGGCCAGCAGCGCGATCTCCTGCTCCAGCCGGCCCGGTTCGACCTCGACACGCAGCTCCGCCAGGCGGTCGACGAGCTTCTGCTTCTGTGCCGCGAGGATTTCGGGCAGCACCGCGCGCACCGAGGCCACGATGGTCTCGATGCCCGCGAGGCGTTGCTCGATGGCGCTCGCCAGGCTCGCGCCCTCGCGCGCGCGCATCGCGATCAATTCGTCGAGCGCCTCGCGAAACACCGCGAGCGCACTGCGCGCTATCTCGTCCTCGTCCGGATGCGATTCCGCGATCACCCCCGGCCAGCGCAGCAGGTCCAGCACGCCGGGACGCCCGAGGCCGCCGGCCAGCGCATCGACCCGGGCGCACGCCTCGTGCAGGCTGCGCACCAGATCGTCGTTGATTGCGATGGGCCCCGTGGCGGACGGTCCGGCCTGCAGGCGCAGGATGCAGTCGACCTTGCCGCGCGCCAGCCGCTCGCGCAACAGTTCGCGTGCAGGCATTTCCACCTGGCGCAGGGTCTCGGGCAGGCGCAACTGCGCCTCGAGATAGCGATGGTTGACGGAGCGGATCTCCCACGAGAGGGTGCCCCACGCGAACGACGCTTCGCGGCGGGCGAACGCGGTCATGCTCTGGACTGACGGCAATGCTCGACTCCTGTGACTGGCGGCCATTGTAGCCCTGCCTCGGGGATAAATCATGACCGTGCACGCGTGTGTATAATCGGCGCCCCGCGCACCCGCAAACACCCATCGAGGATCATTTATGGAGCGACCCAGCGGCCGCCGTCCGGACCAGCTTCGTCCCGTGCGTTTCACGCGCGCCTACACGCGCCATGCCGAAGGGTCGGTGCTCGTGGAGTACGGCGACACCAAGGTCATCTGCACCGCCAGTGTCGACAAGGGCGTGCCGCGCTTCATGCGTGGGCAGGGTCGCGGCTGGCTCACCGCGGAGTACGGCATGCTGCCGCGCTCGACCAACACGCGCATGGACCGCGAGGCGGCGCGCGGCAAGCAGGGCGGACGCACGGTGGAGATCCAGCGCCTGATCGGCCGCTCGCTGCGCTCGGCGCTGGACCTGCGCAAGCTCGGCGAGAACACCATCGTCATCGACTGCGATGTGATCCAGGCCGACGGCGGCACGCGCACCGCGTCCATCACCGGCGCCTGTGTGGCGCTGTGCGACGCGCTCGCCGCGGCGAAGCGCCGCAAGTTGATCACCGAGGATCCGCTGTTGCACCTGATCGCATCGGTCTCGGTCGGCATGTACAACGGGCATGCCGTGCTAGACCTCGATTACGCGGAAGACTCGAGCGCCGAGACGGACATGAACGTCATCATGACCGAGCAGGGGGATTACGTGGAGGTGCAGGGCACTGCCGAGGCGAAGCCGTTCAAGGCCGAGGAACTGCAGCAGATGCTGGATCTCGCGCGCCGCGGCACCGAGAACCTGGTGCGCGTGCAGAAAATGGCGCTGAGCGCGCCACTGCCCGCGAAATAGCGCGGACAGCGGGCTGCTAGAGTCTCTCGAGCTCGATGTCGTAGTCCATGATCAGCGGCGCGTGCGAGGAGAATTCCTGCACCTTGTACAGCGCGCCGTACTCGATGGTTCCGCGCAGGCCCGCCGAGACGATCTGCAGGTCGACGCGCCAGCCATCCCCCACGGCCCGTCCGCCCGGCCACCAGGAGAACTCGTCTTCGTCCTGGTTCACGATGCGGAACGCATCGACGTAACCCAGCTCGCCGTAAAGGCCGTCGAGGTACTGGCGCTCGGCCTCGAGGAAGCCGGGCGTGTCGCCGTGCCGCGATGCCTGCTGCACGTCGCGCGCGGCGTGCGCCATGTTCCAGTTGCCGCACAGGATGTACTGGCGACGCTTCTTGCGCACCTTGTCGAGTTGCGTGCGCAGTTGCTCGTAGAAGCGCGACTTGCGCGCCAGCGAGCCCACGTCTTCCATGCTGGCCACCGGGCCGAGCAGGCAGGCGACGCTGATGTTCTCGAAGTCCGCCTGCATGAAGCGCCCCTCGCCATCGGCCTCGCCGAGACCCAGGCCGGTCATGATCGCCTTGGGCAGTTTGCGGCAATAGATGGCCACGCCGTTCGTGGTGCCGTCGATCGCGTCGAAAAAATAGCTGAAGTAGCCGTCGGGATTGTATTTCGTCGCACCCAGGCCCGATTCGGGCGCGCGCAGATCCTGCACGCAGATGATGTCCGCGTCCTGGTCGACGGCCCAGTCGTAGAAGCCTTTCGCGGCTGCCTCGCGGATGCCATCCGCGCAGAAACTGATGACGCGCATGTTTTTCCCTGCCTTTATCAGCCGCGGCATGATACATGAGCGTCCCGGTTCGGGTAAAAAGCATGTTTCCGACTTTGTGCGCGCTTTGCGCCGTGCGGCGCTGATATACTGCCTCGCGCCCCGAAACAGTGCGTTTCCCGACATGCCCGCGACCGCTTTCCGCAACGAGTTCATCGCCCTCGCGCTGCGCCATCGCGCGCTGCGCTTCGGCTCGTTCACGTTGAAATCGGGCCGCACCAGTCCCTATTTCTTCAATGCCGGCGAATTCAGCAGCGGCGGCGCGCTCGCCGCGCTGGGCCGCTGCTACGCCGCGGCCATTGCGGCGGCCGGCGTCGAGTACGACATGCTCTTCGGTCCCGCCTACAAGGGCATCCCGCTGGCGGTGGCCACCGCGGTGGCGATCAGCAACGACAGCGGGCGTGACGTGCCCTGCGCCTTCAATCGCAAGGAAGCCAAGACGCATGGCGAAGGTGGCACGCTGATCGGCGCCCCGCTCGCGGGCAGGGTGCTGATCATCGACGACGTGATCACGGCGGGCACCGCCGTGCGCGGCGTGGTCGACCTGATCGCCGGTGCGGGCGCCACCATCGCTGGCGTCGTGCTCGGACTCGATCGCGCCGAGCGCGGATCGGGCGCGGATTCCGCGGTCACCGAGCTGGCGCGCGAGCTCGGCGTTCCGGTCTTCAGCATCGCGCGGCTGGACGACATCGTGCGATTCCTCGAGGAGTCCGAAGGCTTCGGCGAGCACCTGCCGCAGATGCTCGCCTATCGCCGGCAATGGGGTGTCGCGGGCGCCTGAGCCCCGATCATCGTGACAGCTGCTAGACTCGTTGCAGCAATCACCCTGCGCAGCGAGGATCGCATGACTTCCAGGCCGTTCCACCGCGACGTTCCGGTTCTCCCCCGATGGCTGGGCGTGGTTGCGTTGCTGTCCGTGCTCGGCGCTCCTGCCTCCGCGCTCGCCGAGGAGCGGTTCTACAAGTACGACAATGCCGAGGGCATCCCGGTCATCGACGACCGCGTACCGCCGGAGCTCGCCCACAAGGGGTACACGGTGCTCAACCGCGCGGGGCGCGTGGTCGAGGTAGTGCCGCGCACGCTGACCGCGGCGGAACGCAAGGCGAATCCCGGCGCGGTGCAGGCCATGCTGCGTGCGGAAGAGGCCGAGCGCCAGCGCCGCTACGACGAGGCGCTGCTCGCGCGCTACAGCTCGGTGGCCGACATCGAGGATCTGCAGCGGCGCAAGGTCAACGAGGTGCAGGTGCGGATCAACCTGCAGAAAGGCTCCATCGCCGCACTCAAGCAGCAGCTCGAGAGCGAGCATGCGAAGGCTGCGGATCTCGAGCTGGCCGAAGCGCCCGTGCCGGCGGACCTCCAGGAGAAAATGGAAGAGCTGCGAGCCTCCATCGCGGAGGAGGAAGCGCGCATCGCCAGGCTCGAGCAGGACCGGAGCACGATCCAGGCGCGCTACCAGTTCGACATCGAGCGCTTCCGCGCCATCCGGCCCGACAGCCGCTGAACGCGTCTCAGTCGCCGGCGCGGCGGAACAACGACCCGGTCAGTACGCGCCACTGCTCGGCCCAGTAATCGGTGGGCGAGCGGCGGAACTCCGACCGCACGTACTGGATGATGCGTCCTTCCGCGGTGGCGAGCAGCAGATTTGCCGCCAGATTGATCGGTAGCGCCGTGCGCAGTCCCTGCCGCAATTCAGCCTCGCGCAGGATCTGCTTCAGTTCGGTCTCCAGCCGGTCGAACAGCTGCTGCACCCGGCCGCGCAGGCGGTCCGTTTCGCCGGTGAGCGCATCGCCGGTCAGCAGCCGGGTGATTCCCGGGTTGCGCTCGCAGAAGGTCAGCAGCAGGGTCACTATCTGTTCGCACTGCGCGGCGGCATCCTGCTCCTCTTCGCGGATACGCGAAATGCGGCTGAACAGGGTGGTCTCGATGAACTCGATGAGCCCCTCGAACATCTTCGCCTTGCTGGGGAAGTGCCGGTAGAGCGCGGCCTCGGATACGCCGACGTCGGCGGCGAGCGCGGCCGTGGTGATGCGGCCGCCGGGTGTGGCTTCGAGCATGTGCGCCAGCGACTGCAGGATCGCATCGCGGCGCGAGGTCTTGTTATTCATGTCGACGCGGATGTCCCCGGGCTGCGCAGGGCAGTCATGCTAGCGATTCGCTCAGACACCCGCAACGACAGGGGGCTTGCGGTTGCAGATCAGCGTGCCCACGCCTTCGTCGGTGAACACCTCCAGCAGTACCGCGTGCGGCACCGTGCCGTCGATGATGTGCGCGCTGGTGACGCCTGATGCGACCGCGTCGAGCGCGCAACGGATCTTCGGCAGCATTCCTCCCCGGATCACCCCTTCGTCGATGAGCCGGTTGACCTCGTCGCGGTCGAGCCCGGTGAGCACCTTGCCGTCGGCGTCCATCAGCCCCGGCACGTTGGTCAGCAGCATGAGCTTCTCGGCCTGCAGCACCTCGGCGATCTTCCCGGCGACGAGATCGGCGTTGATGTTGTACGAGAGCCCCGCCTTGTCGACGCCGATAGGAGCCACGACCGGGATGAAATCGCTGTGCAGGAACATGTCGAGCACCGCGCGGTTGATGCGGCGCACCTCGCCCACGTGACCGATGTCCACGATTTCCGGGGCGCTGGTTTCCGCCGTGCGCACGGTGACCGACATGCGCGATGCCTCGATCAGGTGGCCGTCCTTGCCGGTGACGCCGATCGCGTTGCCACCGTGGCGGTTGATGTTCGAGACGATCTCCTTGTTGACCGTCGCGCCCAGCACCATCTCGACCACGTCCATCGTCTGGGTGTCGGTGACGCGCATGCCCTCGACGAAGCGCGATTCGATGTTGAGCTTGGCCAGCAGCGAGCCGATCTGCGGGCCGCCGCCATGGACGACCACCGGGTTCATGCCGACCAGCTTCATCAGCACGACATCGCGCGCGAAGCTTTCCTTCAGTTGCGGGTCCACCATCGCGTTGCCGCCGTACTTGATGACGATGGTCTTGCCGATGAAGCGCTGGATATAGGGCAGGCTCTCGGTGAGCACGCGGGCTATGTTCACTGCGGCTTCGCGGTTCAGGGACATCGGCGGGATCCTTGCGCTACGGATGTGGTGACGCATCTTAAACGCAGCCACGGGCGCAGGCGCGCACGGCGGGACCGCCGTGCTAAAAACTCACATTCGTTCCGGGCAAAAGGCGCCGGATCTCCGCGAGAAAGGCGGCCTGGATGCGCGCCAGCGTGGCCTCGTCGCGGCCCTCGAAGCGGCAGATCAGCGCCGCCGAGGTATTCGAGGCGCGCACCAGCCCCCAGCCGTCGGCGAACTCGGCGCGCACGCCGTCGATGCGGCTGAGGCGGGCATTTTCTAGCTCTAGCGAGAAGCCGCGGGAAATCGCTTCCATGGCCGCGAACTTCTGCTCCTCCGGCATCTCGATGCGGATCTCGGGAGTCGCCACGCTGTGCGGCAGTTGCGCCAGCAACTCGTCGAGCGTGCTGCTCCCGGCGCCGAGGAGCTCGAGCAGGCGTGCCGCGCAGTAAAGGGCGTCGTCGAAACCGAACCAGCGGTCGCGAAAGCAGATGTGGCCGGTGAACTCGCCGCCGAGCAGCGCTCCGCTCTCCTTCATCTTTTCCTTGATCCAGGAGTGGCCGCTGCGGCACATGATCGGCCTGCCGCCGTTTTCGCGTACCACCGCCGCGAGGTCACGGCTGCACTTGACATCGAACACCACGTCCGCGCCCGGATGGCTCGCGAGCACGTCGCGCACGAGCAGCATCATGAGGCGGTCGGCGGTGACGATGCTGCCGCTCGCACTGACCACGCCGATGCGGTCCGCGTCGCCGTCGAAGGCGATGCCCAGCGCCGCACCGGTTTCGGCCACCTTCGCGATCAGGGCCTGCAGGTTTTCCGGCACCGCGGGATCCGGATGGTGGTTGGGGAACCGGCTGTCGAGTTCGCAGAACAGCGGCACGACATCGCAGCCGAGCTCGCGGAACAGGTCCTCGGCAATCACCGAGGCAGCACCGTTGCCGCAGTCGATCACCACCTTGTGCCTGCCATCGACGAGCACGTCGTCGGCGACCGCCTTGATGTAGTCGGCGTCGATCTCGGTGACGCGGTAGCTGCCCTGCCCCTCGTGGAACAGGGCGCGCTCGATCCGTTCGCGCAGGCGCAGGATGCCCGCCCCGCGCTGGGTTTCGCCGCCGATCATGATCTTGAAGCCGTTGTGCTCGGCCGGATTGTGACTGCCGGTGATCATCACGCCGCTCATCGTGCGCAGATGATGGCAGGCAAAATAGAGCATTGGCGTGGCGACCGTGCCGGTGTCGATCACATCGATGCCGGTGGACAGCAGGCCGTTGACGAGATGTTCGCGCAGCCGCGGGCTGCTGTCGCGCCCGTCGGCACCGACCATGATCGACGTGCATTGCCGGTCCAGCGCTTCCGAGCCGATGGCCCGGCCGATCGCATGCGCCAGTTGCGACGTGATCTGCGCGGAGTGCCCGCGGATGTCGTAGTCGCGGAATATCTCCGCGGGAATGTCCAGCGGCGCCTCCTCCTCCCCGCTCTCGAGCGGTTGCTCGATGATCTCCAGCGGATCCGGCGCCGGGCACGCGAGGCGTGCAGCAACAGGCGCGGGTTCCGCGCTGCCGGGCTGCTGGTCGCGGCGCAACTGCACCAGCGCTTCGCCGAGTCCCGCGAGTTCGTGCCAGCACAGGGCCGGCAGCGTGGCGGTGGTATTGCGCTGGTGCAGGGCGAGATCCGTCAGTTTCGTCGCGTCGTCGTCCAGTCCGGCCGCGAGGGCACGGAAGGTTCTGAGTACCAATGCGATCAGCAGCAGGGTCGCGGCGCCGGCGCCCAGGGCCAGCGCCGTGATACCGAGCGACAATCGCAGCGGCACCCGCGACGCCGGTTCGAAGGCCGCGTAGAGCGGGCGGATGTCGGTTGCCGCGCGGTAGGACGGCTCGGTGTCGCCGTCGGCCCTGCCCGTTCGCAGCATGGGCAGGTAGACCCCGTCCGTGCCCTGCGACCACACCGAGAATTCGCCCGATTCGTGCGCCAGCGGCAGGTGATCGCGCACCACCGTGGCGAGGTCGGCGCGCGCCAGCACCACGCCGCCGGCGTGGTCTGCGGGCCCCGGGAAAGCCGCCGCCGCGATCAGGATCCAGCCGCCATTGTCGCGATAGGCTTCCGTGGCCGGCTTCTCGCCATTGAAGGCGCGACCGGCGAGGCGGATCTCGATGTTGTTGCGCAAGACTTCCTTGCGAAAGGCGGGGTCGGCGATCCCCAGCGGGCCGAGCGGGATGAGCTGCACGGATTGCACGCCCGGGAATGCGCTTCGCGGCGCGCGGTCCGGTGCGCCGGTGGCATCACGCGCGAGTGCCTGCGCGTGCGCCGCCAGCAGGTGTCCGTAGGTTGAAATCGACAGCGCCGCCTGGCGCGCAGTGGCCCGGGCCCGATCGCCGTGGGCGAGCAGTTCCGTGGTCCAGCTGTAGGCGATGACAGCCGCCAGCAGCAGTGCGGAGACGATCCCGATTGCCCGTACGACAAGCCGCCGGGCGGGCGCGAGTCCGGTGCGTCGGCCGGCAGCAGTCACGAAGCCTCGCCCGCGGCCGGATTGCCTTCTCGGTAGCGGGCGCCTATCGCGGCGACCAGCGCGCGCGCGATCTGGGCCTTGGTTCCACGCGCCAGCTCGGTGGTATCGGTGGCCGAGATCAGGCAGACCTCGTTGAACTCGCTGTTGAAACCGATGTCGCCGCGGGCGACGTCGTTGGCGACGATCAGGTCCAGGCGCTTCGCGGCGAGCTTGCCGCGCGCGTAGGCGACTACATCGGTGGTCTCGGCGGCGAATCCGACGGTGAACGGGCGAGACTCCAGCGCAGCGACATCAGCGACGATGTCCGGGTTGCGCACCAGCCTCACGTCCATGCGCTCGGTGGACTTCTTGATCTTCTGCCCGGCGCAGTGCTCGGGGCGGTAGTCGGCGACGGCCGCGCAGGCGATGAAGATGTCGCATTGCGCCGCGCGGCTCATCACGGCCTCGTGCATCTCCATGGCGCTGGAAATGTCGATGCGCGCCACGCGCGCCGGCGTGTCGAGGTGTACGGGGCCGCTGACCAGCGTCACGGCGGCGCCGGCCTCGGCGGCGGCCGCGGCAATGGCGAAACCCATCTTGCCGGAGCTGTGGTTGCTGATGTAGCGCACCGGATCGAGGGCCTCGCGCGTGGGGCCCGCCGTGATCATCACGCGGATGCCGTCGAGATTGCGCGGCGCGAAGCGGCTCGCCACCGCGGCGAGCAGTTCCGCGGGTTCGAGCATGCGCCCCGGACCGGTGTCGCCGCAGGCCTGCGAGCCGCTGCCCGGACCGAGCAGGCCGACGCCGCGTTGCGCGAGCACGCCGCAGTTGTGCCCGGTGGCCGGGTTGCGCCACATGGCCTGGTTCATGGCCGGCGCCACCAGGACCGGGGCATCGGTCGCCAGGCACAGCGTGGCGAGCAGGTCGTCGGCCAGGCCGTGCGCGAGGCGTGCGATGAAGTCCGCGCTGGCCGGGGCCACGAGCACCAGGTCGGCCCAGCGCGCCAGCTCGATATGCCCCATCGCGGCCTCGGCTGTCTCGTCGAGCAGTTCGCGATGCACCGGGTTGCCCGACAGGGCCTGCATCGTCAGCGGGGTGATGAATTCGCAGGCGGCGCGCGTCATCACCACGCGCACCACGGCGCCGGCGTCGCGCAGGCGCCGGACCAGCTCCGCGGACTTGTAGGCGGCTATGCCGCCGGTCACGCCGAGGAGTATCTGCCTGTTGTTCAGTGTCGCCATGGGCCGGGTTTATCAGGTGAGGGCATGCCGCGTTGCCGCGGGCGGTTCAGCTTTCCGCGGCATTCTATTATAGTCAGATGAGACTCATGCGACGCGTGGACAGGGAGGTTCGCGATGACCATCAAGAGTTGGCCCGCCGCCGAGCGGCCGCGCGAGCGCCTGCTCGGGCGCGGAGCAAGCACCCTCAGCGATGCCGAACTGCTCGCGATACTGCTGCGCACCGGGCTGCCGGGCGGCACCGCGGTCGATCGGGCGCGCGAGTTGCTGGGCGCCTTCGGCGATCTGCGGCAGCTGCTAGACGCCGAGCCTGCCGCATTCTGCGCCACGCACGGGCTCGGAGAGGCGACTTACGTCCACCTGCAGGCGGCGCTGGAGCTCTCCCGGCGTTACCTGCTGAGCCGGATCAGTCGTGGCCGGGCGTTGGGCTCGCCGCAGGAGGTGAGGCAGTTCCTGCAGCTGAAGATGCGCTGCCTGCCGCACGAGGTGTTCGCCTGCCTGTTTCTCGACAACCAGCACACCGTCATCAGCTACGAGGAGCTCTTTCGGGGCACCATCGACGGCGCCAGCGTGTATCCGCGCGAGATCGTGAAGCGCTCGCTGGCGCTGAATGCGGCCGCGGTGATCTTCGCGCACAACCACCCTTCCGGCGTCGCGGAGCCCTCGCAGGCCGACCAGCGGCTCACCCAGCGCCTGAAGAGCGCGCTCGGCACCGTCGACATCCGGGTGCTGGACCACTTCGTGGTGGGCGAGTCCGAGGCGCTGTCCTTCGCCGAGCGCGGCCTGCTGTGAGCGCAAAAAATACCCTATCGCGGCTCTCGCCTTGTACGCTCCGGGACCTTCTGATATAAAGGCGCGCTCTTTTCGGCAGGCGTCCGTCACGGGCGCGTGCATCGAGCCATAGTTTTCGAGAGGCCCATTCCATGTCCAAGGTGTGTCAGGTAACCGGCAAGCGTCCGGTAGTAGGGAACAACGTATCCCATGCCAACAACAAGACGAAGCGTCGCTTCGAGCCCAACCTGCACAAGCACCGGTTCTGGGTCGAGGCCGAGAAGCGCTTTGTCACCCTGCGCGTATCCGCCAAGGCCATGCGCATCATCGACAAGCTGGGCATCGACAGCGTGATCGCGGACATGCGCGCTCGCGGCGAGCGGGTCTGAAGGAAACCAAGGAGTAATCAGCCATGCGTGACAAGATCAAACTGGTTTCGAGCGCCGGTACCGGTCATTTCTACACGACCGACAAGAACAAGCGCACGACCCCCGACAAGCTCGAGTTCAAGAAGTACGATCCCGTCGTGCGCAAGCACGTGGCGTACAAGGAAGCCAAGATCAAGTGAGTGCCTCCCGGCACTGACACAAACCCGGCTACGGCCGGGTTTTTTGTTTGGGTCCGGCCGCCCGCCGCACCCCGCCCGCGAGGCCGCGTGGATCCATGCCCGAACTGCCCGAAGTCGAAACCACCCGGCGCGGCATCCTGCCGTACCTTCGCGGACGGCGTATCCGCGCGGTCGAGGTCCGCGAGCCGCGACTGCGCTGGCCGGTGTCCCCCGATCTCGATGCGATCCTGCGCGGTGAGCTAGTCGACACGGTCGAGCGCCGCGGCAAGTACCTGCTGGTCCGGCTGGGCAAGGGGACCCTGCTCATCCATCTCGGCATGTCGGGCAGTTTGCGAGTCCTCACTGCGCCGGTAGCTGTCCCCCGCAAGCATGATCATATCGATCTCCTGCTGGACGGCGGGCAGTTGCTGCGCTATCACGATCCGCGCCGTTTCGGTGCCTTCCTGTGGCTCGAGGGCGACCCGGCCGAGCATCCGCTGCTGGCAGAACTGGGGCCCGAGCCGCTGGGCGCCGGATTCGACGGCGACTACCTGTTCCGCCTGGCGCGCGGGCGCCGCACCAGCGTGAAGCAGTTCCTGATGGATGGCCACGTGGTGGTGGGGGTCGGCAACATCTACGCCAACGAAGCCCTGTACCTGGCCGGCATCCATCCGCGGCGACAGGCGGGCCGCATCGCGGCCGCGCGCTACGCGCGGCTGGCCGATGCGGTGCGCCGGGTGCTCGAGGGTGCGATTGCACAGGGGGGGACGACGCTGCGCGACTACGTCAACGGCAATGGTGCGCCCGGCTATTTCGCGCTCAGCCTGAGCGTGTACGGACGTACGGGCCAGCCCTGCCCCGGCTGTGGCGAGGCGATACGCCAGGTGCGCAATGCGCAGCGCAGCACATTCTATTGCCCCCGCTGCCAGCGCTGAGCACGGCGTATGCAAAAACGTCTATTCTTAGCGGCACCGTGCGCCATGGCGCGCGTCCATGTGGCACAAGTTCCTGCAACGGAGACGGAGATGAAACATTCCAAGGCTTCCCGGCTGGCGGTCGCAACACTGGGGCTGGTGTTGATGGCGCCGTGGTTCGCCAACGCGCAGCCCGTCGACGAGAATCCGAGCGCGCTCGCGATGATCGGTGACCTGGTCATTGCCCGCCCGCTGCTCGTCGTTGCCACGGCGGCCGGCGCGGCGGCATTCCTCGTGTCGCTGCCGTTCACCGCGACCGGCGGCAACATGGACCAGGCGGCCGACACGCTGATGGCCGGTCCCGCGCAAGCAGCCTTTGTGCGCTGCCTGGGTTGCAGGAGCAGCGGCCGGCGACAGGCGGTCTCCGACTGAAACCGGGTCAGT
>OEIV010000721.1_pt1 | contig 16896 bp, 14 predicted proteins | sample 1539231 | NCBI WGS metagenome assembly OEIV01 (sample SAMN03794762, study PRJEB22550) | activated sludge metagenome | feature: wastewater treatment plant; material: activated sludge; isolation source: Wastewater treatment plant of a petroleum refinery complex | place: Argentina: Buenos Aires ...
CGCCCACTCGGGAGGAGAAAAGACATGGCAGCGCAAAGCGTGTCCCTGGTCATCGCCGGCAGCGGTGGCGCGGGGGTCGTCACCGCGGGATCGTTGTTGCTCGAGGCCGCCGCCAATGCCGGCTGGTACGCATTGATGACCCGTTCGGCCGGCCCCCAGATTCGCGGCGGCGAAGCCGCGGCCATGATCCGCTTCGCCACCGAGCCGATCGCGTCCCACGACGACAGTTTCCACTTGCTGGTCGCCATCGACTGGGAGAACATTTCGAGGTTCGCGGCGGAAATTCCGCTCATGGCGGACAGCCTGCTGATAGGCGATCCCGCGCTTGGCGAAGCACCGGCCGCACTGCTGCGCAACTGCCCGCGCCAAGCCGGGCTCGCGATGAGTGAAATCGCCTCGGCGATCGAGGGCGGCCGCTCCAACATGGTGGCCCTGGGCGCCATTGCCGGCATGATCGGCCTGCCGGTTGCCGCGATGGAATCGGTGGTAACCAGACAATTGAAGCGCAAGGGTCAGGCCGCCATCGACGCCAGCATGGCGGCGTTCAACGCCGGCCTCGCGGCGGCGACCGGCCTGCCCGCCGTACCGCGCCTACCCGGCGTCGACGCGGCGATCAACGGCGAGCGTTGGAGCATCACGGGCAATGAAGCCACCGGTCTGGGCGCGATTCGGGGCGGTGTGCGTTTTGTCGCCGCGTATCCGATCACCCCGGCCACCGAGGTTCTCGAATGGCTGGCGCCATCGCTGGCGAAAGTCGGTGGCGTCCTCGTCCAGGCCGAGGATGAACTCGCTTCGATCAACCAGATCATCGGGGCCTCTTACGGAGGGGTTCCGGCCCTGACCGCAACCTCGGGACCCGGCCTGTCGCTGATGATCGAATCCATCGGCCTGGCCGTCGCCGCCGAAGTGCCCGTGGTCGTCGTCGACGTGATGCGCGTGGGTCCGTCCACCGGCATCGCGACGAAATCGGAGCAAAGCGACCTGAACATCGCTGTCTATGGCATGCACGGCGACGCACCACACGTGGTCGTCGCCGCCAATTCCGTGGCGGATTGCCTGTTCACCACGCAATGGGCGGTCCACCTCGCCGAATCGATGCAAACACCAACCCTGGTGCTTACCGATCAACTGCTGGGTCAGTCGAGGGCAATCCTTCCCCGTCCGGCCGAACTCGCTTTCATCGGCCAACGCCAGACAGCCGTCGTCGCCGAGGAAGGACAGCGCTACCTGCGCTACGCGCTCACCGGTTCCGGTGTTTCTCCCATGGCAATTCCCGGCACGCCCGGCCTCGCCTACACCGCCGACGGCCTGGAGCACAACGAACTCGGCACACCCTCCTCGCAGGCATCCGATCATCAAGCGCAAATGGACAAGCGCCTGCGCAAGGTCACTGGATTCGACTACGGCAGTCATTGGGCCGACATCGTGGATGCCGAAGCGGGCGGTGGCAATATCGCCATCATCACCTGGGGTTCTTCCACGGGGCCGGCGCGCGAAGCCCTCGACCGCTTTTCCGCCACTGGCGGCAAGGCCCGCCTGATCTCGCTGCGGCTGATCGCGCCGGCGCAACCCGACAAGCTGGCAGCGGCCCTGGCCGGCATCGAACGCGCCCTGGTGGTTGAACAAAGCCATGGCGGCCAGTTCCATCGGATGCTGCGTGCTTTCTACGATCTCCCGCGCGAGACTCTGGCGTTGCATCAGCCGGGGCCCCTCCCGATCGGCCCCGGTCGTATTCTCGATCAACTCAACGCCTGGAGAACGTGATGGAAGCCGCCGTTGCCGAGAAAAGGAAGCTGGCCGCAAAAGACTACAAGTCGGACATCAAGCCGATCTGGTGCCCCGGTTGCGGCGACTATTCGGTGCTCAACGCGCTGACGCGCGCGCTGGCCGAGCTGGCCTTGCGGCCCGAGGAGGTGGCAGTGGTTTCGGGCATCGGCTGTTCGTCGCGAATACCCGCCTATACCAGCGTCTATGGCTTTCATGGCGTCCATGGCCGCGCGCTGCCGGTCGCCACTGGCCTTAAACTTGCCCGCCCCGAGTTGACCGTTCTCGTCACCAGCGGCGACGGCGACGGTTTCTCCATCGGTGGCAACCATTTCCTGCACGCATGTCGGCGCAACGTCGATATCACGTACATCGTCATGGACAATCAGGTGTACGGCATGACCAAGGGGCAAGCCTCGCCCACCACCGCGCCCGACTGGGAAGGCAGCAAGCTGACCCCGGAGGGCACCGGCATCAACCCGTTCCAGCCGCTGGTGGTCGGCCTGGCGTCCGGCGCGAATTTCATTGCCCGCGTCTCCGCCAGTGATCCGATCAACATGGCGAAGATCATCGTCGAGGCGGTGCGTCACCCGGGATTTTCCCTCGTGCAGATCCTGAGCCCGTGCGTCACTTTCCGTCCCGAGCAGCAGGAATGGCGTGATATCGTGCGCACGGCCGTGGTCGACTACACGGACGATGCCGCGAGGGCGGCGCGGCGGCTCATGACGGATGACGGCTTCAACGTCGGCAAGGTGCTGTACAAGGGCAGCCGCCCACCGTTCAGGCCGGAGTTCGAAGTCACCGACGGCTCGATCGCCGAACTGGAAGCGAGCTTCGCGATATGACGGATTCCCGAGGTATCGGCAACGCGGTGCTGACCATGCCCGAATTGCTCGCCCACGCCCTGGCGATGGAAAGCGAGGCCTGCGAACGATATGGCCAACTGGCGGACCAGATGGAGAATTGCAACAACGCGCCGGTCGCCCGCCTGTTTCGGCGGCTGGAGGACATCGAGCGCGCCCATGTACGGGAAATCGAGGCCATCTGCCGGGATGTCGCCCTGCCGCGACTGGCGCCATGGGAATACGCCTGGCGGGACAACGAAAGCCCGGAGACGATCGACATCGGCAGCGTCAGTTACCAGATGTCGCAGCGCGATGCGGTGGCGCTCGCGACCGAACATGAGCGCCGCGCGGCCGAGTTTTATCAGGGCGTCGCCGACGCCTCGCCGGACACGGAGGTAAAGCGCGTTGCCCGGCAATTCGCCAGCGAGGAACTGGAACATGTCCAATGGCTACGTGACTGGTTGATCGAAAAGGGTTCGAGCGCCGAGCGGGGCGTCGACGATCCCGACCCGCCCAACAGCCTGGAGTGACGCATGTTCCCGAGTTCCGCAAATTCACGACCGCCAACGACAAGCGAAAAGGAGTAACAAGATGGCACTGTTGATCAACGACCTCTGCATCGTCTGCGATCTTTGCATACCCGTTTGCCCCAACAAGGCCATCTCGCGCGGTGACGAGATATTCACCATCGATCCCGCCCTGTGCACGGAATGCGTCGGCCATCACGCAACTTCGCAGTGCGTCAAGGTCTGCCCCGTCCGGGCGATCATTCCCGATCCCGATCGTCGGGAAAACAAGGAGCAGCTGCAGGGGAAATGTGATGAAATCAAGGCCCGCAAGGCGGCCTGACGCATGAACAATCCGGCCATCGCGCCGGTCTGCGCCGAGAGCCGCTACTGACGACACGCACCCACCCGTCAGGGATGTCATGCGGCCCAGGGAACTCGAATTCTTCTCCTTGTTCGATGCCAAGCCAAACCAGGGCTTGATCGAATGGTGTGGACGGCGAGCCATCCTGATCCACACCAACGCCATGGGCGCGCTGCGCAAGGAGCTTGTGCAAGCGCTGGGCGTCGACATGGCGAAAGTCATTCTCACGCGCTATGGCTACAGCTGCGGCCACGACGATGCCGCGCTCCTGCAAACCTTCATGAACCCTGATTCCATCGAGGATTTCGCGCTCGGCGGTCCCCGTGTTCATGCATTCTCCGGCATTGCCGAAGTCGAGCCTCATATCGTCGAAGTCGACCGGGAACGCAGCCACTACCTGATGTCGGGTTTCTGGCGCAACTCATACGAAGCCGAACAACACCTGCGCCTGTTCGGCCCGGCCGAGGATGCCGTGTGCTGGACCCTGGCCGGTTACGCTTCCGGATTCGCCTCGTACGTCTTTGGCGTGGACATGATCTGCATCGAGAGCGAATGCCAAGGCCGCGGCGACGACCATTGCGCCTGGACGCTAAAGAACGCGGACGAAAGTTCTCCCCAACTCTTGTCGCTCAAGAAATACTTTCAACCGCTCAACATCAAGGCCCAGATCAACCTGCTGGAAAGCCGGGTCAATGAGCGAACGCTGGAACTCGAGGCCTCCGAGCAGCGGTATCGCGATCTGATCGAGGATCTTCCCGAGATCGTTTTCGCCCTGCATGCCACGGGGCACCTCATCCAGCTGAACAAGGCGGGCCGGCAACGGATGGGAGTTGGGGTCGACGATGTGCCCCGTCTGCGCATCAAGGACATGGTCCGCCCCGACTTTCGTGATCGGGCCATCGGTTTCCTGAGGGAGACGCTGACCACCGCGGCAACCACCAAGCTGGACGTGATCATGCGCGACGCCGAGGGACAGGACTTCCCCGTGCAGTTGCAACTCAAGCCGGTCCTGAAGGACGGCAAGGTGGTCGGCTACAGCGGACTGGCGGTCGATGTCGCCGCCCATCGCGAGCGTGAGCAACTCCTGGTCGAGTACGCCTCGCGCCTCGAACATCGCGAACAACAAATCCAGGACATCCTCAACGACGCGGTTTACATGCTCGACCTCGACGGTCGCTTCACCTTCGTCAACGCGCGCATGGCCGGTTTGCTCCGTGTGCCCGCGCTATCGGTGGTGGGCCGCCGTTGCGAGGACGTCCTCGCCGGCGCGGCCGCTCGCCGACTGCGCAAGGATTTCGACCGCCGTCTCGCCGGCAAGTCAGCCCTGCCGTTCGAAATCGCCCTGTCCGGCGAGAACACGAAGTATCTCCTGGAGATCAACTCGGCGCTGCTCTCGGAGGGAGGAACGCCGGTGGGCGTCATCGGCGTCGCCCGCGACATCACGGCGCGACGGGAGATGGAAAAACAACTGGCGCGGGCCAATCGCCTGACCGCCCTGGGCCAGTTCGCCTCGGGCATCGCACATGAGATCAACAATCCACTCGGCCTGGTGTCCGGTTTCGCCGAGGAGTTGCAGTGCATACTGGAGCGACTTCCCGCGGCTGACGGCGCCACCGACATCGAGAGCTTGCGCCGAGGCTTGACCACCATCCAGGACCAGGTTCAGCGTTGCAAGCACATCACGGAGAACCTGTTGCTGTTTTCGCGCAAACAGGCCGTGCCGCTCGAACCGCTCGACCTGGCCGCATTGGTTCGGGAGCAGCTAGCCACCCATGCCGATAGCGGCTTGATGCGCGGCATAGCGATCGAGTTGGTCGCGCAGGCAGATCTGCCGCCGGTTCTCGGCAATCCGGCGTTGTTCGACCAGGTTTTGCTCAATCTCCTAAAGAATGCGCGCGACGCGATGGACAACCATGGGAAAATAGTGGTCGCTATTCGGCGTTCAGGGCATTTCGTCGCGGTCGAGATCGCCGACGAAGGCCCCGGCATCCCACTCGATATCGTAGACCATGTGTTTGATCCCTTCTTCACCACCAAGCCGCCGGGACGCGGCACCGGGCTTGGCCTCTCGATCTGTTACGGCCTGATGGCCGATTTGCGCGGCAGGATCAGCTGTGGCAACCGGCCGGAGCGAGGCGCCTGGTTCCGTGTCGAACTGCCCCTGGATGAACCTGTTGCCGAGGCCGGCAAGCCATGACGGGACACATCCTGATCGTCGATGACGAGGAACTGTATCGGCAGCTTCTGACCACCCGTCTCGGGCGTGGCGGCCACACGCTGAGCGAGGCCGCCGACGGTGACACCGCGCTGGAAATTGCCCGCAATGTAACCATCGACCTGGCATTGGTCGACATCAAGATGCCTGGCATGGACGGACTGCAATTGCTCGGTCGCCTCAAGTCCATCGATCCGCGCATGGAAGTGGTGATTCTCACTGGCCACGCCAACGTGGACAGTGCAATCAGTGCGATGAAACTGGGCGCTTTCGACTATCTATCAAAGCCGTACAAACTTTCGGAACTCGATATTACGGTCGATCGTGCGCTGGAGAAACGTCGCCTCGGTTTGCGTTGTGCCGGGCTGAGCGCTGAAATTGCGCATCTTCGCGGCACTAGGGACGACACGGCCGGCATCGGCAAGAGTCCGGCCTGGCTCGAAGCCCTGGCACTGACCCGGCGCGCCGCACCGCTCGACCTGCCAGTATTGATTACCGGGGAAAGTGGGTCCGGCAAGGAGGTGATCGCCGGAGCGCTTCATCGCTGGAGTCCGCGCGCCGGTGAAGCCTACGTGCCCTTGAACTGCGGCCTACTACAGGAAAACCTGCTGGAAAGCGAATTGTTCGGTCATAAGAAAGGTGCCTTCACCGGCGCCACCACCGACAAGGACGGGCTCTGTCAATACGCCACCAATGGCACGCTTTTCCTCGACGAGATCGCCGAACTGCCGCTGGCCTCGCAGGCAAAGCTGCTGCGTGTCCTCGACAGCGGCGAATACCGGCCGGTGGGGTCGAATACGCTGCGCCGCACCAACGCCCGGGTCATCGCCGCCACCCATCGGAATCTGGACGAGTTGGCAGCCACGGACCATTTTCGCCATGACCTGCTCTATCGCCTCAATGTCATCCACATCCAGGTTCCGGCGCTGCGCGACCGCCGCGAGGATATTCCGCTGTTGACCGAATATCTGTTGAGCCGCGCCGGCGCCCGTATCGGCCGACGGCTGGCGATGACATCGCAGGCCATGGCCCTGTTCGGCGGCTATGCCTGGCCGGGCAATGTCCGCGAGTTGCGCAATGTCGTGGAACGCCTGGCGATTCTCTCGGACAGCAGCGAAATCGAGGCCGCGCTGGTTGCCAAGGTACTCTCGCTGAAGCCCGAACCGGAGCCACCGCCCGCCATCGAGGCCGGTCCGGCGGAAATCAAGCCGCTCGAGGTGGTCGAACGCGACTACATTCGCTGGGCACTGCAACATTCGGGAGGCAACATCAGCGCGGTCGCCAGTGGCTTGGGCATTTCGCGCTCGAAGATCTATCGCGTGTTGCGCAACAAGCCCGGTACGGCCTAGATCTCGGCCCTACGGCCGCCGTGTCGCAAGACACGACATTGGCTGGATACGCGACAAAGTTTTTTCGGCAATCGGGTACACCGAACAGACAAAGGCACCGCGCGCTGGCGTGGCGCCTGACGCGGCCCAAGCCCGGAAAGCTCGCCCAATCAGAGCAAGTCACCAAAGCCGGGGCACTTGGCACTAGCGGGCGTCTGACCGAGTTTACCGGTGGCACGCCACTTGCGTTGTCCGCAGGACGAAACCACGACAACGGGAGGAGGCCACATGGAATTGCTGCCCACGCGGAAGTTTCTGACAGGAGTGCTTGCGACGGCAACCCTGGGTATTGCGGCGCCGTCCTCGGCCGTCCCGGCCGATGGCGTTCGAGTGTATGACAAGGTCTGTCGGTACTGCCATGAAACCGGTGTCGGGCCGGTCCTCAAGGGCCGGCAACTTCCGCCCGAGTACGTGCAACGCGTCGTGCGTCTGGGCAATCGCGCGATGCCCAGTTTCCGCGCCACGGAGATCGACGATGCCAACCTGGCCGAAGTGGCCAAGCTGATTGCATCCAGCACGGCGGGCGCTCCGCTCGGCCGATGAGACGATCATGAACCGAAGGATATTCCTCATCAACGGCGCCAGTGCCGCCGTCGGTATTTCGCTACCCGGTTGGGCCAGCACGACAGGCCAGGCTCTAAATGATCCTCCGATCGCACTGCTGAGCCCCGCCGCACTTCCGCAAGCGGCCGGCATCGCCAAGGCGCTGACCGCAATGCTAACGGCATCCAGCCGATCGGTCGCTTGCCGGCAATTCGACATCGATGGCGGCGATGCTCGATCTGTCACCCGTGCCCTGACGGCCCCGGCCTGTTCGAAATGGCTGGCAATCCTGCCACCGGCGGGATCCGTGGTCGTGACCGAATTGGCCCGCGACCTCGGACTTGGTCTTCGCTGGTCCGGACGCCATCGCGTCGATGCGAGCGGAATCCGGCACCATGGCTCGATCGCCGGCCTCGACGAACCGCTCGACTGGCGGACGGACAACCGGAACTGGGAGAGTCGGCTCGCCTCGCTTTACTTTGACATCCTGACTGGCGTCACGCCCACGATCGACGCCGGAAATAGTCCACGCGCGAGGACCGACCAAGCCGCCGTGGAACTCGCCTGCCTCCTTCTGACGAAGTAAGTCCGGCGCACCACTGAACGAAACGAAGGAGACAACCGCAATGGCAGCAATACGCAAGGTACTGCCGAAGGGCATCAGCGCCGGCACGTTCGCGACGGCCCTCAGGGAAATCACGAACATCATCGGTACGGACAACGTCATCGTCGATGACGAAAAGATCGTGCCGTACGAAAAGATCATGATGCCGGTGCCGGATCATCAGCATGCTCCGTCCGCCGTCATTACCCCGGGCAGCGTTGACGAAATTCAACGGATCATGAAGGTGCTCAACCGACACCGGATTCCCGTGTATCCGATCTCGACGGGAAAGAACATCGGTTATGGTTCGGCGGCGCCCGTGCAGCGCGGTCAGGTGGTCATGGACTTGCGACGGATGAACCGCATCCTTGACGTCGATCCCGAACTATGCACCGCCTTGGTCGAGCCTGGCGTAACTTACCAGCAACTCTACGACTACCTTCAGGAAAAGAAGCTGCCCCTCTGGTTCTCCTGCCCCGCGCCATCGGCGATCGCCGGTCCGCTGGGCAACATGGTCGATCGAGGCATCGGGTACACACCCTATGGCGAGCACTTCTTGTTCTCGTGCGGCATGGAGGTCGTGCTGGCCAGCGGCGAGGTACTTCGCACGGGCATGGGCGCCATGGCCAAATCGAACACCTGGCAAGTCTTCAAGTGGGGCTATGGGCCTACGCTGGACGGTATCTTCACCCAGTCGAACTATGGCATCGTGACCAAGATGGGCATGTGGCTGATGCCTGCGCCGCCCGATTTCCGTCCATTCTGCATCCAGTACCCGAATGAGACCGACATCGTCAAGATCGTCGAGGCGCTTCGGCCACTGCGAGTCGCCATGGTCATTCCTAACGCCGTCGTTATTGCCCACACGCTATGGGAAGCGCCATGCACACCAGTCAAACGTTCCGACTATCACCGCGGCCCTGGTGCCATCAGCGACGCGGCCGTGAAAAAAATCCAGGAAGATCACGGCATCGGGGCCTGGAACGTCTATGCCGGCCTTTACGGCACCAAGGAAACCAATGATGCCAACTGGAAAATCATCGAAGCGGTGGCGGCGGCCAGCGGGGGCAAGATCATCACGCAGGACCAGTCGCGAGGCAGTGAGGCCCTCCAATACCGCTTCGACCTCATGAAAGGCAAGCCCAATCTCGGCGAATTCGGACTCTACAACTGGCGTGGCGGTGGCGGCTCCATCTGGTTCGCGCCGGTCTCGCAGGCCAAGGGGGCCGAGACGCTGAAACAAATGAAAATGGCCAAGAACATTCTCGGCAAGTACGGATTTGACTATGTCGGCGAGTTCGTCGTCGGCTGGCGGGACATGCATCACGTCATCGACCTGCTGTACGACCGCAGCGATCCGGAGCAAACCAAGCAGGCCTATTCCTGCTACGAGGAACTGCTGCACACCTTCGCCGCTGAAGGGTATGGGGTATATCGCGCCAGTACCGCTTTTGCCGAAAAAGTCGCCTCGACCTATGGTCCGATCAAGCGCGACGTGGAGAAAAGGCTCAAGAAGGCGCTCGACCCCAACAACATCATCGCCCCGGGACGTTGCGGCATCAGCCTATAGAAGAAGGAGACAACATGAAGGAATACAAGCTGTTCATCGATGGGGAATGGGTGCCCTCCTCGACGGGCACCGTGCTCGATGACATCAATCCCGCCACGGGCGAGGTCTATGCCCGCATCCACCAGGCTTCCGACCAGGACCTGGAACGCGCCATCGCCGCCGCGTATCGGGCGCGCGAACCCTGGGGCAACACGCTCGCCAACCAGCGCGAAACCATCATCCTGAAGGCCGCGGATATCCTGGAGCAGAGAATTCCCGAAGTGGCGGATGTCCTGATGGATGAAGCCGGCTCCGTGTTCGGCAAGGCCATGTTCGAAGCTTCGTTCGTCGTCAACCTACTGCGCAGTGCCGCCGGCGAATGCCGGCGCATCGTCGGCGAGACAATGCCCTCGGACAGCCCCGGCGTGTTCTCGATGAGCGTGCGCCGACCGCTGGGCGTCATCGCCGGCATCGCCCCTTTTAATTTCCCGTTCCTGCTGGCCACCAAGAAAGTCGCCCTGGCGCTTGCCGCTGGCAATACCTTCGTCCTGAAGCCGGCCACTTACACACCCGTCACCGGCCTGAAGATCGCGGAAATCTTCGAAGCGGCCGGATTGCCCAAGGGCGTGTTGAACGTCGTGCCGGTACAAGGTTCCGTGCTCGGCAACCGCTTTGTCGCCGACCCACGCGTCCGGATGATCACGTTCACCGGTTCGACCGAGATCGGCAAGCAATTGGCCGCCGACGCCGGCAAGTATCTGAAGCGCATCACCCTCGAACTGGGCGGCAAGAGCCCGCTGATCGTGCTGCGCGACGCCGATCTCGACTATGCCGTGCGGGCTGCCGCCTTCGGGATATTCCTTCATCAGGGCCAGGTATGCATGGCCAACTCGCGCCTGATCGTCGAAGCGCCGATCTTCGATGCGTTCTGCGCCAAGCTCGTCGCCAAGGTCGGTGGCTACCAAGTGGGCGACCCGCATGACCCACATTCCGTCATCGGCCCGCTGATCGACCGCAAACAATGCGGCGTGCTCGACCGCCACGTGCAGGATGCCGTCGCCAAGGGCGCGCGCCTACTGACAGGCGGCAAGAACAACGGTGCCTTCTATCAACCCACCATCCTCGCCGACGTCACGCCCGAGATGGCGGTCTTCCGCGAGGAAACCTTCGGCCCCGCCGTCTCCGTGATACGCGCCGAAAACAGCGACCACGCCCTGGCGCTGGCCAACGACTCCTGTTACGGCCTTTCGGCGGCCGTCATTACCAACGACCTCCAGAAAGCCTTCGATCTATCGCTGCGTCTCGAATCGGGCATGGTGCACGTCAACGACTGCACGCTGCTCGACGAACCCCATGTGCCTTTCGGCGGTGTCAAGGACAGCGGCTTCGGGCGCGAGGGCGGCCATCATTCGATGGACGAGATGACCGAATTGAAGTGGATCACCGTGCAGCTCGGGCAACGCCAGTTCCCCTTCTGATGCCGGAATCGAGGTCACCGCCACCGCCCGTCGAGGACCTCGCGGACGCAATCAACGCCGCCGACGAGATCCTGGGCCCGCCGCTGGCGTCGGGTTGCGCAAGTCGTGCCGCGCTGCGCTGGGGCGCCGATCAATCGCTTAGCTTCGGCGAACTGAACACACTGGTGAATCGTTATGGCCAGGCCCTGCGCAACGAAGGAGTGAAAGCCGGACAGCGTGTCTTCTTCCTACTCGACGATTCTCCCGAACTGGTGGCGGCGTATCTGGGCGCGATGCGGGTTGGTGGCATTGCCGTCGCGCTCAACATGCGGTTGGCGGCGAAGGATCTGTTGTTCATTCTCGACGATGCGTCGCCGGCGGTGCTGTTCATTCATGTCGATCTGCTCTCTCTCTACCGTGAGATCGAGGCGGCACTGACGACGCCGCCGCGCCTGGTGGTACTGGGGCGAGCCATCGCCGCCGACGATGATCTGGCCGCATTCCTCGCTGGCGCGGGTGACGTCTTGACATCGATGCCCCGATCGCCGACCGATCCCGCCTATTGGGTCTATTCGTCCGGCACCACCGGCCGGCCGAAGGCCGCCATCCATCGCCATGGCGACATGCGGGTGGCCGATCTGCATCTGCGGATCAATCTCGGCGTCCAGCCGGGCGACCGGGTATTCACCACCTCGAAGATGTTCTTCGCTTTTGCGCTCGGCCATTCGCTGTTCGGCGCCCTGCGCTGCGGCGCGACGGTCGTCATTCATGCCGGCTGGCCGGACGCCGCGGCCATTGGCGAGGCAGTACGCCGCGAACGGCCGACGGTGATGCTGAGCGTGCCGACGATGTACCGCAACCTCCTGCACGAGGGCGTCGCGACCGATCCCGCCTTCCGTGGCGTGCGCCACTACGTTTCGGCCGGCGAGAAACTCCCGGAAGCCGTGTTCGAGGCATGGGTCGACGCGACCGGCGTGCCCATCCTGGAAGGCTACGGCACTTCGGAAACGGTATTCCTGGCGATCGCCAACACGCCGCGCAGCTACCGTGTCGGCAGCAGCGGCCGCCCCTTGCCGTGGGCCGAAGTCCGTCTGACCGACGAAAGCGGCGCGGCGATCAACATGCCGAACACGCCGGGACGGCTGGCGCTGCGGATGGGCTCGGTGTTCGCCGGTTACTGGCGCCAGCCAGACCTGAGCCGGGAATTCCTTCATGACGACTGGTATTTCCCCGGCGACATGTTCAGCTTCGACGAGTCCGGCTGGTGGTACCACCATGGCCGCGCCGACGACATGTTGAAGATCTCCGGACAGTGGGTCAGTCCGAGCGAGATCGAGGACTGCGCGCTCACGGTCGAGGAGTTGGCCGAAGTCGCCGTGATCGGCCACGCCAATGCCGATGGCCTGATCCGCCTGGCCATGTTCGCCGTTCCGCGGTCGCCGATACGGGACGAAGCGGCGCTCGCCCGGAAAGTGGGCGACAAGTTGCGCGCCACCCTGTCGATCTACAAGTGTCCACGAACCATCCGGTTCATTACCGAACTTCCTCGCACGTCAACCGGCAAGGTACAAAAGTTCAAGCTGCGCGGACTGTTGGAGATCGCCACTTCTTGAGCGATTATGGGGCATTCACGATGAGCAAGTATGTCGCGTTACCCAAGGGCGTTGACGAAGCCACTTTTGACCGAGCGATCGCCGAATTCAGAAACATCGTCGGCGCCGAGCATGTATTGCACTCGGCCGAGGCACTGGGGCCGTTCCTCAAGATCATGATCCCGGCACCGATCGAGGCCCATGCACCATCGGCGGCGATCGCCCCCGCGAGCGTCGAGGAAGTACAGCGCATCCTCGCGGTCTGCAACCACTACAAGACCCCTGTGTGGCCCGTCTCCACCGGCAAGAATTTCGGCTATGGCTCGGCCGCGCCAGCCACGCGAGGACAGATCATCCTTGATCTCAAGCGAATGAACCGGATCATCGAAGTCGATCCCGATCTTTGCACTGCCTTGGTCGAACCTGGCGTCACCTATCAGCAACTGTACGACTACATCAAGGAACGCAATCTGCCGCTATGGATCGACCCGCCGATACCCGGGCCGGTGGCGGGACCACTCGGCAATACAGTCGAACGCGGGGTTGGCTACACACCCTACGGCGAGCATTTCCTGTTCTCCTGCGGCATGGAAGTGGTTTTAGCCGATGGCCAGGTGCTGCGCACCGGCATGGGCGCCATGCCCAACTCCAATACCTGGCAGGTGTTCAAGTGGGGTTATGGACCGACGCTGGATGGCATCTTTACCCAATCGAACTTCGGCATCGTCACCAAGCTCGGCCTGTGGTTGATGCCCGCGCCGCCGGCCTACAAGCCATTCGTGGTCCGTTACCCCGAGCACGCCGACATCGCCAAGGCCATCGACACCATTCGGCCGCTACGAATCGCCCAGATCATTCCCAATGCCGGCACGGTTTCCAACGCCTTGTGGGAGCTAGCGGTGATCAACCGCCGCGCCGACCTGTACCCGCAGGCGGGGCCGATTCCCGATACAACGGTACTCGACCTCGCCAAGAAACACGGTGTCGGCGCCTGGAACGTCTATACCGCTCTTTATGGCACCGAGGAAACCATCGCCGCCCACTGGAAAATCGTGACGGCCGCCTTCAATGCCTCCGGCGGCACCGTGCTCACCCAGGAGGACGTCGGCCCAGACGATCCACTGTTCAACTATCGTCGCGACGTGATGCGCGGCGAACTGACGATGCGGGAGTTCGGCCTCTACAACTGGCGCGGCGGCGGCGGCTCGATGTGGTTCTCGCCCGTCTCGCAGGCCCGCGGCAGCGAGACGCTGAAGCAGATGGGACTGGCCAGGCGCGTGCTGGACAAGTTCGGCATCGACTACGTCGGGCTATTCGTCATCGGCTGGCGCGACATGCACCACATCATCGACATCCTCTACGACCGCGGCCAGCCGGAAGCAATGGCCAAGGCACGCCGGTGCTACGACGAACTGCTCGACGATTTCGCGCGGGAAGGCTATGGCGTCTATCGGACCAACATCGACTTCATGGCGAAAGTCGCCAAGCTCTACGGGCCCGTCAAGGCCAAAGTGAATCGCCGCATCAAGCGGGCGCTTGACCCTAATGGCATACTGGCGCCAGGCAAGTCCGGCATCCACGGCTGAGGGGCCGAACCTCGCCCCGGCGGCGACCAAAGTCAGCCTTGGCGGCACGCCGCCCGAGCCTGTTTGGTCTACGGATGCAGCAACGCATAACCGCCGGCGTCGATCACCAAGCAAGTCAGCATCCCGCTGGCATGGGCACCGGTATCGATGCCGATCCGGTTGTGGCGAAACTGCGGTCGGGCATCGATGCTATGGCCGTGCACGATCACGGCGCCAAAGTCCTCGTCGCTGGCCAGAAATGCTTGCCTGACCCAAAGCTGATCGTGCCGGGCCTGCAACGCCAGCGGCACCCCCGGCGCCACGCCGGCATGGACAAAATGATAGCCACCCTCGGCGTGATTGATCGCCAGATCGGCCAGAAACTGCCGATGAGCCAACGGCAAGGCGCTCCGAAAATCCCGGCGCAGCGAATCCACCGACTCATCGCTGCCGGTAAATCGACCCGCGATATCCACCCCGTAGCTCGCAAGCGTCGCCAGGCCACCGCCATGCTCGAACCATTGGCGCCCTCCCGCCAGGTCACCCTCGATGAAGCGAAGCGCCAGGTCTTCGTGGTTTCCGCGCAGCAGCCTGATCTCCAGACCGGCGGGCCGCCATTGCCGCAGATTTTCGACGACACCGAAAGCATCCGGTCCCCGGCTCAAGTAGTCGCCGAGAAAGATCACCACCCGGCGCCGGCGGCCGTGCCCTGCGGCATCCTCGACAATGGCACGCTCCATGGATTCGAGAAGATCGCGACGGCCATGAAGATCGCCGATCGCGTACACGCGCACGCCCGGCGGCAGCAGGCCCGCCGGCGCAGGCGTGGCGCCACAAACGGCGGGCGACAGCCAAGTGAGCGCCAAGCCGGCCTAGGCCATGTCGTCGTCACGCCGGACGAAGAAGCGCTTGGCCTTCATTTCGAACCTGGGCAGCGCATTGCGGGCCACCAGATGTACCCGCGGCCGGAACGCCAACAAGGTATCGAGCTTGTCGGCAATGGCATGCACGACATCGGGATGCGCCCCCTCGCAAAGCTCGATCTCGACATCCATCTCGTCCATCTGCCTTTCCTTGTGCACCGTGACGCGAAACTCGTCGACCTCGGTGAACTTGCGCAGGATGTTTTCCACGCCCGCCGGGAAGACATTGACGCCACGCACGGTGACCATGTCGTCAGCGCGGCCGAGAATGCCGCCGGCGAAACGCAGGAAGCTTCTGCCGCACGCGCACGGACGCGAATCGATCCTGACCACGTCGCCCGTCTTGTAGCGAATCACCGGAAAGCCCCAGCGCCCGAGGTTGGTGATCACCATCTCGCCGCGCTCGCCCTCGCCTACCGGCGCGCCGGTCTCGGGATCGAGCACTTCGACGATGTATTCCGACTCGATCAGGTGCGTGCCGCCGGGCTGCTCCGAGCATTCGAACGAATGGGCGCCGACCTCGGAAGCGCCGGCGTGGTCGAAACAGTGGGCCGACCACGACTCCTCGATGCGCCGCTTGGTCGCCGGAACATTGGCACCCGGCTCACCGGCATGAATGGTCGCCCGCATCGGAATCCTGCCGAGATCGAAGCCGATCTCGCGACCGACTTCGGCCAGACGCAGCGCATAGGTCGGCGTGCAGCAGAGGGTGGTGGCGCCGGCCTCCTTCATGAGTTCCAGGCGCTGTTGCGAATCGCGACCGCCACCGGGAATCATCACCGCGCCGATCTTGCGAGCGCCTTCGACGGCCGCCCAGAAGCCGATGAAGGGACCGAAGGCGAAGGCCAGGAACACCCGATCGGACGCCGTCACACCGGCCCCGGCCAACACGTGCCCCCAGCAACGCCCCCACCAGTCCCAGGAAGCATCGGTATCGAAAACCTTGAGTGGCACGCCAGTGGTTCCCGAGGTCTGGTGCATGCGCACATAAGCATCCAGCGGGTAGGTCAAATTGGTGCCGAACGGCGCTTCGGCGGCCTGGTCATCCATCAACTCGCTCTTGCGGGTCAGCGGCAGATGGCGCAGATCGTCCAATGTCTTGATATCGCCTGGCTCGATACCGGCCTCCTGCCACTTTCGGGTGTAGAAACGGTTGCGCCTCCAAAGCTCCTGGCTCATGGCACGCAGCTTGGCCACTTGAAGTTCGGCGAGCCTGTCGCGCGGCATGGTCTCGGTGGCTTGATCGAAGAATGGCATGATGGTCGTGTTCCCGGTGTCGATGAATGGAAATGGTTCAGGCAATCGCGGCGCGCATCTCCGCATAAACCGCCTGCTCCATGCGCAGCATCGCTTCCCGTTGTTCGGCCGGCCATTCGTACATCGGGTTCAGGCTTCAGGCGATCGCGGCGCGCATCTCGGCATACACGGCCTGTTCCATGCGCAGCATCGCCTCCCGTTGTTCGGCCGGCCACTCGTATATCAGCGCCGTGGTCTTGACGCCTCGCCAGCTTTGGTCGCGGGCGCCCATGACCTCCATCTCCCACAGCATGATGACGTTGGGCGCGGCCGCCTCGATGCGCG
>OEIV010000722.1_pt1 | contig 16884 bp, 32 predicted proteins | sample 1539231 | NCBI WGS metagenome assembly OEIV01 (sample SAMN03794762, study PRJEB22550) | activated sludge metagenome | feature: wastewater treatment plant; material: activated sludge; isolation source: Wastewater treatment plant of a petroleum refinery complex | place: Argentina: Buenos Aires ...
ATCTCGGCTTCTAATGCAGATACTAGGTGGATTCGTATATCTGGCGACATTTGCGACCAGAGTAATTCGGCTGCGATACTGCGTGCCGGCTCTTTGCCACCTACTACAATCATCTGGTGTATCTTTGGATTGCGTGGGTCTGGGTATTTATGTGGTGGTTGGTAATATGTGCCTTCACCTATAAGCTCAACTGATACAGCAATGTTCTTGCCGGTTTCTTCTACTAATCTATCGACAGTTCCTGGTTGCAATGCAGATTTAATTAAGATTGTATCTGTTTCTAGCCAGCTAACTACATCTTCAACAATGCTCATATCTAATTCGCCAGCTTCATTTAAGTCTGTTGGTACAGCTACAAGTGCGATATCACATTGGTTCAAGTCATCTTTGGTAGAGCTTTTATCGTAGTATGGGTCGTAAATAACAGCGTCTTCAAATACTTTATGATATGCCTTACCCAGATACCCATAACCCACTATTCCAACTTTTAACATATTAACTCCTTATATAAAAAGCACCCAGCAGAAAAAAGCTAAATCTCTGGGTGCTGATATTTATTTTGTGTGCTTTTTTCATTATTGTCTACAAGTCCTGTCTTGATTTTAGCATAAGCTCGACAAAAGCAATAGCTTCTTGGCAACCTTTTGCGATTGTAGCTTGCACCCCAGCTTTGTTTAATCTCTCAATCCAGTCTATTTGTTCTCGGCTTGTTACAGAGCCTTTGGTGCGTTTCATTTCGATTGCGATAAGTTTATCGGGTAAGCATACAAAAAGGTCTGGTACGCCTTTAGATACGCCCAGAGCCCTATTCATATTCTTTTGCTTCCAGCTTTTAGTATAAGTTTCATTTGGTACTCTAAAATGTGGTATTTTTTTTATTCTCAACCATTGTACGAATTGCATTTGCTCTTGAGCTTCGGTTGGTATCATTCTTGTATAATATCATATCGAATATATCTTACCTGTCTGTGTCTGATAATCGCTTATAAATGAATTATTGAATGGGTGGAGTTGATCTATTCTGCAATCGTATAAATCATTATGTATATTGTCTGTGGCTACCGGCTTTTTTGAATACCTTAATCTTTTGGAACTCTGAAAAAGAAATCCAACCGAGCAAGTATGCCCTGTTAGTAATCTTGTTAAATCTAGCAAAGACTAGTAGATCTGTTGTGCCTTTTCGTAGCATTTTATCATACTGCTTAATATCTACATCACAAGACCAATCATCTTTGAAATCACTAAACTTTGTGCCTACTGTTTTTACATCTATTGTTATAACCCTGTCGTGATAAATAGTAAAATCAAACTCGTCTATACCATCAGCTTTAGCGTGGTAGTCATAAACTATTTGTTTTTTATCTAGCCAATGCTGTAATATTTAGCCATCTATCTTTTCAACACTTTATTTATTTTTGCTAGTGCGTTATTTAGATTTGCTAATTCACCTATATTGCGTAATTCAGCGTCGCCACTATCTATCATATTCTGTAATGTTTCTAAATCACTAACAATTGCAAACTTGATTGCTTTTAGCTCTTGCTCTGTAAAGTTTATATTCATATACGCACCATTCTTTTCCGCAATCTCTTTTCAAGATCTGCCCACTTCTTTGCTTCTTCTGTGAGATTCAATACAAATGGACTTAAAGAGTATCGTTTGTGTATTTTAATCTTGCGTTCTATTTGACCCCAGTTCATCTCAATCCTTCTTGTAGGCAGAATTGGTAATCTCTAAAATCTAGTTGGTCGAGTGGTGTAATCCGACAGAGTGCTTTTTCATTAGCAATCTGAATAAAGCTAATCATCAGAAAGAATACATACACTATCGCAAGTATCATTCCTATCGTTACTAATGTTCTTATAATTTTCATTTCACCCTCACTTTTTATTTTATGCTTTTAGTACGCTACCTAATTTTATCAAGCCTAGCTTTTCGTATTTATCTATCATCTTTATGATGTCCACTATATTAGCTTCGCTTTCAATCTGAATTACATACTTATTCACTTTTGCCACCAGCTAGTAGGTTATGGATTTGCTTCTTTTGTTGCTCGGTTATATTGCTTGGCAAGCGTGAAGCTCTTCCGCCTTTCATACCGGCAAGTCTAGCTCTCTCATGTCCAGTCAGTCCATCTGCACCGACCTTATCGCTACCGAATCCACCACCACGAGATTTAGCACCACCCATAGCACCTATTCTTCGGTAATACTCTTTGACTGCTTCTTCACTACCTAGCTTTTCGAGTAGTGTTTGCTTATGTTTTTTACCACCAGCTTTTGTATTTGCCATTACCCAATCCTTTCTACGCTATCGGCTTCGATTGCGTCTAGCTTTGCGTTGATTTCATTTAGCTTTATGTTCAAATCTTCTAATGCTTCAGATATTTGTGTGTATATAAGATCTGCGTCAGTCATACTATTTGTTCTCCATTGAGTTATGTGCTTCAACTATGGCTTTTTTGATAACTATCTTTGCAAAATACAATGCACCAAATGTTGCTATATTAGCCAAGATGTACCATACATCTGCACCTGTTGTTGTTGATTGTCTTTGAAACTTATTCATCTATCTTTTCTCCTGAATTATTTAATATTATCGCTTCTATCTGGTTTCTTAAACTTTCAAATTGATTGCGTCTATCTTTGTATAGATCATACAAGATATTCATTTCAGTCTTTGTCTTTGACGCTTGGTCGAGCAAACTCTGGTAACTCTGGGTGTTTGTAGTAGAGTCGCTTTTTGCTTTCTTTGTCATAATGAACTCCGTAGCCTTTCATATTAGGTGGTTTTATTTCTGTCAGATTTACAAAATTAGTTTCTAGGTCATACAGATACCGACCAATTCCCCACTGCACTGCTGCACGCTTCATTGAGCCGGACAATCCACCTTTGACTGCTTCGATTTGAGTTTGCTCTGCACCGTCCCATTTAGTGATTGGCACTTCGTGATGTAGGATTGTGATTCCACATAAGATACCACCACCTGGTGCTTCGGTAAACTCATTACACCAACCATCTATGCCAAATACTTCGTCTAGCCTGTCCATGATTGCTCTATTAGTAACATAGGCTAGTACCATAGCCCAGTGCTTGATCTCGCCTGTCTGTCGGTTTGGCGATTTGCCTGATTGCTGTACTCGCCATTCAATATGCTCTGGTGCAAATGGCTCTTTTAATTGTTTTTCTTGTTCTTGCATTGCTTTTTTCACTCCTTTTTACTTATTTCTATTATACTCTAGTGTTTAACATATCTCAAGACTGCATAGCATACTGCTGTTGGTACGCCAATTAGTATTATTGCGTTAAATACCCATTCCGGTATCAGCTTTGATATTTCACTCATATACCCAACTCCTTTTCTTTATCGGCAATATACTGTCGTAGCTTTGATCTAATATCACCACCGGAGTTCGCTATTGTAAATAGCTCTGTCAGCATTCTAACTTGAGCTGTATATACTTGTATCTTTGCTGTATCTCTTTCTAATTCGATTATCTTATCTAGTGTACTCACCACATCACCTATCTTTCTTTTCTAGCTTCTAAATCTGCATAAGCAAGCTCTTCTGCATACTCTTGTGAGTATCCTTCATCTATATAATATTCTACTGCTAGCTCGAAATCTTCATCGGCTCTAGTGCCATTCCAGATATCTTCCATCTGTTGTAATCGGTCTTGGTCGTTATACATTACTTCACCGCACCTTTTGGCAATTTATATTTTGAGTAAGTGTTCTCACCATGTAATAATACTGTGCTTCTTTTTGGTTTTCCGTTCTCAAATAACTCTGCTGTTACTACATACTCTGGTGCTACATCTATAACAACTCTGTGGTCATTCCACTTGTCGCCTATTGTTAGATTTAGTTTTTTGATTGTTTTCATATTTCACACTCCCTTAAATTATTTTTATTCTTACACTATCTATTTTACTCTTGTGTTTAGCATAAGTCAATAGTATTTTACAGAGATTTTTAGTTATTTTGTTGTCTTTTTTCTTCAAGTTTCTTGATCTCATACTCATTACATACTTCTATATGGTTGGGTAGTGGACTATCAGCGTCTAATGGTCTTCTAAATGCGAATAGTGTACCATTATTTATTTTAGATAACGCATAGTAACCCGGACTTGCACTGTATAACTCAATATCTTTTTTAGTAGTAGCTAACATCTTTACCCATTGCACCTGTATGCTACCATCTTTATTTATAATTGCTTTCATATAATATACTCCATTTCTTCTTTTTTAATATCTTTGACTGTTAGTGTATTAGTATCTTTTTGTTGTGCCAAACGTTCCACCTGTTCATAGCTTCTAATGATGAAATCCAAGTCGGCAGTCCAACCTCTATCGTTGTCGCCATTGTGGAATGGTGATCGGCTAGTATTACTGATAGCTTGTTCCAGTAACTCTACCCCACTGTCCATTAATCGTTGAGCAATCTTCTTTTTCCGTTTGTCCGTTAGCTTGTAGCTATTACTGTTTTTATTAAATGCTTTTATGTAGAAGTCGTAAATACTTTGTATTTCGACTATATTATTCTTTATTCTTACTTCTTTATTCTTGTAATGTGTTACTTGGTTGTTACTTGGTTGATACTTGGTTGTTACTTCGTTGTTACTGGCTTGTGTTACCGAGCCTTGATATTCTGACCATTTACAGATAGAAAAAGTAGTAAATCTGTTGTTACTAGCTTGTGTTACCAAATTGGCATTTTTGAGTCTTAAAAAAGCCTTATAAGCCGTAGTTGGTTTTACTCCAGATAAGAATCCAAGTAGATCTCTACCAAAACTTCCTTTTCCATTTCGGTTAGCAATTAGTAACAATGTAATAAAAACTACTTTAGCTGTTGGATCATGTCGCAAAAACTCATTATCTAATAGTTTGCGGTGCAATTTTACCCAGCCATTTCGCATAAAAAATACCCTCCTTTTCCAGAGAGTATCGTACACAATCTTAATCGCTTTTATTATAGCAAAGCATTATTGCTTTCGCAACCCTCTGGACTTAATTTATTTGAGAGCAACATAATTGATTAAGATCGTGTTGCTTACAATCATTGTATTACATAAGTACAATAATGTAAACTCATTTACAAGACTTTTTTATAAGAGTACGCTAAAACTAGATTAGTACCTTGATTGGGGGAGTCATGCAACGACATTATCTCTACTGGCCTAGACGAGCATTCCGTAAGTCATCTACTCACTGGAAGTTCCGACAGTTGCCCTGCAATATCGTAATGGTAACTGCTGAAGAACACCGAGAGATACATGCCCAACGCAGAGCAAGTGAAATGCCAACTCATGATCAAATGCTTCAAAAGCTAGATCTATGCAAAGACTGCAAAGGTAATTGCATATTGCACACCCATCTTGTCGAGCAAGCACTGGAATCGTAATGGACAGAGATACTGCTTTGCTGGCAATTGAGCATGAGATTCGTGGACTTGATATCGAGCTGTATAACGCACGATTGGCACATTCTCGGCTCATAACCCACATTGAGCAAATGGAACACGATAGAGCCGCTCTAATGGCTCGACAGCAAGCCTTACAATGGCCATCTACCAACCCATAAGCTTCGGCTGACCTAAAGACCTCACAGCGTCGTGGGGTCTTGTCTATTAGACTAATAAAAGCTATAATTACTTGTGATTGGAACAGGTTTATTCTTTTTCTTGTTCGATAAAGTTTCAACTCCCAACTGTTTGTTCCAATTAAAAAAGCTCGCAATAGCCATGCGAGTTCTTTTTTTATTAAGCTTACTTTGGGTGGTTCAATTTTCACTTGAAGAAGGTACTTGCTATAAATATATTCTAGCATAAAACTAACTATACTAAAAAATATAATTGACTAAACTTAAACTAATGTGCTAAACTATGACTATAATTAAGAATAAATAGGAGTAAATATGAACTATAAAGCTATTGTAGAAAGAAATGTAAGTATACCAGCACCACAAAGTTTTAGTAATACTGGTGGTATCAAGTACCCAGAATTGCTTGAGCTTGAGCCTGGTGATTGTCTAGCTATACCATTAGATGAAAAAGTATATTTTCATAGACTAGCCGCTTCTTGCAGTAATTATTCTAAAAAATATGATAGAAGATTCACCACGAGAGTGATGGCAGATAAATATAGAATCTGGCGAATAAAATAAAAGCCCAGCTATTTTGGCTAGAGCTTTATTTTGACGATCTAGAATTGTCCAGCAGTATATTAACACATTACTCGTTTATTGACAAGATTCGCAACTTTCGAGCAAGTCTGGGTCAATCGGACAAGTCAATGGTTGTTCCCATTCGTCATCTATTTTATTTTCTTTACTTCGATTGTGATGTTCCATATCGCCGATACTCCTGCTGCTATTACGCCAACTACAAAGACCTGTAAGCCTAATTCGTCGACACTACTATAATTATATAATGCGTATGCCAATGCACCTTGTAAAAAAGTCTTTGCACTTCTAATCGCAATGTCTTTCCAATCTATTGTTTGTTGTTTTGCCATATTACCCCCTACTTATAAATGATTTTATCTTGTCAAACAATCCATTAAAGAATCCTCGACTAACTACAATGTTGTCTGGACTATCTAATTCAGCTACTTTCTTGTTCAAAGCGTCTACTTTTTCAGTCAATGCTTTAGTTGTATTCTCACTCGCCACTAATCGTGCCTGTAAGTCATTAGCGAGCTTTGTAGCGTCAGCAAATTGCTTTTGCAATGTATAGATCTGCTGTTGCCAATTGTCTTTAACTGCTACTGCACCGACATTCTGATAATTCTGTACTGCGTCAGCTTCTTTATCATCAGACACTGCTTCCACATAAGTAAGTAAGTCCTTACCCACAAACGCATTAAATACATCTCTACCTAGTGGTCTACCCCTGACTTGCTCGTGCAATTTACTTAATCTGCCATACCAATTTTCGCCACTGCCTATAACTGCCATATTATTATCTCCTGTTATTAGTTTATTTGGTCGTAACCACCCAATCACTCCATCATAGCTATGTCGCACTAAATGTGCCGGACTGCCGGTTGGGTAATTCTGGTCAAAGCTTTCAAATGAATTAGTATCGCCATTGCCGGTAGCAATCGCTGTATGTCCATAGCCACCACCATATCTACTGTTCCATACTATTATATCACCAGCTTGTGGTACTGCAGTAGGTGAGTTCAGTATCTTGGTGTAGTTGCCCTGTGTCTGGTCGATAATTCCGTATGCGTAAAGTCCAGTAAATGGTCGGTAGCCAAGATAAGTACTCCACTTATTTACTAAATCAAAGCATTGAGCACCATAAACTCCGTCCCAATCAACATATTTATTGTTGTACTGATTTAAGAATTGTTGGAACATTATTTAATTACCTCGAATGATTCTGAATACCATGATTTTACTATATCTCTAATTGGATTGACTTGGTAGCTGTTTCTAGAGTTAAACACACATTTGCTACCGACTGCTACTTTGGGTGGCAAGACATATTTATCGTTGATTAGACTATACTCTCCGACTGGTAGATTAGATGTCAGACTCGCCATTGTTACTAGATTCCCATCATCACAGCTTATGAATACAGTACCCTCTGGCTTGATATTATTAGGCTTGCTGATTTGTAGTCGCATTTCGATTCTCTCACCAACTCGTATCTGGTTGTTTTCGTTTTCAATCTCAATCGGTACTTTGACTTCACTCACTTGATATGGGTAGAATACCCAAAATAGACAAACAACAATGATAACAAAAGCACTTATAAAGGTCAGTAAAGTAATAAAGTGCCAGAATCGTGATTCGTGTGCCATTCGTCTCATTTTATTATCGTTCCCATTAACGCTGTTATAATGCCTCCAAAGATTAGCAAGACTGCCCACTTAACATAAAATCGCCACGCCCCTATTTCAGCTTTGACATCAGATATGTCGTCTTTGAGTTGTTCGTATTGCAAGTTCCATACTTCCGTACCGACTTTAGTGTTCTTGAGTTCTTTGACTTCAGACTCAATAGATTCGAGTTTGTCGTGGATTGAGCCTAGTGTTATGCGTGGCATTGAATTGTATTTATGTTCCTATTACCAGTGCGTTAATTGTTCCAGTACTAGCACCGGTTGAAATTATTCCTGTAGTTATTGTCGAAGTACTACTACTTAATGTTATATAAAATTGGTTGGCAGTTGTTACTGGGTCAGATATAGTGCCAATAACTGTCTGAATAGTACTAAAGAAGCTGCTTGGTAGTGTCCAAGTATAATTATTTTGACCATTACTGTTAGATTTTGCAGCACTTTTTAACCAACACAGTTTTAATGTACCCAAATCAAGCTGATATTGAGTACCACCGGCAGTACCACCATTAGCACTTGATGTAGCTGCTAATGCCATTTTTGTAGCGAGTATTGTATCATCTCCCAGCCCAGTTCCATTGTTAAAACTAGCGTCATTAGTTCCTAGTATATTCCACTTCGCTGCAGACGGTTGAAATATGCCCCCCTCACCTAATGGCAAGGGGAGGCGTTATTGTTCGCCAAAAACGACAGACCAGCTTGCGTATGCCATTATTGGCGAAATTCCTGTTTAATATTATTCATACTCTATTATATAAATAAGAACACTAATAGTGTCAAGAAGTCTTTAAATTTTCCATTCTTTTAGTTTATAAGTAGATATATAATTACAGTCTTTACATAGTGTCCTACCATTATCTATATCAAACCTGAATTCAGGGTATTTACTAAATCCCTTAATATGGTCTGCTATTAGATTGCCACCATGCTTGCCACATAATACGCAAGTATAATTATCTCTGCTAAACACTCTCTCTCGCCACGATCTATATTCCCTAGACTTTCTTATTTTTTCATTTATTGGCGTTATGCCACCTTTCCAATTCCTATGATTAGCTCCTCTAGCACCATACAATGGTCTATATTCCATACTTTTTGTTTTTTGAATTGCTTTTTTTGTAGATTCCATTTTATCTCTACCATTCTTATATTGGTGTTTAGCACAGCAAGACATATTACAATATCTTTTTCCATTGTCTTTTCTAAAACCAAACCCACCTTTAAAACAATATGCACACAAAAAAGGATACAATGTTTTCATTCTACCCGATTTAGTTATTATTTGTTTTGTGTATGGTAATTTTGCTGGCATTAAACCGGTTTCATCAAAAACTTTTTCTCGTCTTTTATATTTAACCCTTTTATTATATCATTTATTGCCTGTTTATTACCACTTGTAACCAGTTCTTTTATATATGCTTCTTCTTGTTTGCCAATTCTGCTATCGTTTGAGCATGAACACTCCCAACCCCATCTCTCATCTTTACGCCATCTGCCGGCTAGTAGATTGGTACTAGCACCTTTGCCATAGTTAATGATTGCATGGCTGTTGTCATCTATCAGCAAGATGTCGCTCTGCTTGCACTTTAGACAGGTTACTTCGTATCGTTTCATATAATTACTATTACCTATTTTTGATATTCTCGTCAAGAAGTCTAGAATAATACATCTTCAGTTATCTTGGTTGAATATACTACATAATAAAATGTATATACTTCATTAGTAGCACCGGCTCTTTTAGATATATACATCTGCAACTTTTGAGCATTTACACCTGATGGCTCTAATACGCTAGTAAGTATGTAATAGCCATTGAGAGCAAACTGCCCACTTGAATTGCCGGTTACAAATGGCAATGAGTAAACTCGGTTTGTTTGGTGGTCTTTGACATATACTTCGACCAATGTATTAGCGTCAGATTTTATGTTATTTAGTGTTACTATTCCAATCCATTCAGTAAATGTATATGCACTGGTGTTCAATGACGCAACTACACTACCTCGATATACAATTCTCGGCTTATCTTGATTTGCGTCAAGCATTGTCCTGTCTGTTGTTTCATTATTCATAGGACTGACTCTCGACTAAATGAGCTTGAATAAACTATATAATAAGCACCTCTTTCAAACTGATTGGGTCTAATATGCTCAAAGTTTATAACTACCACTTCATTGCCATTATATGTTGTAGTTGTTAGATAATAAAACGCAATAAAGCCAAGAGTTCCATCTGAATTACTGGCACTATAATTCATTTTATTTAATGTTTGTACTCCACCGCCAGATGTATAATGATAGCAATCTACAATTGGATTGCTAGAAGCCAATACATTATATAGTGTTACACTTGCAGTTGCTCTATATAACGAGCCGAATGCCGAGTATAAGCCATAGCTGGTAAAGCCACGATCTAAAACTCTAGGCACATCACTATTAGCGTCATTTATTAGTCTGTTAGTTGTTTCTACCATATACTCGATTTAGTTACTGCTGTCGCATAAGCTATGCGATAAGCTTTAATATCTGTTAAACCACTATCTGTTGTCATATATCTATATGCTATGTTTACAAAATTACCTTCTGGATTCACAAATGAGTTTTCAGTTGCCAATCCCTCTTCTAGTATCTTACCAGTATCTATGGACACAGTTATATGATTAAGTGGTCGAAGTATGACAACATCACCAACTGTATATGATTTACCAAAATAACCTTCAATACAATAATTATTATTGCCGGTCTTTAGATATGTAATATATTCTTGTCCATCGTGGCTATAAAAGTAAGCACCGGCAGTTTTTGTTGTATCAATAGTTGCCTTTGATAGTATCTTCTTCTCATCTACATTGGTATCTTCGGTAGTTCTGTCAGTTGATTCTGGTTGCATAAATATTCTCTTTAGTAGTTCTATAATCCATTTTAGCATTATGGTGCAATCTGGTCTGTACCACCAATCGTACTAATACCAATGCGGAAGTAGCTATTTATAGTACGCTGTAAGACTTTTAATGTCTGCGTAAAGCCGCCACTCGGTGATATATTAGTTTTTATGTTATACACTCGCCAGTATCGACCTTGCCAACTTACTAAATCGCCTAGTTGCAACTCTGGCAATGCTCGTATTGTAATCTCTTGTATGTTTTCGATATCTGAATAATCATTGAGTACCATTTGAGCAAAGCTATTCGCCCAGCTTTCAGATTGTATATAGTCATTCTCTATCTTATATGGTCGTTCTTCATAGGCTGTTACCGAGCTATCATCTTTGAGCCTAGTGTAAATCTCATTAGCTACTTTTGCAGGTCTGCCATATAGTGTCATAGCAGTAATATAAGCTATGCTAGTGGTATTGTTTTGCAGTACTATCTTGCAAGCCTTTGCAAACTTATCGAATGATTTTAGCGATACGCTAGATGTTAAATCAGTTCCGCTACCATCAGATTGGTCATTAGCTACATATACCGGATTATCAATTGAGAGCATTGGGTCATCAAAGTTTACAAATATATCTATCGTACTATTGGCTGGTATCTCTTTATAACCGGACTGCGTGAATACCAACTGATTCGGTTGCTTGGCTCTCGGTTTAGATTTCACTTCCACTACATTTATTAAGTGGCTATCGTTTGGTGCTTTAGCTTCAATCACTTGGCTAGTCGCAATCACTCTTTGCACTTGAGTATATGGTGCTGAATCCCAATGCTGTCTATTCTCAAAGCGTATCTTACCTGTTTCGTCTTGGTATAAGTGTCCATTTTCCGATTGCACTATCTGATTTACAATGTCGATCCATTTAGTACCAATTTCAAATAGTCCGAATGGCACGATCTGAATACCATAATCAAAGTCATATTGGCTAGTAGCAAAGCCCAGATTAGTAAAGATATTCTCTAGTATTTCATCAGTTCGCAAGCCAGTAAACATTGCAGTATCATCTACATATTTATTCTCGAGATATCCTACAAAATCCTCTGCCTTAAACTTGGCTCGCTTCTCTCTAGTCGATATCTCTGGCACTTTATTAGTCAGTCCTACAAACTGTGGCACTGTCTGGTCTACACCATTGTAATTAAATCCAGCATTGATTGTGATTGGTCTGCGTGGTTTTTGCACAGCAGTATAGGTTTCGGCATTAGTACCGCCCATAAAGCGTGGTGTGAAGCGTCCTGAAGTGTTCTCAAGCTCGAAATCAGCTAGAGCCTTACTCACACCCCCGATTGGCTGATTAAGCCCTCTATCGTAGCTTAATTGCGTTAAATAGGCACTCTCGTCTGTGTACCGATATTTATTCCAAGCACTAGGTGAAGCGTCATCAGTTGGTATAATATCTGTTCCACCAATCGTCGATACGCCAATCGTAAAGAATATAACACTACTATTAAACGATTTCTTCCAAGATACTTGCGTACTAGCAACAATCTTGCGAGTAGTATCTCGTTCTTCAGCAGTCCAACCAGTAGCTACCGACTGCATTTTACGCTTCCGTTAATATTACACTAAAGCTCGATATATAATCTTCACCACCAACGCTAAATCCCCTATCATCTATGTTGATATGCACATTCGTACTAGCAATCGTGTAATTAGTTTCAGTACTTACAAATGGCACTGCCGTTCCGGTAGATACATAGCTATCGTATACAGCCTTGATCGTATCGTAGCTTGCCTTTGGTATGTTCTGATATGACAATTTCCAAACACGATTATTAGTTCCGAAGTAATCCCTACCGATAGTGCCTTGTAATGTACGCTGTTGGGCATACTGAATATTATCTACCTTTTCGGTGATTGAGTTCGGTGCTTTGATTGTACTTCCATCTAATGTATATGCCATTTTATGCTCCTATTAACTGTCCGACTGTTTGACCACGCTGGCTGGCAATGTCCTGCAAATCTTCAAACATCTTCATTGCTGCTTCTCGTCTTTCGATTGCCGAGCCAGTCATTAGTCCGACATTTATATTTATTGTAGTTGAGCCACCACCAGTGGTTGCGATCTGATTGTTTGGTATAACATCACTGCCTTTTGGTAGATTGACTAATTCCGGTCCACGCTCACCTACTATTGCCAATCCACCACCGAAGTTCTCAACACCCCTAGCAAATCTTGGCAATCTGACTTTTGGTGCACCCGGTAATCCTGCAAATGCCCCATTTATAGCACCTTCCATAAATCCTAATACTGCATTGGCAATAGACTTACCAATACTGCCCCAATCGAGATTTCGTATGCCATTTATCATATTCATAAATGCACTTGGTATTTTGCTTAACATATTAGTCAAAGCATTATATATAGTGTTCCATATTCCACCCCAATCAATGTTTCTAATATAATTTACAACCCACATTATCGCACTAGCTATATAGAATGGTATCTTTATAGGTAAAGTAGCAAAGAATCCCAGTATTGAGCCAATCACTTCCCAGAAATTATTTTTTAGATAATTAGCTCTATCAACTACAAATGCTATACCATTCTTGATTTGTTCTACTACCCAAGTAAATCCCTGCCCAAGCCACGATATAGCTTGTACTACTAACTTGATAGCACCAATGAATACCATTATTGAGCCTAATATTACAACTCCAATAACAATAGCCAATGCTTGTAGTGCCGGTATAATCCAGTTCTTATTTTTATCCCAGAACTCTTGTAATACTGGTATTAGTTGAGTTTGTATAGTGTTCCATAAATCCATTAAAGCCGGTTTAATATATGCATTATATATATTTGTTATATTTTTCCAGACTTCTTCCCAACCACCGAAAGTTCCAACAAGCCAATTCACACCAACAGCTACTAATGCTATACCTGCTACTATTGCTGCTGCTATTAGTAACCACGGGCTTGCCACTGCATTAAGTCCTGCAAAAGCTATCATTAAAGCACCTACTGCAACAGTAGCAACTGCAATCGCTGCACCAATGCCAACTATTGCAGTAACTAGTTGTGGGTTTTTATCAATCCATTCTTGTATTTTATCTACTACTGGTTGTATCTTTTCTACGAATGGCTGAAGTGCATTTGCAATTACCTGCCCAACCTGTTCCATTATATTGTCTAGTGCATTTCTAGCTATATCTAATTGGCCGGCAAATGTTTTACCAGCTGCTTCTGCACTACCACCAAACTCGGTTTGAAGTTCTTGCAAGATTATCTTTTGAGCACCGGCAACATCACCAACATCAACCAGACTTTGTACCAAATCTTTTTGTGCGTCAGTTAATCTAACACCAACTCTTTGTAATGCAGTAACACCACGAACTGGATCTTGTAATGCCTTACCAACTTGTATAGATGTAGATTTTAAGTCAGTACCCATAGCAGTAGCCATATCAAGCACTGCTTTAGTCGTATCTGGGAATATATCTTTACCTATCTTGGTAAATGTTAATAGCATATTTTGAGCAACACCAATTTGCTCATCACTAAAGCGAGTTGTCTTTTGCAATGCACTCGCCAATCCATTCACTTCATCAGCGGTAACTCCAGCTATACCACCAGTAGATTTTAATACTGCGTTAAGTTGAGCACCAACAGCTTCACTTTCATTGAAAGAATTGACTGCCATTACACCAAAAGCAGTCATAGCTGCACCGGCTACTAATAAGCTACCACCAATAGCACCAATATTCTGTCCGAACTTGCTAACTACATCACTAGCATTATCTTCGGCGGTTATGACTGCTTTAATCTCTGCTGTTGCCATTATTGTTTAGATTTCTCCATCTCGATACGCTCTCTCTCTTGAGTATAACTATAAATTAGCAGATTCGTAAAGAAGTCTGTAATCGGCTCTTCTTCTAACTGTTTAGCAGATAAATGGAATAACTTGCGATAGTGATATTTCAGTAGTTCGATAGGCGGCTTGCCATTATGGAAGATACTATCAGCAAGTCGCCTTTTTAGTTTGGGTTTTGGTCTTGTCCTGTTAGAGTCTTGAATACTGTGATCATTACATTCATATCAAAGTCGCCCAGCTCTTCTTTTTTGACATCAAACATCTCATCATCTTCACCAATAAACTTACCTGATATAAATAAATCTTGTAATGTGCTAGTAATAAATCCGACTGCTTTCTTTTCGTCTTTGTTCTCACCAGCTAATTCGACATATTTCTCGTAGTCTTTCATTGGTATAGTCTTAAACTCAAGATAACAATCTTTATAGTCTGCACCTATAAAATCCAAAGAGATTTTACGCTTTATTACTATTCTGCTCATTTGCTTTTTCCTTTCGTTAGTTATTAGTAGTTAGCACCACTATTAGTGTTGGTCAATGTGCAAGTACTGATTACAGCTGCTGCATTTGCACTATCATAGTTACCCTTAAATTGTATGGTTTGTCCTACGATATCATCTAGGCTTCGGTCTTGTTCCCATTCAGTAAAGTCTACTCTTGGCATTTGGATTTGCAAGCTAGAGTTAGCTGCACGATTGAATGTAATCTCCATTGCTTTGTAAGTTCCGGCAAGCATTAGCTGTCGGTAAGTATCATCAGTCTTATTTAGTGTAATTTCACCTTCAACTGTGTATTGGTGATTTAGGATTGCTTCTGGCTCAACTGTACCCATTACATTATCAAACTCGCTATTAGCCATAATCTTTAGTGTCAGTTTCTTCAGTGGAATTGCACTAGCTGCACCAAGTCCAGCAATATTAGCTGCAGTCTTAAATACTAGGTGTTGGTGTAAAAACTTATTACCAAGCGTAGTATAGCTAGGTGTTAATGTAGACCAGTCTCTCGATACTCTACTCTTAAAACTAGCCTTTGCTTTAGCAATACCTTCTGGCTCAACAGTAATTTCAAGTCCATCTACCATTGCAAATGGAAATATCTTGGTTTGGTCTGGGTCTTGGTAAGCTAGTGAGATAGTCTTGTGAGTATTAGTATTAGCAAGTGCGTAAGCGTGGGCATAAGTCGGTCCACCGGTAGTGGTTGGACTTGCACCTAATAGTGATGTCAAGAATACGCCTAGATTCAAATCGTTTAGATCAAACTCTAAATCACCTTCCCCATATTTATTTACTACATAATTGCTATCACTATCTTCAATTCTGCCCAAGCCCTCTTCTTCTCTGGCTGTGGTTACTTTATCGTCAAATGATATTGTGTTAAACGGAACATAAAAGGTTGGCGTTACAATAGTACCGCTAGTAGCTTCTTTGGCTACACCTACATTTCCTAATCTTCCTACAAACTTACTCATCTAATTCTCCTTATATATTATTACTATTACTTATTATTATGATATTCGTCAAGAACTTATGTGGCAGTATTATAATCGGTATGAATCCTGATTAACATCTGCACAGCTTTTGCTTTACCTTTTTGAAAATCAATCTCACCCCATTGTGCGTCAGACGCTTCAATAAACAATCCAACTGTATCGCCAGAGCCATAAGTATTTATGGTATTCAAGAATCCCCTATCATCTATCACATTGATTATTTCGTCTACTACTGTGGCAAGTACTTCTTCGGCATACTCTTCTCTCGGTGTTCCATCTTTCTCAAAATCTTCACCCAATGGCCATAGACAAGTAACTGTATAAGCGTATATACGCCTGTTTTCAGCCGTTGTAGCGAATGTTCCGTCCATATCGCTAGTAGTTACCCAAACTGCCGGCCAACCACTTGGATTAAGCTCACGATAGCCATATACAGTTTGAGTACTAGCTAAATTATTAACGCTAGTTATTATTAAGTTTTTTATGTCTGTTGATATGCTCATGTTTGCCTTCCTATTTTATCAAATACATTCTGCGTTGCTTTTTGGAAGTAGCCCTGTATCTCATCAGCACTAGATTCTAATCCATCTTTCAAGAATGGTCTAGCTCGCATAAATCTAGTACCTTCATGTACGAATATACCATAATTAGCTGTTGGGTATACTACTGCTTGCATTCCCATACCACTACCAGATACAGCAAATACATGGCTTGATCGTAGTCGCCCTGTTAGTACCGGTGTATTTTGCATACTGCGACCTTGCACAGTAATAGCTGATCTATTCAATGCGTCTTTGAGTTC
>OEIV010000723.1_pt1 | contig 16874 bp, 12 predicted proteins | sample 1539231 | NCBI WGS metagenome assembly OEIV01 (sample SAMN03794762, study PRJEB22550) | activated sludge metagenome | feature: wastewater treatment plant; material: activated sludge; isolation source: Wastewater treatment plant of a petroleum refinery complex | place: Argentina: Buenos Aires ...
CAGCGCCGCCTGGAACGATTTCTGCGAGCAACTGAAGAGCGCGGGCCGGCTGCCGTTCCGCCCGCAGGTACCCACTGGCGACCTCTCGCGCGCCGAGGGCTTTCGCACGCTGGCGGCGAACATCGGGCTTGCGCTGCAGTTCCACCTCGAGAACAACGACCCGCTGCACCCGGAACTGATCCACTACTTCGACCCGATCCGCAAACAGGGCGGCGACAACCCCGATTCGGTCTACGTGGGCGGCCCGATCAACGGCACCGACACCTACCGCATCAGCGGCCACCGCGGCACGGCGCGCTACTTCGCGGTCACCGCGGTCGAGACCGGCAACACGCCGTGGGGCGGCAAGGTCGCGCACACGCTGTTCGGCGGGGACATCCACGTCGAGGCCGACGGCAGCTTCGAGCTGATCTGCAGCCCGCACCCGCAGCCGCAGCCGGGCAACTGGCTGCGCACCACGCCGGACACCTTCCGCGTGACCTTCCGCCAGTTCTTCGCCGACTGGGAGACCGAAACGCCGATGCAGGCGCGCATCGAGCGCCTCGGCGCCGCCGCGCCGCCGCCGGTGGTGGACGCGCCACGCCTCGCCGAGGGCCTCGGCGTCGCCGCGCGCTGGGTCGGCGAGTCGGTGGAGTACTGGGCGAACATGATCGAGATGTGGAAGGCGCGGCCCAACACCTTCCTCTCCTATCGCCAGCTCGACAGCAACGCGCTCGACGCCACCCCCGGCGGCGAGCCGATGATCGCCTACTGGTCCGTTCCCGCCGACGAGGCGCTGATCGTGCGCGTGAAGCCGCCCAGGGCCGGGTACTGGGCCGTGGAGTTCGGCAACTACTGGTGGTCCTCGATGGATTACCGCAACCGCCTGTGCGGCACCAACTGCCACTACGCGGCGCTGGAGGACGACGGCGAGCTGATCCTGGTGGTCTCCCACGTCGATCCCGGAGTGGCGAACTGGATCGATCCCTCGGGCTTCGCGGAAGGTTACATGACGATCCGCTGGATGCTGGCCGACCATTACCCGCAACCGCAGGCCACCCAGGTGAAACTCGCCGATCTCGAGCGTCACCTGCCAGCCACCACGAAGCGCGTGACGCCGGCCCAGCGCGCCGAGCAGATCGCGGCGCGCCGGCGCGGCGTGCTGCAACGCTGGGGACACTGAGCACAACACACGGGAGGAATTCGCGATGGAGCTGGGACTGCAAGACAAGGTCGTGATCATCACCGGCGCCGCCAGCGGCATCGGGCGCGCCTCATTGCGCGCCTTCGCCGCCGAGGGCGCGCGGGTGCTGGCCGTCGACATCAACGCCGCGCAGCTGGCCGCAGCCGTGGAGGAACTGCCGGCCGCACGCGTGAAGGCCCATGCGGCCGACGTCACCGACGCCGACCAGGTGCAGACCATGGTCGCGCACGCGGTCGCGGCCTTCGGGCGCCTCGACGTGATGTTCAGCAACGCCGGCGGCGCGATACCGACGCCCACCGAGCAGCAGGGCCTCGCGGACTACCGGCGCATCATGGCGCTCAACCTCGACGCCGTGTACTACGCCGTGCACGCGGCGCTGCCGGTGATGCTGGCCCAGGGCAGCGGCTGCTTCCTGAGCACGTCTTCCGGCGCCGGCATGAACGCCGCGACCGGGCTGGCGGTCTACGGCGCCGCCAAGGCCGGCGTGATCAGCCTGATGCGCAGCATCGCAACCGAGTACGGTGGCCGCGGCATCCGCGCCAACACGATCGCACCGGGCCCGATGGACACGCCGCCGGTACGCGCCTGGCTGGGCACCTTCGATAACGGCCTGGCGCGCTTTGCCCGCCAGGTCCCGAGCGGGCGTCTCGGCACCGGCGAGGACATCGCGCGCGCCGCGGTGTTCCTTGCCAGCGATGCCGCCGAATTCATCAACGGCGCGGCGGTACCGGTGGACGGCGCGGTGCATGCGCGCCTTGCCTCGCCGCAGATCGATTGAAGCCTGACGAACCACTGACACAGGGAGCACACCATGGATCTCGGACTCGCCGGTAAAACGGCAATCATCACCGGCGGCAGCGGCGGCATCGGCCGCGGACTGGTGCTGGAATTCGCCCGCGAGGGTTGCAACGTGATCAGCGCCTCGCGCGACGACGCGACCGGGCGCAAGCTGGCCGAGGAGGCACGCACGCTGGGCCTGAAGGGTCGCGTACTCGCGGTGAAGACCGACGTGACACGGCGCGACAGCGTCGATGCGATGGTCGCCGAGGCGCGGCGTGAATTCGGTCCCGTCGATGTGCTGGTGAACAACGCCGGCGGTGTCGCGCACCCCTCGGATTTCGAGAAGTTCGACGAGGAAGGCCGGCGCTGGGAAATCGCGCTGAACATCGACGGCGTGGTGAACTGCTGCCAGGCCGTGGCCGAGGACATGCTCGGGCGCAAGCACGGCAGCATCATCAACATCTCCTCGAACTCCTCGCTGCTCGGCGAGGCCGCCGCGAACATCGTGCACTACGGCGGCGTGAAGGGTTTCGTGAACAGCTTCAGCAAGGCACTGGCTTGGGAGTGGGCCAAGAAGGGCGTGCGCGTGAACAACATCTGCCCCGGCTGGATCGTGCCCTACAAGGCCGAGGAAGTGGGCGGCGGGAGCTTCTGGAACCGCTTCGGCTTCGACACCATGGGCAAGCCCGACGACATGGAAAAGGCGCTGGAGGAAGGCACACTGTACAACATGAGCGGTCTGCCGATCCCTCGCCTCGGCCGCCCCGAGGACATCGCGAACCTGGCGCTGTTCCTCGCCTCCGACCTTTCCGGCTACATCACCGGTCAGCTGATCAGCGTGAGCGGCGGAGCCTACATGCCCTGAAGCGGCGCGTCGGCTGGCCCGTGCGCGATCGAGGAGTCGATTGAATGCAACGCATCGCCATCATCGGCGCCGGACCCGGCGGCATCTGCGCCGGTATCCACCTGAAGCAAGCCGGCCACGAGGATTTCGTGATCCTCGAGCAGGCTGGCGGCGTCGGCGGGACCTGGTGGCACAACAGCTATCCGGGCTGCGCCTGCGACGTGCCGTCGCACCTGTACTCGTTTTCCTTCGCGCTCAAGCGCGACTGGCCACGCCCCTATGCCACGCAGCCGGAGATCCGGGCCTACATGGAGGACTGCGTCGCGCGCTTCGGACTGTGGCCGCACATCCGCCTGAAGACCCCGGTGAGCGCGGCGCGCTGGATCGAGACGCAGGCCGCGTGGGAGCTCACGTTGGCCGACGGCGGGACGCTGCAGGCCGAGGTACTGGTCGGCGCGGTCGGGATGTTCAACCTGCCCGCCTGGCCGGCCATTGCGGGGCTCGATCGCTTCGCCGGGACGGTGTTCCACTCGGCGCGCTGGAACCATGCGCACGACCTGGCCGGACGCGACGTCGCGGTGATCGGCAGCGCCGCGAGCGCCGTGCAGTTCGTGCCGCAGATCGCGCGCCTCGCGCGGCGTCTCGACGTCTACCAGCGCACGCCGAACTGGGTGCGTCCGCGCGAGGACGCGTACACACCGGAGCAACTCGCGGAGTTTCGCGACGATCCGGCTGCCGCCGCGGCCGAGCGCGAGACCGTCTGGAACTGGGTAAACGCGATTCAGACGCTGGTCGATCCGGACATCCTGCGCGATTCCGCCGCGGTGTGCCTGCAGAATCTGGACGTGGTGAAGGATCCCGCGACGCGCGCCAAGCTCACGCCCGACTACCCTTTCGGCGCCAAGCGCGCGCTGATCTCCAACGACTGGTACCCGACCTTCAACCGCTCCAACGTGCAGCTCGTCACCGAACCGATCGCCGGCATCACGTCCGAGGCGATCGTGACGCGCGACGGGACGCCGCGCGTCGTCGACACCATCGTGCTGGCGACCGGCTTCGACACCACGCGATTCCTTTCGACCATTGCCGTCAGCGGGCGTGACGGAGTGAGGCTCGACGACGCATGGGCCGATGGCGCCCAGGCCTACCTGGGCATCACGTTGGCCGGCTTCCCGAACCTGTTCATGCTCTACGGGCCGAACACCAACAACGGCTCGATCATCTTCCAGATCGAGTGCCAGGTGGACTACCTGCTGCGCCACCTGCAGCGCATGACGCGCGAGAAGCTCGCGTGGATCGAGGTGAAGCCCGAGGTCATGGCCGACTACAACCGCCGCCTGCAGGCGGATCTGGACGCGGTGGCCGTCTGGCACAGCGGCGCGCACGACTACTACCGCGCCGCCTCCGGGCGCATCGTCACGCAGTGGCCGCACGGCATGGATCGTTACCGCGAAATCACCGCCGCCAATGACGACGATGCCTACCTGGGTGGCGGCGATACCGGCGACTGATCTGCAGGCGCCGAGGACACGCGTCGTGTCCGGCGCTTGCATCGCGAGCCGCTCACCTATGGCCTGGACGTGACTTTCGAGTTCTGAACCGGGCGCTCGATCCGTTATCAGTCGGGGCCCCTCGCGGCCCTGCTTTTTCTACACGCGTGTAGGGAGGCTGACACCGGCGTGGTGAACTGCTGCCAGGCCGTGGCCGAGGACATCGCGAACCTTGCACTGTTCCTCGCCTCGGACCTTTCCGGCTACATCACCGGGCAGCTGATCAGCGTGAGCGGCGGAGCCTACATGCCCTGAACCGGCGGGTGCGCACCGCTCGTCAGCGTTACCGCAAGCGAGACATGAAACCGGCATTTCCCTCTCTGGCGAGCCGGGCCGGACCGTAGCCGCGGCATTCGATTCATCGCGCCGTTGCTTGCCGACCCAGGCTCGTGGCAAGGGGCGGTGTCAGCGTGTCTCGCGACGGTTGAGGCCGACAAGTCCCGACTCGTGCCTGATGGCCGAGGGCACGCGTCCCGTCCAAGCCTTGAAGGCACGCGAGAACGCGGTGGTATCGCTGAAGCCGAGCCGAAGCGAGATCTCGCGCAGCGTCAACGACCGGTCGCCAAGGAGGTCGTACGCGAGCTCGCAGCGGCAACGCTCCTTCAGTTCCCTGACCGACGTGTTTTCATCGCTCAGGCGCCGTTTCAGTGTTGCGACGCTCAATCCCAGCTGCCGCGCGATCTGCTCCGTATTGGGCGGCGCACTGCAGTGCGCGAGTGCTGTGGCGCAGATCTTGCCCACCCAAACGGAGGCGGGCGTCACGCTCGATCGCCCGGTCGCGAGATCGAACGGAAACGTGGTGAGCAGTTCATCCAGTTCGGCGGCGCTGCGCACGAGTGGCAGAGCGAGGTATCGCGCAGGAAAGCACAGAAGGTTGTCTTCGGCCTCGTATTCCACACGCCAGGGCAGCAGCCAGGAGACCACGTGCTCGTCCAGTACCGGACCGTAGCAGATCTTCACTGTGAGCGGCGACAGATCCTTGCCGACCAACCAGCCAAACAGGCGCGCAAAACTCGACAGTCCCGTCAGGACACCGAAGATCATGTGGGCATCACGCGGCCTGGAGGCGGAGTGCATGCGGAATTCGGCATTTTCCCGCACCGTCCGCAGCGTGAATTCGCCGACGCCGCCCTCGAACAACCGGCCGAAGGCCGCGGCGCGATCGATCGCCTGGCCCAGTGTCGCGCTACTTATCATGCAATAGCACAGCATGTGAAATTCGGACACACCCATCGCCGGCCGGCCGCTGCGCTTCGCGTCCGACCGTTCGAGCAGGTCGACGCATTCACGATAGATCGATACGAACTGATCGTGCGAAATCAGCTGCATCCAGCCGTCACGGCCTGCCTTCTCACCGAGCCCCGCAATGCCGGCGCGGCGCAGGATCGCGTCTTCATCGCCGCCGACATGACGCACGCTGCGCAGTACTTGCTGCAGCAGCAGGCCGGTGGGAGGCCTGGGCGCGGACCGGGCTGAACGTCGATTCATGGGGGGCATACCGTCGCTGGATGCCACGCATTGTAGCCGAGCCGCCTGCGCTCCTATGAACGCGACCGCCCGAGCGCTGCGATGGCCTTCGCCGCGATCGCATCGGCGGTCAAACCGTAGCGGGCCAGCAACCGCTGCGGCACGGCAACCGCCAGATCGCCATCAGGCAGCCCCACGCCCTCCAATGGTACCGCTACGCCGCCGCGACCCAGCGCCTCCGCCACCAGCGATGTCAGCCCCGCGCGGACGTTGTGCTCTTCCACGACGACGACGGCACGAACGGTTCGGGCCAACCGGCAGATGGCCTCGCCGTCGAAGGGCTTCAGATAGACCGCGTCCACCACCGTCGCGGACACGCCCGACTCCTGCAGGACGGCTGCGGCCTGCACGCACAACGAGGTCCCGAGCCCTGTCCCGACAAGCGCCACGTCCACGCCTTGGGAAACCATGCTCAATTCGCCTCGCGCAACACGTGGCGCAGTGTCGTAGACATCGGCCGCGCCTGCGCTCGGCGCGCGGATGTAGAAGGGCAGGCCCTCGGTCACGGCCGTGCGCATGAGCGCGCGCATCGAGACATCGTCCGCTGCCGAGGCGATCGTCAGATGCGGCGTCCCCCTCAGGATGGAGATATCCTCGATCCCGTGATGACTCGCGCCGAAAAACCCCATGTCCAGACCGCCCCAGGCGGAGATCATCGTCACCGGCAACCGGTTGACGGCAATATCGGTGCGGATCTGCTCCATGCACTTGGGCGCCAGGAACGCGCCGATGCCGAAGACGAACGGACGATAACCCGCGGCCGCGAGTCCCGCCGCGATCGACACCGAATTGGTCTCCGCGATGCCGGTATCGATATACCGATCCGGAAATGCCTCGATGAAGGCCGTCGTCGCGGGGCCACGACCGACGTCCGGGGCAATCAGGACGATGTCGTCGCGCTCGCGCGCGAGTTCGATCAGCGTCTGGCCGATGACGGCTCCCCCTTCGACCTCTGCGGCGCTGGAAAAGGAAAACGGGTCGACCATCTCTATGGTTGAAGTGCTCATCTCATGCGGCTCCGTATTTCGTTTTCCGCGCGTTGGCGGTCGTCCGGTCCCAGGAAGCCGAGGTGCCATTCACGTGGCGCCGCCTCCATGAACGATACCCCCTTGCCCTTGAGCGTGCGCGCCACGATCACGGTGGGTACGGCTGTTCTCGCGTCGGGCAGATCGTCCAGGACCTCGACGATCCGGGACACGTCATGGCCGTCCATCTCGATGGCGCGCCATCCGAACGCCTCGAAACGACCGGCCACCGGCTCGATATTCATGACATCGGAGGTCGGTCCATCTGCCGAGCTTCCATTGGCGTCGACGATCGCCACGAGGTTGCCGAGCTTGTAATGGGACGCCGCCATCGCCGCCTCCCAGACCTGCCCCTCGTGCAACTCGCCATCACCGAGCAGCACGAACGTGCGGTCATCGCCACCGCGAAAACGCGACGCGAGGCACATGCCCACACCAACCGACAGGTTGTGACCGAGCGACCCGGAACTGAAGTCCACGCCGGGGACCTGGCGCATGACCGGATGATCGGTGAGCGGTGCATCCATCTGCCCGAAATCATCCAGCCAGGCCGCGGGGAAATAGCCCAGGTCCGCCAGGATCGGCCACAATCCGACGCCGATATGCCCCTTGCCGAGCAGGAATTTATCCCTACCCGGCCATTGCGGATTCGACGGATCGAGCCGGAGCGTCCGGTAGTAGAGGACCGCCAGCAGCTCGGCGGCACTGAACACGCTGGAATAGTGGCCGAGCCCGGCGCCGGCGATCTGCCGGATGGTTTCCATGCGGATCCATTCCGCTCGCCAGCGGAGAGCCTCGATCGAACAGGGTCGCGTGAGGAATTCTGGCGGGGGTCGAATACTGCCGGTACAGGACATCACGTGGCCTCCAATTGTCTGTGCATGAGTGTTTTCTCCTTTCATGTAGCGCGGAGCTGTCTGTGGAGCAGGCCCGGATGAACACGGTCCGCTCCCGGAGACCTCAGTGGGGGTCGATGAGTAACTTGCATTGCTCGCCGGGCTGCCGCAGCGCTTCGAAGGCAGACGGCAATTCATCGAAGCCGACGATCCGGGTGAGCATCGGGGTGGCATCCGCCCTTCCGTGCGCGATTGCATCGATTACGCTCGAAAAGTCGCGCTCTGTGTAGCATTGTGAGAACTGCAGGCTGACTTCCCTGCCCAGGGCAGTGAGCGGTCGGATGCGGTCCTCCTCGAGGCACACACCGGCCACGAGCACGCGGCCGCGCACACCGGCCAATTCGATCGCATGCTGCAACATTCCCGGATTGCCGACGCATTCGAACACCACACCCGGCTGGCGGCCCGCCAGCGTGGCAAAGCTCCGGGCGACAGGGCCGGCGGCCGGATCGATCGCATGCGTGGCGCCCATCCCGAGCGCCGTTTGCCGGCGACCGTGCGCAGGCTCGCTGACCACCACGTGACGCGCGCCCGCCAGCCGCGCGAACAGCGCGACCCCGACGCCGATCGGCCCGGCGCCGATCACCAGCACCGAGGCTCCGCTCAACTCGCCCGCCAGGCCTACCGCGTGATGGGCAACGGCGAGCGGCTCCACCAGTGCCCCCTCGGCAAAGGAGACCCCGGCCGGCAGACGCTGCAGCATCGTCCGCCGCGCCCGCACGTACTGCGCATATGCACCGGGGGTTTCCAGCGTCGTGCCGGTGAACAGGACGCTGCTGCACAGGCCGGGCAACCCGATCGCGCAGGGCTCGCAGCTCCGGCATGCCTGGATCGGCAGCGCCGTTACCCGGTCGCCCACCCGCCAATCGCCACCAACCTCGCGCCCGATCTCGACGATGGTGCCGGCGAACTCATGCCCCAGGATGGTTCCCGATGGCACCAGGCCCTGTTGCGTTACATGCAGATCGGAGCCGCAAATGCCGCAATGCGCGACCTCGATCACCACCTGGTCGGGCGCCGGCCGCGGATCCTCGACCGTAACCACGTTCAGGGGGCGTCCCGCCTCTTCGAATATCGCCGCGCGCATGGCTCAGTCCGCTCGCTGCTGCAGGGGGGCGCCTGACTTCAGGCTGTAGGCGACCACGTGATCGCCGATGGTCGTGCTCATGAACTGGTGCCCGCCCGCGGCGATCACCACATACTGCCTGCCCGTGCGCGGCGACACGTAACTCATGGGCAGGGCCTGGCCGCCGGCGGGAAGCCTGCCTTTCCACAACTCCGTGCCGCTCTCGAGATCAAAGGCGCGTAGATAGTTGTCCATTGCCGCTCCGATGAAGACGACGCCGCCTTGCGTGACCAGGGGACCGCCCTGGTTGAACACACCGGGAACCGGAATACGCAAAGGCGCGTGGTCGGCGGTGGTCCCGAGCGGCCTCTGCCAGAGGATCTGGCGGGTCGCGAGGTCCATCGCGGTCAGCTTCCCCCACGGAGGCGCATTGCAAGGCAGGCCCAGCGGCGACGCGAATGGGCGTTCGGTACGAACCGCATAGGGCGTGCCCAGCATCGGCGAGACGGCAGCACGTCCTTCGAGCACGATCTGGTCTGTCGCGGGCGCGCGCTCTCGCGGGACCAACTGCAGCGTCATCGGCATATAGGAGGTAGGCACCACGAGGATGCCGCGCGCGGAATCCACGGCAACACTACCCCAGTTCATGATGCCGTTGTTACCGGGAAAGATCAGGCTGTTTTCGAGCGATGGCGGCGTGAAGCGTCCCAGATAGCGCAGCGTGCGGAACTCGATCCGGCACCAGAGCTGGTCCAGCGGCGTCGCCCCCCACATATCCGCTTCGCGCATCACCGGCGGCGCGAGGCTCGGCAGCGCGAGGGAAACCGGCTGCGTGGGGGAATAGCGCTCGCCCGGAACGTCTCCGCGCGGAACAGGCCGCTCCTCGATCGGCCCGATGGGGCTACCGTTCCTGCGGTCCAGCACGAAAATCTCACCCTGCTTGGTCGCCTGGATCAATGCCGGAACAAGCTCTCCGTCCACGGGCATGTCGACGAGCACCGGCTGGGACGCCACGTCGTAATCCCAGAGATCGTGATGCACCGTCTGGAATGACCAGCGCACCTTGCCGGTAGGAACATCGAGCGCGACGACCGAACTGCCGAAACGCTCCAACTCCGGGCTTCGCAGCCCGCCGAAATAGTCCGGCGACGGGTTGCCCGTCGGGATGTACACGAGGCCCAGTTGTTCATCCGCGCTGAACAGGCTCCACGCGTTCGGCGATCCGGGCACGTAGCTTTCGCCGGGCTTCAATTCGGCATTGGGATCCTGCCGCCCGGCATCCCAGTTCCACAGTTGCTTGCCGCTGATGACGTCGAATGCCCGGACGACGCCCGACGGTGCATCGACCGTCATGTTATCGAGCACGAAACTCCCGACGACCGCCACATCGCCGACAACGATCGCAGGCGATGTGACGGTATGGAAGCCGCCCCGCACGTGGCCCAGACCGATGCGAAGCGAGATCTCCCCGTCGCGACCGAAGCCCCGGCAAGGACGCCCCGTCTGCGCATCCAGCGCGATCATCCGGCCATCGACCGTGGCAACCAGAATGCGCCCTGCGCAATCCGCCGCTTGCGGGGGTTGCGAGCGGTGATAGGAGACGCCCCGGCAGGCAAGGGTATGGACGCCCGTCTCGTCGACCCCGGGATCGTATCGCCACCGCTCCTTGCCGGTGTCCACATCGAGGGCAACGACGATATTTCGCGGTGTGCACAGGTAAAGCGTGTCGCCGATCTGGAGCGGCGTCGCCTGGAACATCTGCGGGGCACGGCTGTTCGGGTGATTTTCCGGAAGATCTCCGGTCCGGTACGTCCAGGCGACATCCAGTCCGGATACGTTTTCCCGTGTGATCTGTGATGCCGGCGAAAACCGGGTGCCGGCCTTGTTCCCCGCGTAGTTGGCCCAGTCGGTTGCAGGCCGGGATGCCGTGCCACGCGCGGGCGGCTGCGCGTTTTCCTTCCCCCCCTGGACCAGCAAACCCGCGGTCACGAGCGCCACAACGCCTGCCGCAGCGATTACGACAGCCCGTCCGGCCCGCTGGCTCGAGGCATCCGCCGGGATCGACGCCCGCAGCCCGAGATGCGTGCGCATCCACGGGGTGAACATGTAGAGCACCAGGATCAGCGGTAGACCGATGCGCGGCAGCAACAGCCAGAAATCGAGGCCAACCTCGGCGAGGGCCCAAGCGAGCGTCGCCAGAAAAACGGCACAGTAGATCCAGACGCCCAGCACCCTGCCGCGGCCGATCAGGACGCCAGCGACCAGGTGCGCCAGGCCCGCAGGCAGGTAATAGGCCGATCCGCCGAGACCCAGCAGCCAGGCGCCCCCTATCCCCAGCACGATGCCGACGATCGCGAGCAGGCCACCCAGTGACCAGAGCAAGAAATGCTTGAGGGCCATGCTCATATGCTCCGCATCCCTTTCAGGGCAGTTGATCCCCGGCGCAGACCTGGACCGCCTGACTCGCCTTTAGGTCCCGTCTGCGGGGATGGGCAACGTTCAGAGCTTGAGCTTGACGTCGACACCAAAGCGACGCGGTTGGAGCCAGTACTTGCCCGCGAATCCCAGGCCGCCGAAGTCGATGCCGTCACCCACGTTGTTCTGGTCCGTCAGGTTGTCGCCCCATACGCCTATTTCCCAGGTACCCTCGTCGCCGACGCGCATGTCGGCCAGGGTAAGTCGCGCGCTCAGGTTCTCTTGACCGGGGTCGTGGATCTCCTCGTTGAAGGGCGTCTCCCGATCGAGCGGAAACATGTAGCGCTCCGAACTCTGCGCATAGTCCAGGCGGGCGCTCAGTTCACCGAAGGACAGCGGCGGGAACACGTAGTCGGCACTCAGGTGCCAATTGTTCCGCACCATCTGCACGAATCGCGCTTCGTCCGATACGTCGATCAGCTCATTCGTCTGCGGGTCGCGGTACAGGTATTCGTCGTAGGTCGGGTCGGTGTATCCCCACGACGCGGTCAGCGTCAGGTTCTCGCTCACCAGTGCGGCGACTTCCACCTCGACGCCCTGGAAGGTCGCCTCACCCGCGTTGACGATGATGGCGCTCGATCCCGAGGAATCCGCCAGGAACTGCGAAATCTGCAGATCGTCGTAGACCGTGTGGAACAGCGCCATGTTCGCGCGCACACGCTTGTCGAACCACTCGCTCTTGAGCCCCGCCTCGTAGGCCGTCGCCTCCTCGGGCTCGAAGCTCGACAGCACCGCGGAGCGCGGCGAGAAGCCGCCCGCCTTGTAGCCGGTCGACACACGCGCATATCCCATCAGATCATCCGAGAGCTGGTAGTTGAACGAGAGCAGCCAGGACGCATTGTCGAAATCCTGGTCCCCTTCCTCCGCATACGCGGATGAGAAGAAGGTCTTCTCGTCCTTCGTGTAGCGCCCGCCCACCGAGACCTCGAGCCTGTCGTCCAGCATCAGCGGCCGGTAGCTCGCCTGGCCGAAGATCGCCCGCGAGGTCGTCTCGCCGCCGAAGGCCGAGACAGGGGCGAGGTTGAGCCCCGCCGTACCGCCCGGAAGCACGAACGTGAGGCGTTGGCTGTTGTACTCGTCGGCCGTCTCGTTGAAATAGAAAACGCCGCCGACATACTTCCAGCGCTCCGTGGCGCCCACCAGCTGCAATTCCTGCGAATACTGGTCCTGTCGCTGCGGGGCGTTGTTGCAGTTGTATGGCCCATTGAGATCTTCTATGCCCACCGGCGCGTAGCTGACCGGATCGAGCACGAAGCCGCGCATCACGCCGCTCCCGGTGAGGCTGCAAATCGTGTCCTGGTTGAAATAGCGGTAAGCGGAGATCGACTTTATCGCCAGCGCTTCGCTGAGGTCGTACTGAAGCGTGAGCGCGCTGCCAAACACTTCGCTGTCGCTTTTGAAGCGGTCGTCGAAGGGCGCCTGCTGGCCGTCGTCGAGTCGCGTCCCGGTGACCACGAAGGGAGCCCCGCCGTAGCTGGGCGACTGGCCGTAGAATTTGCGGACGTCCTGATTCGCGGCGACCATCTGGAAAAATACCGGCGCGCCTTCGCGCTCGCTGTAGTCGAGCACGAAATCGGCAGAAAAGCTGTCGCCGAGATCACCGCGCACGCCCAGCCAGACGGAGTCGCTGCCAAGGGAGCCCGGATCCTCCTCGTCGCTCGCGAGCTTGTTGTCGAAATACCCGTCACGCTCGCGGTGCAGGTAGGCGAGCGTCGCCTTGATCGTGGAACTGCCGAGCTGGCCCGTGTCGATCCGCGCGCGCGTGTACCAGTCGTCGTAGCTGCCGTAGCCGGCCTTTGCCTCCACGCCAAACTCGTCCCCCGGCTTCCTGCTGACCAGCTGTACAGCTCCACCAGTCGTGTTCCGTCCGAACAGCGTCCCCTGCGGGCCACGCAGGACCTCGATGCGCTCGACATCGACGAGATCGAATATGGCACCGGCCGTCCGCGCGATGTAGACGCCGTCCAGATAGATTCCGACACCAGCCTCGGCATTGGCCGCAGGCTCGTTCTGCCCAATGCCCCGGATATAGATGGCCGCTGCGTTCAGGCTGCTGGTCTGCTGCGTAATGACGAGGTTCGGCGCTAGCTGTCCGAGCTTGCTCACGTCCTGCACGTTCAGCTTGTCGAGCAGGTTGCCCGACAGGGCGGTCACCGCGACCGGAGTCTGCTGCAGGGATTCCTCCTGACGGCGCGCCGTTACCGTCATTTCCTCGAGCTGCAAAGAGCCCGACGCAGGCCCGGGCGGCTGCGCAAGGGCTTCGGCGCCGAGGCAGATGGCAGCGAGCATCGTGGCGCTGCCGGCAAGCTTCGAACGAGTGCATGGCTTGAGCATCGGGAGCAAGTCTCCGGGAGGTTTGCTGTTTATATTTAGCGTGCACGCAAGGCATCGTAATGCTGGACGCGGCGGCGGCTCACGACAACGACAGAACGGCTCAAAGTACCGACGGATTCAGCTCAATATGCCGCGCCCGGCTGCCGTGCCTCGAGCGCGGCCGCGAGCTGACAGCACAACCAAAAGGCGACCAATTCACCGCAAACTGGAAAAAAGTCGCCATGAGACTTTATCTCGATGACCTTCTCACGAAGGATCTGCAGCGCAAGATGGTGCTGATCACCGACGCGCGGCAGGTCGGCAAGGCCACGCTGTGCCGCAAGTTCATGGAGCGGTTCAATCCGTCGCAATGCCTCAACTGGGACGTCGCGGCCGATAGCGCCGTGCTGCAGCGCCAGGGCTGGAGCCCGCGCACCAGGCGCTCCTCGTCACGGGCAGCGCCCGCATGGAGCGTCCCCGACCACGCTGAAGCGCTACCTCGACATACTGTAGGCGCTCTACATCGTGTTCACGGTACAGCCGTGGCACCACAACATCGGCCGCGCGATCCTGCAGACGCCCAAGGTCTAGTTCTTCGACACCGGGCTCGTGCGCGGCGACGAAGGCGTGCGCTTCGAGAATGCGGTGGCCACCATGCTGCTCAAGCAGACCCGCTTCCGCCAGGATGCGCGCGGGAAAGCCGCGGGGCTGCACTACATTTGCGGAAAATCGCGCGCAGCTGCTGCCGCAGCCAGCGGTTTGCAGGATCCTCATCCCGGGACGCGTGCCAGTACAGGCGCACCTCCATCGCCTCCGGCGTATCGAGGTCCGAGGGCATGGGCAGCAGCTGGTTGCCGGGAAAGGATTGCAGGACCTGCTCGAGCGCGGCCCGCTGCGCCGTCAGCAGGAAATCGGAACTTGCCACCGTCTGGGCGGCTGTCCAGTAATCCTGGCAGCGCAACACGACCTGGCGATTCAGGCGCAGACGCTGGAACTCCTGGCTGACGAAGTCGGTCCAGCGCTCGTCGGGAACCACGACCACGTGGTACTGGGCCATGTACGTTGCGAGATCGATATCTTCCCCCGCCTGCGGGTGACCGCACCGCGCCATGACCGCCAGTCGCTCGCGAAGCAGCGGTGTGCTGCGCACATGGACGGAGTGGGGAGTCTCCATCTGTATCGCCACGTCGAACTTCCCCTGCGCGAGGTGCCCCTCGAGCTTGCCCGGCGCGTAGCGCGTGACGGCGATCTCGTAGTCGGGCTCGCCTGCCATCCGGGCCATGAGCCTCGGCAGGAATGCCGCCTCGTACATCGAGATCAACCCGATGGTCAGGCGCGGCCGGACCTTGCCGCTCACCGCCGGGTACGGCTGGTTCAGGGATCGTTCCAGCAGCGTCAGTGCCGATTGCACCGGCACGATCAGCTGCCGCGCCATGCCCGTCGGGACCATGATCTTGCCATGGCGTTCGAACAAGGGGTCGTCGCACAACTCGCGCAGCCGCGACAGCGCATGGCTGAGCGCAGACTGCGTGAGGTACAGCCGTTCGCTGGCGCCGGTGACCGATCCTTCCTGGTAGATCGCCTCGAAGGCGATCAGCAGGTTCAGGTCGATGCGACGTATATCGATGTGCTTCATGGCCCTCATGCAGCGCTTTCACTGGAGCCGGCGCGCGCCTGGCGATTAGATTCCCGCATCCGGGCTTTCCGGGCAGACCACTGTTCCGGCGGCCAGCCGCGCGCCCCCTGCCGATAAAACAAGAAAGAGGATACCCCGTTATGCCTGTCACCATACACGTCCAGTTCATGTCGCCCGAGGGCGCGCACGACCGGATCTTCGGCCCCGCCAAGTCCGTCGTGCACGACGGGGTGGCGCAGGTCGTGCGAGACGCCGTTGGCGCCGATGCGCGCATCTGTGTCGGCTACAACAACCACTCCTCGTAAATCACGACGCGGCAGTTCATGACGGCCTACAACAACCTCGGCATCATGGAGGGCCTGTTCAAGGCGCAGGAAGACGGCGCCGACGTGGCGCTGATCGCCTGCGGCAACGATCCCGCCCTGCTCATGGCCCGCGAGGCACTGGACATCCCTGTGCTGGGTATCACGGAGTGCGCCATGCTGCTGGCCTGCTCGCTGGGCAAGCGCTTCGCGGCCGTCGGCGTCGAACGCGGTTGCGCCGACATCGTCGAGAGCAACCTGGAGGCCTACGGCCTCGCCGACAAGGCCATCAGGCGCAACCCGGTGCGCACCGCGGACCTCGAGGAGAGCCTGATTCCCTGGTTCCAGGACCCCGAGCTCGTGCGCACGCACGTGATCCCGCGCTTCGAGGAGGCCGCGCGCGGCGCCATCGAGGACGGCGCCGAGGTCATCGTCACCTCCTGCGCTGGCTTCGCGGTGCTCAGCAAGGCCGGCTATCATAGGGTCGGCGGAACGGAGGTGCCGGTGATCGAAGGCGTGCTGGCCGGGGCGTACCTGGCGCGCGTTTACGGTACGCTGCGCCAACTGCATGGCATCTCGACGAGCAAGCAACGCACCTTCAAGGGCTTGCCCGCCGCCACGGTGGCGCATTTCCTCGCTCCTTTCCGGGAGCAGGGTGCCGCCGGTTGAACCCCGCGGCAATCGTACCCGCGTGAGCCCGGGCGATTTGTCGCAAGCTTGATAACGACCTACTTAAGATATTGAGCATGAATCGAGCGAATTTCAGGAAATCGGTGCTGTCGCTGGGCATCGTCGCCGCTCGACAACCTGCTGGTCACGGACTGGGTGTTCGCGCAGACCGACTGGGCCGACTTCATGGCGCACGTCGAGATGTACTGGCAGGACGAGACGCCGACCTCGGCGCTGTGGACCAACAACTACGCCGCCGGCACAGGCAACACCTACCCTTACGTCTACGAGCCGATCATGCTCGAGGACCGCCTGATCGTGAACGCGCGCATCGGCATCGAGAACATCGAGACTTCGGCCGGCACGCTGCGCGCCGCGATCTGGGGCCGCAACCTGACCGACGAGGAGTACAACACCTTCGGCATCAACTTCGGCGGCCTTGGGGCGATCACCGCGCAGTATGGCGAGCCGCTCACCTACGGCCTGGACGTGACCTTCGAGTTCTGAACCGGGCGCTCGATCCGTTACCATTCAGGGCCCTGCGGGGCCCTGATTTTTCTCCACGCGTGTAAGGAGGCAAACGCCGTGAATTTCGACTTCTCCGACGA
>OEIV010000724.1_pt1 | contig 16871 bp, 16 predicted proteins | sample 1539231 | NCBI WGS metagenome assembly OEIV01 (sample SAMN03794762, study PRJEB22550) | activated sludge metagenome | feature: wastewater treatment plant; material: activated sludge; isolation source: Wastewater treatment plant of a petroleum refinery complex | place: Argentina: Buenos Aires ...
GTGCAGTTGAAGTGGCGCGCGCGGCGGCGCGAGCGCGCCCGGCGCCCGCCTCATTCGTAGCGCAGCACCTCGGCCGGCTGCATGCGCGCCGCGCGCCAGGAGGGATAGAGCGTGGCCACGAAGCTCATCGCGAGCGCCACGGCGCAGACCTCGAGCACGTCGCGCCACGCGAGATCCGAGGGCAGGTAGCTCACCGGGTAGACCTCGGCCTTCAGGAACTGCACACCCAGCAGGCGTTCCAGCAGCGCGACCGCGTCGGTGATGCCCAGCGACAGCAGGCTGCCGATCACGCCGCCGGCAAAGGCGCCCGCCAGCCCGATCAGCGTGCCCTGCACCACGAACACGCCCATGATCGCCGCCGGGCTCGCGCCCAGCGTGCGCAGGATCGCGATGTCGCCCTCCTTGTCCTTCACGATCAGGAACAGCGTGGACACCACGTTGAACACGGCGACCGCGATGATCAGGAACAGCAGGATGCCGACCATGTTGCGCGAGAGCTGGATCGCCTCGTAGAGATTGCCGTGGGTGCGCGTCCAGTCGAGGCCGTAGATCCCGATGCCCAGCCCCTGGATCACCTCGCGCTGCACGCGCGGCGCCGTGAACAGGTCACGCACCTGGAAGCGCACGCCCTGCACCACGCCGGGCTGGCCGCGCAGCCGCGTGGCGGCATCGAGGCCGATCAGCGCCAGCGTGTTGTCGACCTCAGTGCCGGTGTTGAAGATGCCCGCGAGCCGCATGCGCTGCGCGCGCGGCACCACCTGGCCCTCGGCGTTCACCTCGGGCACCAGCACCAGCAGGCTGGCGCCGGGGGCGACACCGAGGCGCTGCGCGAGCGCGCGGCTGAGCAGCACGCTGTCGGGCTCGGCCAGCGCGTCGAGGCTGCCCGATTCGAGGTAACGGTCGATCGCGGAGATGCGCCGCTCGGCCGCGGCATCGGCGCCGTGCAGCAGCGCCGGCACCACCTTGCCGCGATACATCAGCAGGCCCTGCAGGTCGACGTAGGGCGCGGCGGCCACGACCTCGGGATGCGCCTCGACCGCGGCCGCGAGCGGCTGCCAGTCCGCGACCGGCTCGATCGGCTGCAGCGAGACGTGCGGCACCAGCGACAGGATGCGTTCGCGCAGCTCGCGATCGAAGCCGTTCATCACCGACAGCACCACGATCAGCAGCGCCACGCCGAGCACCAGGCCCAGCATCGAGACCCGCGAGATGAACGCCACCAGCGCGCCGCGGTGCGAACTGCCCGCGTAGCGGAAACCGACCCGCAGCGGAAAGCGCCAGGCGTGGCCCATTCAGGGTCCCTCGTGCAGGCGCCCGCGCGCCAGCGTGAGGATGCGGTCCATGCGCGCGGCCAGCTGCGGATCGTGCGTCACGATCACGAAGCTGGTGCCGAGATCGCGGTTCAGCGCGTCCATCAGGAGGTGGATCTCCGCGGCCGTGCCCTGGTCGAGGTTGCCGGTCGGCTCGTCCATCAGCACGCAGCGCGGCTCGGTCACCAGCCCCGGCGCGCTCGTGACGCGCTGGCCCTCGCCGCCGGAAAGCTCGCCCGGCTTGTGCTCGGGACGCCCACCCAGGCCGACGCGCGTGAGCAGCGCGCGCGCGCTGGCGGCGGCCGCGGCCGGCGCGTCGCCGCGTATCAGCAGCGGCATCGCGACGTTCTCCAGCGCGTCGAATTCCCCGAGCAGGTGATGGAACTGGTAGACGAAGCCGAGCGCGCGGTTGCGCAGCAGGCCGCGCTCGCGCTCGCTGAGCGCGCTGATCACGCGCCCTTGCACCCGCACCTCGCCGCTGCTGGGCAGGTCCAGCCCGCCCAGCATGTTCAGCAGCGTGCTCTTGCCCGAGCCCGACTGTCCCACGATCGCGACGCGCTCGCCGCGCGCCACAGCGAGCTCCACGCTGTCGAGCACCACCAGTTCGCGCGGCCCTTCGCGGTAGCACTTGCGCAGCGCGCGGCACTCGAGCACCGGTACGCCGGGCACGGCATCATTCATAGCGCAAGGCCTCCGCAGGACCGATACGCGAAGCGCGCAGCGCCGGATACAGCGTCGCCAGCACCGCGAGCGCGAGCCCGCAGCCGGCGATCAGCACGATATCGGCGAGCCGCACCTGCGACGGGATGTAGCTGATGAAGTAGACGTTGGGGTTGAACAGCCGCAAGCCCAGCGCCTGCTCGATCCAGCCCGCGACGCTGCCGATGTGCCAGGCCAGCGGGATGCCCGCCGCGAGGCCCATGCCGAGCCCGGCCAGCCCGATCAGCGAGCCCTGCACCGTGAAGATCGCCATCACCTGGCGCGGCGAGGCGCCCATGGTGCGCAGCACCGCGATCGCGCCGCGCTTCTCGGCGACGACCATCGTGAGTATCGAGACGATGTTGAAGGCCGCGACCGCGACGATCACCAGCAGCAGCAGCGTGACCATGCGCTTCTCCATGCGGATCGCGCTGAACAGGCTGCCCTGCGAGACGCTCCAGTCCTCGGCCACCAGGCCCGCGGCGAGCAGCGGCGCGATGCGCTCGCGCACCACGGGCGCGAGATCGGGATCCGCGAGCGCGAGCCGCACGCCCTGCACGCCGCCGCCGGTGCGGTAGAGCCGCGCGGCATCGTCGAGATGGATCAGCGCGGTCGTCGCATCGACCTGCGCGCCGACCGCGAAGATGCCCACGACCCGGAAACGGCGCATGCGCGGATACGCGCCCGCCGGCGTCACGCTGAGCTCGGGCAGCATCAGCGTGACGTGGTCGCCCGGCTGCACGCCGAGCGAGCGCGCCAGCAGGTTGCCGATCACGACGCCGAAGGCACCGGGGCGCAGCTGCGCCAGATCGCCCTGCACCATGTAGCGCCCGATCGGCGAGACGCGCGCGTCGCGCTCGGGCCGGATGCCGGTCAGCTCGACGCCGCGCACCACGCCGGGCGTGCTCAGCATCGCGGTGCCGCCGATAAAGGGCGCTGCCCCAAGCACGGCAGGATCCTGCTCGAGCGCGGTGGCGAGCGGCTCCCAGTCCTGCAGCGGATGCGCCGCATGCACCAGCACGTGCGGCACCATCGAGAGGATGCGCGTGCGCAGCTCGCGGTCGAAACCGTTCATCACCGACAGCACCACGAGCAAGGCCGTCACGCCGAGCGCGAGCCCCAGCAACGCGACCGCCGACACCACCGAGATGAAGCGCGTGCGCCGCCGCGCGCGCACGTAGCGCAGGCCGATGAACAGGGGGAAGGGTCGAAACATCGCGGCATTTAAGCACAAATGCGCTAGGCGTCACACGGCGTGCCCGGCGTGCAAATTGCGCCGCTTTGTGGTGGACGGTACGGCGCTTATACTGGCCCGGAAACCATCCCCGGAGTTCGCGGAGACCGCTGTCATGCACGAGCGCAGCGCCAACCAGCGTGATTTCTACCGCGTCGACTGCCACGTGATCATCAGTCATTGCGCGGTGGGCGACCACGTGCCCGCCGGCCGCCAGCCGGACAGCTACTTTCCCGACGGCGAGCACTTCAACCTGATGCGCGAGCTGCGTCGCATGGACCACGACGCCAGCCACCTGCTGCACGCGCTCGGCGAGAAGGACCGCAATCTCGGCGCCTACCTCACGCACCTGAACCGCAAGATCGACACGCTGACACGCCACCTCGCGGCACTGACGCCCGAGATGAGCCGCGGCAGCGAGCAGGTCGTCTCACTGAGCGAGGGCGGCGTGTCGTTCCATGCCCCGCAGCCGCCGGCGCCGGGCAGCGTGCTGGCGATCCGCATGACGCTGCTGCCGGCCTGGGTCGGCATCGCGGTGTACGGGATGGTCGTGGCCGCGGGCGCCGGCGAGCGCAACGTCGCGGTGAACTTCGAGCAATTGCAGGATGCCGACCGCCAGATCATCGCGCGCCACGTGATGCAGGTGCAGATGGCCGAGCAGCGCCGCGCCCGCGAAGGCGCCTGAGCGGCGCGCAACACGCACAGGAGATTCGCATGAACGCTATCGCCCGAACGCTCGCCGCCGTTGCCTTCGGCCTGGCGGCAGCCGCCGCCGTGACCGACGAGCTGAAGATTCCCGTCGGCTCGCAGGCGATCGCCCACGCTGGTCCGCTGCCGCCGCACGGCATGCTGATGCCGCGCGTGCGCGCCGGCTGGGGCGAACCCGCGCTGGTGCACGACGCGGTGGGGCAACCGCCGATCACGCGCTGGGACTATGCGGACTTCTCCGTGTATTTCGAGCACGACCACGTCGTGCACGCGGTGGCGCACCATCGCCGCGCCGACACCCCCGTTTCCGACGATCAACCACTGGACGACTGATATGCTGCTGATACTCCACCCCGACATCGACGAATCCGCTGAGGACTACCGCAAGACCTGCGACTTCCTGCGCGCGCTGCCGCGCATCGAGATGCGCACGCACGTGGTGCAGGGCCAGCAGCAGCGCCTCACCGAGATCTACCTGCTCGGCGACACCCACGCGCTCGACAAGGACGAGATCGAGGCGCTGCCCGCGGTGGAGCGCGTGGTGCGCATCTCCGAGGAGTACCGCATGCTCGGGCGCCACAAGGACGAGAAGCGCCAGGCGGGCTTCGAGTACAACGGCGTCACCTTCTCGCAGGACACCCTGCACGTGATGGCGGGCCTGTGCGCGGTCGACAACCCGCAGAACGTCGAGACCATGCTGCGCGCGCTGCAGCAGCACGGCCAGGTGTGCACGCGCATGGGCGCCTACAAGCCGCGCACCAATCCCTACGCCTTCCAGGGCCACGGCGCGAAATGCCTGCCGTGGGTGTTCGAGCTCGCCGGCAAGCACGGCATCCGCGTGATCGCGATGGAGGTCACGCACGAGAGCCACATCGAGGAGATCGACACCGCGCTCGAGAAGCTCGGGCGCCCCACGGGCGTGATGCTGCAGATCGGCACGCGCAACACGCAGAACTTCGAGCTGCTGAAAGCGATCGGGCGCCAGCAGACCTACCCGGCGATGCTCAAGCGCGGCTTCGGCATCAGCCTGAACGAATCGCTGAACGCCGCCGAGTACCTCGCCTCCGAGGGCAACTCGCGCGTGATCTTCTGCCTGCGCGGCATGAAGGGCGACAGCGGCGCGCCGCACCGCAACATGGTCGATTTCGCGCACGTGCCGGTGATCAAGCGCCTCACGCGCATGCCGGTGTGCATCGATCCCTCGCATTCCGTGGGCTCGCGCGAGGCGGCGCCCGATCGCATCCTCGACGTGGCGCACGCCACCGCGCAGGGCGTGATCGCCGGGGCGAACCTGGTGCTGGTGGACTTCCACCCGCAGCCCCGAGAGGCGCTGGTGGACGGACCGCAGGCGCTGCTGCTCGACGAGCTGCCGCGCTTCCTCGACGATATCGCGGCCTGCCGCGAGACCTACGAGCGCCGCCGCCGGATCTGGGACGCGTGCTGATCTACGGCCACCGCGGCGCGCGCGGCGAGGCGCCCGAGAACACGCTCGCGGGCTTCCATCGCGCGATCGCCGCCGGCGCGCCGCGCGTGGAGCTGGACCTGCGTCTCTCCTCGGACGAGGAGCTCGTGGTGATCCACGACGAGACCGTGAGCCGCACCACGGACGGGCGCGGGCTGGTCGCGCACAGGAGCGTCGCCGAACTGGCGCGCCTCGATGCGCGCCGCGCGGGGCCGGCGTGGCCCGATCCGCAGCCGGTGCCGACGATCGCGCGGGTGCTGGAGGAGTTCCCCGAACTGCAGCACCTGCAGCTGGAGGCCAAGCCGGTCGATGCGGGCAGCCGCGCGCTGATGGCCGGGCGCCTCGCGGCGCTGTTCCGCGATTTCGATCTCCACGAACGCGCGACCGTGACCTCCTTCGACCGCGAGCTGCTGCGCGCCGTGCGCGCGGCGGATCCGCGCATCGCGCTCGGCCTGGTCACGGACCGCGCGCGGCCCGAGCCGCTGAACACGGCGCTGGCGCTGGGCGCACGGCTGCTGGTGCTCAACTGGAAACTGTGCTCGGCAACACGCGTGCGGGCCGCGCAGGCGGCAGGGCTCCAGGTATCGGCGTGGACCGTGAACGACGACGCCGAGGCGCGGCGCCTGCACGCGCTCGGCATCGACAGCATCGTGACCGACTTCCCGACGCGCATGGTCGCGCTGCTGCACGGCCTCGGCGCGGGCACCCGCCACCACCCGCGCGGCGCGTCGTAGGCGCGGTCCCTGCACGCGGACCGCGCCGGTCCCGTCAGTTGCGCCCGCGCAGCCTGAACGAGACGAAATTCGGATCGCTGCTGATGTCGCCCTGGTTGTATGGCAGGGTGATCCAGCGCTCGCGCGAGTAGAGCCCGGTCATGTCAGCGAAGTGCGGATTCGCCGGATCGCTGGATTGCGAATACGTCACGATCGCGTGCGCCTCGGGCCCCCTGCGCCTGAACGTGACGGCCTGGATGTAGCTCGAACCGGCGACGACGGGCGTGAACCCCCCGTCCTGTACCCGCGGCGCGGTCGTGATCGCGTTGTACACGCCGGAGGTGCCCGAACCGCCGTGGATCGGGATGCGCTCGCCGTTGCGCACCTCGAACTGCACGTCGCCCCAGCGCGCGGTCAGCGGGATGCCGGCGTCGGCGAAGAACTTCACGGTGTAGGCGAGCTCGCCCATCACGCGCGTCGCGACCTCGGCGCTGGCGAGGTTGAGCTCGCGCGGCGTATTGACCGGATCGGCGGGATCGAAGGGCACGGCATAGAGGACGTTCGTGACGGACGGCAGCCCCGAGCCGGCGGTCGGCGCGCCGGACACCCGCCGCCACAGTTCGCCCCACACGTGCGCGCCCACGCTCGCGACATCGTTGCGCCCGTCCCAGTCACGCAGCACCTGGCAGGCGCTCGCGACGTTCACGGTCTGTTCGCCGATGACGACATCCGGGGGCGTCGCCGCGCACAAGCGCAGGACGCCGGGGCGCATGATCTCGGCGCTGTAGTGCCGGTTGCCGAACAACACGTCCTGCAGCCAGCGGCGGTCGAAGCCCGTGCCGGGCAGCGCGTCGACGCCGGCATCGCGATCCTGGATCTGGCGCAGGCCGAGTCGCGTGCGGAATCCCTGCGCGCGGTTCTCGTCGGTGCCGATGATGCTGGAGAAACCCTCGAGCCGCTCGGCGGGATTCGCCAGCCAGTAACTGTCGTTGGAGTTCTGCACGAAGTCGCGCCGCATCAGCCCCGGCAGGTTGGCGGCGCCGAACACTCCGGCGACCGGCGCATCGGCGTCGGTACCCGGATCGCAGGCCGAGGTCGAGCCGTCGAGCGTGTACACGCGCAGCGTGGCGAGGAAGGCCGCGATCGGCGACTTCGAGCAGCTGGCGAGTTGCGCGTTGGTGACGTTCGGGATCGAGCCGATGTCGCCGTAGAACGCGTTGCCGCTGCTGTCGGCAGCGATCGTGTTCACCCAGGGCAGACCGACGTGGCGCTCCAGTGCCGACCTGAGTTCCCCCAGGTCGCGTGCCTGCCCCATCTCGATGTACTGGCGGAAGGCGCGATCGTTTTCGAGATTGACGTCCGTCAGCGCGTAAGCGGTGCTCAGCGACCACGGGATCAGCGGCGAGGGCACGACGACCGGGCCGAACTGCGTCTGCCAGAACGTGTGTTCGTCGGCTGCGATCGAGCCGTCGGGCTGCAGCACCTCGACCGTGACCGCTTCCGGCTGCATCTCGATGTCAGCGCCGTCGTAGCGGTAGGCGCGCGGGTTTCCCGGGACCAGCGCCAGCTCGCGCAGCACGAAGCGCCGCGCGGTCGAGACGGTGTGGCTCCAGGCGACATCGCGGTTGAAGCCGATGTTGACCAGGGGGAAACCGTAGATCGAGCCCCCCATGACGTCGTAGCGCCCGGGAATCGTCAGGTGAACCGCGTAGAAGCGCTCGATGCCGCCCCACGGGAAATGCGGGTTGCCGAGCAGCGCGCCGGCGCCGCCCGTGAGCTCGCCGCCGAGCCCGACGGCGTTGCTGCCGAAACGTTCCGGGCTGAAGTCCGGCAAATCGGCCGGATCGATCAGCGGCGCCGCGGCGTCCGCGGGGCCTGCCGCGGCGAGCAGGGCGGCGGGCGCTGTCGCGCCGGCGGCTTGCGCCACCGGCACGGCAGGAGGCGTCGCGGTCGCGACCTGCGCGACGAAACTCCCGGTGCCGGCGCGCACCAGCAGCTTGCGCAGCACCTTGAGCACGTCGAGCCCCGCGAGCGGGCGCACCCAGGGCTGCGCGCGACAATCCGCGGCCAGCAGTTCGCCGCCGGTATCGCGCAGGTAGCGGTTGTAGCCATCGGCATAACCGGTCAGCAGCGCGCGCGTGTCGGCATCGAGTCGCGCCCACGCGGCCTCGCTGCGCGCATCCGAGTTCACCATCCGGTAGACGCGATCCGAATACAGGTTGGCGTCGTTCGTGCCCGCGCCGAACCAGCGCGACTGCGTGCCCGTGGCCACCAGCACGTCGCGCGCGAGCACGCAGGCGTTGTCCTCGGCGAACACGAAACCGTAGCCGTAGCCGATGCTGCCCCAGTCGGCGGCGCGGATGTGCGGGATGCCGTAGCTCGTGCGCGCCACATCGGCGTCGTAGCGGAAATTGTCGTCGCCGGCGTGACCGGCTCCCGCGCCCAGCAGTGTCAGCGCGGCGACGACGGTTGCGGCGAATGTGGACGCGTGGTGCACGATACCTCCTCGAATTCCTGTGGATGTCCCCGTCTCGGCCGGGGCGCGCCGGCCCGGGACAGAGCGGGCCGAGTCTAATGCGGTGGCGCCGCCGGCGTCCATTCCCGGGTGCCCGAGTGATCGCGCGATCAGGCGTTCGAGCGCCGGCGCTTGCGTTCCAGCAGGAACACCATCCCGAGAAATGCCGCCAGCACGCCATTGCGCAGCGCCAGTTCCGGGACCGTAGCCAGGCCCTCGATCGGCAACAGGCACGCATACAGCAGCACCGCCAGCAACGGGTAGCCGAGCAGCCGTCCGAGGTCGTAGGGCACCGGGAAGTGCTTCTGCCCCAGCAGGTAGGACAGCAGCGCCATGCTCGCGTAGCAGATCAGCGTGGCCCAGGCCGCGCCCATGTAGCCCAGGCGCGGGATCCACCAGAAATTCAGCACCAGCGTGAGCGCCGCCCCCCACAGGGCCAGGTAGGTGCCAAAGCGCGTCTGCTCCGTGAGCTTGTACCAGATCGACAGGTTGAAGAAGACGCCCAGGCAGAGATTCGCCAGCAGCAGGATGGGCACCACTGCCAGGCCCTCGCGGTAACTGGCGCCGACGAAATACTGCACCCAGGCGATGTTCGCCATGACCGCGAGGAAGATGAACGAGCAGGCGATGACGAACCAGCGCATCACCAGCGCGTACAGCACCCTGGCATCGGCCTGCCGGTACTGGGCGAAGAAGAACGGCTCGGCGGCGTAGCGGAAGGCCTGGATGAATATGCTCATCAGGATCGAGATCTTGTAGCAGGCGCCGTAGATGCCCAGCTGCTGCATCGCGACCTGCGCCGGCAGCAGGTGCTTCAGCAGGATCCGGTCCATGGTCTCGTTCACCATGCCGGCCAGCCCGGCCAGCAGCAGCGGCAGCGCGTACACCAGCATCTGGCGCCACAGCGCGAGCTCGGGCCGCGCGCGCGCCTGCAGGAACTCCGGCGCCAGCAGCAGCAGCGTGACGGCGCTCGCCACGAGGTTGGCGATGAACACGTAGCCGATGCCGATCTGCGGGTCGTAGAGCGTGGCCGCCCACCCCAGCCAGGCCGGCACCGTATCGGACTCGAAGGCCCATTTGCCCAGCCCGAGGAAGAGCAGGTTGCCGCCGATGTTGACGAGGATGTTCAGGGTCTTCAGCAGCGCGAAACGTCCGGCGCGCTGCTGCTCCCTGAGCCGCGCGAACGGTATGGCCGTCAGGGCGTCGAGACCGATCACCCAGGCCATCCACAGCACGTATTGCGGGTGTTCCGGGTAGCGCAGGGCGTCCGCCAGGGGCTGCGCGTTCAGCGTCAGGAAAGCGAGGAACAACGCGCTGCTGATCCCGAGCGACAACAGCGCGGTGCTGTAGACCGCGGGGTTGCGGCCGCGCTTGGCCGAGAAATTGAAGAACGCCGTCTCCATGCCGTAGGTGAGCACCACGTTCAGCAGGGAGGCGTAGGCGTAGAACTCGGTGACGACGCCGAAATCCGCGGGGTCGGTGAACTGGTAGGTGTAAAGCGGGACCAGCAGGTAGTTGAGCAGCCTGCCCACCACGGTGCTGAGGCCGTAGATCGCGGTCTGGCCGACGAGCTTGCCGAGCAGGCCGGCGCCCGTGGCGCTCATGAGGGCGCTCCTCCCGGGGCAGCCGCGACCCTCAACGGCGCTCGCGGGTGGCGTCGTAGCCGAGTTCCCCGGGCGCGGCGTCGTTGGCGTCGCACCGGGCGGGATTGCCCCCGCAGATCGGGCAATCCTCGCCCGACATCGCGCTCATGCCGCCGCAGCTGCCCTTGATCGGGCCGCGGCCGGCGAGCCCGCCGACCGCCATGCCCAGCGCCATCAGCAGGAAGAAACCCAGCGTGAACAACAACGTGGTCATGGCGTCTCCTTGGCAGCGGCAGTCCCGAGAAACGGCGCGAAGGCCGGGCTGTGGCGCGATTCGAAGCCCGCGCCCGCGCGCACCAGCAGGTACACCGCCAGGTTGTGGCGCTCGGCGAAGGCGAGGCCCTTGTCCGGGCCGAGCACATCGATCGCGGTCGCCAGCGCATCGGCCGTCTTGCAGTCCGCCGCCACGACGGTCACCGAGGCCAGCGCGTGCTCGACGGGGCGCGCGGTCGCCGGGTCGATGGTGTGTGAATAGCGCCTTCCGCCGGCCTCGAAAAAGTTGCGGTAATCGCCGGAGGTCGCGACCGATTCGCCGCTGAGCGCCACCGCGGTGATCGCGTGCCCCTGCTGCAGCAGCTCGGGCGCCTCGATGCCGATGCGCCACTTCTCGCCCTGCGGGTTGCGCCCGCGGGTGCGCACCTCGCCTCCCACTTCGACCATGTAATTCGCCACGCCGTTCCCTTCGAGCCACAGCGCGGCGCGATCGACGCCGAAGCCCTTGGCGATCGCGGACAGGTCGATCTCGCGATCCGCTGATTTGAACAGTGCCGGTGGGTCGGCGCGCACGCGCAGGGCGTCCGAGCCGACGCGCGCGGCGGCGGCCGCCAACTCGTCGGGCGCCGGCACGCGGCCCATGGCGCCGGATCCTGCGCCGAAGCCCCACAGGTCCACCAGCGGCCCCACCGTGATGTCGAAGGCGCCGCCGCTGCCCTGGTGCACCTCGAGCGCGGTGGCGACCACGGCGGCAGTATCCGCCGAGACCGCGAACCACTCGCCGGGCGCGGCGCGGTTGAAGCGCGAGACCTCGGAATCCGCGCGATAGGTCGACATCTGCGCGTTGACGCGTTCCAGCGCCGCCTCGACGCCGGCTGCCGCGGCCTCGCGCGCGAGCCCCGCGGGCGGATCGACCAGGGTGACGTGCCAGGTGGTGCCCATCGTGGCGCCCTCGAGGCGCCACACCTCGGGTTCGGGCGCGCACGCAGCGAGCAGAAACACGAACGGGAGCAGCCAGGCTGCTCCCGTTCGCCGCGGTGCGATGCGCGCCGTCTCAGCCGCCGAAGTCGTCCAGCAGGATGTTGTCGCGCTCGACACCGAGTTCCTCCAGCATCTTGATCACGGCCGCGTTCATCATCGGCGGACCGCACATGTAGTACTCGCAGTCCTCGGGCGCCGGATGATCCTTCAGGTAGTTGTCGAACAGCACCTGGTGGATGAAACCCTTGAGCCCGGTCCAGTTGTCCTCGGGCTGCGGGTCCGACAGCGCCACGTGCCAGCTGAAGTTCGGGTTCGTCGCCGCGAGGCCGTCGAAGTCCTCGACGTAGAACATCTCGCGCAGGCTGCGCGCGCCGTACCAGAACGAGATCTTGCGGTCGGTGTGGATGCGTTTCAGCTGGTCGAAGAGGTGCGAGCGCATCGGCGCCATGCCCGCGCCGCCGCCGATGAAGATCATCTCCGCGCGCGTGTCCTTGGCGAAGAACTCGCCGAAGGGGCCGAACACGCGCATCCTGTCGCCCGGCTTCAGGTTGAACACGTAGGACGACATCTTGCCCGGCGGGATACCTTTCGATCCGGGCGGCGGTGTCGCGATGCGGATATTGAACTTCAGCAGGCCCCGCTCGTCGGGATAGTTCGCCATCGAGTAGGCACGGATCACCGGCTCCTCGACCGTGGAGCTGAGCTCGAAGAACTTGAAGCGCTCCCAGTCGCCGCGGTACTCCGGAGCAACATCGAAATCGCGGTAGAAGACCGTGTGCGCCGGGGCTTCCAGCTGCACGTAACCCCCGGCGCGGAAATCGACGCTCTCACCCTCGGGCAGCTTCAGCACCAGCTCCTTGATGAAGGTCGCTACGTTGTCGTTGGAGACGACCTCGCAGTCCCACTGCTTCACGCCGAAGAACTCGGGCTCGACGTGGATCTTCATGTCCTGCTTCACCGCGACCTGGCAGGCCAGGCGCCAGTGCTCGCGCAGCTGCCCGCGGGAGAAGTGGCCCTCCTCCACCGGCAGGAAGGTGCCACCGCCGTCGAGCACCTGGCAGCGACACTGGCCGCAGGTGCCGCCGCCACCGCAGGCCGATGACAGGAAGATCCCCGAGTTCGCCAGCGTCTGCAGCAGCTTGCCGCCGGCCTCGACGGTCAGCGCGCGCGCGGGGTCGTCGTTGATCTCGATCGTGACGTCGGCGGTGCTCACCAGCTTGGAGCGCGCCAGCAGGATCAGCACGGCCAGCGACATCACGATGGCCGTGAACATCCCGACGCCCCAGAAAATCGTTCCCGTATCTACCATGGTCGATAATCCCGAAGTGGCCCGGTTACAGCGAGATGCCGCCGAAGGACATGAAACCCAGCGACATCAGGCCCACCGTGATGAAGGTGATCCCGAGCCCCTGCAATCCCTGCGGCACATCGCTGTACTTGAGTTTCTCGCGCACGCCCGCGAGCGCCGTGATCGCGAGCGCCCAGCCCAGTCCCGAACCGAAGCCGTAGACCACGCTCTCGCCGAGCATGTAGTCGCGCTCGACCATGAACAGCGAACCGGCCATGATCACGCAGTTCACCGTGATCAGCGGCAGGAACACGCCGAGCGCGTGGTAGAGCGCCGGCATGTACTTGTCGAGGAACATCTCGAGGATCTGCACGATCGCCGCGATCACGCCGATGTAGCTGAGGAAGCCGAGGAAGCTCAGGTCCAGTTCCGGAAAGCCCGCCCACGCCAGCGCGCCCTCGCGCAACAGGAACTGGTAGATCACGTTGTTCGCCGGCACCGTGATGGCCTGCACCACCACCACCGCCACGCCGAGCTGGAAGGCCGTCTCGACCTTCTTCGATATCGCGATGAAGCTGCACATGCCGAGGAAGAAGGCGAGCGCCATGTTCTCGACGAACACCGAGCGGATGAGAAGCGCCAGGTAATGTTCCATCACACGGCCTCCTGTGCCTTGGTCTGCGGCTCGATACGGTATTCGGCCGGCTCGACCTGGTGCTTCTTCCAGCTGCGCAGCAGCCAGATGAAGCCGCCGATGATGAAGAACGCGCTGGGCGGCAGCAGCAGCAGGCCGTTCGGCTGGTACCAGCCGCCGTTGTTGACGGTCTCGAGCACCGGGATACCGAACAGCGAGCCGCTGCCGAGGAGTTCGCGGACCGTGCCCACGGCCATCAGCATCGCGCTGTAGCCCAGCCCGTTGCCGATGCCGTCGATGAAGCTCGGGATCGGCGGATTCTTCATCGCGAAGGCCTCGGCGCGCCCCATCACGATGCAGTTGGTGATGATCAGTCCGACGAATACCGAGAGCTGCTTCGAAATGTCATAGGCCACCGCCTGCAGGATCTGGTCGACCACGATCACCAGCGAGGAGATCACGATCATCTGCACGATCATGCGGATGCTGGAGGGCGTGTGGTTGCGCAGCAGCGAGATCAGCAGGTTGGAGAACGCGGTGACCAGCGTCAGCGCGATGGACATCACCGCCGCTGTCTTCAGGCTGGACGTCACCGCGAGCGCCGAGCAGATCCCGAGGATCTGCACCGCGATCGGGTTGTTGTTGAAGATCGGCGATACCAGAATTTCCTTGGTCTTCGACATCACGCCTGCCCTCCGCGAATCCTGCTCAAATAGGGACCGAAACCACGCTCGCCGAGCCAGAAGTGCAGCATGTGCTCGACCCCGTTGCTGGTGAGCGTCGCGCCCGAGAGCCCGTCGACCTGGTGCACGGCGGCCGGCGAATCCTGATTGACGCTGCCCTTGACGATGTCGATCGACACCGCGCCCTCGGCGTCGAAGACCTGCTTGCCCGGCCACAACGCCTTCCATTTCGGGTTGTCGACCTCGCCGCCGAGCCCGGGCGTTTCCTTCTGGTCGTAATACGCCAGGCCGATCACCGTGGTGGCGTCGCCCTGCAGCACCAGGAAGCCGTACAGCGTGCTCCACAACCCGTAGCCGCGGATCGGCAGCACGATCTTCTGCAGCCCGCCCTCGTCCTCGAGCAGGTAGACCTGGGCGACCTTCTCGCGGCGCTTGATGCCGGCGATGTCGGCATCACCCGGCAGCGCCTCGGAGAGCTTCGGATCCTTCGCGGCCTTGATCTGGTCGTAGCGCTCGGGGGCCAGTTCCGGCCGCGCCAGTTGCTCCTCGGACAGGTACTCGCCGCTGTCGAGGTCGACCATGCGCACCGTGAAGCGCCCGAACAGTTCCTCGATCTCGGCGGCACCGTGCTCGCCCGGCGCGAACATCCCGGCCGCGGACAGGATGTTCTTCTTGCGGTCGAGCTGCTTGTTGCTGGTCTGCACCGGCTTGAGCGAGACCGCGGCGCCCGCCACGATCACGGAACAGACGATGCACAGTACCAGGGCGACCAGCAGGGTTCCGCCGGTGGTTTCCTTCCTAGCCGTTGACATGGCGCGCCAGCCTCCGGTTGATGTTGGCCCGCATCACGAAATTGTCGATCAGCGGTGCAAAGATGTTGGCAAAAAGGATCGCGAGCATCATCCCCTCCGGATACGCAGGATTCACCACGCGGATCAGCATGACCATCACGCCGATCAGGATGCCGAAGGCGAGCTTGCCGGTGTCGGTCATGGCGGCCGATACCGGGTCGGTGGCCATGAATACCGTGCCGAAAGCCCAGCCGCCGATCACGAAGTGCCAGTAGAACGGCAGCGCGAACATCGGGTTCGTGTCCGAGCCCACGGCATTGAACAGCAGTCCCATCGCCACGGTGCCGATCACGACGCCGAGCATGATCCGCCAAGAGGCGATGCCGGTCCACAGCAGCAGCACCGCACCGAGCAATATCGCCAGTTTCGAGACCTCGCCGATGCTGCCGGGGATCTGGCCGAGGAATGCCTGCATCCAGGAGAACTGCGCGGTGATTGCCTCGAGTCCGCCATTGGCGCCGAGCGACAGCGCCGTGGCGCCGCTCATTCCGTCCACGCCCATCGAACTGGCGCCGCTGTAGCCGTCCACCACCGCCCAGTCGAACGCCGTCCACACGCTGTCGCCCGAGATCTCGGCGGGATAGGCAAAGAACAGGAACGCCCGCCCGACCAGCGCGGGATTGAGGAAATTCTTGCCGGTACCGCCGAAGACCTCCTTGCCGACCACCACGCCGAAGCTGATGCCGAGCGCCACCTGCCACAGCGGGATGTCCGGCGGCAGCGTCAACGCGAACAGGATCGACGTCACGAAGAAGCCTTCGTTGACCTCGTGCCCGCGCACGGCGGCGAACAGGATTTCCCACGCGATGCCCACGGCAAAGGTGACGATGTAGATCGGCAGGAAATAGCAGGCGCCGTGCCAGAAGCAGTCCCAGATGCTGTTCGGGTCGTAGCCGGCGGCCAGCGCGATCAACCAGCCGTGCCAGTCGGTCTTGACCAGCACGCCCCCTTCCTGCATCGCGCTGTTGGCCTGGAATCCCAGGTTGTACATGCCCCAGAACATCGCCGGCAGCGCCGCGAGCCACACCGTGATCATCACGCGCTTGAGATCGATGCCGTCGCGCACGTGGGCATTGGCGCGCGTGACGCTGGCCGGGGCGTAGAGGAAGGTATCGAGGGCCTCGTACAGCGGAAACAGCGAGTGGAATCGCCCGCCCTTCTCGAAATGCGGCTCGACGCGGTCGAGCATTCGCCGCAGTGCTTTCATGTCAGGCCTCCGATTCGATGCGGGTGAGGTTGTCGCGCAGAATGGGGCCGAACTCGTACTTGCCGGGACAGACGTAGCTGCACAGTGCGAGGTCCTCCTCGTCGAGCTCCAGCGCGCCCAGTTTCACCGCTGTCTCCACGTCGCCGACCACCAGCGACTTCAGCAGCGGTGTCGCCAGCACGTCGAGCGGCATGACCTTCTCGTAGGCGCCGATCGGCACGATCGCGCGCGGGCTGCCGTTGGTCGAGGTATCCATCGCGAAACGCTTGCCGCCGAGGAAGCGCGACAGGTAGATGCCCATCACCGAGTGACGGTCGACGCCCGGTGACATCCAGCCCATGAAGCGGCGCTCGCGCCCCTCGGGCAGCACCGAGACCTGCGTGTGGTAGCGCCCGAGAAAGGCCAGTGCGCCGTGCGCGCGGCGCCCGCCGAGCACACTGCCGCTGATGATGCGCTGCTCGCCCGGGGCGAGCTCGCCGGCGCAGAGCTCCTCGGTGCTGGCCCCCAGCACGGTGCGCAACAGGCGCGGCTTCGCGACACCCGGGCCCGCGAGAGCGACGACGCGCTCCGTCAGCAGGCGCCCGGTCGTGAACAGATGCCCGATCGCGACGACATCCTGATAGCCGATCGACCACACCGTGCGGTGTTCGTGCACCGGGTCGAGGAAGTGGATGTGGGTGCCGGCGAGTCCGGCCGGGTGCGGACCGCCGAACTCCTCGTGCACCACGCG
>OEIV010000725.1_pt1 | contig 16867 bp, 15 predicted proteins | sample 1539231 | NCBI WGS metagenome assembly OEIV01 (sample SAMN03794762, study PRJEB22550) | activated sludge metagenome | feature: wastewater treatment plant; material: activated sludge; isolation source: Wastewater treatment plant of a petroleum refinery complex | place: Argentina: Buenos Aires ...
CCATCGTCCCCACATTCACGTGAGGCTTCGTCCGCTCGAACTTTTCCTTGGCCATCGGAGTGCCTTCCTTGTCTTGCCTGGTGCTATCTGGGGGTTGATCTGACTGACGTGCGGAGAATCGGCGCGGTCACTGTCCGGTGACGCGAGCGACGATCTCTTCCTGCACGCTACGCGGCGTCTGCTGGTAGCTGGCGAACTGCATGGTGTAGTTGGCGCGACCCTGCGTCTTCGACCGGAGGTCGGTGGCGTAGCCGAACATCTCGGAAAGGGGAACCTCGGCCGAGATGACCTGGCTGTTGCCACGCTGTTCCATCTTGCCGACCTTGCCGCGACGGCTGTTCAGGTCGCCGATGACGTCGCCCATGTAGTCCTCGGGCGTCACGACCTCCACGGCCATGATCGGCTCGAGCAGCGCCGGGCTCGCCTTACGCGCCGCCTCTTTGAACGCCTGGATGCCGGCGATCTTGAAGGCCATCTCGGAGGAGTCGACGTCGTGGTACTTGCCGTCGACGAGTTCGACCTTGATGTCGACCGTCGGGTAGCCGGCGAGCACGCCCGAGGTCATCGCCTCGCGAATGCCGGCGTCGACCGAGGGGATGTACTCACGCGGGATGCGACCACCGGAGATCTTGTCGTCGAAGATGTACCCGCCGCCGGGGCCGGTCGTCTCCATGTTGATCTGAACCTCGGCGTACTGACCCGAGCCACCCGTCTGCTTCTTGTGGGTGTAGGTGATGCCGCTGACCGGCGACGTGATCGTCTCGCGATAGGCGACCTGCGGCTTGCCCACCGTGGCGTCGACCTTGAACTCGCGCATCATGCGGTCGACCAGCACCTCGAGGTGCAGCTCGCCCATCCCGGAGATGACGGTCTGGGCCGTCTCCTCGTCGGTGCGAACCTGGAAGGTCGGGTCTTCCTCGGACAGCGAGTACAGCGCCTTCGACATCTTGTCCTGGTCGGCCTTGGTCTTCGGCTCGACGGCCACATGGATGACGGGCTCGGGGAACTCCAACGACTCCAGCACGATGGGGTTCGTCGGCTCGGCGAGCGTGTCTCCGGTGCGGGTGTTCTTCATACCGACCACGCCGACGATGTCGCCCGCGTAGATCGCGTCCTTGTCGTTCATGTCGATCGCATGCATCTCGAGGAGACGTCCGCAACGCTCGCGGTCGCGCGTGCGCATGTTCATGACCTGCTCGCCCTTGTTCAGGGTGCCGGAGTACACGCGCATGTAGGTGAGCTTGCCGATGTGGGGCATCGTCGCGATCTTGAACGCGAGCGCCGAGAACGGCTCCTTGGCCGAGGGCTTGCGCTCGAGGGCCTCACCCTTGAGCGACTCGCCGGTGACCGGCGGCAGGTCGACGGGGCTCGGCATGTACCAGCAGACCGCGTCGAGTAGCGGCTGGACGCCTTTGTTCTTGAACGCCGTGCCGTTGAGCACCGGCACCACGCCGTGGTTGATGCACGCCTGACGAATCGCGGCGCGAATCTCCTCGGGGGTCAGTTCCTCTTCCATGAGGAACTTCTCCATGATGTTCTCGTCCGTCTCGCTGATGACGTCGATCAACGCCTGGCGATACTCGTCGGCCTGCTCGCGGTAGTCGTCGGGGATGTCGACGATGTCCCAGCTGGCGCCGAGGTCTTCGCCCTGCCAGATCCAAGCCTTCATCGTCACGAGGTCGATGATGCCCTGATAGTCGGACTCGGAGCCGATGGGCAGGTTGACGACCGCAACCTTCGCCTCGAGCCGGTCCTTGATGGAGTCGAGCGCAGCGAAGAAGTCGGCGCCCATACGGTCCATCTTGTTGACGAAGCACATGCGCGGCACGTTGTACTTGTTCGCCTGGCGCCACACGGTTTCGGTCTGGGGCTCTACGCCGGCGACCCCGTCGAACACCGCGACCGCGCCGTCGAGTACCCGCAGGGAGCGCTCGACCTCGACGGTGAAGTCGACGTGGCCGGGCGTGTCGATGATCTGGATGCGGTGCTCGGTATCGGTGACCGTGTCACTCCAGAAGCACGTGGTCGCCGCCGACGTGATGGTGATCCCGCGCTCCTGCTCCTGGACCATCCAGTCCATCGTTGCGGCACCGTCGTGGACCTCACCGATCTTGTAGGACTTCCCGGTGTAGTAGAGGACGCGCTCGGTCGTCGTCGTCTTCCCGGCATCGATGTGAGCCATGATGCCGATGTTGCGGGTTCGTTCGAGTGGGTACTGCGCCATGTCGGTTCTTTTCGGGAATCAGGGGTGTGGTCTCGGGGAATTCATTTCCGCACGAACCCCGCCGGACGCGGAACCGGGCACGACCGATGACGGTCGGGCCCGGTGCTCCAGCGAGGAACGAGCGGACCTACCAGCGGTAGTGAGCGAACGCTCGGTTCGACTCGGCCATCTTCTGCAGGTCGTCTTTGCGCTTCACCGAAGCGCCGATGCCGTTGGAGGCATCGAGGAGTTCGTTGGCCAGGCGTTCCGACATCGTGCGCTCGCGGCGCTGACGGGAGTAGCCGACGAGCCAGCGGATCGCCAGCGTGTTGGCGCGGCGAGGACGCACCTCGACGGGCACCTGGTAGGTGGCGCCGCCAACACGGCGGCTGCGCACCTCGAGCTGCGGACGCACGTTGTCGACCGCACGCTTCAGCGTGGCGATCGGGTCGGAGCCGGTCTTCGACTCGATCATCGCGAGCGCGTCGTACATGATCCGCTCGGCGGTCGAACGCTTGCCGCGCTGGAGCACCTTGTTGATCACCTGGGTGACCAGGAGCGAGCGGTAGACCGGATCGGGGTTGAGTTCGCGGCGAGGTGCTGGACCCTTGCGAGGCATGGCTTACTTCTCCCTCTTCGCGCCGTAGCGGCTTCGGGCCTGCTTGCGGTCTCGCACACCCGAGGTGTCGAGGGTGCCGCGGATGATCTTGTAGCGGACACCAGGGAGGTCCTTCACACGACCACCGCGCACGAGCACCATGGAGTGATCCTGCAGGTTGTGTCCCTCACCGGGGATGTAGGCCGTGACCTCGATCCCGGACGTGAGCCGCACACGAGCCACCTTGCGGAGCGCGGAGTTCGGCTTCTTCGGAGTGTTGGTGTACACGCGAGTGCAGACCCCACGGCGCTGCGGAGCGCCCTTGAGCGCAGGAGTCGACTCCTTGCGTCGCTTTGACTGGCGGCCCTTTCGGACCAGCTGCTCGATGGTGGGCACGAGAAACCTTTCAGAACTTCACACGATGGACTTCGAGAACGAGCGGCGACCGTCCGGGCCCGCGCAGACAAACGCGGCCCGCGGCCAGCAGGCAGGGGGCCACGCTAGCGGCGGGCCCCCTGCGAGGACAAATAGCACGTCGGCGGCATCACACCGCGGACTCTCCGCCGGTCATCAGATCGATGATCTCGGCACTGGGCTCATCCGACGTGGCCTGTTGGGCCAGCCAGGCGGCGGGATCGACGCCCGAGTCGGAGGACCAGTACTCCATCGGCTGGAAGTCGGGCGCCGTGATCGCCGGGTCCCGGTAGTTGCCCATACCCGTACCTGCCGGGATGAGCTTGCCGATGATGATGTTCTCCTTGAGCCCGAGCAGCGAGTCGCTGCGCGACCCGATGGCCGCCTCGGTGAGGACCCGGGTGGTCTCCTGGAAGGACGCCGCCGAGAGCCACGAGTCGGTCGCCAGCGACGCCTTGGTGATGCCCATCAGCTCCGGTCGGCCTTCGGCCGGCTTCGCGCCCTCGGTCACCATCCGTCGGTTCACCTCGGCAAACACGCGGGCATCGACGCGCTCGCCCGGCAGGAAGTCGGTGTCTCCCGGCTCCTGGATGGCGACGCGTCGGGTCATCTGGCGAACGATCAGCTCGATGTGCTTGTCGTGGATCGACACGCCCTGGTCGCGGTACACCTTCTGGACCTGGTCCACGAGGTACTGCTGCGTGGCGCGGACGCCCTTGATCTCGAGGAGTTCCTTCGGATCGCGGGGGCCTTCGACCAACGCGTCACCGGCGGTGATCTCCTGACCGTCCTTGACCTCGAGACGGCTCTCTCGCGGGACGGAATAGATGTCTTCCTCGCCATCGTCGGAAACGATGATGACCACGCGGCCCTTCACGTCGTCCTCGCCCATCCGGATGATGCCGGAGGTGCGGGCGAGGATCGCCTTGTTGCGGGGACTGCGGGCCTCGAAGAGCTCGACGACTCGCGGAAGACCACCGGTGATGTCGCCCGAGGCACCGGCGATACCGCCGGTGTGGAACGTCCGCATGGTGAGCTGCGTGCCGGGCTCGCCGATCGACTGCGCCGCGATCACGCCGACCGCCTCGCCGATCTCGATCGACTTGCCGGTCGCCAACGACACGCCGTAGCTCGCCGCCGAGATGCCGATCTCGCTCTCGTCGGTGAGGGGCGAAAGCACCCGCACCCGATCGACGGCCGAGTCGTCGCGCAGCGTTGCCATGACGTCGAGCGTCACCGCCGTGCCCGCCGGGACCACGGTCCCGTCCGACAGCGTGACGTCATCGGCGAGCGTGCGGCTGAACAGGCGCGTCTCCAAGAAGTTGCGCTTGCCGGCGGAGTCGGCCTCCACGTTCTCGATCCACAGGCCGCGAACCGGAGCGCCGCTGGCGAACGGATCCTCGCTGTTGATGATGAGCTCCTGGGCGACGTCGACGAGACGACGGGTCAGGTACCCCGAGTCGGCGGTACGCAGCGCCGTATCGACGAGGCCCTTTCGGGCGCCCGGCGTGGCGATGAAGTACTCAAGCACCGAGAGGCCTTCACGGAAGTTGCTCTTGATGGGCCGCGGGATCATGTCGCCACGAGGGTTGGCAACCAGGCCACGCATGCCGGCGATCTGACGCACCTGCATCATGTTGCCGCGAGCACCCGAGCCCACCATCATCTCGATGGGGTTGAACTGCTGAGCCGTGAGCTCGTCCTCCATCGCCTTGGTCACCTCGGTGGTGGCCTCGGACCAGATTTCGACTTCCTTCTGGATCCGCTCGCCATCGGTGATGATGCCGCGATGGAACTGCTTCTCGACCTTCTCGGCCTCGGCCTCGTGGCGGTCGAGGATCGCCGTCTTCGATGACGGCGTCTGCACGTCGTTGATCGAGATCGTGATCCCGGATCGCATGGCGTACATGAAGCACAGGCCCTTGATGGCGTCCAACGACCGAGCGACGACGGCCTTGGGGAACTCCGAGGCGAGCCGGTCGACGATCTTGCCCATGTCGCCCTTCCGGACGAGATGGTTGACGTAGCCGAACCCCTCGGGCAGCGCACCGTTGAACAGGATTCGACCAGCCGTCGTCGTGATGTACTGCGTCGGACCGTCGTCGTCGGACTCGATCGCGAGCTCGGGAGAGCGGAAGGTGATGCGGGAGTGCAGCGAGAGGTCGCCGGCCTCGTAGGCACGCTCGATCTGCTCGAGGCGACGAAAGACGCGCCCCTCGCCGAGCCCGCCCTCGACCAATTCGGTCAAGTAGAAGGCACCGATGATCATGTCCTGCGTGGGCGTCACGAGCGGGCGGCCGTGCGCCGGGGACAGCACGTTGTTGGCCGACAGCATGAGCACGCGCGCCTCGGCCTGCGCCTCGGCCGACAGCGGCAGGTGGACCGCCATCTGGTCGCCGTCGAAGTCGGCGTTGAAGGCCGTGCACACCAACGGGTGCACGTTGATCGCCTTGCCTTCGACGAGGACCGGCTCGAACGCCTGGATGCCGAGTCGGTGCAGTGTGGGCGCACGGTTCAGCAGAACCGGGTGCTCCTTGATGACCTCGTCCAGCACGTCCCACACCTGCGGGCGGCGGCGCTCGACCATGCGCTTGGCCGACTTGATGTTCTGCGCCAACTCGCGGTCAACCAGCGCCTTCATGACGAAGGGCTTGAACAGCTCGAGCGCCATGAGCTTCGGCAGGCCGCACTGGTGCAGCTTGAGCGTCGGCCCGACCACGATGACCGAACGGCCCGAGTAGTCGACTCGCTTGCCGAGCAGGTTCTGGCGGAAACGGCCCTGCTTGCCCTTGAGCATGTCGGAGAGCGACTTGAGCGGGCGGTTGCCCGGCCCGGTGACCGGGCGACCGCGGCGGCCGTTGTCGAACAGCGCGTCGACGGCCTCCTGCAGCATGCGCTTCTCGTTGTTCACGATGATCTCGGGTGCGCCAAGATCGAGCAGACGCTTCAGACGGTTGTTCCGGTTGATCACCCGGCGGTACAGATCGTTCAGGTCGGATGTCGCGAACCGGCCACCGTCGAGCTGCACCATGGGACGAAGCTCCGGCGGGATCACCGGCACCACATCGAGGATCATGGCGCGCGGGTCGTTGACGCGGTGACCGTTGTCGTCGCGACGGTTGAAGTCGGAGACGATCTTGAGGCGCTTGATCGCCTTCTGCTTGCGCTGGGCCGACAGCGGCCGACCGCCCTCGGGCGGGTCGATCAGCGCACGGAGCTTGACCTCTTCTTCGTCGAGGTCGAGTCGATCGATCAGCTTCTTGATCGCGTCGGCGCCCATGCCGCCCTCGAAGTACTCGCCGAAGCGGTCGACGAGCTCGCGCCACAGCATCTCGTCTTCGAGGATCTCGCGGGCGAAGAGGTCGCGGAACTCGTCCCAAACCCGGCTGAGCAGGTCGAGTTCGGCCTCGTAGCGCTCGCGGATCGCGACGAGGTCCTTGTCGGCAGCCTTGCGGCGGGCCGTGAGATCGGACTCCTTCGCGCCCTCGGATTCGAGCTGAGCGAGCTCGGCCTCGAGCTCCTCGTGGCGGCGGGCCAGCGACAGCTCGCGCTCCTGCACGATTTCGTCGCGCTCGGCGAGCAGCTCCGATTCGAGCGCCGGGAGGTCGGCCTGCCGCCGCTCCTCGTCGACCCAGGTCACGAGGTTGGCGGCGAAGTAGATGACCTTCTCGAGCTGCTTGGCCTTCAACTCCTCGCGCGGGGTGGTCCCCATGAGCAGGTAGGCGAGCCAGGACCGCGTCCCGCGGAGGTACCAGATGTGCACGGCGGGCGCCGCGAGCTCGATGTGGCCCATGCGCTCGCGCCGGACCTTCGAGCGTGTGACCTCAACGCCACACCGCTCGCAGATGATGCCGCGGAAGCGGACACGCTTGTACTTGCCGCAGTAGCACTCCCAGTCCTTCGTCGGGCCGAAGATCTTCTCGCAGAAGAGGCCGTCCTTTTCGGGCTTGAGTGTGCGGTAGTTGATCGTCTCCGGCTTCTTCACCTCGCCGTTGGACCACATGCGGATCGACTCCGCCGTGGCGAGCCCGATCTTCAGTTGGCCGAACTTGTTGACGTCCAGCACGTCTCTCAGCTCCTCTCCGCCTGGCGGCGGGCGTCTTCTTCGTCGGATCCTCGTTCAGGTCGGGACAGGTCGATCCCCAGCTCTTCGGCGGCCCGGAAGAAGTCTTCGTCGAGCTCACGCATCTGGATCTCTTCACCCGTCTTCGACAGCACCTCGACATCGAGGCACAGCGCCTGCATCTCCTTGATGAGCACCTTGAAGCTCTCGGGAATGCCGGGCTCGGGGATGTTCTCGCCCTTCACGATGGCCTCGTACACCTTGACGCGACCGAGCGTGTCGTCGGACTTGATGGTCAGGAGCTCCTGCAGGCAGTACGCGGCGCCATAGGCCTCGAGTGCCCACACCTCCATCTCACCAAAGCGCTGGCCACCGAACTGGGCCTTACCGCCGAGCGGCTGCTGGGTGATCATCGAGTACGGGCCGGTGGAGCGGGCGTGGATCTTGTCGTCGACCAAGTGGGCGAGCTTCAGGATGTACGCGTAGCCGACCGTGATCGGGTTATCGAACGCCTCGCCGGTACGGCCGTTGTACAGCGTGACCTTGCCGTCGTTGCCGATCATGCGACCGCCGTCGCCGTAGACCGGATCGACGGCCTCGGGCCGGAGGTTCTCGAAGATCTTCTTGATCGTCGGGTGCTTGCCTGCGAGCTCGACCTCGTCCCACTTCGCACCGTCGAACACCGGGGTGGCGACGAGCGTGGACGGCCGAGTGGTCGGCCGGGTCTTGCGCTCCGTGCCGCGGATCGGCTCCTCGCCGATGAAGTCGCTGTCGTGCTCCCAGCCCCACCGAGCCGCGTAGCCGAGGTGGGTCTCGAGCACCTGACCGACGTTCATTCGCGACGGGACGCCGAGCGGGTTCAAGATGATGTCGACCGCGGTGCCGTCGGCCATGTACGGCATGTCCTCGATCGGCAGGACCTTGGAGATCACGCCCTTGTTGCCGTGGCGGCCGGCGAGCTTGTCGCCGACGGAGATCTTGCGCTTCTGGGCGATGTAGACGCGGACCAACTGGTTGACACCCGGTGCCAACTCGTGGCTCTCGTCACGGCTGAACACCTTGACGTCGATGACCTTGCCGGTCTCGCCGTGCGGCACCTTGAGCGACGTGTCGCGCACCTCGCGCGCCTTCTCGCCGAAGATCGCACGGAGCAGCCGTTCCTCGGGAGTCAGCTCGGTCTCACCCTTGGGGGTGACCTTGCCGACCAGCACGTCGCCCGGCCCGACCTCGGCGCCAACGCGGATGATGCCGCGCTCATCGAGGTCGGCGAGGATCTCCTCGCTCAGGTTCGGGATGTCCCGGGTGATCTCCTCGGGGCCGAGCTTCGTGTCGCGTGCATCGACCTCGTGCTCCTTGATGTGGATCGAGGTGAGCACGTCGTCCTTGACGAGACGCTCGCTGAGGATGATCGCGTCCTCGAAGTTGTAGCCCTGCCACGGCATGAACGCGACGAGCAGGTTCTTGCCCAAGGCCAGCTCGCCGTTGTTGGTGGACGGGCCCTCGGCGAGCACATCGCCGCGGACTACCCGCTGGCTCTCCGCCACGATCGCCTTCTGGTTGATCGAGGTGTCCTGGTTGGACCGCTCGAACTTGTGGAGGCGGTAGATCTTGCGACCGAGGTTCTTGTAGTCGACCGTGATGAGGCGACCATCGACCTCGGCGACCACGCCCTCGTCCTCGGCGAGGATCATGTCGGCAGCGTCCCGAGCCGCACGGGCCTCGATGCCGGTGCCGATGAACGGCGCTTCCGCCCGAACCAGCGGCACGGCCTGGCGCTGCATGTTCGCGCCCATGAGCGCACGGTTCGCGTCGTCGTGTTCGAGGAACGGGATGAGGGCGGTGGCCACCGACACGATCTGGCGCGGCGACACGTCCATCATCTGGACCTCTTCGGGCGGCACCGAGGAAATCTCGGTGGTCGCGCCGAGGAACACGTCGCGCTCGAGCTGCAGCTTCAGATCGCTCAGCGAGGCGGCCTGCGGCGAGCGCCGCACGAGCACTCGAGGCGCCTTGAAGGTGCCGTCGGGGTTGAGGGGAGCGTTCGCCTGTGCGACGACGTACTCCTCCTCCTCGTCGGCCGGCAGGTACACGATCTCGTCGGTCACCCGACCGTCGATGACCTTGCGGTACGGCGACTCGATGAAGCCGAACTCGTTGACGCGGGCGTAGGTCGCGAGGCGACCGATCAGGCCGATGTTCGGGCCTTCCGGCGTCTCGATCGGGCACATCCGGCCGTAGTGGCTGAAGTGAACGTCGCGGACCTCGAAGCCGGCGCGCTCACGGCTGAGGCCACCGGGGCCGAGCGCCGAGAGGCAGCGACGGTGGGTCAGGCCCGAGATCGGGTTGACCTGGTCCATGAACTGGCTCAGCTGGGAGGTTCCGAAGAACTCCTTGATCGCTGCGACCACGGGCCGGATGTTGATGAGCGTCTGCGGGGTGATCGCCTCGACGTCCTGGGTCGTCATGCGCTCGCGGACCACGCGCTCCATGCGGCTGAGGCCGATGCGAACCTGGTTCTGGATCAGTTCGCCGACCGAGCGAATGCGACGGTTGGCGAAGTGGTCCTGATCGTCGAGGCGGTAGCCCGGCTCGCCCGCGGCGAGATTGAGCAGATAGGTCATGGACGCCAGAACCTCGCAGCGGCTGAGCACCGGCTGGTCGGCGTCGGGCCGGTCGAGATCGGTCAGACCGAAGAGTTCTTCGAGGCGATCGAGCTCGGGGCCGAGCTTGCGGTTCAGCTTGTAGCGGCCGACTCGGCTCAGGTCGTAGCGGCGCGGCTCGAAGAACGCGTTGCGGAAGTAGGCACGGGCCGAATCGAGCGTGGGCGGTTCGCCCGGGCGAGCGCGCTTGTAGATCTCGACGAGCGCCTCGTCCTGGGTCGGCGCGAAGTCGCGCTCCTTCTCCCACTGCCCGTCGAGGAAGTGGAAGTGGTTGACGAAGCGGTCGAGAAAGCCGGGCTCGTTCTCCTCGTCGAAGCCGAGCGCGCGCATGAGCACGAAGATCGACAGGCGACGCTTGCGGGCGACGCGCGTGCCGGCCGTGACGTCCTTGCCGGGCTTCTGCTCGACGTCGAACTCAACCCACTCGCCGCGGTACGGGTGGATGGTGCCCGTCACCAACTGGTGCTTGGACAGGTTACGAAGGCGGAACCGCTCGCCGGGCTGGAAGATGACGCCCGGCGACCGCACGAGCTGGGACACCACGACCCGCTCGGTGCCGTTGATGATGAACGTGCCCTTCTCGGTCATCATGGGGAAGTCGCCCATGAAGACGGTCTGTTCCTTGATCTCGCCGGTGTTCTGGTTGACGAACCGGGCGCGCACGAAGATCGGCGCCGAGAAGGTCATGTCCTTCTCTTTGCACTCCTCCACCGTGAACTTCGGCGGCGGACGCAGGTCCTCGTCGTTCGGGTCGAACTCGAGCTCGAGCGACAGGGTCTCGGTGAAATCGCGAATCGGGCTGATGTCGCGGAATGCCTCGGCGAGGCCTTGGTAGAGGAACCACTGGAACGACTCTCGCTGGATGGCGATCAAGTCGGGGAGTTCGAGCACCTCGTCGAGGTTGCCGAACGAATAACGATCCCGGAGAACGGAACGTGCGGACAAAGGACCTACTCCTCGCATGCGCTGGTAGTCGAGCTGGCCACCGATGCCTGGACGCGCGCAACGACACCTCGAAGCGGGTGACGGCAAAACGGCAGCAGCACGGCAACCTGTGAGCATACGGACGCGGGCAAGGCGCGGTCAACCCGGGAGGTTCTGGGGACGCACGCCACCGCTCGATTTGGGGGAACGGTAAGCCGAGGTGCGGCGGAAGGTCAAGGGCAGATTGTCCCGCCGGCGATCCCTGCGCGTCCGCGTCCGAACGCGACGAACGGGTGGGGTCGACCCACCCGTTCGTTCAACGCTGTGGACCGCCGGGATGAGCCCCGGCGGTTGGGCGTCGGTGGTTACTTGACGTCGGCCTTGCCGCCGGCGGCCTCGATGGCCTCCTTGGCCTTCTCGGCGTCTTCCTTGGACACACCCTCGAGCACGGCCTTCGGCGCGCCCTCGACGAGATCCTTGGCTTCCTTCAGACCGAGGCTCGTGAGCCCACGGACTTCCTTGATCACCTGGATCTTCTTGTCGCCCGCATCGGTCAGGATGACGTCGAAGCTCGTCTGCTCCTCGACCTCACCCGCGCCGTCGGCGGCGGGCCCGGCAACGGCGACCGCAGCGACGGGCGCCGCAGCCGACACCTCGAACTTGTCCTCGATCGCCTTCACCAGCTCGTAGGCCTCAACCAGCGTGAGGTTGGAGATGGACTCGAGCAGCTCCTCAACCTTCGACATCGTCAGTTCTCACTTTCATCTGCTGCGTCAATCGCAGCCGTGGGGGTATCTGAATCGGGGGCCGACTCGGCGGCGGCGACCGCCACCTCGTCAGCAGATGCCGCCTCGGCGGCAGGTTCGTCGGCTGCGGGGGCCGCAGCGTCGGCAGTGGGTGCAGGGGCATCGCCCTCGGCGAACACCTTGGCGTCGATCGCGGCCTGGAGCACGTAGGCCAAGCTGCGATGAACACCGCTGACGACCGACGCGAGACCGCGGGCGTTACCGTTGATCGCACCGGCCAAGCGCGCGTACACCTCGGCAGCCGTGGGCAACGAGGCCAACGCCTTGGCGCCGTTGGCGTCGAGGACGTTCTGGCCCAGCACGCCACCCTTCAACACGAGGAGCGGTTGGGTCTTCGCGAAGTCGAGTACCGCCTTCGCTACCGAAGCGATGTCGGCGGGTGTGCCGTCGGGTGCCGCGGTGATCAGCGCAAGCGCTGTCGGGCCGACGAGCACGTCATCGAGATTGATGCCGAGCTCGCGGGCAGCGATGCGCACGAGGGTGTTCTTGTAGACCTTGTACTCACCGCCGGCCGGCCGCATCGCGTTGCGAAGGCCCGCAAGCTCGCGGACCGTCAAGCCTCGGTACTCGGTGATCAGCACCGCATCTGCGGCGCCGAGTCGTTCCTTGACCTCGGCCACAACAGCGGCCTTTTCGGGACGGGGGTTCTCCATCTTCTGCACCTCCCTTCTGTTCAATCAGGCCCGAGGATTCGGGCGGTTCTGGGTCCCGGCGAACCGGGGTGGGAATGCCTCGCGCCATGACGCGACACGGGGCGTTCGCAACGACCGCGCGAACACCCCGATACGTTCTGGGAGGTTCACCTCGTCGGGCGGGCGTCCTTGCGTCGGCCCCTTCAGCGCACCCCGCGGGCGGAGCGCACACCAGATGTCTGCGGCGAGCGAATGTGCGTGCCGACGGCTCGCCGTCGGCACGATCGAGAAAGGCTACTCGCCCACTCGGGCGGGATCGACTCGGATGCCCGGGCCCATCGTGGAGGCCACGGTGACCTTGCGGAAGTACCGGCCCTTGGACGACGCCGGCTTGGCACGATGCAGCTCATCGACCACGGCGTAGAGGTTGGCGACCAGGGCAGGAACGTCGAAGCTGACCTTGCCGAGCGGCACGTGCACGTTGCCGTGACGGTCGGTGCGGTACTCGACCTTGCCGCCCTTGAACTCCTCGACCGCCTTGCCGACGTCGTTGGTGACCGTGCCCGACTTCGGGTTCGGCATGAGGCCACGGGGGCCGAGCGTGCGACCGAGCCGGCCGACCAGCGGCATCAGGTCGGGCGTGGCGATGGTGACGTCGAAGTCGAGCATGCCGCCTTCGATCTGGGCGGCCAAATCGTCGGCACCGACGAACTCGGCGCCAGCGGCCTCGGCTTCGCGTGCGGCGTCGCCGACGGCGAACACGGCCACACGAACCGCCTTGCCCGACCCAGACGGCAGAGCGACGGTGCCGCGCACCATCTGATCGGCCTTGCGCGGGTCGACGCCCAAGCGGAATGCCACCTCGACGGTTTCGTCGAAGTTGCGGTTCGAGATCGCCTTCGCGAGCTCCACCGCCTCGGCACCTGCGTGCAGGTGGTCGCGATCGAAGCGCTTCAGCGCATCGGTGAACTTCTTGCCCTTCGCCATGACGGCTCCCTCTCAAGATCGGGCCCACGGGCGAGGTCGTCCCGCGGTGCCGGTTCGGATGATGCCCGCGGCGTTGCCGCAGGAGAATGACTGCGCTCGGTCGGCTCAGCCGACGACGCGGATGCCCATCGAGCGAGCGGTGCCGGCGATCTGCGCCTTCGCCGCGTCGATGTCGTTGGTGTTGAGGTCGGGGAGCTTGGTCGACGCGATGTCGGTGAGCTGCGCATCGGTGATCTCACCGATGACACCCTTGCCCGGCGTGGCCGCGCCCTTCTCGAGGCCCGCGGCCTGACGGATGAGCACCGGTGCCGGCGGGGTCTTCGTGACGAACGTGAAGGTACGGTCTTCGAAGATCGTGATCTCGACGGGAATCACGGTGCCGCGCTGGCTCTCCGTGCGGGCGTTGTACTCCTTGCAGAAGTCCATGATCGCGATGCCGTGGGGACCGAGCGCGGTACCCACGGGCGGCGCCGGTGTGGCACCGCCGGCGGCGATCTGGATCTTCACGACTGCAGTGACCTTCTTCTTGGCCATGGATCACACACTCTCTCTCGGCATCCGGCGTGCCCGAGCCCAGGGATGAACACGCCGATCACGGCGGTCGAGCACACGCAATTGATAAGTCTGGTCGAGCGGTACGAGCGGCCGCAAAACTACGCGGGGCGCACGACCGACGGCGGTCAGAGCTTCGCGACCTGACCGAACTCGAGTTCCACCGGGGTCTCGCGACCGAAGATGTTCACGAGCACCTTGACCTTCAGCTGGTCGGCGTTGAGCTCGACGATCTCGCCGCTGAAGTCGGCGAACGGGCCTTCCTTGACGCGCACCGTCTCGCCCATCTCGTACTCGAGCCGGGGCTTGGCACGCTTGGGCGCCTCGTCCTCGTCGGCCTTCACGGTCAAGAAGTTGTCGACGTCGCGACGCGGCAGCGGCGTGGGCTTGTTGCCCGCCCCCACGAACCCGGTCACGCCCGGCGTGTTGCGAATCACGTACCACGAATCGTCGTCGAGCTCGCACCGGATCAGGATGTAGCCGGGGAACATCTTCTTCTGGACGACGACCTTCTTGCCGTTGCGGATCTCGGTCACGTCCTCGAGCGGGATCACGATTTCGTAGATCCGCTCCTCCATGTTCATGGAGCGGGTACGCGCCTCGAGGTTCTGGCGAACCTTGTTCTCGTAGCCGGATTGGCAGTGCAGGACAAACCAGCGACCGGGCCGGTCGTAAGCGCTCTCGGGGCGACGCGGCGCCTCGATCAGGTCCTCCGCATCGATCACCTCGGCGGGCGCGGCGTCCTCGGCGGGCGCGGCGTCCTCGGCGACCGGATCCGTCGCATCGGGGGCCGACTCGACCATGTCGGCGTCGTCGACCGCATCAGCGGCCTCGGCCACCGGGGCATCGGTCGCGACGTCGCTCGTCGACTCGATCTCGTCGCTCACGTCGTTCGTATCGGGGAGGCTCATGATGCGTGCTTGTTTCTTCTTCTCTGTGTGGAACGGTGCAGACTCGATCGCGGCGGTCAGAACAGGGCTGACCACGCACCCGAGAGCAGCGACCCACTGGTGGAGGGACTCGGGAAGAGGAAATCGGTGAACTGCCCGAACCCGAGATCGATGAGGAATATGAAGGCGCCCAGGATCACGATCGCGATGAACACGATCACCGACAGGCGGATGGTCTCCGCACGCGTCGGCCACGAAACCTTGCGCAGTTCGGCGCGAACCTCGCGCACGAAGTCCGCCGGGGAGGTCCGCGAGTCGGCGCTGCGGACCTGGGGCTGCCGACGCTCGCGCGTGGCCACCGGCGAACCGTCAGCCGTGAGCTGACCCGCCCGCTGGAGGGCGCGTTTTTGTTCTCGGTTCATTGCCATGCGGAACACCACTTCCGTACGAGTTGCGACGCCTCGACGCCGCCCGAAGCAGGGCAGGAGGGACTCGAACCCCCAACCTGCGGTTTTGGAGACCGCTGCTCTGCCAATTGAGCCACTGCCCTTCGGGTCGTCTCCGACCGATCGCCAACCCTAGCAGCGGCAGCCGCCGGGATGGCCGAACCAAAATACGGACCGCGACGACGCGAGGCCAGTCGAATCCGATTCCCCGAGCATCGCACGCTCGCAGCGCGGGGTCAGAGCGCGCCGAACGCGCCCAGGCTCCGGGCACCGGCCGTCGGCCATGCACGCCGAACAGCGATCGCTGCCGCGCAGGCCCCAGCTGCCGCTGCTCCGAGCGCCGCAGCGACAGCTGCGCCGCGACGCGCCATGCGTCGCCGATGCTCGACCACGTTCTCGGTCCAGGCGTCGCCCAATGCCTCGACCGACGACAGCACCTCCGCCAGCAACTGCGGTCCGGGGTCGATCCTGACCGAGCGTAGGCCGCCGAGTGTTCGGTGAAGCGACCGCACGGAGGCGGCGTCGGCGCGGCACCGCGAGCAGGCCCGGAGGTGACGCTGCAACTCGATGGATCGGGGCTCGCATTCATCGGCGAGTCGATCCAACAGGGGACGCGCCTCGTCACATTGCACGGCTCGCCTCCTCCGCCTCGGTCAGATCACCTTGAGCGGCAAGCGCCGCACGCATCTGGGCACGGCCACGGTGGAGGCGCACGCGCGCAGCGGCCGACGAGATGCCCAGCGTCGCGGCGATCTCGTCGTGGCTCAACTCGTACACGTCACGCAACAGCACGACCACGCGAGACGACATCGGTAGCGCGACAAGCGCCCGATCGATCGGCGCCGACAGCCCGGCCGCGACCACCGCATCGGCCGGATCCATCGAGTCGGCGAGGTCCGCGATCTGGTCGCCCACGAGATCCAAATCGATGTGGGTGTGGCGTCGGCGGGCCGACAACAGCGACATCGCACAGTTCGCCGTGACGCGATAGAGCCACGAGGAAAAGGCTGCCTCGCCACGGAACGTGTCGATCGACCTGAAGGCGCGCAAGTACGCGTCTTGCGTGACGTCCCGAGCGTCGTGCTCGTTGCCCGTGAGGCGCAACGCGAGCGTGTAGGTGTCGCGATAGGTCGCCTCGACCAGGTCGCCGAAGGCGTGGCGATCGCCCGCGATCGCGGATGCGACGAGCGAATCGACGGGGCGGGCGACCACCCCGGACGCGGGACCCCCGACTGCCGGCGGCCGTGCACCGCCCGGAGGCGGGGCCGCTGCGGCAGAGCGGGTGTCGCTCAGCGGGTCTCCTTGTGGACCGTGTGAGTGCGATCCCACTTGCAGTACTTCTTCAGCTCGATCCGCTCACGATCGTTGTTCTTGTTCTTGTTCGTGATGTAGTTGCGGCGCTTGCACACCGTGCACTCGAGGGTCACGTGAACACGCTTGTCGGAGGCCATCGGAGTCGTCGTCCTGTCGTCGCTTCGTTCGCCCGCACCACGGGCGCCAGATCTCGGGTGCCGCGTGCGCGGCCGGCGCAAGCAGCTTAGGCGGGATCGACCCGGCCGGAAAAATGACGAGGAGGCGCCCGCAGCGGGCGCCTCCTCGCTCACATCGTGCTGCGATCGCCGGTCTCCCGGCGCACCGTCACTTGATGATCGAGATCACACGGCCGGCACCAACCGTGCGACCACCCTCACG
>OEIV010000726.1_pt1 | contig 16850 bp, 14 predicted proteins | sample 1539231 | NCBI WGS metagenome assembly OEIV01 (sample SAMN03794762, study PRJEB22550) | activated sludge metagenome | feature: wastewater treatment plant; material: activated sludge; isolation source: Wastewater treatment plant of a petroleum refinery complex | place: Argentina: Buenos Aires ...
GCCGGGCCGCTGCGGCTGGCGCGGGCTGCTGCGCCGCCGTCGGCCGGTGGCAGTGCCAAAGCCAAGCCGCGGGCGGCCGAATCGACCCAGGACGCGGGCGGCCTTTCCCGCCGCGTCGAACAGCTCGAGGAGCAGCTCGTCGACCTGCAAGTGACGATCGGCACGCTCGAGAGCATCGCGCGCTCGGGTGGCGGCGGCGGAGCCGGTGCCGGACGCGGTGGCAGCGGGGGCGGATTCTCTGGCTCGGCCAGCGACGCCGCGCGCATCGAGGGCATGGAGACGCAGTTGCGCGCTCTCTCGGCGGAGGTCCAGCGCCTCACCAATCAAGTGCGACAGCTCGGTGGATCGCCCGGCACGGGTCGCGAGATGGACCGCGGCGATGCCGGCGGCGGCGATCACCGCTTCGCTTCCGACAGCGACACGTCGCGTCCGGCGCCGCGGATCAACGAGACGATCACATCGACCGGTTTCGGCTCGACGACGGTGCGTGGCGCGGAGGGCGACCCCATCGGCAGCTTGCTACAGGGGGCTCCGTCCGCCGGCGCGCCGGCCGCAGGCTACTCCGGCCGCGAGACGGAGGTTGCAGCGCTTCCGGCTGCCGGTGGCGGCTCGCCCAAGCAGGACTACGAGACGGCCTACGGCTATCTGCTGAAGCAGGACTACGGCGCGGCCGAAGCGGCGTTCGACGACTTCCTCCAGCGGTATCCAACCGATCCGCTGGCCGGCAACGCCCAGTACTGGCTCGGCGAGACGCACTTCGTTCGCGGCAGCTACAAGCCGGCGGCGGCGGCGTTCCTCAAGGGCTACCAGAACTTCGCCAAGGGTAATAAGGCTCCCGACAGCCTGCTGAAGCTTGCCATGTCGCTCGATCGTCTCGGTCAGAAGGACGCCGCATGCTCGTCGTTCCGAGAGCTGACCGTGAAGTTCCCGAGCGCGCCTGTGCACGTAAAGGGCCGCGCCGATACCGAGATGAAGCGCCTCGGCTGCGGCTGACGGATTGCCGTCCTCGCGGCGTACCAGCTCAGTAATGCAGGGTGGCGGCCAGGGCTGACTCCTGGCTCCCGATCTTTTTCGTCGTTGCCGCAACGCTCTCGCAGAGGACAAACTGGCGGCGAGGCGCACGCGGCCTCTCAAGGTTAACGCGCTGGCGTTAGGCGATCCTCACCCCGACCCCCGCACTCTGAAGCAATGAGCGACGCTCTCCCCATCAGCGACGACGAGTTGCCGGCTTTGTTTGCCGGCCTCGAACGCACGCCTCTGGCGCTGTGTGTGTCGGGCGGCGCCGATTCTATGGCGTTGATGCTCCTGGTGGCGCGCTGGGCTGAACTGCCGAGCGTAAGGTCGGCATGGCTTGCGGGCACGGGCGTCATCGCCCAGGACGGAGCCTTCGGCACCGTATTTCCCTGGTGGGTCGATGATCCGGATACGGCGCACGCCGAGGGCCGGCGTCGGCACGTCGTGGTGCTGACGGTCGATCATGGATTGCGGCCCGAGGCTGCGGCCGACGCCGCGTTCGTTGCGCATAGCGCTACGAGCCTCGGGTTGTCGTGCAGCGTCCTCCGCTGGGCGGGTGATAAGCCTGCCAGTGGCATACAGGCCGCGGCCCGCGAGGCGCGGCGCAATTTGCTCGCCGACGAGGTGCGCCGGGAGAGCGCATGGCTCGCCGCAAGGACCTGGCCCGAGGGTATGCGGCCGGGGCCGCGCGTGCTGGTGATGGCACATCATCGGGAGGATCAGGCCGAGACGTTCCTGATGCGGCTCGGGCGGGGCAGCGGTCTCGAAGGTCTGGGTGGCATGCGGCCGCACGATACCGTCGGCCTGCCGGCGGGGAGCACCAATCCGTTGGCGTTCGAGGCAGCCCTCGTCCGGCCGCTCCTCGGCGTTCCGAAAAGCCGTCTCGTCGCGACGCTGAAAGCCGCCGGCACGAGCTGGATCGAAGATCGCAGCAACGACGACGATCGCTTCGAGCGCGTGCGCATCCGCAAGGCACTCGCCACGCTCGAAGGGCTCGGGCTGACGTCCGAGAAGATCGCGCTCAGTGCACGCCGTCTGCGCGATGCCGAAGAGGGCTTCGTTCGTCTGCTGGACGGGGGCGAGCCCGGCGGGGCGTCGCCACATCGTATCGGCGCGGCCTTCGCCGAGCTCGATATGTTCGGGAACGACTTTGCATCCCGCTACACGGCGGCGCGGTTCCTCAAGCGCGTGCTGCGCCTCTACGGGGGCGGAGCCGGCCCGGCCGACTATTCCCAGATCGAGGCCCTCGCCGGCCTCACGCAGCGCCCCCAATCGTGCACTGGTATCGGCAAGATGACGCTCGGGGGCTGCAAGATCGAGGTTCACGGGGAGCAGGCCCGCTTCATGCGCGTCTTCAGGGAGGGCGCTGGTGCGGGGCTGCCCGTAGTTCCGTTGGCGCCAAGCCATGCGGTCGATTGGGATGGGGGGCGTTTCAGACTCACCGCCCCGGCCAAGGCCCCTGCAGGCGCGACGGTTCAGGCGTTGAGTATGCAAGGCTGGGCCGACCTCAAGCGCGAGGTTCCCGATCTCGCCCGGTTGCGGTTGCCGGCGGCCGCCGTCGCGACACTTCCCGTTGTCGTCTGCGGCGGGGCGACGGCCGCTCACCCGGCGCTCGATGCCGCGATCCACGACGCCGATGGGCTGGATACGGGCGGGACCGGCGCCTGGCGCGCCTACGCGGGCGGGCTAGAACAGGGCTTTTCGGCGGTTTTCGCGGGTCTGCGCGAGATGATCGGGCGTTGAGGACCCGGCAAAACGCCTCGGTAACCCCTGCATGGCATGCTGCGTGCGAATTTCAGTAGTTTGTGACCATGGACACAGCGCCAACCCGCCTCGCGACCACAGTTTCGGGATTGTGCCCCCAATCTGCCATCAGCTTGGCAAAGGTTAAGGGGGCTCCTATGTTAAGCGGCACGAGCGGCAAGGCTTGCGTGAAGAGCAGCGGCGGTCACATTACTTACCCGCGTTTGGAACGCCAAGGCATTCCCCCGCACCAGAGGGCCGCGACGCAGCGGCGGCAGCACGGCTAGGGTATCATCCGACCGCACAGAATCGCATTGGCGACGAGCGGTCGGTTAAAGATGCTCTAGAATCTAAAGGATAGAGCGCTTTCATCCGATCAGGGGAACCGCTCGCGGTTCCGTCTGATCGGATAGCGCTCTAGAGGCCCCGGACGATCTTCCGGGACGGATAGGACAACTGGATGAACCCGAATTTTCAGCGCCTTGCAATCTGGGCCCTGGCCCTGGTGCTCCTGGCGGCGTTGTTCAACCTGTTCAACAACAATTCGGCGCCCGGCCGGCGCGGCAACGACGTCAGCTATTCGAAATTCCTGACCGACGTCGAATCCGGCAAGGTTTCCGAAGTGACGCTCTCGGGCAACCGCATCTCCGGCAAGCTGCGCGATGGCGCCGGCACCTTCTCGACCTATGCGCCGGAAGACCCCGGCTTGGTCGAGCGTCTGCGCACCAAGGGCATCGAGTTCGCGGCGAAGCCGAACGACGAGGACGTGCCCTCGATCATGAGCCTGCTGCTGTCCTGGTTCCCGATGCTGCTGCTCATCGGTGTGTGGATCTTCTTCATGCGCCAGATGCAGTCGGGCTCGGGTCGCGCGATGGGCTTCGGCAAGAGTCGGGCAAAGCTGCTGACCGAGCGGCATGGGCGCGTCACCTTCGAGGACGTGGCCGGCGTCGACGAGGCCAAGACCGATCTCCAGGAGATCGTCGAGTTCCTGCGCGACCCGCAGAAGTTCCAGCGGCTCGGCGGTCGCATTCCGCGCGGCTGCCTGCTGGTCGGTCCGCCGGGCACCGGTAAGACGCTCATCGCGCGCGCAGTCGCGGGCGAAGCCAACGTGCCGTTCTTCACGATCTCGGGCTCCGACTTCGTCGAGATGTTCGTCGGTGTCGGCGCGAGCCGTGTCCGCGACATGTTCGAACAGGCGAAGAAGAACGCTCCGTGCATCATCTTCATCGACGAGATCGACGCGGTCGGCCGTCATCGCGGCGCCGGTCTCGGCGGGGGCCACGGCGGGCGCGGGCAGACCCTGAACCAGTTGCTGGTGGAGGGGGACGGGGTCGGGGGCAACGGGGGGGGCATCGGCATCGCGGGGAGCAACCGGCCGGACGTGCTCGACCCCGCGCTTCTGCGTCCGGGCCGCTTCGACCGTCAGATCGTGGTGCCGAACCCCGACGTGCTCGGTCGCGAGAAGATCCTGCGCGTGCACATGAAGAAGGTGCCGGTGGCGCCGGATGTCGACGCCAAGATCATCGCGCGCGGCACGCCGGGCTTCTCGGGCGCAGATCTCGCCAACCTCGTCAACGAGGCTGCCCTGCTGGCGGCGCGGCGCAACAAGCGCCTCGTCACGCAGGTCGAGTTCGAGGATGCCAAGGACAAGGTCATGATGGGCGCCGAGCGCCGGTCGATGGCCATGACCGAGGAGGAGAAGCTCGCCACCGCCTACCACGAGGCCGGCCATGCGGTCGTCAACGTGCTGGTGCCGGGCAACGACCCGCTGCACAAGGTGACGATCATTCCGCGCGGGCGTGCCCTAGGCGTCACCATGAGCCTGCCGGAGCGCGACAAGCTCAGCTATTCGAAGGAGTGGTGCGAGGGCAAGATCGCCATGGCGTTCGGTGGCCGCGTCGCCGAGCAGCTCGTCTACGGCAAGGAGCACCTCAACACCGGTGCTTCGAGTGACATCACCCAGGCGACCAACATCGCCCGCAAGATGGTGACGGAGTGGGGCATGAGCGACAAGCTCGGGCCGTTGCTCTACAGCGAGAACCAGCAGGAAGTGTTCCTCGGCCATGCGATCACGCAGCGCCAGAACATGAGCGAGGACACCGCAAAGCTGATCGATCTCGAGGTGCGCCGCATCGTCATGGATGGCTACCAGAGGGCGTGGGACGTGCTTACCGCGCACCGCAAGGAGCTCGAGGCCATCACGCAGGCGCTGATGGAGTACGAGACCATCTCGGGCGACGAGGTCGCGGCGCTGATGCGCGGCGAGAAGGTGGCGCGCCCGTCCGACGACGACGAGACCAAGGGGCCGGTAGGCTCGGCCGTGCCGATCGCCGGACGCAGCCCGCGTCCGCCGCGCGAGGAGCCGGGCGCCGGTTCCATGGAGCCGCAGCCGGGCTAAACGATCTGCACATCGCTTTGTTGAGCTACGAAAGCCGCCCGCGCAACGCCCGCGCGGGCGGCTTTCTTCATTGAGGTGCTCGGCAACGGAGATTGCGCGCAAGGTCGGCAACAACGATGGAAACGCTTCGAGCTTCCCATCTCGACCGCTCGCACGCCGAACGATCAGGTGAGGGTGCGATTCACGCTTTCGATGGAAACGCTCCGCGCTTCCCATCTCGACCGATCGCACGCCGAACGATCAGGTGAGGGTGCGCTTCACGCTTTCGATGGTAACGCCTCGCGCTTCCCATCTCGACCGATCGCACGCCGATCCATCGGGACAGGGTGCGATTCACGCTTTCGATGGGAACGCTTCGAGCTTCCCATCTCGACCGATCGCACCCTAGCCGGCCTTCATGGGCGCCCTGGTGAGCGAGCTCATCAGATCGTTGAAGCGCTCGCCTTGCACACTGACGTGCGCGGTGATGAGGCGCTCGGCATCGTCGGCGTCGCCGGCGAGGATGGCCGAGACGATCGCCTCGTGCTCCTGCTGTGAAGCGCGCATGCGGTTACGCACGCGGAGTTGCAGCCGGCGAAACGGCGCCAGGCGCTTGTGCAGACCTACGGCCTGCTCGGCCAGGAAGCCGTTGGCGCTCGCGGCGTAGATGGCGCGGTGGAACTGCTCGTTCTCGTAGTAGTAGGCGTCGGTGTCGCCCGAGCGCGCCGCCTTTCGGCAGGCGAGGAGTGTTGCCTTGACCCGCGCTTCGTCCTCCGGCAGCAGCCGTCGCGCCGCCAGCCGCGCGCACATGCCCTCGAGTCCGGCCATCACTTCGAACATCTCGATCATGCGCCGCGGCTCCGGCGCGCTGACCACGGCACCGCGATGGGGCCGTATGTCGACGAACCCCGCTGCCGCGAGCTGGCGCAGCGCCTCGCGGATCGGTGTGCGCGAAACGCCGAACCGCGCCGCCAACGTCGTCTCGTCGAGGCGGTCGCCCGGCGACAGGCGCCCGGTGACGATGTCGTCCTCGAGGGCGTCGCGAAGGGGCCTGTTGCTCGTCGATCCCGCCATGACATCCACTCCGGCGCGCCCGAATAGGCCCGACAGCATACCGGTGCACCAGCGGGCTCCGCAAAATGTATGCGTCATGAGCAAGATTGTATACAATAAGTTGACTCTCCAACCGCGCCGTGGTCACACTCGCCGCGAGCGTCTCTCACTGAGAACGAGGCGCCGGAGGAAGCCCAGCAACGGCCCGCGATGAGACCGGGCCGAACGAGGAGGACACCATGCCCTATCGCAGGAGTTTGACCGGCGCGAAGCGTCTCGCCGTGGCCGCTTCAGCGTTTCTCGCCGTGCTCGGTGGCACGGCGTCCGCGCAGACGATCCTCAAGGCGTCGCACCAGTTTCCGGGCGGCAAAGGCGATCCGCGCGACGAAATGGTGCAGCTCATCGCGCGCGAGGTGAAGGCCGCGAACGTAGGGCTCGAGATCCAGGTGTTCCCTGGCTCGTCGCTGTTCAAGCCGAACGAGCAGTGGGGTGCGCTGACGCGCGGCCAGCTCGACATGACGTCGTTCCCGCTCGACTACGCGTCTGGCCGCCACGCGATTTTCTCGGCGACTCTGATGCCGGGCCTCGTCGGCAACTTCGACCGTGCCAAGCGCCTCAACACTTCGCCCTTCATGCAGGCGATCAAGGACGAGATCACGAAGGCTGGCGGCGTCGTCATCGCGGACGCTTGGCTTTCCGGCGCATTCGCCTCGAAGAAGGGCTGCGTCAAGGGGCCCGATACCGTGAAGGGGCAGGTGTTCCGCGCGGCCGGCCCCGCCTTCGAGCAGATGCTGACGTCGGCCGGCGCTTCGATCTCGTCGATGCCATCGAGCGAAATCTATTCGGGCCTTCAGACCGGCGTGCTCGACGGCACCAATACCTCCTCCGCGAGCTTCGTCTCGTTCCGCCTCTACGAGCAGGTGAAATGCCTGACGGCGCCGGGCGAGAACGCACTCTGGTTCATGTATGAGCCGGTGATCATGTCGAAGCAGATTTTCGACAAGCTCAGCAAGGAGCAGCAGGCGGCGATCATGGCGGCCGGCAAGAAGAGCGAAGAGTACATGGATACCGAGATCCGCAAGGGCGATCAGAAAATGATCGACGCCTACAAGAAGGCCGGCGTCGAGGTGATCGAGATGTCGAAGGCCGATTTCGATGCATGGCTCAAGGTCGCCAAGGAAAGCTCGTACAAGAACTTCGCCGAGAAGGTGAAGGATGGCGACAAGCTCATCGAGCAGGCGCTGGCGGTGAAGTGATGGCCGTGATGTGATGGAGGCCGGCGCGAGGAGACGTGTGCCGCTCGCGCCGGCGCTCTCGACATCCACGTCCGCGGGGAGCCAGCCGGTGAAAGTCTACATTGCAATCGTCGAGCGCCTCTCGAAGGCGAGTGCCGGCGTCGCAGTCGCGATGCTGGTGGCGTCGATGCTCGTCATCAGCCACATGATCTTCATCCGCTACGTGTTTCGTGCGCCGACCATCTGGCACACGGACTTCGCGGTGTTCTCCGCCACGGCCTCGATCTTCCTCGGCGCGCCCTACGTGCTGCTGACCAAGGGGCATGTCGGCGTCGACGTGCTCGAGTTGATGATCCCCGATGGCGCGCGCCGGCTGTTGCAACTCGTCGGGGCGGTGCTCGGTCTCGTCTTTTGTGGTGCCATGTTCTGGGCGAGCTGGCTCTACTTCCACGAGGCGTACACCAACGCCTGGGAGACATCGGGCGTCTGGAAGATACCCCTCTGGGTGCCGACGCTGCCGATGCCGATCGGTTTCGGCCTGCTCTGTCTGCAATACGTCGCCGAGATCATGAAATGGGGGAGGGCCGAATGAGCCCGACAACCGGCGGCCTGTTCATCATTGCCGCGCTATTCCTTCTGCTCGCGACCGGCATGCCGATCGCTTTCGCACTCGGCCTCGCCGCGATCGGCGCCTTGCTCATCAGCCAGGGGCCGGGCGTGTTCCACATCCTTGCCGAGACGATGTTCGCCGGCATCGCCAACCTCGCCTATGTCTCGATCCCCATGTTCGTGCTGATGGGCACGGCCGTCGCCAACACGCTCGCCGGCAAGGATCTCTACGAGGCGTTGGATCGCTGGATGGGGCGGGTTCCGGGCGGCCTGGTGCTGTCCAACATTTCCGCCTGCGCGATCTTCGCCGGCATGACCGGATCGAGCCCGGCAACCTGCGCCGCGATCGGCCGGATGGGTATTCCGGAGATGTTGAATCGCGGCTATCCGCCGTCGGTCGCCACAGGATCGATCGCCGCGGGCGGCACGCTCGGCATTCTCATTCCGCCATCGGTGACGATGATCGTCTACGGCATCGCGACCGAGACTTCGATCGGCCGGCTGTTTCTCGCGGGCGTGCTGCCCGGCATCATGCTCACCGTCATGTTCATGATGTGGGCGCTGTTCGATGCGCGCCGCCAAGGCTACAACCTGACCGGCGCGGCGATCACCTTCTCGCTGCGCGACAAGCTCGCGGCCTTGCCCCGCGTGCTGCCGCTGCTCTTCATCATCGCCGGCGTCATGTACGTGCTGTACGGCGGCGTCGCGACACCGTCGGAGGCTGCCGGTGCAGGCGCGTTGCTGACGGTCGTGGTCGTCGTGCTCGTCTATCGCCTGTTCCGCGTCTCCGCGGTCAGTCAGATCTTCAGCCTCGCCATGCGCGAGAGCGTGATGATCATGATGATCATGGCGGCGGCGGAGCTGTTCGCCTTCGCGCTTTCGTCCCTGTTCATCACGCAGACGGTGGCGAGTGCCATCGCCGGTCTCGAGGTGAACCGCTGGGTGTTGATGGCGATCATCAACTTGTTCTTGCTTGTCTGCGGCATGTTTCTTCCCCCCGTCGCAGTGATCGTGATGGCGGCGCCGCTGTTGATGCCCATCATCACGCAAGCGGGCTTCGATCCCTACTGGTTCGCGGTGGTGCTGACGATCAACATGGAGATCGGCCTCATCACGCCGCCGGTCGGGCTCAACCTGTTCGTCATCAACGCCATCACGCCGCAGGTGCCGACGCGGGTGATCCTCTGGGGTGCGCTTCCCTATGTGCTGGTGATGCTGCTGGGCATCGTCATTCTCTGCATATTCCCCGGGATAGCGACATGGCTTCCCGAGTTCGTCATGGGGCCGGCCCGTTGACCGGGTTGCCCCACGCCACGGCGGCGGTCATGCGAACGGTCTATTGAGCCGGCTGCCGGTTTGCCCTAGCCGGAATTGCACGGCCCCGAATTGCATCGGGCAAGGTCTTCGCGCCGGCTCACGCGATCACGTCCACACGAGGCTTCCATGTCCGATACCACCAACGCCAATCTCTTCGCGATCCTGAGCAGCGCATGGCGCGATCCCGCGAAAACGTTCGCGCGGCTCGCGGATGGACGCGGCTACACCTATCAGGACTTGCTCGATATGTCGGCGCGCTTCGCGGGCAAGCTGCGCGGCCTCGGCGTCGAGCCGGGAGATCGCGTGGCGGTGCAGGTGGAAAAGAGCGTCCAGGCGATCGCTCTCTACCTCGGCGCGATACGTTGCGGGGCCGTGTTCCTGCCGCTCAATACGGCCTATACCGCCACCGAGGTCGGATACTTCATCGGCGACGCGGAGCCGCGCGTGTTCGTCTGCGATCCGCGCCGTGAAGCGGAGCTGCGTCCGCTGGCCGAGGCCGCCGGCGCACATCTGGTGACCATGGACGCCGACGCCTCGGGCGTCGCCTCGTCGGGAACCCTCCTCGACGGTCTGGCGGAGCAGGCGGTCGTCTTCGACGATGTGGCGCGCACGGGCGACGATCTCGCGGCCATACTCTATACGTCGGGGACGACCGGGCGCTCGAAGGGCGCGATGCTCACCCACACCAATCTGGCATCGAACGCCCGCGCGCTCGCCGAGATCTGGCGCTTCACGGCCGACGACGTTCTCATTCACGCGCTGCCGCTGTTTCACGTGCACGGGCTCTTCATCGCAACCAACGTCGTCGCGAGCGTCGGCGCGTCGATGGTCTTCCTGCCTGCGTTCAAGCTCGACGAGGTCTTCCGCGCGATGCCGCATGCAACCGCGCTGATGGGCGTGCCGACGTTCTACACCCGGCTTCTCGACGATCAACGCCTGACGCGCGAGGCGACGTCGCACATGCGTCTCTTCGTATCCGGCTCGGCGCCGCTTCTGGCGGAAACGCATCGCGCGTTCAGCGAGCGCACGGGCCACGCCATTCTCGAGCGCTACGGCATGACCGAGACGGGCATGAACACGTCCAACCCCTATGACGGTGACAGGGTGCCGGGCGCCGTCGGCTTCCCGCTGCCGGGCGTCGAGATCCGTATCTGCGACCCCGAGACGGGCCGCGTGCTGGCAACGGATGAAATCGGCATGATCGAGGTAAAGGGGCCGAACGTGTTCACGGGCTACTGGCGCATGCCGGAAAAGACCGCGAGCGAGTTCAGGCCCGACGGCTATTTCATCACCGGAGATCTCGGCAAGATCGACGCCAGGGGCTACGTCCACATCGTCGGGCGCGGCAAGGACCTCGTCATTTCGGGCGGCTACAACGTCTATCCCAAGGAGGTCGAGAGCGAGATCGACGCCATCCCTGGCGTGACGGAGAGTGCCGTCATCGGCGTGCCGCACAAGGACTTCGGCGAGGGCGTGACGGCGGTCGTCGTCGCGCGTGCCGACGCCGGTCTGGACGAAGCGCAGATCATTGCGCAGCTCAAGGGCCGTCTTGCCAGCTACAAGTTGCCGAAGCGCGTCGTCTTCGTCGACCAGTTCCCGCGCAACACGATGGGCAAGATCCAGAAGAACGTACTGCGCGACACCTTCCAGGGCCTCTATCGCTGACATCCCAAGGTGCCGTACGTCGTCGACCAGCGTGCGCAGTACGAATGCGCGCGCCGTCTTAAATCCGCTCTCGTCGCGCGGCCGCGCGTTGCGGGCCGCCCGAGGCCCGATGTCGATGAAGGCGTGGGCTGCGATTGTTTGAGATGGAAGCGCCAAGCGCTCTCAACGAAGTCGCCAACAGCATCCTTGCCGTCAACTTCCATGTTGCGCGCCGTGGTGGTGTGAGGAGATGCTTGCGGCGCTGGCCCATTCGGGCAGCCTTGGGAGCTGTCGAAAGCGGAGGGATGGCATGACCGCATCGGACCGGGTGAAGGTCGTCAAGCCGGGCGCGACGTACGTCGGCCAGCAGGGCTTTACCTTGTCGGTGGGGCAGGGGGGGTGTCCGAATCAAGCCGGGTAATCACGCGAGACGGTCGGGGAAACGGCCTGGTGCATGAAGGTCCTGCCGATGCCGCCGGGCGCGAGAGCCAAGCCGCACTATCACAAGGGCATCGACACCATCGCCTATCTGATCGAAGGGCGCTGTGCCGTCTACTACGGTGACCGTCTCGAACACCGCATCGATACGATCGCGGGCGAGCACGTGTTCATGCCGCGCGACGTGCCGCATGCGCCATTGAACGACAGCGGCGCGCCGTGCACGTGGATCGTGGTTCACTCCTCCGGCAGCGATCAGGACGATATCGTCATGACGCCGGAGCTCGAAAGCTGCTTGCCGCCGCGGTGAATGTCAGATGCACGGTTGCCGCGCGGTGCTGGCATGGGGGCCGGATGGTAATGAGTGCGGCGTTCCGAAACGCCGCCATCGCGCGCGGGTGCCATCATGGCTGGCGGAGATCGGTGTTGGTGGGCCCGGCAGGACTCGAACCTGCAACCAGACGGTTATGAGCCGCCAGCTCTAACCATTGAGCTACGGGCCCGGCCCGGAGACGGCCTCTATACCAGACTTCGCCCGAGCGGCCATAGGCCAGATTGCCCTCAATCTACCCAGATGGTCCGATATCGACAGATCGGCTCCACATCGTCCGCGCCGGCCGCACCCGAGCCGCCGGTGCAATAGCAAGGAGATCGGGATCGATGGCACCAAGACGGAATTTTCTCGCCCGCGCTTTCGGGGCAGCGGCCCTGCTTCTGGTGGTCGCCGGCGCGACCGCGGGGCCGGCGGCTTCGGAGGACAAGATGCAGCGCATGATCACCATCACCGCTTCGGGCAGTGTTCCGGCGAAGCCCGATATCGCGCGTATCCAGTCCGGTGTCGTGACCGAGGCGAAGACGGCGAAGGACGCGCTTTCGAGCAACAACGCGGCGATGCAGAAGCTGATCGACGCATTGAAACAGGCGGGCGTCGCGGCGGCGGACCTGCAAACTTCGTCGATCAACGTCTCGCCGCGCTACGCCCAGAACAAGGATGGGCGCGCACCGCAGATCGACGGCTATTCGGTCCATAACGACCTTTCGGTCATCGTCCGCGATATCGAGAAGCTGGGCGACATTCTCGACAAGCTCGTTACGCTCGGTGCGAACCAGGTCGGTGGCCTTTCCTTCGATATCGCCAAGCCCGGGAAGCTTAGGGACGAGGCGCGAAAGGCGGCGATCGCCGAGGCCCATCGGCAGGCGTCGCTCTACGCTGAGGCGGCCGGCGTCACGCTCGGCGAGGTGCTGACGATTTCAGAGGGGGCGGCGAGTGCGCCTGCGCCCATCGTCATGCGCGGGCGCGCCGCGCTGGCCTCGTCCGTACCGATCGAACAGGGCTCGCAGCTCGTCGAGGTCGAAGTGACCGTGGCGTGGGCGCTCAAGTAGTGCCCGCACGACCTGCTTGTTGCAATGCGCGACACGGCGAGGGGCGCGTTAACCAATCTCGTTGCCGGGGCGTTAGGACGACATAGGAATAATTGCTCCTGATGAGCATCAGGGGCTGACATGTCTGGCACGAGCAAGAAGCGGTGGATTACTTGGGCCGTTGATTTCCGCGCGGACGAAACCGGCGGCATGGCGATCCTGCTCGGACTGTTCCTCGTGCCGCTGTTGTTCATGGGTGGCCTCGCCGTCGATTACACGCGCGGCTTGAGCGTCAGGTACCAGTTGCAGGCGGCGGCGGATTCGGCGGTGCTCGCGGCGCGGGGCACGAGCGACGACGCCCAGTCGAGCGTGCGTTCCGTTGCGAACGCCTTCGTGAAAACCAACGCCGAGAAGCTCAACGGGGCGAAGCTGAAGCCCGCTGTCGTGGTGCAGACGGACTCGGGCGTGCGCGTCGAACTCACCGCCGTGCTTCAGACGACGATTTCGAAAGCCGTCGGCATCGACGAGTTCGAGATTCATGCTGTCGCCGAAGCCATGCGTGCATCGAGCGAGATCGAGATCGCCATGGTGCTCGATAATACGGGCTCGATGGCAGGCTCGATGGCGGACCTCAAGACCGGAGCGAAGGATCTGGTCGCCGCGATCTTCGGATCGAGCACCAAATCGGCAAAGGTCAAAATGGCGGTGGTGCCGTACGTCGGGACGGTCAACATCGGCAATGGCGCCGAGCAGATGTCGTGGATGGACAAGAACGCCGACAATTCCTGGCACGGGCACATGGTTGAAGGTTACAGCTTCGGCTACGAGCTCGGCTGCACCTACAATAGCAGCGGTGATGGCAGCAGCTTCGATCCGGGCACCGGCACCCACGGCTGGCTCGACGACGGGTTGACGCGGTTCGCGTCGGTGCTCGGCGCTGCGCTCGGCATTTCAAGCGCGCATGCGGCGAGCGCCGCCGACGTGCCATCTCCCTACCAGTTCTGGCCCGACTGCTGGATCGCCAATCCAGAGAAGATGAACATGTTCGATACGTTCGCGAAAATCCCGAACACGACGTGGAAGGGGTGCGTGATGGCGCGTACCGAGTGGCATGATCGCGACGTCAGCGACGAGGCGCCCGATCAAAACGAGCCCGACACACTGTTCGTGCCGTGGTTCTGGCCGGACTCGCTCGATCAGTCGGCGGTCGACACCTCGTCGCCTGGAACCGAGACGGTGAACGACTATCTCCCGGATCGGCTGGACCTGCGCAACAGCATGTTCCCCAAGTTCAATGAACCCTGGATCGGGTGGGGCCACTACAACTGGGTCAAGTACAACGGAACCTCGGCGACGATCGACGAAACGGGGCCCGACACGCTCGGGCCGAACAAGGCGTGCCCCGATCCCATCCTGCCGCTGACCAGCGTGCGTTCAGCCATCGACAGCAAGATCGACAGTCTCTCGCATTGGAACGGGTCGGGCACCAACACGGCCGAGGGCATCGCCTGGGGCATGCGCGTGCTGTCGCCGGGTGCCCCGTTCACCGAAGGCTCGAGCAATCCGGCAACGCAGAAAGTCATGGTGGTGATGACCGACGGCGTGAACAACATCGATCCCGTGGGCGACGAAACGCTCATTTCGCAGATGTCGACTTACGGCACACTCGCCAACGGGCGCATCCAGCCGGCCTCGTTCAGCGGGTTCAAGGCCTACGCCGACGCGCGCATGGAGAAGGCGTGCGAAATCGCCAAGGCGCAGAACATCCAGATCTACACCGTCGCTTTCAACGTGACCGACGAGGCGACGCTGACCTTGCTGCGCGACTGCGCCACGAGGCCGCCTTACGCCTTCTCGGCCTCGACATCGAGCGAGCTGGTCGATGCCTTCCGCTCGATCGGCACCAGCCTGACCGAGCTGCGGCTGACGAAGTAAGATCGCGCCGTGAGGTGTGCGGCAACGGCGCCGGCCCGGTGCGCGGCCGGTGCCGCAGGGGCTTACAGCGTGACGAGCGTCGCCGTCACATCCTTCTCGGCCGAGGTTGCGCCCGGCTGGTTCAGCCAATCGCCGAAGTTGCGCATCTCTCCACCGGAGCGAAGCCGTCTCAACCGACCGAAATCGATGGTGCCCGTCACCCAGCCTGGCTCGTTGAGGGGGCCCTCCGCCAGTGCGCCGTTGTCGGAGACGCCGTGCTCGGCGGGAACGTAGATACCTGCGGCGCCGGCATTGCGGTCGACGGCGGGAGACCACAGCGCATCGCCGATGGTCGGGCTGGTGATCGCCGCCATCTGGTTTTCCAGCGCGCGCGACATGGCGCCCGTGCGCACCCGGTAATGGCCGGAAATGCGCTCCGTGCACTGCGGCACCAGCAGGACCTCGGCGCCCGCCTTCGCCATCGCGCGCGCCAGCAGTGGAAACTCGCTGTCGTAGCAGATGGTGATGCCGATGCGTCCGAGGCCGGTGTCGAACACGCGGATCTCCTCGCCCGCCGCCATGCCCCAGTCGTGCTCGAACGGCGTCAGGATCAGCTTGTGCTGCTCCCCGACGCCGCCGTGCGGGGTTATGAGCTGCGCCGCGTTGACGTAACGGCCGTCGGGGCGCTCGAGCGGTCCGCTGCCGACGAGGATGTGGACACCGTGCTCACGGGCGAGTTCGGCGTGCAGGGCAACGCGTTCGCCCGCAAGCTCGGCGGTGCGCGATAGCGTCGCCGACAGATCGCTGTAGACGTCCTGTCCGAGCGCATGCGCCTGCTCGATGGCGGCGTATTCGGGGAACACGAGAAGCTCGGCACCGGTCGCTGCGCCCTCCGCGACCCAGCGGGCGATCTTGTCCTGCCAGTCGACGAGTGTCAGCGGCGCGTCAATGGGGTACTGCGCCGTCGCGACCTTCAGCGTCTCACGTGCCGTCATTCGAGCTCCCTGATCCAGAACTGGAGATGCTTCACGGTCTCGCCCTTCTGGTCGATGTCTTTCCAGGCATAGCGAGCCTCGAGCTCCGTCTGCCGGTATCCACGCTTTTTCCAGAAGCCGTCGAGCGGCCGGTAGTCGGCGGGTTTCAGCGGATGGAACTCGGAGCGCAGCACGCGGCAAAACGTGGTGATCTTGAAGCCGCCGAGCTTGCGCGCGTGCGCCTCGCGGCCGTCGAAGAAGGCGTGGCCGGCGCCGCTGCCGCGATACTCGGGCAGCAGCACGCTTTCGCCGCAGTAGAACACTTCGCCGATGTCGTATCCGGCCTCGCTGAACGGCGCCTGGAACTCGGCGTCGGCCTCCTTCATGGGAGAACCGGTCGAGGCGCCGACGATCCGATCGCCGTCACGGGCGACGATGCAGACCGCGCCCGGCGCTGCGGCGAATGTTGCGAGGTACTGCTCCTCGTAGGGGAGCGAGCCGTCATAGAGGTAGGGCCATTCCCGGAACACGGCCATGCGCAGGCGCGCGAGATCGGGCAGCACGGCCTTCAGCGCGTCCCCGGTGAGCGATTGCGTCGCGAGCGTCATGGGCTCCTCCCGTCGGCGGCGTTCGATACCTGAATATCGGTCGGGTGGGCGGGATCGGCAACCTCCAGGCCCGCGCCATGCGGGTGTCGCGTCCTCGGTATCGCGCCCTCGTTTCTCGTCTCGGCTTCCCTCTTAGGGGTGGTCCGCGACCGGGGGCAGTGACGACCGGAACACTACCCCTTGGCCTTCCCCGCCTTGTTCTTGGCGCCGCAGATGACCACGGTCGGCTTGAAGCTGCGCGCCTCGTCTTCGCTCATGCTGGCGTAGGCGCAGATGATGAGCTTGTCGCCGACGCACGCCTTGCGCGCCGCCGCGCCGTTGAGGCCGATCACGCCCGAGCCCCGCTCGCCCTCGATGACATAGGTCGCGAAGCGCTCGCCGTTGTCGATGTTGTAGATCTCGACGCGCTCGTTGATGAGCAGGCCCGACGCCTCGATCAGCTTGGAATCGATCGAGATAGAGCCTTCGTAATGAAGGTCGCACTCGGTCACGGTGGCGCGGTGCAGTTTGCACTTGAGCATGGTCAGCATCATGGCCGGGCTCCCTCCCATGGCGGCGGAGG
>OEIV010000727.1_pt1 | contig 16833 bp, 19 predicted proteins | sample 1539231 | NCBI WGS metagenome assembly OEIV01 (sample SAMN03794762, study PRJEB22550) | activated sludge metagenome | feature: wastewater treatment plant; material: activated sludge; isolation source: Wastewater treatment plant of a petroleum refinery complex | place: Argentina: Buenos Aires ...
GCGATCCAGGCCCCCGGTCGACTCCCGGGTCGCGCGGCTTAGCGGCGGTCTCCTGCCCCAGGTAACTCGCCCGCGGCTTTGCCTTGCCGTTTGCATTTACCTCCTGCGTCATCGTTCCCGCCTTGCTACCAGATCTTTAACAAGCCTTTTTATAGATGACATTGCTGATATTTTCTCATGACATGTTCTTGTTTTCAGAATAACACGCATATTATTATGTGTACGACCGGCAGGGCTCAAATGTCGCTCCTGCCGCCGGAGAAGGTCTTTGAAAATGGGCAGGCAGCCGATTCGAGCGCTGCCAGGGAGCGGATCGACATGGGCTTCATGCAACCGCCGGTGGACGCACTTCCGCGCAGCACCCTCATCATCGGCGACAGCCGCGAGGAGGCAGGCAACGGCGCGACGATCGCCCACATCTACCCCGCGACCGGCACCGTCACGCGCGAACTCACGCTTGCGGGAGCGGCGGACGTTGGTCGCGCCGGCGCCCCCGCGCCCGGCGCCCTCCCCGCCTCGCGCCCCCCGCCCGGCGACAGGCGCCGCGACCTGATGCTGCGTCTTGCCGCCCTGCTGGAAGCGAAGGCGCAGGAACTCGTCCCCGGCCTCGTGTCCGAGAACGGATCGATCCTGCTCGGCGCGGGCTACATGCCCCATGATGCCGCGCAGAAGTTCCGTTATTACGGCGGCTGGGCCGACAAGATCGAGGGTCGCACCATCGCGACGTGGGGCGGACCGGCACACGACTATGTGCAGTACGAGCCCTACGGTGTGGTCGGCGCGATCATCCCGTGGAACGGGCCGCTGTTCGCCGCCACCATGGTGATGGCTCCGGCACTGGCGGCGGGCAATTGCATCGTCGTGAAATCGCCCGACCTTGCCCCCTACTCCGTCATGAAGCTGGTCGAACTGATCCGGGAAGCCGGTTTCCCGCCGGGTGTGGTCAACCTGGTCACCGGCGGCGCCGATGTCGGCGCGGCGATGGTTGCGCATCCCGGCATCGACAAGATCCAGTTCGTCGGCTCGGGCGCTACCGCGAAACAGGTGCTCGCCAGCGCGGCCCGCACGCTCAAGCCCTGCGGTCTCGAACTCGGGGGCAAGTCGGCAGTGATCGTCTTCGGCGATGCCGACCTGCAGAATGCCGCGAAGAAAGGGCTGAGCGGTGCCGTCAGCGCCAACGGCCAGGGCTGCGTCAACGGCACCCGCCTGCTGGTCGAACGCGCGATCTACGAGCCTTACCTGCAGATGCTGTGCGCGATGGCCGCTCACATCGCCGTCGGCGATCCCTTCGACCCGAAGACCACCATGGGCCCGGTGATTTCCGAGCCCGCCATGCAGCGCATCCTCGCGATGGTGGATCGCGGCGTGGGCGAAGGCGCGCGGCTCGTCGCCGGGGGCCAGCGGCTGCAGGGCGATCACGCCGCCGGCTACTTCCTGCCCGTCACCATTCTCGCCGACGTCGCCAACGGCAGCGAACTGGCGCGCCACGAGGTCTTCGGGCCGGTGCTGGCGGTCACGCCCTTCGACAGCGAGGACGAGGCCATCGCGTTGGCCAATGACAGCGAATACGGCCTCGGCGCCTATATCCACACCCGGAACCTGCGCCTCGCCCACCACGTGGCCGGCCAGCTCCAGGCCGGGCAGATCCACGTCAATGGCTCGGGCGAGGCGATGACACCCTGCGTGCCCTTCGGCGGCTGGAAGCAGAGCGGCTATGGCCGGCTCGGCGGCGAACAGGGCCTGCATGAATTTCTCCAGACCCGCAACGTGTGGGTCAACCTCGCTCCCCCGGAGGCCGCACGATGAGCCTGCTCGATCCCGCGCAGCGTAGCGCGCGCGGCCTTGCCATCCAGGCCGAGGTGACCGGCCAGCCGGCGCCCGCGCCCGCCACGCTGCTCGAGGAATCCTGGCGCGATTTCGTCTTTGCCGAGGTATGGAGCCGCCCGGGCCTCGATCGCAGGGCCCGCTATCTCATCTCGCTCGCAAGTGCTGCCATGTGCAACGGGCAGGCCGAATACCTGGACGGCTATGTGCGCGGCGCGCTCGGGAGCGGCGCGCTCTCGCTGGCGGAACTGCGCGAAGGCGCGCTGCACCTCGCGGTGTATGGCGGCTGGTCCAAGGGCGCCGAGATCGATCGCGCGGCCAGCCGTGTGGCCGCCGAACTCGGCCTGCCGCCGGCGCAAACCGCACCGATCCGCGCCGAACCCTGGGATGCGGCAGAGCGCGGCGAACAGGGCGCACGGGAATTCATCAAGGCCATGACCTTCGGCGGACCGCCTCCGGTGACGCCTTACTTCGATGCCGGTATCCGCAATTTCGTGTTCGGCGAGATGTGGTGTCGCCAGGGGCTCGACCAGCGTTCGCGCCGGTGGATGACGCTGGTGGGCGTTGCGGAGTCCGCCGCCGATATTCCCATTCGCACCCACGTCCACGCCGCCATGGCGAGCGGCAATTGCCAGCCCGCCGAGATGCAGGAATTCGTTTTGCAGTACGCGATCCACGCGGGCTGGCCAAAGGCCTCGGTCGTGCAGGGCGCGGTGATCGAGATGTCCAGGAAAGTCGCCGCCGGACTGCCGTTCGACGGCTGACATCAGGAGATGTTTCACCATCATGCAAATCAGCAACATGAAGGGCAAGGCCGCGCTCGTTACCGGTGCGGCATCGGGGCTGGGCCGGGCAACCGCGATCAAGCTGGCCGGGGCAGGCGCGAATGTCTGCCTCGTCGACCTCAATGCCGCGGGGCTGCAGGAGACCGCGGGCATGCTCGCGGCCAGCGGCGTCGACGCGCTGGTCCACGCCTGCGACCTGTCCGAGCCGGACAATTGCGCTGGCGCCGTGGCCGCCGCGGTCGCGCGTTTTGGCCGGCTGGATGCCCTGTGCAACATCGCCGGAATCATATTCCTGGCCAATTCGCACGAGATGCCGGCCGAACAATGGCACAGGACCATGGCCGTCAACCTTTCCGCACCGTTCTTCCTGTCACGGGCGGCCATCCCGCACCTGCTCGCGGCCAATGGCGCGATCGTCAATGTCGCCTCCTCCGCGGCGTTCATCGGCGAGGCCTATGCCGCCGCCTATTGCGCGACCAAGGCAGGGCTGGTGAATCTCACCAAGGCGATGGCCATGGAGTACATGAAGCAGCCGATCCGGATCAATGCGGTGGCACCGGGCGGGATGATCACCAACATCGCCGTCAACTTCCGCCCGCCCGAGGGCTGTGACATCGAACTGCCCAAGCGCTATGCGGGACTGCGCGGCGTGGTCGAGGTGGACGATGTGGCCGACCTGGTCGCCTATCTCGCCTGCGATGCCGCGCGCGGCTATCACGGCGCCTGTCTCTCGATCGACGCCGGCATCACGGCAGGGTGAGCTCAATGGCACTGCAGCGCATCGGCTTCATCGGCCTCGGCAGCCAGGGTGGCCCCATGGCCGAACGCATTGTCGCGGCCGGACACTCCCTCACGGTCTGGGCGCGCCGTGCCGAAGCGCTCGGGCCGTTCCTCGCCGCGGGCGCGAGGGCAGCGGCGAGCGTGGCGCAACTCGGCGCGCAGTGCGACCTGGTCGGCATCTGCGTCGTCGACGATGCCGGGGTCGCCGCCATCTGCCGCCAGCTCATCCCCGCGATGCGTCCGGGCAGCCTCATTGCCATTCACTCGACGATCCTTCCCGAGAGCGCCGTCGCGCTCGCCGCGCAATGCACCGAGCGCGGCATTGCCCTGATCGACGCCCCGGTCAGCGGTGGCGCCCCTGCTGCCGCGGCCGGCGCGCTCACCGTCATGTGTGGCGGGTCAGCGGCCGCCTTCGAGGCGGCGAAGCCCGTGTTCGAATGCTTCGGCAAGCTGATCGTTCGCGTGGGCGGCGATGTGGGCGCGGGCCAGCGCGCAAAACTGGTCAACAATGCCCTGATGGCGGCGAACATGGGCCTGGCGCATGCCGCCCTCGGCGCCGCGACGGCACTCGGCATCGAGCGCGAGGCACTCGTCGAGCTGATCAAGCACAGCAGCGGCCGCAGCTTCGGCTTCGAGGTCTACGCCCGCCTGTCCGCGCCGGCCGACTTCTCGCACGGCGCAGCGTTGCTGGTGAAGGACGTGAACCTGCTGAAGCGCGTCCTCCCCGAGGAGCAGGGCGCGGAGACGCTGCGCGCTGCGGCATCCAACTTTCTCGCGGCCGCAACCGGCGGCTGATCCGGAGCAATCGACATGAGCTTCAGCATTGAGCAGTTTCGCCTCGCCGGCAAGGTTGCCATCGTCACCGGCGCGGGGGGGCGCGGCAACAGCATCGGTCGCGCCTATGCCCTGGGTCTGGCAAACGCGGGCGCCGCGGTGGTCGTCGCCGACATCAACGAGGAAGGCGCCGGCGCGGTCGCCGCTGAAATCAACGCAGCGGGTGGCACTGCCATCGGCGTGCGCGTGGACATCACCGACCCGGCCTCGGTCACGGCCATGGTCGATGCCGCGACGACGGCCTTCGGCGGCGTGGACATCCTGGTCAACAATGCCGCGCTGATGGCGGAGCTCGGCACGCTGCATGTCGCCGACGTGTCGCTGCAGGAGTGGAACCGCATCCTCGCGGTGAACCTCACGGGCGCGTTGATCTGCGCCCAGGCCGTGATCCCCTCGATGCGCGCGCGCGGCGGCGGCCGGATCGTCAACCAGACCTCGGGCGGCGCCTTTCCGGCGACCTCGATCTACGGCATCGGCAAGCTGGCGCTGGTCGGCCTCACGACCACGCTGGCCAAACAGCTCGGCAAGGAAGGGATCAACGTCAACGCCATCGCGCCGGGCAATGTCACCTCGGACGCGGGCAGGATGCTGGTGCCCGAGGAATCGCCGTTCATCAAGTTCCTGGAAATGACCGTCGCCTCGCGCCCTCGCGGCTCACCGGAGGAGCTGGTCGGCGCGCTGCTGCTGCTGTGCTCGGACGCGGGCGCGTGGATCACCGGCCAGGTGATCCACATCGACGGCGGCTGGGTGATCCGGCCCTAGCACGCGCGAGGGGGCCATCATTCGGTGCGCGTTACATCGGGTCGCCGTCAGGGTTCGAACGCCGTCAGGTAGCGCTCGACAAGGGCCCGCATGCTGGCGTAACTGCGGGTGATCCCCAGCGACTTTTCGAGCGCCATTCCCCGCGCGATGGACTCGAGGGCGACCGCCAGGGGCTCCGGCGGGTACTCGTCGAGGTCAAAGCCCGCCGACTGCAACACCTGCTTGAACACTTCGGTCTGCATGCTCCGCATCCGTCGATTGAGACGGATAATCTCGGCACCGATGTGCTTGCGATGGTTGGCGAGCGCGAGGAACTCGGTGGTCAATGCCGCCGCCTCCGGGTTGCTGCTGATCTCCCACAACCCGCGCAGCGGCTTGTCCGAAGCAAGGGCGCGGGCGAAGTGAATCAGGTAGTTGTCAGCCAGACCCTGCAACAGCGCGAGAAACAGGTCGTCCATGGTGCGGAAATAGTAGTGGACCAACTGGGGCTTTAGCCCGGCCCGCTCCGCGATACGTCGCGAAGTCACGGCCGCGTACCCTTCCTCGCGCATGACCTGTTCGGCTGCTTCCAGCAGCGCCTGCCGCGTTTTGGAACTTTCCGTCCCGAGTCTGCGCTCTGACACCGACTGGATACCCCCTGGCTGTCGTTTATTCCCATCCGTGCGGCTGGCGAACGCGTGGCGCTGCCAATCGGCATTGTACGGTCGCAGCAATTGCGACCGCGACGAAGCCAACCAGACAGCCACCGACCGAAACCGGAGGTTCGGCCAGATGCAACAGATAATCGACTGTGCGCCTGCATAGCTTACCACGTTGACCCTGAATTTGTGATGCAGGATCTCGTGGCCCTGACAGCGTACATCTACTTCACTCCGATCGAGTCGTAATGACCGGAAGAACGGCAAATAGGCGCGAATTGTTCAACCTTTCGCCGGTTGCAAGGCGGTGACTCATGGCCTGAACCCCGTATGAGAGAGCAGCGGACAGGCCATGGGGGTTTCAATTCAAAATGCTATGCAGTATCTTAGCATTTGCAAGTGCGACACGGGCACTCCAGTGCAGCATGCGTTTCCAACCCGTTCGACGAGGGAGTCGCTGGACATGGAGGTCGGGCGCGTGGGCAAGCCGCGGATGTACGGCGTGCGGCTGAGATACAACTTCTGAACACGATGTGGTGGCTGCTCCGCCGGACAGCTGCCAATACAAAACCAAAAGTTACGAGTCAGTACAGGAACCAGAAATGCCTAAAGTTATCGTGATCGATAGAAGCGGTGTGGAAGAAGCGCTGGACATTCGTCCCGACCTCACGCTCATGCAGACCATTACCGACGCGGGAATCAGTGATCTGCTCGCGCTGTGCGGAGGCGTTTGCTCCTGCGCGACCTGCCACGTGTATGTCGAGGGGAGTCCGGCTGACGCGCTCACGCCAATGAGCGACGACGAATCCGGTCTTCTCGACGGCAGCAGTCATCGCCAGGCGAACTCTCGGCTGTCCTGCCAGATCCGGATGTCGGCTGCACTCGACGGGTTGCGCGTAACGATCGCACCCGAGGACTGAAACACCTGTCCTTGCACCGTCATCCACCGGAACATCCCCGACAGCGTCGGTGGCCAACACCGCAAAAGGAGAGAATCATGACGACCCAGGCCCTCGCGGAGCGCGACTACTTCACCGATCCCTCCGTCCTGCTCGATCCCTACCGGTATTTCGAGGAGATGCGCCCTCGCGGCCCGGTATGCCAGTTGCAGACCCACGACTGCCTGCTGGTGACCGGCTTCGAGGAATGCCTGGAGGTGCTCAGGAATCCAACCGACTTCTCCTCGCTGAACTCGTTGGCCAGCTCGGCATTTCCGCTGCCGTTCAAGCCCGAGGGGACGGATATCAGCGCCCGGCTCGAGGCCCATCGCGACCGGTACGTGGGCGGGAATCTGGTGGTCACCTATGACGACGCCCGTCACAACAATGTCCGCTTCCTGGTCAGCCGCGTGTTCACCCCGTCGCGGCTGAAGGCCAACGAAGCGTTCATGCGCGACTACGCCGACCAGATCGTCAGGCGAGTCGTAGCCGATGGAAAATGTGATCTGGTGGGGCATATTGCCACGCCCTACGTGACCATGGTGATCGCCAATCTGCTCGGCGTTCCCGCCGATGATCGCGTGCTGTTCGAGGAGCAGATCGCGCGGGGACAGACGGTCGGCAGCATCGAGAATCCGGATAGCCCGACCGACACGTCCGCGCTGGAGTTCATGGCGGGCTTTTTTGTCCGCTATCTCCAGGATCGCGCGGCGAACCCGGGCAGCGATCTGCTGTCCGAATTCGTCACGGCAACGTATCCCGACGGCGCAAAACCCGACCTGGTGGAGCTCGTCAGCCTGGCCGTCTTCATGTTTGCCGCCGGCCAGGATACCAGCGCCAAGCTGCTCGGCAACTCCATGCGCTATATCGTGGACGTACCCGGCCTGCAGCAGCAGTTGCGCGACGACCGCCAGCTGATCCCCTGGATGATCGAGGAGGTTCTTCGCCTCGAGGGCTCCAGCAAGGCCACGCACCGGGTGGCACGTCGGGACACCATGATCGGCGGCGTGAAAGTGCCCGCGGGCAAGGCGGTTATCGTCGCCCTTGCTGCCGGCAACCGCGACCCGCGTCGCTGGGGCGACGATGCGAACGAATTCAGGCTCAAGCGACCGGGAATCCGCGAGCACATCGCGTTCGGGCGGGGCGTACACACCTGCGCCGGCGCCCCGCTCGCGCGGGCCGAGGTCGCCACCATCCTGAATCGCTTTTTCGATCACACGCGCGATATCGCCATCTCCGAGGCCATGCACGGCAAACGGGGGGCGCGCCGCTACCAGTTCGAACCGTCCTTCATCATCCGGGGACTGGAAAACCTGCATCTCGAACTGACGCCGGCGTGAGGAAGCACCGGTAAGCGCCATGAGCTCGAGGCGAACGGCCCGCACCGCTTGATGCAGGTCATCGTTCCGGGGTAGGTTCTCACCGAACATGCCCGCGCCTCATGCAGACGGTGACCCCATGGACGACAAGCCCGACAGCGCGCCGTTGCGCCAGTTGCACGAAATGCGCGAGCGTTCGCTGCAGGGCGGTGGCCCCGAGCGCATCGAGCAGCAACACGCCAGGGGCCGCCTCACGGCGCGCGAGCGCCTCGCGCTGCTGCTGGATGCAGGCTCCTTCCAGGAACTCGGCGCGCTGGCCACGCACAACGTCAGCGACTTCGGGCTCGAGCATCAGCGCTATCCCGGCGACGGCATCGTCACCGGTTTCGGCAAGATCAGCGGCCGGCGCGTTGCGGTCTTCGCGCACGACTTCACCGTGCTGGGCGGCTCATTCTCCGAGGTGCAGTCGCGCAAGATCTGTCGCATCCAGGACCTCGCGCTGGAGAGCGGCATCCCGCTGATCGGACTGAACGACTCCGGCGGCGCGCGCATCCAGGAGGGCGTGCGCAGCCTCGCGGCCTACGGCGAGGTCTTCGTGCGCAACGTGATGGCCTCGGGCGTGATCCCGCAGATCTCGCTCATCCTCGGGCCCTGCGCCGGGGGTGCGGTGTATTCCCCGGCGCTGACCGACTTCGTGGTGATGGCCGAGGGCTCGACCATGTTCCTCACCGGGCCGGAGGTGGTGCGCTCGGTGACCGGCGAGCAGGTCAGCGCGCAGGACCTCGGCGGCGCGGCGGTGCACATGGGGCGCAGCGGCGTGGCCCACCTGTCGGCGGCCGACGATGCCTCGGCGCTGGAGCGGGTCAAGCAACTGCTGGGCTACCTGCCGCAGAACAACAGCGAGGACCCGCCTCCGATCACCCCCTACGACCCGGCCGAGCGCATGGACGCAGCGCTGGACTGCATCGTCCCGGAGACGGAGAGCCAGGCCTACGACATGCGCGACGTGCTGGGACATGTATTCGATCGCGCCAGCGTACTGGAACTGCAGCCCGACTACGCGCCCAACGCGCTGGTCGCCTTTGCCCGGCTCGACGGTTTCCCGGTCGGCGTGGTGGCCAACCAGCCCGCGCACCTGGCCGGCGCGCTGGACATCGACGCCAGCGACAAGATCGCGCGCTTCATCCGCTGCTGCGACGCCTACAACATTCCCGTCGTCAGCTTCGTCGACTGTCCCGGCTTCCTGCCGGGCAGCGAACAGGAGTCGCGCGGCGTGATCCGCCACGGCGCCAAGATCATCTATGCCTATTGCGAAGCCACGGTGCCCAAGATCTCCATCGTCACGCGCCGCGCCATGGGCGGCGCCTACGTGGCCATGGGCAGCAAGCAGATGCGCACCGATCTCGCGTTCGCGTGGCCCACGGCCCAGATCGCGGTGATGGGCGCCGAGCCGGCGGTGCACGTGCTGTACCGCAAGGAAGTGCGCGAGGCACCCGATCCCGAGGCCAGGGTAGCCGAGCTGATGTCCGCCTACCGCGAGAAGTTCTTCAACCCCTATCGCGCGGCCGACCTGGGGCAGGTCGACGAGGTGATCGAGCCGCGCGAGACGCGCCCGCGGCTGATCCGCGCGCTGGAACTGCTGCGCACCAAGGTGCAGCAGTCGCCGCCGAAGAAGCATGGCCTGCCGCCGAACTGAAGGAGGGTTGCGCGATGGAGAACCTGGGCTGGGGACTGCAGACCACGCTGCTCGGCATGGGCCTGGTATTCGCGATGCTGGCGCTGCTGTGGGGCCTGCTCGTGCTGTTGCTGCGGCTCGACGAGCCGGCGCGCTCGCCGCTGCAGCCGCCGGTGCCCGCACCCGGTGACGTAGCGCCTGCCGATGGCGTACCCGCGGCGGGCGCACCCGGGATGCCGGACCCCGCGCTGCGTGCGGCCATCACCGTGGCCGTGCTGTGGCATCGCCAGGTGTTGCGCGGCGAGGCCGCTCCCGCCGTGCGCCTGCACCCTCCCGGCGCCCTGCTGCACGCCTCGCGCTGGGTGGACGCCGGTCGCATGCGACAGAACCGTGTCTGGCGCAGGAACCGCTGAACCATGCACCGCTACACCATCGAGATCGACGGCCGGCGTTTCGTCATCGACGTCGAGGAGCGCGGCGCCGAGCGCTTCGCCGTGCAGGTCGACGGCCAGTCCTTCGACGTCACCCTGGCGGGCCGCGAAGAACTCGGCGGCGAGGGTGCCGTGCGGCTCGTGCAGTCGGCGGCGCCAGCGGCCATGAACCTCACTCCGCCACCGGCACCGGCTGCGCCACCCGCCGCCGCGCAAGATGGCGTGCTGCGCGCCCCCATGCCCGGCGTGATCCTGCGCGTGCTGGTCGCAGCCGGCGCGGGCGTGCGCCGCGGCCAGGACCTGGCGGTGCTCGAGGCGATGAAGATGGAGAACATCATCCGCGCGCCGCAGGACGCCACGGTGGCCGAGGTCCTGGTCAGGCCGGGGCAGCATGTCGGCCACGGCGAGGCCCTGCTGCGGCTCGAAGCGGTAACCCCATGAGCCTCGGCAATCTGTCCGCGCTGACGCAGGGCATGATGGCGGTCACGCCGCAGTCGCTGGTGATGATCGCGGTGGCTCTGGGCCTGCTGTACCTCGGCATTTCCCGCAAGTACGAGCCCCTGCTGCTGCTGCCGATCGGTGCGGGCTGCCTGCTGGCGAACCTCCCGCTGTCGCCGCTGGTCGGGGAGGAAGGCTTGCTGAAGGTTCTCTACGAGATGGGCGTGGGCAACGAGATGTTCCCGCTGCTGATCTTCATCGGCATCGGCGCGCTGACCGACTTCGGCCCGCTGCTGGAGAACCCGCGCATGGTGCTGCTGGGCGCGGCCGGACAGTTCGGCATCTTCGCGGTGCTGCTGCTGGCGCTGCTGCTGGGCTTCTCGCGCGAGGAGGCGGCCTCGATCGGCATCATCGGGGCCGTCGACGGCCCCACCTCCATCTACGTCAGCGGCATCCTCGCGCCGCACCTGCTGGGCCCGATCACGGTGGCCGCCTACAGCTACATGGCGCTGGTGCCCATCATCCTGCCGCCGATCATGAAGCTGCTGACCACGCCGCGCGAGCGGCGCATCCGCATGGCCTACAGCACGCGCGCGATCAGCCGCCGCACACGGGTGCTGTTCCCGATCGTCGTGACGCTGGTGGCGGGCACCCTGGTGCCCTATGCCACGCCGCTGATCGGCATGCTGATGCTGGGCAACCTGATGCGGGAATCCGGCGTGGTGGAGCGGCTCACGAAGGCTTCCTCGGAGGAGCTCGCCAACGTGGTCACGCTGTTCCTCGGGCTCGCGATCGGCTCGACCATGGTGGGTGCCGAGTTCCTGAAGCTGTCCACGCTGGCGATCCTGGCGCTGGGCATCATCGCCTTCGCGCTGGATGCGGTGGCGGGCGTGATGTTCGCCAAGGGGCTCAACCTGGCCAGCAAGGGGCAGTTCAACCCCCTGATCGGCGCCGCCGGCATCAGCGCCTTCCCGATGGCCGCGCGCGTGGTGCACAAGGTGGCGCAGGAGGAGGACTTCGAGAACTACCTGCTGATGCACGCGATGGGCGCGAACGCGGCCGGCCAGATCGCCAGTGTGGTCGCCGGCGGCGTGCTGCTGGCGCTGATGGGCGCGTCCTGAAACCTCAGCGCGCTGCGCGATCCTTCGTCGAGGCCCCCTTGCGAGCGGCACTGCGGCCTGCCCTGAGGCCGCGGGGCGGTTCGATGGTGCCCTCGAGTTGCGCCAGTGCGTCCTCGAGATAGTCGAGCAGCCGCTGCATGCGCGGAACCGTCTTGCGACAGGCGATCAATCCGAAGTCGACCACATCACGGCGACTGACCACGGTCATGTTCAGGGCGCCGCCATCGATGATCAGCGACAGCGGATACAGGCCGCTGAGCCTGGCGCCCTGCCAGTACATGTCCTGGCGCGGACCGGGAACGTGAGAGATGACCACGTTGCCGAGGGTCTTGTCCGGGTTGCGTCCCAGCAGACTGTTCAGTGCGCCCGGCATCAACATGGTCGCCGCGTAGGCCGTCAACTGCCCGGGAGTCAGCTTCTGCATGCGCTCCTTGTTGTAATCCATGCAAGCCTTGATCGCGACGAGACGTTCACCCGGGTCCTCGAGGTTTGTGGCCAGGTGCGTCAGCGTGAAAGCAACCTCGTTGCCCGCGGCGTGACTGCCCCGGCGCCGGACCGATACGGGGACGCAGGCGATCAGCGGCGCGTCCGGCAGGGTGTCGACCTCTGCGAGATAGCGCCGCAGGGCACCGCCGCACATGGCCAGGATGACATCGTTGCTGGTTGCATCAAAAGCCCTGGCGACAGCCTTTATGCGGGGCATCGCGTAGGACTGCGCCGCAAAGCGCCGTGTACCGGTAACCTGCTCGTTGAACAGGCAGCGAGGCGCCTGGCCGCCCATCACCAGATTCGGATTGCTGGCCCGGTAATCGTCGATGCTGCGGCGCAGCTCGCGCAGTACGGGCATGACCGACTTCACGCCCTCGCGAGCCAGTGAACGCGCCGCGGTGATTCCACCCGCCGCGGGCGTCGGTACGGGCAGCGCCTGCGCGGTGTCGGATTTCATCGTCTCGACCTCCCAGAAAGGAGGCAGGCCCAGGGATTCCTCGACACTCGTCGCCATGCATTTGACCAGCAGGCGGATGCCGGCCACACCGTCGACCACGGCGTGGTGGATCTTGACGTAGACGGCAATGCGGCCATCTTCGATACCTTCGATCAGGTAGATGCGCCACAAGGGGTACGCGCGATCGAGGTGGCCCCCGTGGAGCCGGGAAACCATGGCGAGCAGTTCACGAATCCGGCCGGGTGCCGGCAACGCCAGGTGCACGAAATGGTGTGCGATGTCGAAATCGCTGTCCTCACGCCAGTAGTGCAGGCCATTGCGGCGAACCAGGCGCCAATTGAAGGGAGGCGCGGCCCTGGTGGATTGGCGCAGCTTTTCCGCGAGCTGCGCCGCGAAATCCCCGGGAGCGCCGGCGGGCGGCTCGAAAAGCATGAGCATGCCGACATGCAGCGGTTGCCTGCGGCTCTCGAGCCGCAGGAAGGTGTCGTCCAGCATGCCGAGCTTTTTCATGTCGATTCCATGTCCCTGAGTCTGTCGGCCGCCTCGTCGCCCGGAGAATACCAGCCCAACGCCTGCTCCTCCATGGCCCGCACGATGGCGCAGTCGCGTCTGCTCCAGCCAGGCAATGCGCAATATCGCCAGTTCCCTGTCGCGGGCGACTTCTGCGACCCTGCCGCAGTGGCGTGCGCCGGCACACGCCCGGGCCGTGAATATGACCGACTCCATCGGCGCAGCGATGCGATAGAATTCTGCGTTCAGCCCGCAGGCCCCATTGCCGATGTCGAATGATAACGTCGTAGAAATAGAGAATCTCTCGTTCAGTTATTCCTCCGGCCGCCAGGTGCTCTCCAAGATCAACCTGCAGATCCCGCGTGGTCGTGTGATCGGCATCATGGGTCAGAGCGGCTGCGGCAAGACCACGCTGCTGCGCATGATCGGCGGCGCCCTGAAGCCCTCGCAGGGCGAGGTACGGGTGTTCGGGCAGGCCATCAGCCAGCTCGACCAGGAGCGGATCTACGCCATGCGCCGGCGCATGAGCATGCTGTTCCAGTTCGGCGCGCTGTTCACCGACATGTCGAGCTTCGAGAACGTGGCATTCCAGATGCGCGAGCACACCCGGCTCGAGGAATCCATGATCCGCGACCTCGCGCTGATGAAGCTGCACGCGGTGGGCCTGCGCGGCGCTGCAGACCTGATGCCCTCGGAGCTCTCGGGCGGCATGGCGCGACGCGTGGCGCTGGCGCGCGCGATCGCGCTCGATCCGGAACTGATGATGTTCGACGAGCCTTTCGCCGGCCTCGACCCGATCTCCCTGAGCGTGATCGGCCAGCTGATCCGCAAGCTCAACGATGCCCTCGGTGCAACCTCGATCATCGTGACGCACGACATCCAGGAATCGCTGAAAATCGTGGACTACATCTATTTCGTCGCCGACGGCCGCGTGATCGCCGAGGGCAGCGCCGAGGAGGTCAAGGCCTCGCTGGAGCCCTACGTGCACCAGTTCGTCTGGGGCGAGGCGGACGGCCCCGTGCCTTTCCACTACCCTGCCGCGGACTACGTCGCGGACCTGCTGCGGGGCAAGCGCGCATGACGAAAACGACCTCGTTCCCCGTCCTGCGCGCGATCGGCGCCCGCACCATCGATTCGCTCTGGCGCCTGGGCTTCGCCACCCGCTTCCTGCTGGCCACGCTGCGACACACCCCGGAGGCATTCCGCCGTTTCGGGCTCACGGTGCGCGAGATCTACTTCGCCGGCGTGCTGTCGCTCACGATCATCCTGGTCTCGGGACTGTTTGTCGGCATGGTGCTGGGCCTGCAGGGCTACGACACCCTCTCCCGCTTCGGCTCCTCGGAAGCCCTCGGCGTGCTGGTGGCGCTGTCGCTGGTACGCGAGCTCGGTCCCGTGGTGGCCGCCCTGCTGTTCGCCAGCCGCGCCGGGAGCGCGATCACGGCCGAGATCGGCCTGATGAAGGCGACCGAGCAGCTCGAAGCCATGGAGATGATGGCCGTCGATCCGATCGCGCGCGTGGTGGCGCCGCGCTTCTGGGGTGGCGTGATCTCGATGCCGCTGCTGAGCGCGCTGTTCACCGCCACCGGCATCATCGGCGGCTACCTCGTCGGCGTGGTGATGATCGGCGTCGACCCGGGCCAGTTCTGGTCGCAGATGCAGGCCGCGGTGGACGTGCGCGATGACGTGTTCAACGGCGTGATCAAGAGCTTCGTGTTCGGCATCGCGGTGACCTGGATCGCGGTGTTCGAGGGCTACGAGGCCCCGCCGACCGCCGAGGGGGTCTCCAGGGCCACCACGCGCACCGTCGTGACCTCCGCGCTGGTCATCCTGGCGCTGGATTTCGTACTCACTGCATTCATGTTTCACGGGATACGCTAGAAAGTTATGAACCGCACGACCATAGATCTCTGGGTGGGCATCTTCGTGGCCCTGGGCGCCGTAGCGCTGGTGTTCCTGTCGCTCCAGGTCGCGAGCATGACCAGCGGCACGCGCGGCGCAACCTATGAACTCGAGGCCAGCTTCCTCGACATCGGGGGCTTGAAGGTGAAGGCGCCGGTCAAGAGTGCCGGCGTGGTGGTCGGTCGCGTCACCGATGTGCGCCTGGACAAGGACACCTTCGAGGCCGTCGTCAAGGTCCGCATAGAAGAGCGCTACCGGTTCCCCACCGACTCGATTGCACGAATCCTGACCTCCGGTGTACTCGGCGACCAGTACATCGGTATCGAACCCGGCAACGAGATGGACAACCTGCAGGACGGGGGCACGATCGAGGAAACCAAGGAGGCCTTCGTCCTGGAGAAGCTGATATCGAGGTTCGTGGTCAGCGCAACCTCGGGCGGGGACAAGAAGGACAACGAGGAGTAAAACACCATGCACCATGACGCAACACGCTCCCTGCGCCGCTGGACAGGCGCTCTCTCGGTCCTGCTGATGGCACTGGCGCTGGCGCTTCCCGCGAGCGCCGCCACCGAGGAACCCGATGCGCTGGTCAAGCGCGTCAGCGAGGAAGTGCTGCAGATCCTCGAGGAAAACCGGGACAACCCCGGGGGTGCCAAGGTCCAGGCACTGGTCAAGGAAAAGGTGCTGGGGCATTTCGATTTCGCGCGCATGGCCGCGCTCGCGGCCGGACTGAGCTGGCGCAAGGCGACGCCGGAGCAGAAGACCGAACTGACGGATCAGTTCCGCACCTTGCTGGTGCGCACCTACGCCTCGGCGCTCGGCAAGTTCAAGGGCCAGACGCTGGAGTTCGATCCGCAGCGCAAGTCCGAGGACCAGCGCAAGGCGATCGTGCGCTCGCGGCTGCTGCAGCCTGGCGCGGAGGCGATAACGGTCGATTACAAGATGGTAGCCGCCAGCAGCGGCTGGAAGGTCTACGACGTCTCGGTCGATGGCGTCAGCCTGGTGACCACCTACCGCGATGCCTTCGCCGAGGAAGCGCGCGCCAACGGCGTCGACGGCCTGATCCGGATGCTGAGCGACAAGAACGCCGCGCTGGCCAGCGACAAGGCGGCCTGAGCATGCGCCACGACGGCGATACCCTGCACCTCGAGGGGCCGGTGACGATGGAAACCGTGCCCGCGCTGCTCACCGCGGCCCGCGCGGCCTGCCGCAGCGGCGCCACGCGCATCGACTTCGCAACCGTGACCGAGGCCGACTCCGCCGCGATCGCGCTGGCGCTGGAGCTCAAGCGCGACGCGCGCGAACGCCAGGCCGCGCTCTCCTTCCTGAACCTGCCGCCCGGACTGCACAAGCTCGTGGAGCTCTACGACGTCGGCGATCATCTGGCCGGCTGAGCGCCGCTGCAGGATTCACAGCCGCTCGGGCAGGTGCTGGCGGATCTCGGCGACCGTGTGCTTCACCAGGTTTTTCACCACCTCGCCCGCCACGACTGCACGGGTGCCCGCATCGAGATCCTCGCGCAATGCACCCAGCACGTGCGGGTATGGCTCGCGACAACGATCATGATCTTGCCCATACAGTGTCTCCCTGTGCCGAGTTGCCCGAAACTGCCGCTGCATCCTGGTCCCGTGGTGACCCCGCGCTGTTTGCGAGCGCGTCCTCGTGCCGCGAACGGACCCATTCGAGGAAGCGGTGCACCCCGTCGATGGCGTTCTCGGTGCGCGGCGTATGCATGAAATCGAAGCCGTGCTCGGCGCCCGGAAGCTCCACGAACACCACCGGATTGCGCGAGGTGCGCCGCAGGCGCTGCACGAAGGTGCGTGCGTCGGCAATGGGGGCCAGGCTGTCGAGCTCCCCGTGCAGGAGCATGAACGGCGGCGCATCCTCGTGGATCTGCGCCACCGGCGAGGCCAGGTCCCACAGCGCGGGATCC
>OEIV010000728.1_pt1 | contig 16831 bp, 7 predicted proteins | sample 1539231 | NCBI WGS metagenome assembly OEIV01 (sample SAMN03794762, study PRJEB22550) | activated sludge metagenome | feature: wastewater treatment plant; material: activated sludge; isolation source: Wastewater treatment plant of a petroleum refinery complex | place: Argentina: Buenos Aires ...
TTTGCATCCGTACCGGTGATAACATAATTGGTACCAGCACATAAGCCCGTAAAGGTACCTGCTGGGTTTTGGATAATACCTGCATTTGGAATGATACTAAATACAATGAGACCTGTACCACCAGAACCACTTACCGTAACACTACCATCGCAACCAGGTGTACAGGTTGGATTTGTACTGGCAGTTACTGTGGTAACAACAGCGGTAGGTTCATTGATGGTAAAGCTTGTTGTAGCTGTACATAAGTTGCCATCTGTTACCGTTACGGTATAAGTACCAGCACAAAGTGCTGTTGCAGCTCCTGTGTTTACGTCAATAACACCAGGTGCCGTAATCGTATATGATAATGGATTGGTACCACCAAGACCAGTTGCCTGGGCACTGCCATTGCATAAGCCATTGCAGGTAGCATCAATAATATTTGACATTGAGACTGTTAATAATGTAGGTTCAGTTATCGTAAAGCTTGTAGTACCTGTACATAGATTTGCATCGGTTACAGTCACGGTATAAGTACCAGCACATAAACCACTGATAGCACCCGTATTTACGTCAATAACACCAGGAGCCGTAATCGTATAACTCAAGGGGTTCAAACCACCTACACCATTTGCTTGTGCGGTACCATTACATAAACCATTGCAGGTTACATTGGTAATATTTGATACTGTCACTGTTGGTGCGTTTGGTGCAGTTAATTGGATGGTTGTTGTGGCTGTACAGTTGTTTGCATCGGTTACCGTAATCGTATATACAGTGGCAGCACATAAGTTGGTAGCGTTGCCTAATGCATTTATTGCAGCACCTCCACTTATGCTATAAGCATAAGCAGGTGTACCACCTGCAGTAATGGTTGTCGCTGTTCCATCACAACCAGGTACACAACTTGGTATAGTAGAAGTATTGATTGTGATTGTTAATACATTTGGTTCGGTAATCGTAAAGGTAGAAGTCCCTGTACAGTTGTTGGCATCTGTCACGGTTACAGTGTATGTGCCAGCACATAATGCGGTGATAGCACCGGTGTTGATGTCTATCACACCAGGAGTAGTGATTGCATAAGTATAAGCTGGCGTGCCACCTACAGCACCTGCTTGCGCAGTACCATCGCATACACCATTGCAACTTACATTGGTGATATTAGATACATTTGCAACAACTGCTAAAGGTTGTGTAACGGTAAAGGTGGTAGTGGCTGTACATAAATTGGCATCAGTAGCTGTAACGGTATAAGTACCTGCACAAAGGGCTGTTGCTGCACCAGTATTAATATCAATAACACCAGGTGCGGTAATCGCATAGGTATAATTTGGCGTACCACCAGCAACACTTGCTTGCGCAGTACCATTGCAAAGACCAAAACAAGTAACATTTACAATATTAGAAATATTAGCCGTCAATACAGCTGGTTGAGATACTACAAATGTGGATGTAGCTGTACATAAATTGGCATCTGTGACTGTAACTGTATAAGTACCTGCACATAGCGCAGTTGCGGCACCTGTATTTACGTTAATTACACCAGGGGCGGTAATTGAATATGATAAGGGATTAGTACCTCCTAAGCCAGTAGCCTGGGCAGAGCCATTACACAATCCATTGCAGGTAACATTGATAATATTGGAAACACCTACACTTAAGACAGGTGGTTCAGTGACTGTAAATGTTGTAGTGGCTGTACATAGATTCGCATCTGTAATGGTCACAGTATATATACCAGCACAAAGAGCAGTGATGGCACCAGTGTTAACATTGATTACACCAGGAAGGTTAATAGCATAAGAATAAGCTGGGGTGCCACCAGAAGCATTTGCTTGTGCTGTACCATTACAAAGCGCGTTACAAGTTACATTGGTAATATTAGAAACGCTTGCAGTAAGCACTGGAGGCTGAGTAACAGTAAAAGTAGTAGTTGCTGTACATAAGTTTGCGTCTGTAACTGTTACTGTATAAGTACCAGCACACAATGCAGTGATGGCTCCTGAATTTGCGTTGATGACACCAGGTACAGAAATTGCATAGGTGTATGCAGGTGTACCACCAGCGCCATTTGCAAGTGCAGTTCCATCACATAGTCCATTACAAGAGACATTTGTAATATTAGCTATTGCAACAGATAATACCGGTGGTTGAGAAACAGTAAATGTTGTAGTTGCTGTACATAAATTAGCATCAGTTACGGTCACAGTATAAGTGCCTGCACAAAGGGCTGATGCTGCACCTGTATTAATATCTATTACACCAGGTACAGAAATAGCGTATGTATATGCAGGATTACCACCTGCTCCAGTTGCCTGGGCAGTCCCGTTACAATTTGGATTACAATTTACATTAATAATGTTAGCAATAGTAACGTTTAAAGCGGGTGGTTGTGTAATACAAAAAGTAGAAGTGATGGTACACAGATTAGCATCTGTGGCTGTGACGGTATAACACTGAGCAGTAAGATTAATGAAATTACCTGTAATATTTGGTTGAGGGCCTAATGGTGTAATAGTATAGGTAATAGTTCCTGTACCCCCTGTCACATTAACGGAAGCAGTACCTGTATTAGCTCCATTACATAAAACATTGGTTGTAGATGTGCTATTCCATACTAAAGCGGTTGGTTGTGTCATGACAACACTTAAAACTGAATCTTTACAATTATTCACATCGGTAACTGTTAAAGTATAAACACCAACAGGCACTCCATTATAAGTTCCTACTATACCACCAACGCCTGATGCAGTTGCTGTCATGCCCCCTGTAGGTGGTGTAAATGTGTATGAGAGATTGGTATAAGGACCAGTCCCCCCTGTAACACCTGTAACGATACTCCCAACACCTCCATTACAAGGAGGGGGATTAATTGCTGTGACTGTTAAATCAGGTATTGAAGGTAAAGCTAAAACGAAGGTTGCTGTTGAAGTACATCCTTGTACATCTTTTGCAAGAATGGTGTAAGTACCCGCGCATAAATTTAAAAATGACCCGCCAGCTACTAATACTGAGTCTGAATAAGTATTAGGAGGTACCACTAATGGGAATTTGTAGAATTTTTTAGCACCAGTTCCACCCGTTGCATTGGCAATAATAGATCCACCACAAGGGTTTGTACAAGTAGGATTGATTTTGGAGGCTGGTGAATTGCCTGTATAAATCACTATTTGACTAGGTGTTGAAAGAATACGGGTATTAGATGCAGTACATCCATTGGCATCAGTTACTACAATTGTGTAAGTGCCTGGGCCAGGTAGATTACTAAAAATATTATTATTTATCCCTGAAATAACGGTATTTGGATAAGAAGGTGAGATGACATAGTTATTAACAGGTGCTGTACCTCCAGTAGCATTACAAGTGATGGTACCAGTACTATCCCCAAAACAAGATGGATTTGTTGAAGTTGGGGTTGGTAAAGTTAACACAGCGGGGTTGGCGATATTTGCTGTCGCGGTGGCTGTACAACCATAAGCATCGGTGGTTGTAATGGTATAATTACCTGCAAGAAGATTATTCCAACTACCAGGTGCATATAATATTGCCCCCGCGGCACCTCCAGGAGGGGTACTTGCTAATGAAAATGTAAAAGGACTTGCACCCCCATTGACTTGCGTAACTTTTAAAGTATCAAGCATAAACTGGTTGTTACAAGGTGCATTTTTTTTGTAAGTCAACAAACTCATAGGTATATAGGGAGGATGTGTAATCACTACACTTGCTGTACAGTTATTCGCATCTCTTACTGTAATAGTATAGGTATTTCCACCTGTAAGGCCTGTAAAAACATTCCCAGGACCATAAGTATTAGTTTGACCTGGGCCAGCTGCTTTAAATTGATAAGGTGTTGTACCAAAAGTAGCCTTTGCGGTATCGTTATATTGGCCTGTACCGCAATTGACTGAAGTACCCAAAGTTAATGTAAGTGGATTGGGTACCGTAAACACAATTGTAGGCACCGTATTGGCTAGGTTACCACAAATATCCAAAAAGGGTTGAGGGAAAACACCCCCTGTAAGTGAAAGAGTATAAGTACCTGCGGCAAGGGCGACAGGAAAATCAATGACAACTGTATCAGTTACATTGCTATAATTAGCACCCGTAGCTGGGGCATTTATACAACCAGGACAAGGTACCCCAGCCGTTGCAGTAAAGATAGGGTTACCAGTAATATTAAAATCAGTTGCTTGTATTTGACTACATCTGATGGGCTTTGTCATTTTAACTTTCAGCTGAGTAACAGGGTTACAAGCATTAAAAGGCACTATTGAACCTAAAGCAGGTGCCACATTATCTGTTAAGTTAGCTGTTGTACCTGCAAAGTTTATATTAAAACCCGTTGTCACAGTACCCCCATTTCTACGGGCTACACCTAATATATATGTATTACCAGCTACTAAGGTAATGGTTGGCTCAAAGCCAAAAGCAGCGGCAGCTTGCACACCAGTACCACCAGCACCTGCAGTTGGATAGGCATTACACTCCACTAAATTACCTGCTGAGAGAGAACCGCAACCTGAAACGGTGATATCCCACATAGCCCAGTCTAAATCGGACGCTAAATCATTACCAATAATGGCAAAATTTAAGGCCCCACCTGTAAAGCATTTAAATCTAAAAAACACCCAGTTTGGGGTATAAGTAAAAGTACCACCTAATGCATCCGCACAAGTTCCAGCTCCACCTGGGTTAACGTTGTAAGGGGCTGTAGTGCTATACGAAGGTGCAATACTTACTGTAGCAGTACCACAAATAGGCAAAGCATTACAAGGAGTCTGGCTCTCGCACTGATTATTTAAAACTTGTGCATTTAATTGAAAACTAACAATAAGTAAAATAGCGGTAATAATTCTTTTCATATCAAGTGTGTTACACGTAAAAAAATGTTAAAATCTTTTTAGATTGGTAAAAATAGGACGAAATGTTATTCGAGACAAACTCTTTTTGTCATTTTATTTCAATATTTTGATAGCAGGAGTTCTTCCCCATCAAAAATTGCATAAGTATTAAAGGAAATCCAATCACCAAGATTTACAAACAAGCATTCATTTGTGATTTGCTTTACAAGGGGGATATGTCTATGGCCAAAAATAAAAAAATCAATTTTGCTGGTTTTTAGATAGTCATTTGCATAAAGGATTTGATATTCTTTGTTATCTTCCTTCATAGCAAGATCTTGGTATTTATGTTTTGGCCCTAAACGGCTAAAATAATCTGCAAGACGAAGTCCAATATCGGGGTGTAATTGCCTATATAAAAACTGACTCAAAGGATGCTGAATGATTGATTTCATGAGTCGGTATTTTTTCTCTTTTGAACAAAGACCGTCACCATGCGCCAAATGAAATAATTTATCGTTTATTTTAAAGGTTTGTGGCTTTTTGTAAACAATTGCATTGAATTCTTGTTCAAAATAGCCATGCATCCAAAGGTCATGATTGCCTGTAAATACAATGATTTGGATGCCTTCATCTGCAAGATTGGCTAGTTTGCCCAAAAAACGAATACTTCCTTTAGGCACTACTCTTTTATATTCCATCCATGAATCAAATAAATCACCCATCAAAAAAATTACTTGTGCATCGGTGCGTACTTTATCAAGCCATGCGCAAATTTGTATTTCACGCGTTCGGGTTGCGTTATAATCAGGTATGCCGAAATGAAAATCGGATGCAAAATATATTTTTTTCCCTTGTTCTAATCTAATTTCTTGCATGTGGCAAGTGTAAAAGTAATATTATTTGGTGTAGATACAACATCTGGTAATTTATAACAATCAACAAAATGGTTTCGTACTGTAACAGTGTACAATATTTGCTATTCCGGATGAAAGATCACAACAGCTAGGTAAATATCATTATTGATTATATGAAAAATATTTCCCCCAATTTATTTAAGCAAATAATCATTGCCATTGCAGGCAACTTTTTAAAGTGAAATATTATTATTTATGAGTAGTTTTGAAAAAGTATATGAGATGGAGAGATATAATATTGCTTTCGCGAAGTGCTATGAAAGGTAATCGATTGCGGACTAACCTTACAATTGCCATTATAGCAGTGGGTATTACTGCACTTAATAGTATATTGACTGTAATCGAAGTACTTAAATGGAATATATACAATAACCTAAATGGGATGGGAGCTAATACCTTCACATTAATGAGTAATAAAAATGCCCAAAAGAAAAATGCCTCTAAAACCCCGATGAGTTTATTGACTTTGGAGGAAGTAAAGAACTTTAAAGCTAAATATCGTTTTCCGAGTATTATCAGTATTTCATATATGGCTGACAATAACGCCATGATTCAACATGGTAAAAAGAAAACCAATCCGAATGTAATCGTGATGGGTGGTGATGCCGATTACATGCGGGTGAGTGCAACCAATATGCTGGCAGGTAGAAATTTTAATACTCGTGAAGAAAGCGGCAATACCAATGTTTGTTTGTTGGGTTATGGCATCGCAAAAAAAATCTTTACTAAAGCTTCCCGCGCTGAGAATGCCCTTATTACTATAGGAAATAATCCTTACAGGGTATTAGGGGTGATGGAAAGCAAAGGCGCCAGTTTAATCAACCGGATGGATAACATGGTTATCATACCAATATTAAATGCACAAAAAAATTATGGCATGACAGGCAAATCGTGTGTGATCAGTGTATTGGTGGATGGCATGAAAAATATTGACTTTGCCATGGGTGAAGCTGAAGGCTTAATGCGTAGTATTAAAAAACTGGCTACTGGAAAAACAAATAATTTTGTCATTAATAAAAATGATGAGCTTGCCAATACGCTTATTAGCAATATAAAATATGTCACTTTATCTGCAAGTGTGATTGGTTTTATTACTTTATTGGGTGCAGCTATAGGTTTGATGAATATCATGCTGGTGTCGGTTGCAGAACGAACACGTGAAATAGGATTATCAAAATCGGTAGGTGCTAATAATGCAGTCATCTTTCGTCAATTTCTTATTGAGGCAATACTTATCAGTTTAACGGGTGGGGTATTGGGCATTTTAATAGGGATTGGAATTGGCAATATACTGTCTATCATTTTTGGTTCTCCATTTGTCATCCCCTGGATATGGATATTCACTGGCTTTATTATTTGTATTTTAGTAGGCTTATTTGCAGGTGTTTACCCTGCCCTGAAAGCTTCAAGGCTCAACCCTATAGAAAGTTTAAGATATGAATAATAGGTGTATTGTAAAATGAAAACAGCTTAGTAATACAGACTTGAAATAAAAAACAGATAGAAATTGCTTGTTTATAATAGGCTTTTTCATTTACACTGAAAGAAAGGAATACCCACGATTGAGAAACCTGTTTCATTAAATCCAGATTTTGCAGTCGAAAACAATTAGGAGCCAAAACTGCTGCAAACACAAGCATTTGAAACAGCGACACCTGATAGAAAATAAAATTACAAAAAGCAAAGTTTTAATGTGCAGGGCATACCACCGATAAGCTTTAAACTGCCAAATAAATGTATTGGGTATCGTGTGATTTTCATTTCAATATAGATAACCCAAATAAAGTTGTCAAATAATACCGATGTAAAATAAGGATTATTCCTTTGATTGTTTCACTTTATAATATTAAACATACTTTCAATCGGCAGTTACCAATGTGACTTATAAAATATTGATATCTATACTAAATTACATTGTTATAGCAACTTGTATTGCGGCAAGGATAGTAGTGGAAAGCCCGCACCATGCGCTTCGCATGGGTGGACTTGAAACGAATAGCCTGTGTGCCGCCCAAAAAAAGGAAAATACTAATTATTTAGGAATACCAAATAAAATCTATTGACCTATCCATTTATTCTTTAACCACTGTAGCGCTCATTATATCCTGGTTACCGATGTTACGAACGGCAACGATATATAATCCTTTTGGATAAGAACCTGAATTTTCAAGATGTACATAATTATTGCCTTCTTTAAAACCATAAGCTTGTTTATGCAATACTCGTCCTGAAAAGTCATACACTTCTATAAAGCCAGTCCAATTATTGACAGATTGCACACTAATGTGAAAATGTTCTACATACGGATTTGGTAATAATGTTAAGGTGTTTTTTGTAATCTTGATATCATTATAAGCTAAACGAACAGGGGTATACTTAATCGCATTGTTTTGGTCGGTAATTTTTACACGATAATAAACAAAAGGATCGGTGCCCATATCATCCATATAACTATAGGTAGAAGGTATATGATTTGCATTCATATCTACCACATCAGAAAAATCAGTGGCATTGGTACTTTTTTGCAAAGTAAAATGTACTAAATTCTCTTCTTTTTCGGTTTTCCATTCTACTTTACAGATACCCTTGTAAACGGTTGCTGTAATATATTTCAATTCGATGGGTAAGGCTCCATTAACGGTAATAGAACCTGACATACCTGCTCCATGCACGACACATAAGTAACCGTAATTGCCTGTCATTGTAAATGTTTTAGAAAAAGACCAAGGTGGACCAGCAGGCGCTCCTGATGTAAAACCTTCAGGATTTCCGGGAAAAGAACCCAATGAGCCATCTACATTGTGGAAACCGCCGACATTATCCCATTGCACAATATCGCCTTGGTTAATGACTAAGTTGGGTGGTGTAAACGAAAAATTGGTAACGGTAACATTGTAAATAGCCTGAGCACTTGCAGTAAGTGAAAAAGCCATCATCAATAAAAAGTGTAAAAAATGTTTCATAAACTTTAATTTTTTAAATGTGAATAAAGAGCATTTAGCAAGTATTTTTAAAATGCAACATAAAGATATAAACCTATTTAACATTTTTACATTTTTTTTTAAAAATAAAAAAACGGGTTGTCAATAAACTGACAACCCGTTTGTATTTCATACTTGCAAATGTTTATTCGCCAGCGTCCATTTTCTTTTTCAAATCGGCCAAGGCACCGATATCACCCAAAGTAGCTTTTTCTACTTTTGATTGTAGATTTTTAACTGCTTTTTTGGTGTTATCAATTTCAATACCTGCTTCTTTTCTTGCTGCTTCTTTTTCTTCTTCCATACCTTGTTCCCAAACTTTAGAATGTGATACCAAGATACGTTTTTCATTTCTATCAAATTCAAGAATCATAAATTGATTGGTTTCTTCGAGAGCAATCATTTTTTCATCTTGTTTTTTCAAATGACGGGTAGGAGCAAAAGCTTCTAAACCATATTGAAGTTGAATGATACCACCTTTTTCTTCTTTTCTAACCATCACACCATCATGCACAGAGCCGATAGGGAATATAGATTCGAAAGTATTCCAAGGGTCTTCTTCTATTTGTTTGTGACCAAGAGATAATTTTCGTGTTTCTTTATCAACACCCAATACAATAACTTGTAAATTATCGCCTACTTTGGTAAAGTCGCTTGGATGATTGAATCTTTTAACCCAACTCAAATCAGAAATATGAATCATACCACCGATGCCAGATTCTAATTCAACAAATACACCATAAGGGGTTAAGTTTTTAACTACGCCTGTATGTTGTGTGCCAACTGCAAATTTGCTTTCGATTTCATCCCAAGGGTCTGCAGTCATTTTCTTGATAGAGAAGCTCATTTTGCGTTCATCTTTGTCTATAGAAACAATCATCGCTTCATGTTCATCGCCCATTTTGAAGAATTCTTTTGCATTGATTGGCTGGTTGCTCCATGTAATTTCAGATACATGTACAAGTCCTTCAATACCTGGTTCTACTTCAAGAAATGCGCCATAATCTTCAATATTTACCACTTTTCCTTTTACTTTATTTCCTTCTACGATATAGTCAGGTAATGTATCCCAAGGATGTGGTGTTAATTGTTTTAAACCTAATGAGATACGTTTTTTCTCATCATCAAAATCTAATACAGCAACATTTAATTTTTGACCGTTTTGGAGTACTTCATTTGGATGATTGATACGTCCCCATGAAATATCTGTGATATAAAGTAATCCGTCTAAGCCACCTAAGTCGATAAATGCACCAAAATCAGTTACATTTTTAATGGTTCCTTCAAGTACCTGACCTTTTTCTAGTTTAGAAATGATTTCTGTACGTTGTGCTTCTAAATCGCTTTCGATCAATGCCTTATGCGAAACTACTGCATTTCGTATGATTTCATTGATTTTCACTACTTTAAACTCCATTGTTTTGTTGACAAACTGATCGTAATCCGTTACTGGTTTTACGTCAATTTGTGAACCTGGCAAGAATGTTTCCATACCGTATAAGTCGACGATTAATCCACCTTTGGTTTTAGAAGTTACGTGTCCGGTAACAATTTCACCTGTTTTGTATACTTCTACAATTCTTTCCCATGCACGTTGTTGACGAGCAAGTTTACGGCTTAAGTTTAAGTGACCATCACGGTCTTCTTTTTGTACGATTAATACTTCAATTTCGTCTCCCACTTTCACTTCTGCTAAATCACGAAATTCGTTTAATGAAATTAAACCATCACTTTTGTAGCCGATATTTACCACTACATCTGTTTTGGTAAGACCTACAATAGTACCATTTACCATTTCATTGTCATTCACTGCCTTGAAGGTTTCTTCGTACAGTTTATCGTAGGTTTCACGATCATTTTTGTTGTAAATAGCTACATTGCGCTTATCTACACTCCAGTCAAAATCATCATGCACACCCATGTCAGCAAATGCTGGTTTTTCGGTGCTTGTTGTTTTTGCTTTCTTTTCTGCTTTGGGGGTTTCAACTACTGGCGCTAATTCTTCATTTGAAGCGGCCTGGTCATTTAATGTTGTTTCGTCCATGTTGTTTTTTTTTGTGTTTTAGCCGACTTGCCGATTCATATCAAACAGGTCAACCTCAACGGGTTAATAAATATTGTTTTTTTAAAGGGGTGCAAAGGTAAATTATTTTTTAAATTAAATAATCAAATAATTTCCTTTTTTGAAAGCAGGTATCAAAAGGAGGGATTTTGAATATCATATACATAACAATAACACATCTACCCACGACCTATTTAAAGATTATTCATATTGTATGGTATGTTCACAAGCATTTCATCCGCAAAAAGCAGGTTATTTTATTTGACATTCATTGACTTTATACCTTGATTCGAACTAATCGTTATTGCCTGACTATTTTTTGGGTAAATAAGACCCTATTATTTTTGTCTTTCAGGATAAAGAAATAATGACCTGTTTGTATGTTTGATAAGTTGATTTGATGATTGATGGTAGATTTTTGATACAATTGCAAACCCTTTTGGTATATGACTCTACCCGTAATATCAGTCAATTGATAGGAAAACATGTTATCAAATGGAATAGAAATATTTACATTGAGCACATCTGACACTGGGTTAGGGGCTAATTGTATATCCATTGAATTTTGCACATCGCTTAGGGTGTTTGGATTGATTAAAGTATCTTTTTTGATAGACAATCGAAACAACTCTTCTTGTGAGGAGGTATCGTTGGTGGCGTTAAAGTATAAGCAACTATCATAAACCGTAAAAAACTTTGGATTGCTTGAAAAGGGTAAACCCCCTAATGCGCCAGGATACACATCCCATACCTGAAAAGGTGGATTGATGCCATTGGTAGCCCAAATTTCTATTCCTGCTGTGTCGCTGTAATTGGAAAAAATCAATTTATTGTCCCAAACGTTGAAATAACGTGGGGTACCACTGATACCTACACCTGAGCAATACACAATAGAAGTCGCATTGCTGGCAATATCGAATACGCCTAAATTGATATCATTATTAGGTTCATTGGCTGCGAAGTATATTTTACCATTGAAATAGGTAGGAAATGAATGATCGCTGGTATATACACCCTGTGCAGGACCTGGATTGACATCTGTTAATCGAGTGACATTGTTTCCATCATATTCGTATAATTCTTTGCCATAACTTGTATCGGTTGCCACAAAATAAAGTTTGTTGTTGGCAACCATGAGTGCTGTGGGATTTGAACCTACATTGCCAGGATTGATATCAGCTACCAGATTGACCGTATTGACTGCAGGGTCATAGGAATATAGCTCAATACCTGTATTTCCGAAAGTGGTATCGTTGCCATTGGTGGCAGCAAAATAAAGCTTATTGTTATATACCGTAATCGAAGAGACTGTACTTGACAGGGCTCCCGGATTGATATCAGTTAGGCATTGTGTGGTAAGGGCAATGGGATCGTGTACCCACAATTCGGTACCCAATGCCGGTGAGTTGGCTTGAAAATATAATTTATTATTATGGGTGAGTAAAAAGGAAGGACCTCCACTACCATTTCCGGGGTTGATATCCATGATGATACTGGGTATTGCCACACCATCATATTTATATAATTCCCGACCGATAGCTAATACTAAAATGGGGAGATACAATTTTCCATTCAAAACAGCCATTTTGAAATTTGTGCTGGTGGTGCCGTCTCCAAAAACAGCTGCGCCTGTTACATTTGGGCAAATAGTGGGTATGTTGTTGCCGCTGAAGGAAAATATTTTATGTCCATTGATGCCATCATTGGCGAAAAAATATAAACTGTTATTATATTCGGTAAACCACCGCGGATTACTCCCATTGTTGATACTCAGGTTGGTAACCATTTCTACCAAATAGTTTTGTGCTTGTGTATAGAGTTGAAAAAGTAAAATAAAGAATAAAGTAAAAAATGGTTTCATAGTATCAACAAAAATAATATTCTTTTTCTATACTTTTCGATGTTCACAAAATAAATAACTATAAGGAATCATAGCTTCACTGTATCTTTACTGCAAAAAAATGGCCTTTAAAATATATACTAAAACAGGTGATCAAGGCACTACTGCTTTGATTGGTGGCACACGGATTCCTAAAAATCACATCAGGATAGAAGCCTATGGCACAGTAGATGAACTCAACTCATGGTTAGGACTGATTGCAGATTTATTGCAAGATGAACCTGAAAAAAAAGTATTGAAAACGATTCAAAACATTTTGTTTACGATTGGCTCATCCCTTGCCTGCGATCCTGAAAAAGATACCAAGATGATGATTCCTGAGTTATTAGTGCAAGATATCACTTTACTGGAACAAGAGATTGATAGGATGGAGTTGCAGTTACCTGCTTTAAGTAATTTTGTGTTGCCTGGCGGTCAACCAGTGGCGTCGCATGTTCATATAGCACGATGTGTATGCCGACGTGCTGAACGTATTTGTGTTGCCATACAACAAGAGAACCAAACCATTGATGTATTAGTTATTCAATACCTCAATCGTCTTTCGGATTATTTGTTTGTATTTTCCCGTTATATTTTGCATACGCATGGAGGTGAAGAAACGATATGGAAAGTAAGGTAATTCTGACAATACATCATAAATAATTCAATTATAATCAACTTAAACTCAACCTAGATAAGTATTATATCCTTGTTTTTTTAGATTTGGTATTAATTGAATTTGGCCTAATACCAACAACAGATTTAAGATAGTCCAATTGTTATTAGCTTAAATGTAAAGAGTGTAGGCATTAAACCAAACTTTTTCAGATTACCTATTAAATACATTTGGTGTAACTCATGCATGAGAATTTATTCTTATACTAATTAAGCATTTTCATCAAGGTTGTGGAATGCAACAATATTTCATTGCGAAGTAAATACACTCTTCGAAACACGTATGCAAAAAAGTATTGGGTTGTGACTGGATATTAAAATAGCTGGAATCTACACATGGGTTTATCAGAAATCATATTGCGAACGTATCACCATTAAATATTGCAAACTCTATTAAATTTTCTTATTTTTATATTATGAAAAAATTATACCTTATTCTCATTGCCTTATTCTCCATTGTAAGTAGTCAAATATTTGCGCAAAATGATTTAGAAAAGTACTCAAAAGTGAAGATACTATTAGATGGTAAAAGTATGAGCGAAGTGGCCTCATTAGAAATCGCTGTAGATCATGGTGAGTATGTGAAGGGTGAAAGTTTCACCACTGAATTGTCTGCCAGCGAAATTGAAATACTGAAGCAACACGGCATCAGGTATGAAATTATTATTGATGATGTTATTTTGCATTATATAAAGGAAAGCCAAAAGAGTCCTGTACCCGAAAAAACTACACGCGTTACCAACTGCACGCCTGCATTTACTTATCCTACTCCGGTTAATTTTACCTATGGCAGCATGGGAAGTTATTATACCTATCAGCAAATTTTGAATCATATGGATTCACTCGCATCAAAATTTCCGAATATTGTAAAGGCCAAAGCGCAAATAGACACCTTTACTTCTATTCAGGGCAGACCCATCTACTGGATGAAAATTTCGGACAATCCGAATGTGGATGAAAATGAACCAGAGGTACTAATGGACGCATTACATCATGCACGTGAACCTATGAGTGTAACCCAGCTCATTTTTTTTATGTATTACTTGTGTGAGAATTATAATACGGATGATGAAGTGAAATATTTCGTCGACCACTCTGAAATGTATTTTATACCCATCGTAAATCCCGATGGATATGTTTATAACGAAACAACGAATCCCAACGGAGGTGGTATGTGGCGAAAAAACAGAAGACTAAATGCTGGAGGTAGCTATGGGGTAGACTTGAACAGAAATTATGGGTATGCATGGGGTTATGATAATATTGGATCTTCTCCCACCCCATCTTCAAGTACTTATAGGGGTACTGCCGGATTTTCGGAACCTGAAACAAGGGCTGTGAAATATTTGTGTGAACAACATCAATTTAGAATCGCACTCAATAATCATACCTATGGAAACTTACTGGTATACCCCTGGGGATTTACCGATTCGAATACACCCGATTCCATGCATTATCATCAAATATCAAAAGCAATGAGCAATTATAATCGCTTTGTGTATGGTACTGGCACCGAAACTGTGGGTTATACCACCAATGGCGATGCCGATGACTGGATGCATGGAGAAACAGGTACCAAAAGCAAAATTTTTTCCTTTACTCCTGAAGCAGGCGATAATGCCAACGGGTTTTGGCCTGCCCCAGCATTTATTTTACCTTACTGCAATTTAGGCATGCATACCAATATGAATTTTATGAGGTGCGCATTGGCTTATGCTGATTGCGATGATATAGGCAGCCGATTTATTACCCCTTCCAGCTCCAGTGCAAAGTATATGCTTTTCAATAAGGGAATGACTAATAATGCAACTTTTACGGTGAGCATTATTCCTCTTACAAATAATATTACCGTTGGTGCTCCAAAGGTTTATAATAGCCCTGCATTTATGACCACCCTTACAGATTCTATTGCAATTACGGTGAGTGGACTTGCACAACATGGTGACCAAATCAAGTATTTGCTTCGTATTCATAATGGATTTGTAAATTATGATGATACTGTTACCAAATATTATGCGCTTGAAACACAAACCGAATTTTCGAGTAACTGCAATACCATGAGCGGATGGACTGGAACCGGTGCCTGGGGCAACAGTACACAATTTTTTACAAGTCCTTCAGCTTCTATTTCGGAAAGCCCCGTTGGTAAATATGGAAACAACGTAAATTCAAATATCAGAACGACCTTACCCATCAATTTAACCCTGGCGATCCGTGCCGAATTGAAGTTTAGAATCAAATGGAATAGTGAATGCAATTTAGATTATTTACAAGTGAAGGTTTCCAATAATAATGGAGCCTCCTATAATTCCATCTGTACACGTTATGCGATGAAATCTGTAGTAAACACCATCGTGAATCAACCTGCCTACGACGGTGTGCAATCAGTATGGCAATACGACGAAGCCAATCTGGATGCCTTTTTAGGTCAAAACATTTTGATTCGTTTCGATTTTGTTTCTGATGGGGGTTTGGTGAAAGAGGGATTCTTTATTGATGATGTGAAGGTTGAGACAATTCAGAACTACAATTTCCCATTGCCGCTTAGTTTATCTCCACTAACACTGCTTGACGAAAATTGCAATGTGAATATACAATGGAGCAGTTACAATGAAAAAGACCTTAGTCATTTTGTAATCGAAAGAAGCGAGGATGCTATAGCTTTTCAGCAAGTGGCTACTGTAAAAGCATTAGGAAATAGCAGCACCAAAACCGACTATTCCTTTTTAGATGAAAGTGTCAATGGAAAACAATATCATTACAGGGTACAAGCTGTTAATTTAGATAAAGAAACTGCCTATTCTGAAATAAAGAGTATTTCAATGAAGTGTGATTTAAAAGATATCAAGGTGTATCCAAACCCTGCTTTGAATGAAACCAATATATTAATCAGATCAGGTGTCAATGAAAGTTATCAAATCAAAGTATATGATATTTATGGTAACCTGATTTATGAAAATGCGATGGCAGTCAACAATGAAACAAAAATTATCAGTATCAATACCTCTAATTGGGCGACAGGTAATTATGTGATGATAGCCAATAACAAGAAGGAAAGCAAAATACTAAAATTTGCGAAGGTCAATTAGCAGAAGGCAGGTGCACTGAAGTTGTAAATCGTCAGCTGTATGTCTTCATTTGCGGTACTTAGTTTTGGAACACAGATTACACAGATTATTAGGAGAAGCACATATTTTTTCATCATTCAATAATTACTTTTTTACTCACCCCTTCACATCTAATAAAATAAATCCCCTTCGCATACTTTTTTATGTCTATTTCATCTTTGTAAGTACTAAACAATTTAGTGCCTATCATATTATACAACGCTTTCTTTTTGCCTTGTGCATTTTTGATGTAAAAAATAGTAGACGCAGGATTAGGATATATCTCCCACGCCTCGCTCTCTTCTCTCACACTCACACTCTGCAAGGGCCAGCATACCTGCCCACTAGCCCCCAAGGTATAGTCAGGCATATTAGGTGGTGAAGTATACC
>OEIV010000729.1_pt1 | contig 16824 bp, 10 predicted proteins | sample 1539231 | NCBI WGS metagenome assembly OEIV01 (sample SAMN03794762, study PRJEB22550) | activated sludge metagenome | feature: wastewater treatment plant; material: activated sludge; isolation source: Wastewater treatment plant of a petroleum refinery complex | place: Argentina: Buenos Aires ...
ATCAGGCAATCAGGCAATCAGGCAATCAGGCAATCAGGCAATCAGGCGAGCGTGGCCACGCTGCGCAGGATCAGGCGGACCAGCTCGGCCTGCCGGGTGACGCCGGATTTCGCGAAGATGGTCTTGAGTTGCGCGCGCGCGGTGTGCTGCGAGATGCAGAGCTCCTCGCAGGCCTCGGCCAGGGATTGCCCGCCGGCGAGGCGCAGCGCCAGGCGCGACTCGGCGGGCGTGAAATCGAACAGCTGCTTGATCACCAGCTCCGAGGTCTGTGACTGCACCTCGGGCGCGCTGACGAACACCGCGACGGTGGGGCTCGACTGGCCCTCGGACCACGCCGAGCGCGGCACCGGGCGGATCACCAGCCCGAAGTCGCCCTTTCCCGAGGGGCGGCGTACGCGCAGCGCCTCGACCACCGCCGCCGCGCCACGCTGGTGCGCATCCAGCACCTTGGCGATCACCTGCTGCAACTGCCTGCCGACTGCCGGGTCCGTGAAGCGCAGCTCGGCGTCGGCCACGCGCATGCCATCGTCCAGCGCGAGCAGTTCGCGCGCCCGCCACGCGGTTGCTGTTCAGCACCCGGCCGTGTCCGTCGAGGATGATGGTGCCCACCGCGAGCTGGTCCACCGCGCCCTCGTAGACCGCGCGCTCGGATTCGGTGCGCGCCAGCCGTGCGTTGATCTCCAGCGCGCGCGCGAGGTGCGGCAGCAGGCGTTCGAGCAGGCGCTGGTCGTCTTTGCTGAACGGGGCGTCGTCGGGCCCGCGCGAAACGCGCAGCCGCGCCTCCATGCCGAGCGGCTCGCGCGCGTCGGCGCCGAGGATGTAGAGGATCCCGGCGGGCTCGAGGAACTGGCGGTAGTATTCCGATTCGCGCCGCTCCGCCCGCGGGATGAGCTCCTGCAGGCTCACGACCGTGAGCGGCGGCAGATCGATGAACGGATCGAGCGCGAAGAACTGCTCGCGATAGGCGGTGGAAGGCCAGTCGCGCGGGTCGGCCTTGCTGAAACTGTGGCCGTCCGCGGTGGTGTAGGGGCGCAGGTAATTGAGGATCAGCCCGCTGTCGCCGGAGCGAGGCGGCCGCAGCGTCAGCGACACCACCATCGCGTCCAGCGCGCCGAGCAGGCGCGGCAGAAAGCTGTGCCACGGCGTGGGCTCCAGCGCGCCCTGGTAGAGCGAGCCGAGCAGCGCATCGTATTCGGCGGCGGAGTTCGTGTACGGCATCGCGCTAGTGTAGCGGTCTGCGGTGGCGCCGGCAGTCCGGCCCGCAGCCCGGCGCCGGCGAGAGGGGCCCCGGTCCGTGTCGTCTCGCGCTCAGCGGCATTGCAGCCGCCCGCCCGAGTTGCAGCAGGTGCGATCGCGTCCGCCGCGCTTGGCGGCGTAGAGCGCCTGGTCGGCAGCCAAGATCAGGTTGCCCGGGTCGGCCATGCCCTTCTCCCTGCATGCCACCCCGATGCTGATGCTGGTGCCCAGTTCCACGTCACCGATGCGGATGCGCGCGGCGCGGATCTTCTGCCTCAGGCGCTCGGCGAATTGCAGCGTCGCGGCGAGTTCGCCGCCCTGGTTGATCACCAGGAACTCCTCGCCACCCATCCGGCAGACGTGATCGCCCTTGCGCAGCGAGTCCCGCATCAGCCGCCCGACTTCCACCAGCACCTTGTCGCCCACCGCGTGACCGTGGGTGTCGTTCACGCTCTTGAAATGATCGATATCCATCATCATCACCGCCAGTGCCTGTCCGGAGCGCTGCGATGCCGCCCAGGCCTGGCCCAGCACGTCCATGCCCGCGCGGCGGTTGGGCAGACCGGTCAGCAGATCGGTCAGCGCATACTGTTCCAGCTTGCGGTTGCTGATGGCCAGTTCCGAGGCAAACTGCTTGAGCTGCGAGCGGTCGCGCTCCCAGGCTCCCAGCAGGCGCACGTAATGCAGGGCCGCGCGCAGGCGCGCGCGCAGCGCGCGCTCGTTGACAGGCTTGGCGATGCAGTCGTCGACACCCGCCTCGAACGCCTGCACGACCTCGTCTTCCGCGTCGGTGTCCGTCAGCATGATGACGTACATCGACTGGCCCCAGTCGGTGGCGCGCAGGGCCTGGCAGAAAGCGATGCCGTCCACATCCGGCATGCGCCGGTCGCTGACCACGATCTGGGGCATCACTTCCAGCGCCAGGGCAAGCGCCTCGCGGCCGTTGGCAGCCGCGTTGACCGTGCAGCGCGGCAGGGCGGCGAGCATGGCCACCACCTCGGCGCGCCCGGTGGTGTCGCTGCCCGCCACCAGCACGTGCAGCGGGGGCTGGTCGTCCTGATGATCCTCGGCCCTGGGCGCCGGCGCTTCGGCCATGGCGGCAAACGGCGGCAGCGCGTGCGCGGGCACCTTGAGCAATTGTGCCCACTGCTGCCACTCGCCGATGATCCGGTCGACCACGCTGCCCAGGCCGTCGGCGTCCAGGCCCAGCTTGCCGCCGAGCAGCATCAGCTCGGCGATGATGCCGCTGCGCTCGCCTTCCGGCGCGAGTCCCATGTCGGCCACGCGCTTGGCGTGGTAGAAGAGGTGCGCGAGCTGGTGCGGACGCGATCCGTCCGTGAAGCTCGAGCTCTCCGGTGCCTCGTGGTAGAACACCGGTTCCGCCAGCGACCTGGGGATGCCGCAGCTGTCGAATATCGCGACCGTGACATCGTTGTGATCGGCCTCCAGGCGCTCGCGTTCCCGCGCGGCCAGTTCGGCGTCGTCCCGGCAACCCTCGAGCAGTTCCGCGTACTCCACGGGATGGATGGTCGCGAGGGACAGGCAGCCTATGCGCGCCATCAGTCCGCAGGCGAAGAGCTCGTCGGGCGAGGCGACACGCACCATGGAGCCCAACGTCTGCAGGGCTACGCCCATCAGCAGCGAATGCGACCAGAAGCGCTGGTAATCGAAGCTGGTGCAGGGTCCCGCGTGGTACTGGTCGACCAGCGAAAAGCCCATAGCGAGCTGACGCACGGCGCCGAGCCCCAGGCGCTTCACGGCTTCGGGGATCGCGGCCACGGGGCGCAGCCCGCCGACGCCAGCCGAGTTGGCCTGCCGCAACAGGCGAGCGGTCAGCACGGGGTCGGTGGCGACGATGCGCGCGATGTCCTCCAGGGTGCTGTTCTCATCGCTGCAGGCTTGCATGATGGCCAGTGCCACCCCTTTGGGGCTGGGCAGCCGGCCGTTGAGCCGCATCTCCTCGAGCTTGGAGCGCGAGGCCTCGTGGTGCCCCGGCGGCGTGGAGGGCAGATCGTTCTCGGGCATGCTCATGTCCTGGTTCTGTTTTCAAATCCCGTTTGCGCCCTGCAGGTACCTGTTGCGTGCGGGGGCGCCGGTCATTCCCGCCCGGCGGCACCCGGAGCGCGGGCGTGACGCTCTACGCAAGATAGCCGAAGTGGTGCCGGCCTGCGCAGGCCCGGGCGGATCGGCTATGCTGCGCGCCGGTTCATTGTCATCATTCGCAGGAGGGGTTTACATGGGAAGGCTGCAAGGCAAGGTTGCCATCATCACCGGGGCGCTGGGCGGCATCGGTCGCGCGGATGCGGTGCTGTTCGCGCGCGAGGGCGCCAGGCTGGTGCTCACCGACGTGAGCGATCGCGGCGGGCAGGAATTCGCCGCCTCGCTGGGCACCGAGGCGCTGTTCCTGAGCCATGACGTCGCCAGCGAGGAGGACTGGACCCGCGTGGTGGCGACGGCCGAGGAGCGCTTCGGGCGCCTCGACGTGCTGGTCAACAACGCCGGCCTGATCCTGCTCGGCAGCGTGGACAAAGCCTCCTACACGGACTGGCGACGCGTCAACGCCGTGAATCTCGACGGGGTGTTCCTCGGTTGCAAGCACGCGCTGCCGGCGATCGAGCGCGCGGGCGGCGGCTCGATCGTCAACATATCCTCGATCGCGGCGATGCTGGGCCAGCCGTTCGCCGCGGCCTACGGCGCCAGCAAGGCCGGGGTGAGCGGGCTGACCAAGTCGGTGGCGGTGCAGTGCCGCCAGAAGAAGAACGGTGTGCGTTGCAACTCCGTGCACCCCGACGGCGTGAAGACGCCGATGGTGGTGAAGGTCGCGACCGGGCAGGAGGACGCGAGCCGCGCCGAGATCGAGGCGATCGCGCAGCACAGCACGCGCTTCTGCGAGCCCGAGGACATCGCGAACGTGGTGCTGTTCCTTGCCAGTGACGAGTCGCGTGCCGTCAACGGCGCCGAGATCATGGTCGACAACGCCGCGCTGGTGATGGGGCCGGCAGGGGCGTGACGTGGCTATGAGCTCTTGGGGAAAGGCACCAGGTTGGAGGCGTCGGCGCGCTTGAGGAAGCGCCGCTCGATCTCGGCCGCGGGCACCGGCTTGCTGAGCAGGTAGCCCTGCGCGTAGTGGCAGTGCTGTTCCTTGAGGAACTGCCGCTGCTGCGCGGTTTCCACGCCCTCGGCGATCACCTTCACTTCCAGCGCCTGCGCCAGCGCGATGATCGTGCGCACGATGTCGGCATCGATGCGGTTGCTCATGACGTCCGAGATGAAGGCGCGGTCGATCTTGATGTAGTCGAGCGGGAAGCGCTTCAGGTAGCTGAGCGAGGAGTAGCCGGTGCCGAAGTCATCGACGGCAAGGCGCGTGCCCATCGCCTTGAGCTCCTTCAGCATGTCGATCATCTCGTCCGGGCGCTCCATGATGGTGCTCTCGGTGATCTCGAACTCGATCAGGTCGGCGGGCAGGCGCGAATCGCTGATGACCTCGCGGAAGGTCGTGGCCAGGTTCGGGTTGGCGAGCTGGCGCGCCGAGAGGTTGATCGCCACCCGCGGCGCGGCGAAGCCGCGGTCCATCCAGGCGTTGATCTGCTCGCATATCGTGCACAGCACCCAGAGGCCGATGTCGTTGATCAGACCCGTCTCCTCGGCGAGATGGATGAACTCCGCCGGGCTCACCAGCCCGCGCCGCGGATGCTGCCAGCGGATCAGCGCCTCCAGCCCGAAGATCTGCCCGGTCGAGAGATCCTCCTGCGGCTGGTAATAGAGCAGCAGCTCGTCGCGCGCGATGGCGTTGCGCAGGTCGTTCTCCAGCTCCAGACGTTCGAGGTTGTCCGACTCCAGGTGCGACTCGTAGAAGCCGAATCCCTTCTGCGATTTCTTCGCGTCGTACATCGCCATGTCGGCCGCCTTCAGCAGCGACACCGCGTCCTGGCCGTGCTCGGGATACACCGCGATGCCGATACTCATGCTGAGCAGCATCTCGCGCCCTAGGAACACGAAGGGCCGCTTGAGGTGGTCGTGGATCTTCTCGGCGATGTTGCGCACCATCTCGTAGGAGCGCACGCCGTCGAGCACGATGCAGAATTCGTCGCCGCCGAAGCGTGCGACCAGGTCGCCCTTGCGCACGCAGCCGGTGAGGCGCTCGGAGACGTACTTCAGCAGCAGGTCGCCGGCCTCGTGGCCCAGCGTGTCGTTCACCAGCTTGAAGTTGTCGAGGTCCAGGAAGAGCAGCGCGAACTGCTTGTCCTTGCGCGAGGTGTCGGAGAACAGCGCATCCATGTGTTCGTTGAGCTTGGTGCGGTTCGGGCGACCGGTGAGGGAGTCGATGTAGGCGAGCTGGTGCACACGCTTCTCCGCGCTGTGCACCTGCAGCATGTGGTCGATGCGCCGGCGCAGCACGGCGTAGTTGATCGGCTTGCTGATGTAGTCGGTGGCGCCCACGCTGAACGCCTTGTCCACGGAGGCGTCATCGTTCAGGCCCGTGACGATGAGGATGGGGATCGAGGCGCATTCGGGCAGGCTGCGGATCACCTCGCAGGACTGGAAGCCGTCCATCACCGGCATCACGCCGTCGAGGATCACCAGGTCCGGGGCCTGCTGGCGGCAGATCTGCACCGCCTGCTGGCCGTTGCCCGCATCGACGACCTCGTAGCCTTCGCCGAGCAGGGTCTCGCGCAGCGCGAATCGCGCGCCGCGGTCGTCATCGACCACCAGGATGCGGAACAGGCGCTCCTGCTGCCGGCGCCGCTCGAGGGGCACGGGCGCGCTGTCGTCACCGCGGGCGGTGCCGCCCTCGAGCACGTGGCGCACCAGGTTCGATTCGTAGACCAGTGCCGAGACCAGGTTCTCGCAGGCGCTGCGCGTGCCGCTGCGCGCCTCCTGCTCGAGCTGCTGCGCCTTGTGCGCCAGGCGGTTCGCGCCGGTGTTGGTCGCCGCGCCCTTCAGCGTGTGGGCGAGGCGAACGATCTCCGGCATGTCCTGTGCGGCGCTGGCCTCGCGCAGCTGCGCGATGTAGCCGGGCAGATCCTCCAGGAAGGCCGTGGTGACGCGGTCCACCGCGGGGCCGATCTGCTCGCGAAGCTCCGCGAGATAGGCCTTGTCGATCACCACGTTCGCGGCGCCGGCGCGGGCCGTCGCGCCGTCGTCGACGAGCGCCGACTCCTCGTCGGCGGCGAGCCAGCGGTTCAACATGTCGCGCAGCACGCCGAGCTTGATCGGCTTGGACAGGTAGTCGTTCATGCCCACGGCGTGGCAATGGTCCATCGCGCTCTTCTGCACGTTGGCGGTCATCGCCACGATGGTCACGTTGCTGAACGGCGCGTTCATCTCGCGGATGCGCCGCGTGGCCTCGAAGCCGTCCATGCGCGGCATGTGGCAGTCCATCAGCACCAGTTCGTATTCCTGCTGCTCCAGGCGCTCGAGTGCCTCTATGCCGTCGTTGGCGATCGCGATCTCGCAGCCCAGGCGTTGCAGCATGCCGATGGCCACTTCCTGGTTCGCGCGGTTGTCCTCGACCACGAGCACGCGGCTGTTGCGGAAGGTATCGCGCGTCCGGGCACCCTCGGCGCGCGGCACGGTGCGTGGTGCCGGCGCCTGGTTGGCGAGCAGGGCGCGCAGGCAGTCGAGCACCGTGGAGCGGCGCAGCGGCTTGCCGAGCGCCTGCGCGATCGGCAGCCGCGGCAGCCAGTAGCCGTCGGCGCGCGGACGCACGCCCAGGCGCACCACGTTCTGCGCGCCACGCCCGAGGGCGTCGATGAACGGCTGGGCTGCAGGGTCGACCATGCGCTCGTCGATGATCGCGACGTCGAAGCGCGCTGGCGCGCCCGCCAGGGCAGCAGTTGCCCCCGCGATGGAGTCTACCGTCGTGAGCTGCACGCGCTCGCCCGCCAGCATGCTGGCCATCGAGCGCTGCACCAGCGGGTTGTCGTCGCAGAGCAGCACGCTGGCCTCGCGCGTGAGCGGCAGCAGCGCGCGCGCCTGTCCGCTGCCCTGGCGTGAACGGATGAAGGGCAGATCGAAATGGAAGCGGCTGCCCTTGCCGGGCATGCTGTCGACGGAGATCTCGCCACCCATCAGGTGCACCAGTTCGCGGCAGATCGCCAGCCCCAGGCCGGTACCGCCGTAGCGGCGCGTGGTGGAGCTGTCGGCCTGCGAGAAGGCCTCGAAGATCTGCTTCTGCACCGCGGGGTCTATGCCCACGCCGGTGTCGCTGACCTCGAAGCGCAGCCTGAGGTGCACGCCGTCTTCCTCGACCAGCGTCACCACGGCGCCGATCGATCCGGTCTCGGTGAACTTGATCGCGTTGCCGAGCAGGTTCAGCAGCACCTGCCCGAGGTGGTGCACGTCGCCCAGCACGCTCGGCGGGATGTGGCCGTCGATGACGTAGGCGAGCTCGAGGTCCTTGTTCTGTGCCTGCGGCGTGACCAGCGCGAGGACTTCCTCGAGCTTGTCGCGCAGATCGAACTCGACGACTTCCAGCGTGGTCTTGCCGGCGTCGATCTTGGAGAAGGCGAGGATGTCGTTGATCAGGTTCAGCAGCATGTCGGCCGAGCTGCGCGCGGTCTGCACGTAATCGAGCTGCTTGTTGCTGAGGTCCATGTCGGCGATCAGGTCGAGCATGCCGATCACGCCGTTCAGCGGCGTGCGCAGCTCGTGGCTCACGGGGGCGGCGAATTCGCCCTTGGCGCGCGCCGACTCCAGCGCCTGGTCGCGCGCGATCTTCAGCGCCTTGCCCTGCTCCAGCGCCTGGTCGCGCGCCTCCTGCGCGAGGCTCTTCTGCTCGAGGGCCTCGTCGCGGGCCTCCTGCGCGACGCGTTCCTGGGCCAGCGCCTGGTCGCGCGCGTCGGCGATCGCCTCCTCGCGGCTGCGCAGCACTTCCATCATCGTGTTGAATGCCTGCTGCATGTTCACGATCTCGCGCGTGCCCTCCAGCGCGGCGCGTGCGTCCGTCTCGCCGTCCTGCGCGCGGCGCATCGTCGCGGAGAGGGTGCGCATCGGCACGGTGAGGCGCGAAGTGATGCCGAGCAATACCACCAGGAGCAGTGCCGAGAGCACCACCGCGACCAGCAGGCTCGCGCGGACGATCTCGGCCTGCATGCTCGAGAGCGTCTGGCGCGACATCACCAGGCGCACGCTGCCGATCATCTCCGGCGTATCGCTGGCGCTGGCCGCGAACGGCGATTCGCTGTCGGCCTTTCCCGAGAACACCGGCGCGGCGAAGGTCCAGTCGCTGCTGTCCTGCGCGATCAGCGCGGGATGCGTCGGGGTGGCGAATGCCCGCGCGCGTGCCTCGCGCAGCGAATCGCTGGCGTAGAGCCGCTTGCCGTCGGCGTACACCAGCTCGATGCCGTAGACGTCGGGGAAGTTCAGGAAGCTCTTGACCACTTCCGCTGCCGAGCCCGCGTCCTCGTACAGCAGGGCGAGCGTGCTCTGTTGCGCCAGCGATTCCACCAGGCGCATGCCCTCGTCCTGCAGGCGGCGCTGCACCGTGTCGCCCGACTGCTTGGAGATCACGAGGCTCGAGGCGACCGCGAGCAGCAGCACGCAGGCGGTGAAGCTGATGCCGATGAGCTGCTGCAGGCTCATCGAGCGGATCAGTTTTGCTGTTCTTGGCATGGGCGCGTGCTCTGGTCCGGAACCTAGCGGTTCGGGAATACCATGTCGAAACGGGCGTCGCCCGCGCTCAACCCGAGGCCGAGGTGGTCGGCCGTGCGGATGTTTATCGCGGTGTCCAGCTGCTCGAGCGGCAGCAGCCTTGCCGAGGGCGACGCGGGCCCGAGCAGCTGTTGCGCGAGGTGCCGGCCCATGGCGTTGTTGTCGGGAAACAGCGCGAACAGCGCGCCCTTGGGCACGTGCGACGGGTTGCTGGAGAACACCACCAGGTTGCGGTCCCAGGCCGCGCGCAGCACCATTTGCAGCACCGAGTTCTCGTCGAGGAAGGGCGAGGCCTGCAACAGCCAGATCGCGTCCTGCGGCGATTGGACCTGCTTCAGCAGCTCGCGGTAGGCGCTCGCGCCCTCGCGGATGCTCTCCTTGCGCAGCGGCACCAGCTCGTAGCCGAGCTTCGCCGCGTCGCCGCGCGCCAGCTCGATCAGCCAGTCGTTTTCGTCGGCACCGTAGATCACGTAAATGCGCTTTACGGCCGGGGCGAGCTCGCGCAGCTTCGTGAACAGCATCCGTGGTGCGGGCGCGAGCGAGGTCGCGCTCACGCCCGCGGCGATGTCGCCGGGCTTGGCGAATACCGCGCCCACGACCCGCCGCTCGGGGCTTTCGATGTGGTTGCTGAGGTCGAGGCCGCGCTTGCCGAGCAGCACCACGGCGTCGAACTTTTGCTGCGCGAGGCGTGTCGATACCGCCTCGGCGCTCTCCTCCGGCGGGACCTCGAACACTTCGGTGCCTTGCGGAATCTCGGCGCTGACGCCGTCGACGATAGCGCGGAACACGGCGCGATAGGGGTCGCGCACCTGCGGATAGACCACCGCCACGCGCGGCGTGGCGCTCTCGGCGGCTGGCGCCACCGCGGCGGGCAACGCGACGGCGAGCACGGCGGCGCACAGCATGCCGAGCGAACGGCGGGCAAACGGCCCGCGCCTCATCTGATGCGCTCTCGCGGCAGCGCTCGCGGTGGCGCGCCGGTGTACTCGACATCGTCCACGCGCAGCGGCAGGAAGGTGCCGGCGGGCTCGTCGGCCGCCTCGCTGTAGCAGGCGTGCACGCCTGCGTTCACGATCAGGGTGAAGAGCCGGTAGCACTCCTCAGTGCTGACGCCGTTGTCCAGAACGAAGGCCACGACATAGCCGAGCATGTTCAGCGAATCGCTGCCACGCGTGCGCAGATGGGCGTCGAGTCGCCAAGCTACGCCGACATGCTCGCCTTCGGACATTCCGAGCTCCGCGGCGAAGCGGCACAGTGCGCCGACGCGGTCATCGCCGCTCGCGACGGGGCGCGAATAGCCTGGTGCGCGCAGGCGACCGCTGCGTGTGGTGCGCTGGGCGACGATCGCCTCGATGCTCTCGCCCGCGCGCACTTCCCGGGTCACCTGGGCGATGAACTCGCAGGCGCTGCGCGCAGCGCCTGGGCCATACATCCCCGAGTCGCTGGCCAGCGTGCCCGCCATCACCGCCGCGCCTGGCGCGCAGCGCAGCGTGCCGCCGAGCGCGCCGACCTGGTTGCACCAGATGCGCGGGTCGGGAAACGACAGGCACAGGAAGCAAGCCTCGATCCAGCGCGCCAGCGCCGGCGATGGCATCCGGTCGGTCACCTCGAGGAACAGCAGCTCGAAGAAGGTGTGCTTGCCCACCATGTCGTCCAGCAGCGAATAAGCGCCGACACGGACGCCCTCGCCGATGCGCCAGCCACCCTTGCGCGTCACGACTCGATGGCGCCGCGAATCCCAGATCGACTCTGCCATCACGCGTTCGCGCCTCGCGCCGTCTCGTCCGCGCGCGGATCTAGGAACTCGTAGTTCTCGTCCGGCACGAAGGGCATGGCCTGCAGTCCCTGCCGGCTCATTTCCAGGCCGTGCGCGAGCAGGCCGGGCAGCGAGGCAATCTGGTACAGCGCGCCTGCGGCGCGCGGTGCGAAGCCCAGATCGACGCAGGCGGCGGCCGCGACGCCCGGTGCGAGCCAGCCGCAGCCGGCGTCGCGCAGGGCAGCCGCGAAGCCCTCGCCCCACTCCAGCGCGGGCCAGTGGCCGGGTGCCGCGCGCAGCAGCGCGGCCAGCTTCGCGGCCTGCGGATCGATGCCGCCAAACAGGGTGCCGAAGCCCGCCGCGACGCGACGGTCTGCAATGTTCTCCGCGGGCTCCTCGGCCGCGAGCCGTGTGGTGGCCACGACCGCCGGATCGCTGTCGCGGTGGCGCGCAAGGAAGCTTGCGGCCTGCTCCACCTCGCCGCTGCCGAGGTGCTCGCCGCCGAGCAGCGCAAGGCCGATCGCGCCGAGGTGCTGGCTGCGGGTTCCCGAGGCGGCGGCGTTCATCGCCGCGCGGGTAGCGCCATGGCGTGGGCCGGGATTGCAGAAGGCCACCAGGAAGCGGTCCAGCAGCGCGTGCTGTTGCGCATCGGGCAGTTCGCCGCGCAGTAGCAGGAACAGCGTCTGCGGGTAGTCCAGTTGCGCGACCATCTCGGAATGCGCATAGCCGTGGCAGCGCGCATCGGTCGCGAGCCAGGGATTGTCGGCGTCCGTCAGTTCCTGCCAGATGCGGGTGCTGATGCGCTGCGCGAACTGCGTATGGCGGCTTTTTTCCATGAATTACTGCTCTTGCCGGCTCAGAAACGCACGCGGGCGGTCAGATGTAGGCTGCGCTCCTCGAGCGGAAAATCGTCCGGCATGAGGGAACCCGAGGGTACTGCCTCGTAGGGTGATGGTTCGCTGGCGCCTTCATCGAACAGGTTGCGCACGCGCAGGCCGAGGTCGAGGCGTTCGAAGAGGTTCTGCTTTTCGAGGTTCAGGTTCGCGATCGTGTAGTCGTCGACAGCGTCGCGCGGGTCTAAGGGCTCGCGGTTGCGGTCGGCGATCCACTTGAACTCGCCGGTCACGGACCAGTTGTGTGGCAGCGTCCAGTGCGCGCGCAGGTATGCCTGCTGCTCGGGAGCGCGCGCCGCGTCCTCCTCGAGCTCCTTGTCCTCGGCGTTCTGCCAGGCGTAGTTGGCGACGACGCGCAGGCTGTCGAGGGGCTTCCACTCGGTCTCGAACTCGAAGCCATGCCCCTGCTGCTGCCCCACGTTGCGCGCCACCTGGGCGCCGCCGGCCGCGGTCGCGAAGCTGATCAGGTCCTCGACGTCGTAGTAGAAGACGTTGAAGCCCACGCGCCAGTCGAAGCTCGCCCGGTAGTCGAGCGCCAGTTCATAGGTATTCGCGGTTTCGGGGTCGAGGTCGGGGTTGCCGAGCGCCACCGGATTGTTGATCGCGAACAGTTCGGCGAAGGAAGGCGCGCGGAAGCTGCGTCCGTAGAGCATTTTGGCCGTCAGGTCGGTACTCGCATCCCAGACCAGCGCGACGCGCGGGTTCACGGTCGAGCCGAAGTCCGAGTAGTCGTCGTAGCGCACGCCGGCCGTGAGGTTCCAGTCGTTGGCGATCTGCCACTGGTCCTGCAGCGAGGCGTACCACACGTCGCGGTCCTGGTCTTCGATGAATACATAGGGTGTATTGCTCACGTCGGTGAGCGTGCCGTCCACGAAGCAGAGGAAAGCGTGGCAGGAGCGGTTTTCGAGGTCCAGCACGCTGGGGCCGTAGTTCTTGCGCTCCTCGGCCGATTCCTCCTGCGTCGTGTATCCGGCCGCCACGCGCACGCTGTGCCCGGCGAAGCCGTTGTAGGTCACGATGCCCTCGAAGCGGGCATGCTGCTCGTAGAACTCCGGATTCCCGCGGAGGCCGTCTGTGAACTGCATCGGAACGAAGTTCACCGTGTTGATGTTGCCGTCGGGTCCGATCGGCAGCACTGTGCCGGCGGGGAACAGCCGCTGCTTGGTCTGCACGTCCACGTCCATGTACGAGGCGTGCAGCTCGACCACGCTGTCCGGTAGCAGGTCGGCGTCGTTGTAGCCGAGGTCGAAAAGGTAGTTGTCGATGCTGGCGCCGCCACTGGGATCGAGCGCAAGCGCCAGGCCGGGTCCCACGCCGAGGTCATCGGTGCGCGCGTTCCACATGCGCAGTTGCAGCTTCCGGTACTGCAAGTCGATGCGCGTGTCCACCGCCTCGGAATTGTGCGTCTCGAGTGCTCCTGGCGCCAGCGACGCCGGCGGGAATAACGGCGCCACCAGCTGGTCGAATACGGTCTGCGCGTCGGAACCGACGCGCCGCGAATCGTCGCCGTCGGCGTCCAGCGCCTGCAGCGATAGCGCGACCTTCACTTCTCCCCACGTAGTCCCGTGCAGCAGCCAGCCCTCGGGGGTGTCGAAGGAGGCTGCCCGCGCGCCGACCTCGGTGCCGTCGATCTGCTCCGCCGTCTTGGTGATCACGTTGATCACGCCGGCCAGCGCGTCGGCGCCATAGACCGCCGAGCCCGGTCCTCGTATCACCTCGACGCGCGCGATGTCGCGCACCGGAAAACTGCTGCGTCCGCCGCGATCCCCGAAGTGCAGCTGCGTGATCGGCACGCCGTTCACCAGCATCAGCACCTGCGGGTTCTTGTCGGTATGGATACCGCGTATCGAATAGATCGGGGCGAGGTACGTCGAGGACAGCGACACGTGCACACCCGGCACCGTCGCCAGCACTTCCTCCAGCGTGTTGGCGCCCAGCGCCTTGATGTCCTCGGCGGTGATCACCGAGGCCACGGCCGGCGCCTTGGCAATCAGCTGCTTCTGGCCGGTGGCGATGCTGAGGAACTCCTCCTCGCCGAAGGAGAGCAGCAGGTCCTCCTCCGCTTCCGCCGCCACGGCGGCGCCGGCATGGCCGATCGCGAGGGCGAGCGCGGCGACGAGCAATGGCTTGTTATTCATGGGTTTGTCTCCGGCAGCAGTATTGCGAGGCGGCTCAGCCGCACACGTTTCATCCGTTGCATATAAAAGGATCGGCCAGCACCCCGCGGCGCGTCTGTCTTTATCGTGAACCGCGTCACATATCCTGCAATACCTTTATCCGCCGCTCGATCGGCGGGATCTCGCGCGGGTCTATGCGCACGTCGAGCAGCGTCGGGCTGTGCTGCTGGCAGATGCCGGGAATGTTCAGGTTCATCAGGTCCTGCGGGGTCTGGATCAGGTAGGCACGCACGCCCATGGCCTCGGCGAGACGGCGGAAATCCACGTGCGGCAGATCGACGCCGATCGCCTCGCCGCCGCCGAGCTGCTGCCCGTGCGCCACCATGCCGAGGCGCGAGTCGTTCAGCACGATATAGATCACCGGCAGGCCGAGTTGCTGCGCCACGGTAATCTCCTGGCCACTCATCAGCATGCTGCCGTCGCCGGTGATGCACACCACCGGGTCACCGGGTCGCGCCAGCGCGGTGCCGACCGCGTTGCCGATCGCCCAGCCCATCGGGGCGAACTCGAAGCCGGCCTGGAACAGCCCGCCGCGCGCGCTGCGCCGGCCGCGGTCGCCGCGGCCGCTGCCGCGGCGATCGAGCACGCGGCGGTCGAAGGGGTTCAGGTAGTGCGTGCTCCACGCGAAGCTGTTGCCGGCGTCGGCCAGGTAGCGCGTGTTCGGGGGGAACAGCTGCGTCAGCTTGGTCATGAGCCACTGCGGCTTGATGGGGCAGGAGGTGTCGAGGCCCTTGGGGCAGTTGCTGATCTCGAAGCGCAGCACCGATCCGCCGTACTCGTCGGTGGCCGGCGGCTCGATGACGCCGACGTGGCGGTCGTGCTTGCCGAGCTCCGCGATCAGGGTCTCGAAGATCGCGTCGATGCTGCCGCGCACGTGCAGCCGTGCCATCGGCGAGCGGGTGAGGTTGCTCTCGTTGGCATCGACGTGGACCAGCTGGCTGGTGAGCAGGGTCTCGCGATCCCAGTTGTTGCTGCTCCACTCGCTCATCATGTTGCCCACGGTGACCACGAGGTCCCCCTCGGGGTCGCGCAGCGCGCGCTCCGAGCTCTCGTGGCCGGCGAAGGAGAAGACGCCGCGGTAGCTCGGGTGGAAAGGGCTGATCAGGCCCTTGCCGTCGGGAGTGGTGACCACGACGGCGTTCAGGGTCATGGCGGTGCGCAGGATCAGGCCGGCGGCCTCCTGGCAGCCGCTGCCGAGCACGAACACCGCCTTGCGGCTGCCGAGCAGCAGGTCGATGAAGGCGTCGAGCGCGGTCTCGTCCTTCCACGCCGGGCGCGCCAGCAGCGAGGCCAGGTTGTAGCTGGGGCCGGCCGAGGCGACGGCGGTGCGCATCACGTCCAGCGGCACGCTGATGTGCGCCGGGCCGCTGGAGTTGAAGGCGGTCATGATCGCCGAGGCGAGCTTGTGCTCGAGCTGGTCGATGTGGCTGACCATCGTGTTGTAGTGGGTGCAGTGCCGGAACATCCCGACGGTGTCGACCGCGGTGTCGCTCGATTCCTGCAGTGCCTTGCGCCCGAAGTGGCTCAGCGCCGTCTGCGGCGTGATCACCAGCATCGGGATCTGGTTCTCGAAGGCCGAGGCGACTCCCGTGATCAGGTTGGTGGCGCCGGGACCGGTGGTCGAGCAGCAAACCCCGAGCTTGCCGGTGTTGCGGGCATAGCCCTCGGCCATGAACGCGGCGCCGGTCTCGGGCCGGGCGACCACGGGGCCGATGCCGCCGCGGCGCCGGCTGCGCGCGAGGGCGTTGTAGAGCGGCTCGATCGCCCCGCCCGGGATGCCGAACACGTACTCCACCCCGAGCTGCTCGAGGTGACTCAGGATCAGGTCGCCACCCTCGAATACAACGGGAGCCGATGCCGCCGCGGACTCTGAAGGGCTTTGGAACGGGTGGATCTGGGCACTCACCGGGTGACTCCTTGTGGGCGATCGGGCACGACTGATCGAGCGCATCGCGTGCACTGTCTTTTCAAGTACCGTGTGAGTATAGATGCCTAACTAATTAATGCAGGGGGGATTTTTCCGGTTTGCGCCATTTCGGGTGCGGGTGCCTGCCGCGCATGCTCCGAAGCACGAAAACGCCGCGGGCGACTTTCCAGCATGCGAGGGCGATGCCATGATACCGCCCGCCTCAGAAGCCCCCGATCCGGAGACCGGCAAATGGAAAAGATCATGTACCCGCTGTGGAAGCTCGCCGCTGACGACCAGCAGGCGTTCTGCCGGCGGTTGCTGGGGCCGGTTGCCGCCGGCCTGCGCGAAGCCGGTGCCCGGCACGTGCGAATCAGTGTGGTTGATGACGCGGTCGCGCCGGCCGCGCCGCTGCGCATGGAAAGCAGCCGGCCGGCCTTCGATGCGGTCCTGTCGCTGTGGGTCGATACGGCGGTCTGGCGCGGGCGCTACGAGCAGGTATTCCGCGATCAGGTATCGCGTTACCACGGCTACCTGGTGTGCGAATCGGCGCCCATCCGGCACGAGGAGCGCATGCCGACCGACGGGGGGCGGGTCGAGGGCATGTGCCAGATCGTGTTCCTGCAGAAGCCGCCGCGACTGAGCTACGAGGAGTGGATCACGGTGTGGCAGGGCAGCCACACGCAGGTCGCGATCGACACCCAGTCGACCTTCGGCTACCGCCAGAACGTGATTGTGCGCGCGCTCACCTACGCCGCGCCGAACTACAGCGCGATCATCGAGGAGAATTTCCCGGCCGCCGCCATGACCTCGCCCCACGCCTTCTATGACGCGGTGGGCGACGACGCCAGGTACAAGGCCAACCTGAAGGCCATGATGGACAGCTGCGCGCGCTTCATCGACATGGACCGGATCGACGTGGTGCCCACCAGCGAATACAACTGGGCCGTCAGCTGACCGGTCCGCACCTGCGCCCCCGCAAACCACAACCAGACGAGGCGAAAGAGAGAAATGCCCCTGCATCCCCAGGTCGAGCCGATGATCGAGTTGCTGAACCAGTCCATGGCCGGACTGCCCGCGACCGATGTGATGGAAATTTCCACCGTGCGCGAGGGTTCGCTGGCTCCGCCGCCGCTGAGCCCCACGCCGGTGGGACGCGTGGAGGACCGGCGTATCCCCGGGCCGGCCGGCGAGATCCCGGTG
>OEIV010000730.1_pt1 | contig 16822 bp, 17 predicted proteins | sample 1539231 | NCBI WGS metagenome assembly OEIV01 (sample SAMN03794762, study PRJEB22550) | activated sludge metagenome | feature: wastewater treatment plant; material: activated sludge; isolation source: Wastewater treatment plant of a petroleum refinery complex | place: Argentina: Buenos Aires ...
GCCAGCACCTTCGTCGGCTACCGCTCCAGCGGCTACGGCGGCACCCGCGCCTGGGCCGGCGCGCCCCCCGTCATGCCACACCCCGTCTTCATGCGCACCAACTGCGTTGCCTGCCACGGCGAGTTTGGCTACGACGGCTGGCGCCCCGACCACCTCTCCCGCACCAACTGCACCCAGTGCCACGCGCCCGCCGCCGAATACGAACAACTCTCACCGACCTTCAACACCCCCGACGTCCCCGATGGAACCAAGCCCGGCGCGTTGCCGTAACCAGTGCCTCGCCGCGGTCAGCGCCTTGCGGCCGCGATCTTCATGTTGCCGTGAGCACTCTTGTGCCACGAGCTACGTGCCATCGCCAACACTTTGTTGAAGCGCGCGCCGCGACGTAGCCGGCGCCTCGCAAGCGCCGAATGCTGGCCGCCGATCGACGCCGCCGTCGCACGCTCCGCGATCTGCATCGCGATCACCGGGCTGAACGCGTACCTGCTCGGCGGCACCATCGGCCTGATGTGGCTCGGCGTGATCGTCGGCGCCATGCTCGCCTTCGCCCTCTGGCTTCACTTCATCAACAAGCCGCGCCCGGTCGCGCCGCCCACCGCCGCGTCGTCAGTCCCCGATCACTTCCGCGCCGGCGCGCCCGCGGGTTCGCTCTCCCAAGCGCTGTCGCCATGGCCCGCGTTGTCGGCATTCCCCGCATCGGCGCCCTGACACTTGCATCCTCGCGGTCCGCGCCGCCTTCGACGCAGCGGAATCCAACGTGCTGCAGCGATGTGTCGGGCGAGGTCGCCATGCGGGCCGACAATCACCCACAGCTCAGGGCCATCTTCAGCACGCGCGTCCCACGCGAGCAATGATCTCGGGCTGGCAAAAGCCGGACTCGCAGGTACGTGATCCGCTCAGCCACCGCTCGTGCCGCCACTCGCGATGCCTCCGCCTGAATCGTCTCTGCGGGTTGGTTGAATGGGGCAGCGCCTCGATTGACCTCTCCCGCTCGCGCCGGTTATTCTGATACAACGCTCCACCGATGATGGTGTGTTGTCGGGGCTCGTTCGCATATGGTTGGGCTGCCGACGTGTTTCCCAAGATGAGCACCCCGCAACAGAGATTCTCGCCGCGTGCCCTGGTGTTCGCCCTCACGGCGGCGTGCTTCTTTGCCCTCGGCATCGTCGTGTATCGCGACGATCCGGAGGGTGATCCGAGCGCGTTTACCGAATTGTCTTCCACGGCCCGCGCCGGGTTCATGCACTGGCGCGCCCAGAACTGCCTGGTCTGTCACCAGCTCTATGGCTTCGGCGGATATCTCGGCCCGGACCTGACGCACGTGGCGCAGCGCGTCGATGAGTCGAACTTCCTCGAAATCCTGAAGAAGGGCACCGGCCCTATGTCGCGCGTCAAGATGGGGGAAGCAGAGGCTAAGGAGTTGTACGCGTTCCTGAAGGAGATGGACCGCTCGGGCCAGGGCCATCCGTCGCAGGCATCGAAGCCGCTCGCCTGGAGCGAGGTCTTCGATGTCGTGAAATCGAATGCGACCGCGCCGGGGATCGAGATCTTCACGAAGTTTGAGTGCTCCCGTTGCCACCAGCCGCTGCGCGTCGGTCAGTTCGGCTCGCCCGATCCCACGCCCGTCCCGAGCGAATCCGCCGCCACTCCATACTGACCCGGCATTCGGCCTTGCATTTCACAGGATCTTCGTCGCCGCGAGCATGATCAATCCGGTCATGACCAGGCGAACGGCGCTCACGGGCATCTTGTGAACCCACTTGGCGCCCAGCCAGCCGCCGAGGACGCCGGTCGGGGCCATGCACGCCGCCAGCGAAAGCGCGTACATCACCGACTGACCGTGCTGATAGAGCGTGGCGAGTTTCAGAATCGATCCCACGCCCGCCGTCATGCACAGCACCGCGGAGCTGGTCGCGATCGCGTTCTTCAGGCGGAGATTGCAGATGAGCTGCAGGAGCGGAACCAGCAGGAACCCGCCCCCCAGCCCGAGCAGGCCGCCGAGCAGCCCGGTGCTGAACCCGCAGAACACCAGCCGCGGCGTGCCCGATCGCTCGACGCGCCCCTTGCCGTCAAAGGTCCGCCGACGCGGACGCGCCAGCATGCGGAGGTTCCAGAAGCAGTACAGCATCAGCGCGACGGCGAGGCAGACCTGCAGCGCCCCGCCCGTAAGCATGTTTGAGATCTGCACGCCCGTAATGATCGCCAAGAGGTGGCTCAGGATCAGGCGAGAGAGGATGCCGGTGTTCACCGCGCCCGCGCGGTGATGACGCCACGCCGCGGGGATCGACACCGCAACGTTTACAGTCATTCCCGCCGCCATGTACGCGTGGTGAACCTGCGGATCGGACGACGCGCCGAACAGGAGGGGCGAGAACACGATGTGCAGCGCCGGGAGGATGAGCACCGAGCCGCCCACGCCGGCGATGCCGCCCAGCGTGCCCGCCACGAGACCGATCAGCGCGACAACCGAAGCCTGGTCGATGGTCAACCCGAAACTCCCGGGAATTGCAAGGGCCAACCATAGCACGAAGGGCGCGGGCGTGCCCAGTTGGGTTCCGTGCCGCCACGGTGATTCACGGGATCATCCAATCCGGTAGGCGTCGTCCGAGGGCCGAACCGCCCGCGCCATCCACAGGGGACGACGCAGTCCGCCGGGCCCCGGCGCGGGGCGCGTCATCCCCAGCCAGCGCTTGTAGACCTCCATCGACTTGTTGGTGTCGACGACAACATCCGCATAGCGGTCGTCCGGAGCGGCTCGCTCAACGCGAACCGCCTGGTGCCAGCAGTGCATGCCAGAGATCGGATCGGGATGGACCGGAAACGTCAGGTTCTGATGAACACCGCCGTCGGTCCACCAGATTCGCTTGGAATCCGGGTCGGTGCTCTGGAACGGCCCGACGTCCGCCAGGCGTCGGAATCGGAACTGGCCCGGCGCGACTTCCTCGCGCGAAACCAGCGCACTGGCCCAGCGATCGGTCCCGACGTCTTCAAACAGCCGCCAACGCCCCAGGTGGTGCGAGCACGCGACCACGCCCGGGCGCATCCCCTCGGTCACCCAGACGCGATTGACGAAGTGGCCGATCTCCGTCGAGACACGCACGAGGTCGCCCAGCTCCACGCCGATGCGCCGGGCGTCCTCGGGATTCACCCACAGCGGGTTGCAGTTCGAAAGCTCGTACAACCACTTGGAGTTGGCGGATCGAGTGTGGATGAGCGTCGGCAGGCGGAAGGTCGGCACCAAGCAATACTCGCCCTTGTCCCGGTTCATCGCTCCACGATGGATGTGGCTGGTGATGTAGGCCGGCAGCGCATACTCCGGCCAGCCCCAATCCGCCAGCGTCGCGCTGAAGAGTTCGAGGCGCTTGGTCGGCGTCTTGAAGCCGGCGCACGCCTTTCCATCGGCGATGACGCCGATCTGCTTGCCAGCCCTTCGGACGTCTCCCGACGCGTGGTCCAACTCCGCGCCTTCCATCTCCTTCGCCGGGAGCGCCTCCATGTGCCCGTGGTACGTGTCCTCGTTGACAAGAAACGCCCCGAATCGGCGCATGTACGCCAGCGGCGAGAGCCCTCGCTTCTCCGCCTCCGCCCGCAGGCCCGGCACGGAGTTCTCGAAGATCCAGCGGTAATACTCCTCGACCGTGATCCGCTGCGCCCCGCCCTCATTTCGATAGGGCGATTCAAAGTACCGGCGCACGCCGAGCGAACCATCGGGATCGATGCGCCACGAGAGCGCGATCCAGAACTCGTCCTCTTCCCACACCTCGCCCGGATTGGCCTGGTACGTCCACTCGAATGTCTCGCCCATCCGCTCGCGCATGACGCGCAGCACCGGCTGGCGGAAGCTGATCCACTGGGCCGCGTGCGTCTCCTGGCTCATCAGGTCGTGGCGCTCGGCGCCGACGCCCGTCGGGAGCACATAGTCGGCGTACTGGGCTGTCTCGCTCCACACCGGCGTGATCGCCGCGTGCAGCCCGATGAGCTTCTCATCGCGAAGCACGCGTTCCCACACCATGCCGTCCGGGTTCGTCCAGACCGGGTTGTAGACGCGGGTGAAATACGCCGCAAGCTTCCCGCGTCCCTCCAGCATCATGTGCGGGAGGAGGTACGACAACTCGTGATACGAGAGCGGGTACTCGCGCGGATAGAGCAGTTCATTCCACACGCTCTGGGCCGGAGGCTTGAGGAACGGCGGCGGAACAAACTTGTCCCGCGTGTTGGGGTTGGTCCCGCCGGGGGTGCCCACCGCGCCAACCAGCGCGGAGATAAGCATGAGGCAGCGCGCGACCTGCCACCCGCCGAGATTGCCCGCGGCGGCGTTGCGCCAGACATGGGCCGCGAAGCGCGATCCCGCCGCGCCGATCTCGCGCGCCACCCGGACGATCGTCTCCGCGGGCACATCGCACTCTTTCGCCGCCGCCTCGGGCGTGGCGAACGCGTAGTGCTCCTTGAGCGAGCGGATGAAGTCGTCGAACGTCCCGGCGCCGCCGACTCCTACGCCCACTTTCACCTTCAGATAGTCGCGCCAGTTGACCCACGTCTCGACAAACTTCCGATCGAAAAGACCCTCGCTCAGGATCACGTGGGCCATCGCCAACAGGAGCATCGCCTCGGTGCCCGGCCATGGCGCAAGCCAGTAGTCGGCCATCGACGCCGTGTTCGAGAGACGCACGTCGATCGCGCAGATCTTCGCGCCCGCGGACTTGGCGTCGATGATCCTCTGGGCGTGCGGATTGAAATAGTGCCCCGTTTCCAGGTGGGACGAGAGCAGCAGGATGAACTTGGCGTTGGCGTGATCGGGCGAGGGCCGATCCGCGCCCATCCACGTCGCGTAGCCCACCCGCGCCGCCGCCGAGCACACGTTGGTGTGCGAGTTATGCCCGTCGACGCCCCAGGCCTGCAGAACGCGGTCCATGTAGCCGTCGTGCCCCGGCCGCCCCACGTGATACATCACCTCGGTGCGCCGGTTCTCGATCAGCGCCCGACGGATCGGCGCGGCGATCGCGGTCAGCGCCTCGTCCCATGTGGTCCGCTCGAACTTCCCGCTCCCGCGCTTCCCGACCCGCTTGAGCGGATACAGAATCCGCTCCGGATCGTCGATCTGATTCAGCGTCGCCGGCCCCTTGGCGCAGTTCCGCCCGCGCGAGCCTGGATGATACGGATTCCCCTCCAGCTTGCGGATTTGCTTGGTTTCCTTGTCGATGTACGCCACCAGCCCGCACGCGGCCTCGCAGTTGAAGCACGTCGTCGGAACGAGCATGTACTTCTTCTCGACCCGGCGCGGCCAGGCCGTCGACTCATACTCCGCCCAGTCGTCCCACTGATCCAGCGGCGGGAACGACTCCAGCGGTGTGACGCGCATGCCGGGCGGATCGATCATGTTCAATTACTCGCTGACAGTCATCACGACAGCGGCGGGAGCTGCCCCGCTCGCACGAACGTCCACTCGTACACGAACAACCCCGCGAGCAACAGCGCGAGCCCCGCCCACGCGCCCGCGAACACCACGCCGCATCCGGCGACCACCAGCAACAGCGACAGCGTCCACGACGAGATCCACGATGGTGTCGCGCCGATGCGAAGCGTTCCCAGGAAAGCCGCGGCCTGCCGCGCGTTGCTGGTCGCGTGCCCGCCGAACCGCTCGATGCACGCGATGAGCACATGCAGCCCCGCCGCGACGACGACCACAATCCCCGATTTCGTTGCCGCGGCTCCACCCGCCACCGCACCCGCCGTGAGCGCCGCTCCGCCCGCCATAATCGCCTGCACGATCAGGTGAGGCAGGCACCACTTGCTCTGCCAGAGATCGCGGCCTTCGCACTGCGCGAACAGGAACGCCGTGTACCCTGCCGTCGCGAGCCCGAACGCAGCCAAAGGCCAGCGCAGCAGGTCCGCGACGCCGCCCGCATCGATCAACCGCGCCACGATCCCGGCCGACGCCAGGAGGCCGTACACCGTCAGGACGATGCCTCCCTTGACGAGCCAGCTTCCCCAGTTGGGACGAGTAAGCAAGCGATAGAAACGCGCGGGCCGTGCCAGGTCCTCGACCAGAATCCCGGCCGTCAACGCCGTGAAGACCAGCGCGAGTATCTCGGGCAGATAGGCCGCGCTCCGCCCCGAAAGCCCCAGCCATGCCGCGAAGGGCGCGAGCATTCCCGCCCCCGCGCCGATCGCCTTGGTCACCAGGTACATCGCGACCGTCCATCCCCACTCAACCCGATGCCCCGCGTCGAGCACGACCCGCGTGCTCGGCAGGACCGGAAGCGAGATCGGCCACGCCTCGGGCTTGTGCGCCGGGCGCTGACTCCACAAGTAACTGGAAGGGCGCTCCGGCGCGCCGGGATCAAGATTCGCCGGCTCGACTCCCTTGTAGTACACGTTCGGACCGGTGCGCTGCTCCGGGCGCCGGACGAGCGTCTCGCTCTCAATCAGCATTGTCGAGATCTTGCTCGCCGGATTCTGGATATCGCCCGCGATGATCGCCTGCTCCGGGCACACGATCACGCACGCCGGCTCCAGGCCCTTCTCAACTCGGTGCGCGCAGAAGTGGCACTTCTCGATCGCGCCCGAGTCCTCGTTGAGGTAGATCGCATCGTAGGGGCACGCCTGCATGCACGCCCGGCAGCCGATGCACGCGTCGCGATCGATGTCCACGATCCCGTCGGCGCGCTTCTCCAGCGCGTTGACCGGGCAGATCTTGACGCACGGCGCGTTGTTGCAGTGGTTGCAGCGCAGCACCGCGAAGTGACGCCGAACCTCGGGAAACGTGCCCTTCTCGACGTACTTCACCCAGGTCCGGAAGTTCCCCACCGGAACGGCGTTCTCCGCTTTGCACGCGACGGTGCACGCGTGGCAGCCGATGCACCGATCGTGATCGATGAGAAAGCCGTATTTCATGCAGCGAGCGTCTCTCCTGCCCGCGCCGATGCGGGTCGTTCAATGTACCGCCGTCGCTATTCGATCGCAAGAACGGGCGCTCCGCCGCCCATTCCGCGGTGCGAAGCAACCGATTCGCATTCGGCCTCGAAGGATTGTCGTGCGATCACGCGCCCGATCGATTCCAAGGCTCACCTGCCCACGGCGTCTACGAAGATCATCGAAAAAGCCGGGCACAAGGCCTGGCCCCGCCTGCTCCACGATCTGCGGGCGTCCTGCGGCACCGATTGGGCCGACCGGGTGCCGGTGCATTCCGTCGCGGCTTGGCTGGCGCACTCGCCGACGATTTCGGCCAAGCACTACCTCCAGTTGCGGGACGCACACCTGGACTTGGTGACGGGTCGCGGCGCGGCAGCAAATCCGGCAACAGAAAAGGCAACAGACACGCCCCAAGCGCGCCCGCAAAAAACCAGACCAACGCGAAAAAGCCTGAAAAACAGGCCGATTTTGCCGTTTGTAGGCGCGCGTTTGGATCTATTGAATCGGGGGAAATGGGCGCAACAGGACTCGAACCTGTGACCTCGGCTATGTGACAGCCGCGCTCTAGCCAACTGAGCTATGCGCCCCACTTTTCACGCCCCGGGCCCTCGCCCGCGGCGGCCAGAACCATAGCGCCGCTCCCCACCAGAGTCATCTCTCGCCGCTCGCGCTGGTCCGTCGAAACTCTCCCCGTAAAACCGAGCATCCGCCTGCACGCGCGGGTCCACTCCGCCCGGAGTTCGCCCATCGCCCGCTCCCTCGTGCGCGTGCCCGCTCGCGGCTGGCAATCTCCGATTCGACCCCGCTCGCGCCGGACCGGGCACTCGCGGACGCCGGCTTCATGATCGCGCCCGGTCAGTCACTCCTCTTCCTCACCGCCCCCGTCCGCCATCGCCTCGTAGCTCGCGATCAATCGCCCCATCACGACCGTGTACGTCAGCGTTCCCTCCGCCGCGTCAACCTCGGGCAGGAACTCCTCGTCCAGCGACGAAAGCAGGTCGGGCACGTCCTCCTCGCGCCACCCAGAACTCTCCAAAAGCACCACCGTCCCGCTTACCGGCATCCGCAGACCCAGCCCCAGAAAATGAAGATCAACCATGGCGGCCTCGCGCCCGTCCTTGTACGCGATGAACCGCTCCGACGAGAGCGTGCGCAGCGTTCGCTTCCATGTAATCATGCGGGGGCTCCAACGTTCCCCTTGAGCCTACCAAATCCTGGCCGCCATGTCGCTCGCCGTCCACGTCGCTCGCGGAGTCACGCCACCCGCCCGTGCGCCGCGTGCCGATTCGCGCGTCACGATCGTGCGCCGCCCGTCGCCCGTGCCGACGCGTATCCGATCAATGCTCGCCCGCGGGCGCACCCGCGCCGCCCGAGCTCGGACGCGACAACGGGTCCGGCCCCACCAGCTGCTTGGTGATCACGATCTCCACCCGCTGGTTCTTCCGCTGGTCCGCCTCGGTGTAGGCCCGCGGCACGGCCCTTTCATTGTCCGCGCACGCCACCAGCCGGATGTTCTCCCACTTCACGTCGTTGGCCGCCAGCAGGTTCGCCACCGCCTGGGCCCGGTCAAACGCGAGCTTGTAGCCGCGATCGCCGCCCGCTCGCATCCGCTCGGTGGGGGAGATGTGCCCGCGCACCTCGATCACGAAGCGCTGGTCGCGGGCGCGCGTCGCCATGTCGATCACCGCGTCCCGCGCCGCCGCGTTGAACTGCGCCGACCCGTCCTCGAAGTTCACGCTCGTCGCCACGTTCGAGACATCGGTTTGCGTGGGGCCCTGGCCCGTCTCCTGGTTGCCCGGCGGGCCCTCCTGCTTGAGCGGGCCGAACGCCTTCTCGCGCAGACGATTCACCAGCACCGCGTCGCGCGGGGCCTTGGAGTCCATGCTCACCGGGTTGTTGAACGCCGATCGGATGCCCAGCGCCAGGTCGAGCATGCGATCCTCCGCCGACATGGCCTCGCCCGCGCCGTTCTCGTCCGGGTTGCCGCCCATGACGCTCGTCGCCTTGGGCCCCATATTCATGGCGAGCAGGATCACGAACAGGCCCATCATGAGCGCGGTGTTGTCCGCGAACGAGACCATCCACTCCGGGACGCCCTCGTGCTCTTCGTGCCCGCCGCCGTGCCCGCCGCCGTGTCCGCCGCCGCCGTGGCCGCCGCCGCCGTGGCCCTTCTCGTCATGTCCCTCTTCATGGTCCGACATCGCTCGCCCTCTCGGTTGGGATCAGGCTCAGGCCGCGACCTTCACGTTGGTGCGGGTGACGGCCGGGATGAACGACATCATGCGGTCCAGCGTGACACGCGGGTTGTCACCCGCCTGGATCGAGAGGATCCCCTGCAGCATCATCTCGCGCGCCAGAATCTCCTCCGACGAACGCAGCGCCAGCTTGTCGCCGATCGGACCCGCCACCGCGTTGGCAAGCACCGTGCCGTACATCGTCGCCACGACCGCCAGCGCCAGCATCTTGCCCATGGCGCCGATGTCACCGCCCTCGAGCTGCCCGAACATGCCGATCTGCCCGATCAGCGTCCCCACCAGCCCCCACGCCGGACCGTACACCTTCACCAGATCAAAGAACTTCTTGCCCGACTTGTGCCGGTCCTGCATCGCCAGCACTTCCATCCGCAGCGTCATCTCGATGTTCGAAGGGTCCACGCCGTCCACCGCCATCTTCAGCCCCGCGGCCAGGAAAGGGTCCTCGATCTTCCTCGTCTCGGACTCCAGCGCCAGAATGCCGTCGCGACGCGCCTTCTCCGCCAACGCCTGGATCACCTGGATGATCTCGATCGGGCCCTTGCCTTTGTGGAACATGAACTTCTTCATGTAGCCGCCCACCGCCATCACGCGGCTCAGCGGGAGCGCCATGAAAATAACCGAGATCGACCCGCCGATGACGGTGAACACGCCCTCCTGCGAGTAGAACATCGCCAGGTGCCCGTGCGAGCCGTGCCAGGCGACGAAGCCCAGACAGAAGACACCGATCAGCGTTCCGATGAGACTGGATTTGTCCACGGTTTCCGGCCTCTCTCTGAAGCGATGCCATGGCGGGGCGCGCGTGCGCACCCATCCGTCAAGGACATCGGCCGGATCGGCGCGCGGATGGAACGCCGGCGACGCCCGTGCCGCCAAGCACCGAAACACATGCCGCGTGTGACGTTTGTGCCGCGGGAGTTATGGGATGTTGGACACGCCACCCCGCGTCAGCGCACCGGCTTCCCGCAATTCGGACACGACGGGGGCTTCGGCCTCTGCCCCTGCGGCGGCGGCTCGTGCTTCGGTACATAGAACTTCTTGCACGACTCGCAGCGCGACGCCCGCGCCGTGTTCTGCTTCTTGCACGCCGGGCATGCCGGGTTCTGGTCCTCGTGGTCGCGATAGAACGCGCCGAGTTCCGCGGTCGAGAGCGTGAACTCCTTCTTGCACGACGCTTCGAGGCACAGCCAGCGCGTCCGGGTCTCGTCGTACTTCTCGGCGTTGTCGCCGTTGCCGGACGGCCCGAGCGACCGCCACGTGATCACCCCCGCGCCGAGGAGCGCCAGCGCCGCGATCGAGAGCTTGATGATCGCGCTCCTTTCTATTGCCAATACTCCTCGTGCGGCTTGCCGTCGTTGTTCCACTTCCGCCGCGCCTCGAGCGTCGGCTCCACCATGTCGCGCTGCTTCTTGGCGCTGGCGTGCCCATCGCCCCACACAAAGTTTGACCCGCCCGAATGGCGCGGGCTCGGCCACTCCGCGTCCGCCGCGTCGCTGGGGTCCAGCGCCGTGTCCCAATTGAAGTCCGACTTGCTGTCCGCCAGCATCACCAGCTCCGACGGGAACACCACCCGCGTGTCCTTCACCTCGCCGAAATCCTTGTGCCCAACCCAACCGCCCAACCCCAGGTGCGGCACCGTGAACTCCTGCACGCCCCAGTCGTTGTAGCAATAGCTGAACCCCGACACGCTGTTCAGCCGCTTCTCGCCCTCCTCATACCCGTACTCGGCCTTCATGTTCGCCTTGTACGCCGTCGTCCACCGAAATTCCGGCAGCACCGACGGACAGTTGAACACCGTCATCACTCCATTGGTGTAAACGCGCAGCCGCGGCGGCCACACGATGTACGTCGGACCCTGCCAGGTGTGATGCCCCGGGAAATAGCCCTTGTTCGCCGCTTGGTAATGCACCAGCGACTGCCCGAGCTGGTTCAGGTTCGCCAGGCACACCGTCTGCTTCCCCGCCGCCCGCGCCTGCCCCAGCGCCGGCAACAGAATCGCGATGAGCAGCGCGATGATCGCGATCACGACCAGGAGCTCGATCAACGTGAACGCGCGTTTCGCAATGTCCCGTCGCGCCGCGTCACGACAGAAGTCGATCGCACGCGCTCCTCCGCCCTTGCCCATTCCCCATTGGCCATCGCCATTGCACGCGGGCGACCTTCCGAACATCCCGGGCTTCATCCCATCGCACGATCGTGGGCGCTGGTCCATGTACTCATGCTACCAGACCCCCTTACCCAAACACAACGCCCGCGAGATTGCCAAACTCCCCGCGTACCCTTTCCCCATGCGCCACATCACGCTCATCACCACCGGCGGCACCATCGAAAAGACCTACGACGAGGCCACCGGAAGCCTCGAGAATAAGCGATCCATCGTTCGTCGCATGCTCAAGCGCCTCCGCCTCGAGGACACCAGCGTCAGCGTCATCGAGCTCATGAGCAAGGACAGCCTCGTCATGACCGACGACGACCGCGCCCGCATCATCGAGGCCGTCCGCGCCTGCGGCGGCACGGTCAAGCCCGGCGTCACCTCTCCCATCCACGGCGTGGTCATTCTCCACGGCACGGACACCCTTTCGATCACCGGCGATCGCATCGCCGCCGAGATCGGCACGCCGTCGGTCCCCGTCGTCCTCACCGGCGCGTTCAGGCCCTACGAGATGACCCGCTCCGACGCGCTCCAGAATCTGACCGAGGCGATCTTCGCCACCGGCGTTCTCTCGCCCGGCGTGTACTGCGTCTCGCACGGACGCGCCCTGGCCTTCCCAGGCGTGAAGAAAGACCGCGAACGTTGGACGTTTGTCAGATGAAAAGGACCAGCCACCACTGACACTCGCTGATGCTACAAGAAGCCCCGAACGCCCCGGTCACGGCGTGCCGGCGGCGGGCTTGTCGGTCCGCGGCGGACTTTCGGACGGAGCCAGCTCGAAACTCAGGCTCGACCAGATGCTGATCCAATCCACATCGGAACGGTTCGCAGCAGGATCAACGCGATCCATGAGAACCACGTTGATGACCCAGAGGCCGGGAGATCGCAGCGTGAAATTCGCCTCGCCACGATCATCCGTGCGTGAGGTCATCCTGACGGTGCTCCCCGCCACCTGCGTGAGCGCGGTGAGCTTGGCATTCTGGACAGGCTTGCCGTCCCGGATGAGTCGGAATCCCAATGAGTCGCCCGCGCGAGCCGCGCACGGGTTCGCCGTGGGCACGATTTCCACCTTCAGCCCGCTGGTCGCGTTCCATGCTCCAGATGATTCGCCCCCGGCCGTTACAAGCGACTTCGCGCAGCGCGAATAGCCCTCGCGCCCCGCGGCCTTTGATTCGCCCAGTTCCGCACGCTTCTGGATGATCGCGTCCAGCCCCTCCTCTCGCAGATAGTCCTCGAATTTCTGGGCCTCGAGCTCGATCGTGGTTTCTCGGCCGCGATACGCGATCGCATGCACGCCTGGTCGCGCCAGCTTGATCACGCCCACCGGCTCGTCCCCGTCCTTCCCGTCGATCGCGACCGCCTTGCCTTCGCTGCTCGGCCCGAGCACGTCCAGCCTCTCAAACTTCTTGGAATCGCGCGCGCGTGCCTCGCCGGGGAAACCGTCCCCGACCATGAGGCGCACGCCGACTTCAGAGTTCAACTCCGGGCGGAACGACACGGGCTGAATCCAGAACTCGTGCGCCATCGCAATTGACGCCGATGCAACCAGCGAGGAAATCGCAACGGCCCAAAGCCTCGTGTTTCGCATATTCTCCTCGTCGCTCGTGGTGATGGGCGAATGCGCGCCCTTCGGGTGGCCAGAAAGCAGGATAGCAAAGCCATGAAAAAACCCGGGCCGAAACCCGGGTCATTCCGACTCGTTCAATCTCGTCCGCGGCGTCGGGCGAACATTGACGGGGGCTCAGCCCACCGCCGCGAGAGACTGATTCAGCCCTTGATTCTCAACCCTTGATGTTGGTCACCTTGACCAGCGTGTAGCGCTGGCGGTGGCCGTTCTTCCGCTGCCAGGCCTTCTTCTCCCGGAACTTCCACACGTCGATCTTGTCGCCCAACACGACCGGCGAGAGGACCTCGCCCGTGACGGACGCGCCCGCGACGAACGGCTGTCCGAGCTTGGCATCGCCGCCGACGCTGCCGACGACGAGCACCTTGTCGAACGTGACCTTCTGGCCCGCCTTGGACTCACCGGCGTCGATGAGGTCGACGAGGATCTCGTCGCCCTGGGCGACCTTGCGCTGACCGCCGGACTCGTGGATAATCGCGTACATGGGAAAAGCTCCGAAACTCCGAGCGGCGACGCCGCGATCGGGGTGGGGATGGTAGGCGGGCGTCCAGAAATCGCCAAATCGCCGGAGTTCAATTCGCCAAACCGGCCCTCCGGACCTGCCCGAGGGGCCAAACACATCGGACTCTTGTCATTCGAGGCAGTTCGTCAGGAGTGCGTTCGGTAATTTAGACGAACAGCGTGCCCTGGCGGCCGGCCTCGATGAGCACGTCCGCCACCTCGGGCCTCGTGAACTCCACCGGCGGGCGTTCGCCCTTGAGCAGGAGGGCGCGCCCCGCGGTGCCCGCAAGGGTGATGATGTCGCCCCCGATCTTGGGGGACGACTTCTGCGACACCATCCCCCCGTAGGACTTGCTGTAGCCGGTGTGCTCGAACATCAGCGGCTGGATGCCCAGGTTCTTGAGGTCGATCTGATCGAAGATCTTCTGGGCGTCGTACGTGCCGTAGTAGTTGCCCACGCCCGCGTGGTCGCGACCGACGATGAAGTGCGAGCACCCGTAGTTCTTCCGCATGATCGCGTGGTGGATCGCCTCGCGCGGGCCCGCGTACCGCATCGCGGCCGGGAGCACGCTCACCATCGTCGCCGTCGGGCTGAAGTACTTGGCGACCAGCGCGTCGATGGCCTTCATGCGGGCGGCGGCGGTGATGTCGCCCTTCTTGGTCTCGCCCACCAGCGGGTGGATGAGCAGGCCGTCGCAGATCTCCTGGGCGCACTTGCACACGTACTCGTGGGCGCGGTGGATCGGGTTGCGGGTCTGGAACGCGACGATGCGCGACCAGTTCCGCTTGGCGAACTCGGCGCGGGTCTGGGCGGGCGTGAGCCGCTTGTCAAGGAACGCCTCGGGCCCGCTGGGATCGACGCACACCGAGAGCACGTCGACCGGGCCGGCGACGCACACGTCGCCCTCGGCCTGCACCTGCGCCACGCCCGGGTGGGCGGCGTCCTCGGTGCGGAAGACGTTGGGAATCTCGAGCTTCTTGTCGTGCTCGAAGATCTCGGTGACGCTCATGACGCCCTGGAGCGTGCCGTTCGGCGCGACCAGCGCGACCTTCTGGCCGACCTTGGGCTCGGCGCCCTTGGCGAGCGAGAGCAGGATCGGGATGGACCACACCGTGCCATTGGCGAGCGTCATGTTCTTGCACACGCTCTCAAAGTCGGCCTTGCCCATGAAGCCCGTGAGGGGTGCAAAGCCGCCGATGCCGATCAGCTCGAGGTCGCACGACTGCTTGGGCGTGAGCTTGATGGAGGGGAGCGAGGCGGCCTCTTTTGCCAGTTCGGCGGCGCGGGGGCCGGTGACGACGCGGTCGACGGGCGTGCCGCCGTGGTATGAGATCAATCCAGACACGGTGCGGTCTCCAGGAAAGCGGGAGGTGCGGGTCGAAATGAGCCCGAAGGATAGCGCGATCCGGGCGGGATCAGGGCCGATCCGCTTGATTCGCCGGGACCGGACGGGCACGATTGGAACTCGCCCGGTTCGGGCGATTTTTCGCCCAAGGCGGGGAAGACGGAGGTCAACGTGGCGGTTCAGAAGGCGACGAACATTCACTGGCACGAGGGGAACTTCACGCGGGCCGAACGCTGGAAGGCGCTCAACGCGGTCGGCTGCACCATGTGGTTCACGGGCCTCTCGGCCTCCGGCAAGTCGACCATCGCCAGCGCGCTGGAGCAGTCGCTGGTCAACGCCGGCATCAACTGCTACCGCCTCGACGGCGACAACATCCGCTTCGGCCTGAACAAGAACCTGGGCTTCAGCGCCGAGGACCGCGCCGAGAACATCCGGCGCATCGGCGAGGTCGCCAAGCTCTTTGCGGATTCGGGGTGCGTGGCGCTCACGAGCTTCATCAGCCCGTACCGCAAGGACCGCGACCTCTGCCGCGAACTGCACGAGAAGGACAAGACCGGCGCGATGGTCTTCATCGAAGTGTTCGTCGATACGCCGATCGACGTGTGCGAGCAGCGCGACCCCAAGGGCCTGTACAAGAAAGCCCGCGCCGGCGAGCTCAAGGGCTTCACGGGCATCGATGATCCCTACGAAGCGCCCTCGAACCCCGAACTGGTGCTGAAGCCCGCGACCATGAGCGTTGACCAGTGCGTCGCCGCGTGCATGGAGCTGCTGAAGGCCAAGGGAGTGTTGAAGGGGTAAGGCACTGGGCACCGGGCACGAGGAAATAGGAAAGGCGATCGGGTGCGAGGTGTTCAGGTGCGAGCGCCATGCAAGCCCCGAGCGCTCGCGACGGGTGTTGTCGTCTTCTCCCGATGCCTGATGCCTCTGTTTCACTGCATGGAGCACTCAACATGTCGGCACGAGCGGATTGGATCGAGTACGCGCGCGAGGCGGTGCTGCACGCGAGCGTGGTGTGCCGTCGCGTGCAGTCGCGGATCGGTGAGGTCCGTGCGATCACCAAGGACGACAACAGCCCGGTGACCGTGGCGGACTTTGCCGCCCAGGCGGTCGTCGCGCACGTGCTGGCCCAGCGGCTCGGTTCGTTCGTGCTGGTGGGGGAGGAGTCGAGCGATTTCCTGAAGGACGCCGCCAACGACGCGCAGCTCTCGGCCGCTCTCGACGCGGCACGCGTGGTGTGGCCGGACGTGACGCGCGACAAGTTCATCGCGGCGCTGGAGCGCGGGCACGGCGAGCCGACCGCGCAGGGATTCTGGACGCTCGATCCGGTCGATGGCACCAAGGGCTTCCTGCGCGGTGAGCAGTACGCCGTCGCGCTGGCGTATGTGGAGCATGGCGAGCCGGTGATCGGCGCGATGGGCTGCCCGAACCTGCCCGCGAGTTTCGAGAAGCCGCTGGGCACGCCCGATCCGACGGGCACGGTGTATTCGTGCGTGCGCGGCGGGGGCGTGTACGAGAGCGAAGCGATGCTCGGCTCCAAGCCCCGCACGATCGCGCGCGTCGCCAGGCAGCCCGGCGCGCCCTTGCGCGTGACGGCGTCGGTTGAGAAGGCGCACTCGAACATCTCCGCCACCGATCAGGTGGCGGCGATCGTGAGCCCGAAGTTTGAACTCGTGCAGGTGGATAGCCAGTGCAAGTACGCGGTCGTCGCGCGCGGGCAGGGCGATCTGTACCTGCGCCTGCCGACGAAGAAGGGGTACGTCGAGCGGATCTGGGATCACGCGGCGGGATCGCTGGTCGCCAGCGAGAGCGGGTGCGTGGTGAGCGACGTGCATGGCAAGCCGCTGGAGTTCGGGCACGGGCGCGGGCTGGAGAAGAACGCGGGCATCGTGTGCTGCGAGCGGGCGATCCATGCGGCGGTGATCGACGCGATCGCGAAGGTGAAGGCCCAGAGCGCGGGGTGAGAGCGAGGCGAAGGAAATCGCCAAATCGCCAAATGGCCAAATCGCCAAATGGCCAAATCGCCAAATGGCCAAAT
>OEIV010000731.1_pt1 | contig 16811 bp, 18 predicted proteins | sample 1539231 | NCBI WGS metagenome assembly OEIV01 (sample SAMN03794762, study PRJEB22550) | activated sludge metagenome | feature: wastewater treatment plant; material: activated sludge; isolation source: Wastewater treatment plant of a petroleum refinery complex | place: Argentina: Buenos Aires ...
ATCGTGTTGATGGTGACGCCGTTCGAGCCGGTGCCGGTGATCGGATAGCACTTCGGCCGGCCGGTGATCGGGTCGATGAAGTCGGTCAGCGCGCCGGTGACGCGGTTGATCCGGTTGTCGATGTTGCAGAGGGTCCAGTCGCGGTCCTTCAGCGCCAGGCCTTCGCGGTCGTAATACTCGGCCGAGCCGGAGATCGCCCAGTTGTCGCCGGTCGCGCCGCCGACGAGCGAGAGGCTCCGCTGGTCGCCGCCGCCGTTGTGGGCGTAGTTGTACTGGCCCTCGATGACGAGGCCGTCGACATCCTTGCGGGTGATCACGTTGATGACGCCGGCGATGGCGTCCGAACCGTAGATCGACGAGGCGCCGTCGCGAAGCACTTCGATGCGGTCGATGATGGCGCTGGGCAGCACGTTGAGGTCGGCCGAGCCGACCGCGCCGCGGGTGCCGGCCGGGGCGACGCGGCGGCCGTTGATCAGCACGAGGCTGCGGCCGGCGCCGAGGCCGCGCAGCGACAGCGTGTTGGCGCCGGGGCCGCCATTCGTGACGAAGCCGCCGAACGCGTTGTTGATCTGCGCCGAGCCGCCGGTGACCGCGGTGCCCTGGAGGGCGGCGGCGGTCGACGAATAGCCGGCGAGCGTCGTCTCCTGGCGGGTGATCACCTGGATCGGCGAGGGCGAGTTGTAGGTGTCGCGGCGCAGGCGCGAGCCGGCGACGACGATTTCCCCTTCGCCCTCGGCGGTGGCGGCCGCGGCGGCCGCGGCGTCCTCGGCGGCGATCTCCTCGGGGGTCTTTTCGGCCGGAGTGGGATCCTGGGCGAATGCGGTCGCACCAAAGCTCAGCGCGACGGCCGCGGCGCCGGACAGCAACAGGGAATCAAGAATCGACTTTGAGCGCACGAGTGAAGCCCCCTCTAGTGCATAGATGGTGGGCGCGCGCAGCCCCGCGCACGCCCGTTGGCGCCAAACTTCACGGAACCGTCAAAGAGGTCAAATCTTATCGATCTGTGACGGTCATCGCATAGCAGCATGTTGCTTTGGAGCCACAGCCGCGTCCGGCGCCCGGTTATTTCGATGCCAATACAAGCCCGAATTTCGAGCAGCCGGAGCGGATCCGGTCGTTCGGCGGCCGGGACCGGCCAGTGCCGCCTCGAATAATCTCAGCCGTCGTCGCCAAGATAGGGGGTGAGCGATTTCGCTGCGAAATGCTGCCGCAGTGAACGATTCAGCTCCGCCCCGAAGAGGATCAGGATGGGGGTTAAATAGAAGAAGACCATCGCCGCCGCGATGCCGCCAAGGCCGCCATAGACGACGTCGTAGCTGGCGAAATTGGCGAGATAGGCCGTGAATCCGGCCGCGAGCGCGAGCCACGTCAAGGTCGAGACCAGGACGCCCGGCATGACGTCGTGGAGCCGCCGCCGCCCGCCGGGCAGCCAGAGATGGGCGATGCACAGCGCCAGGAACAGCGCCGCGCCGGCCGAGAGGTAATGGGTGAGGATGTTGTTCGCGACCGTCCCGGCCGCCTCGCGGGCATAATCGGGCAGGCTGGTCATCGCCACGGTCGAGACGATGGTCAGATAGCCGAGCAGCACCGCCAGTGCGACGACGCAGGCGATGATGCCCAGGCTCTCCAGGCGGCGGCGGACGATCGAGCGCGTCTCCAGCGTGTCGTAGGCGCGGTTGAGGCCGGTGCGCAGCGCCTCGACGCCGTTGGACGCGGACCACAGGGCGACGATCGCACCGACCGTCAGGAGCTGCGGGCTGCGGATCGACAACGCCTCGGTGAACGGCCGGGAGATCGCCCCGGCAATCTGTTCCGGTAGCGCACCGAAGGCCAGCGTGACTGCCTCTCTCGCCTCGCCCTCGGCGTCGAAGAAGGCCGCAAAGGCGATCAGGAAGATCAGGAAGGGGAACAGCGCCAGCAGGGTCGAGAAGGCCATGTAGCCGGCGATTTCGAAGCCGTCGTGAAGCAGCAGGCGTTCGAGCGCGTTGCGGATGGGCGCAAAGACGCCCCAGAGGCGCTGCAGGACCGCGCGCCAGCTTTCCGGCAGGATGTGACGCGGCGTCCGCAGGCGCATGAGAGTCAGTCTAGCCGACCCGCGGCCCTTTTCGGAAGGCGGCGGACGAACCACTCCGACACGATGAGCGCGAGCCCCGAGAGGGCGATCCCCATCAGCGTCAGCCGCAGCGCCTGCCACTCCCCGCCCGGGGTCTGGATCGCGGCGTAGATCGCCGTGGGAATGGTCTGGGTCTCGCCGGGAATGTTCGAGACGAAGGTGATCGTCGCGCCGAATTCGCCAAGGCTCTTGGCGAAGGCGAGCACCGCGCCGGCCACCACGCCGGGCATGGCCAGCGGCAGGGTGACGACCAGGAACGTGCGGATCCGCCCTGCCCCGAGGCTGCGGGCCGAGCGCTCGATCGCCGGATCGACCGATTCGATGGCGACACGGATCGTGCGCACGGCGAGCGGGAAGGCCATCACCGCCGAGGCCACCACCGCCCCCGTCCACTTGAAGGCGAGCACGATGCCGAACCAGCTTTCCAGCCATGCGCCGACCGGGCCGCGCCGTCCAAGCAGGATCAGCAGCAGGTAGCCGGTGACGACCGGCGGGACGACCAGCGGCAGGTGAACCAAAGCATCGACCAGCAGCTTGCCGGGAAAGTCGGTGCGGGCCAGCAGCCAGGCCACCGCAACGGCAAACGGCAGCACAACCAGCGTGCACCAGAAGGCGACGCGCAGGCTGAGGACGATCGCCTCCCACTCTGCCGCACTGAAGAGGTCCATCAACGCGCCGGTTTGCCGAATCCCGCCCCGGCGAAGATCGCGGTCGCGGCCTCGGCGCGCAAGTAGGCGAGGAACTGCGCCGAATCCGCCGTCGCCGTTCGGGTGAGGGCGGCCGGGTAGAGGATCGGATCGTGGCTCGATGCCGGGAAGACGCCCAGCGTCTTCACTCTGGGCTCCGCCTTCGCGTCGGTGACAAAGACGATGCCGAGCGAGGCTTCGCCGGCGGCGACGAAGGCGAGCGCGGCGCGGACGTTCTCGGTGCGCGCGACATTTGCGGCGACGCCGTCCCAGACGCCCAGCGCCGTGAGCGCGGCCTTGCCGTACTTGCCGGCCGGCACGGCGTCCGGGTCGGCCATGGCGAGCTTGCCCTCGCCGAGCGCGGCGGCGATGGGGAAGCCTGCCGCCGGCGTCAGGGACAGCGTGCTGGCGACCGGCGCGATGAGGGCGAGTTCGTTCGCGAGGAGATCGATGCGGGTTTCCGGCCTGATCAGGCCCTTCTCCTGCAAGGCGTTCATCCAGTCCTCGTCGGCCGAGATGAAGATCTCGGCCGGTGCGCCTTCCTCGATCTGCTTGGCGAGCGCGTTCGAGCCCGCATAGGAAATCGTCACTTCAACGCCGCTTTCCGCCCTGAAGGCGGCCGCGGCCTCGTCGAGCGGGCCCTTGAGGCTGGCGGCGGCGAAGACGACCGGTCTTTCGGCTTGAGCGGCGCCGGCCGCCGGCGCCAGGGCGAGGATGCAGGTGGCGAGGAGCGCGAGAACGTACTTCATGAGTCGCCATCCGGTCTTGCCGTTATATCCTTCCGTATATAGCGTCAGTCCATGCCAACGCTATCCATTCGAGTCGATCTCAGGCCCGGCGCGTCGATCGGTCCCGGCAAGGCACGGCTGCTGGAACTGATCGCCGAGACCGGCTCGATCTCGGCCGCGGCGCGGGCGATGGAGATGTCCTATCGCCGCGCCTGGCTGCTGATCGACGATCTCAAGGCGGTGTTCGGCGAGGCCGTCGTCGAGACGGCCGCCGGCGGCGCCAAGGGGGGCGGGGCGCACCTGACGCGGCGCGGCCGGACGGTGCTCGACGCCTTTCGCCGCGTTGAACGCGCAGCGGCCAAGGCGGCGGCGCGCGAGATCGCCCGCATGACGCTGGCGGATGCGGCATGAAGCGCCCGGCGGCGCATGCCTCGGACGCGACCTGCCCCGCCCGATAGCGCCGCCGCTTCCCCCGGCACGGCCTGAACCTCTACACTCGCATCCATTGCGATGATCGAGGGGCGAGCGTGACCAGGAAGATCGGAATCATGTCCAGGCCGCTCTTGGGCCTCATGCGGCGCGCCGGCGGCGCCTACGATCTGGTCAGCCGCGACGACTACGACAGCGACGCGGCCATGGCGGCCGCGCATCCCGACCTCGCGGCCCTGCTGGTGATGGGCGGGCGCGAGCTGCCGCACGCAACGGTTGAAGCCATGCCGCGACTCGGCCTGATCTGCTGCTTCGGGGTCGGCTATGACGGCATCGACATCGCCCATGCCCGGTCGCGCGGCGTCACGGTCACCAATTGCCCCAACGTCAACAACGAGGATGTCGCCGACCATGCGCTCGGCCTCTTCATCGCGCTCGTGCGCGACATCGTGCGCGGGCACGAGCGCGTCGTGGGCGGGGGCTGGGAACGCGGCGACCGCGGCGCCCTGGGGCCTTCGCTGCGCCAGCTGAAGGCGGGGATCGTCGGCATGGGCGCCATCGGCCGGTCCATCGCGCAACGGTTGCCGGGTTTCGGCGTGACTGTCGCGTGGTGGGGCCCTAACCCCAAGCCCGACATCGCCTTTCCGCGAGCGGCCAGCATCCTCCACCTCGCCCGCGACCGCGATGTCATCTTCATGGCGGGACGTGCCGACGAGACCAGCCGGGGGATCATCTCGGCCGAGGTGATCGATGCGATCGGCCCCAAGGGCTATCTCATCAACGTCTCGCGCGGGTTCACAGTTGATGAGGACGCCCTGATCGCGGCGCTGAAGAACGGCAGGCTTGCGGGCGCCGCGTTGGACGTGTTCCTGGAAGAACCGACCCCCGCCGCCCGATGGGCAGACGTTCCGAATGTCGTGCTGACGCCCCACGTCGCCGGCGGCGGGCGCGGGGCGATCGAGGCGCAGACACAGCTGGTGCTCGAGAACTTGGCGCTCTACTTCGCCGGGCAGCCGGTCAAAACGCCTGTTGCGGCGTGAGCCGCGCGCTATAAAGCGACGAATGCCACTCCCGGAGCTGCGATGATGCCAACGACCGGCGCGCCAACGCGCGCCCGCTATGAACTTGATAACTCACTTCAGCTCACCTTGGGCGAGAATGGTGCCTGGCAGGGCGCGACCAGTCCCGGCTACGGCAACCGGGTCGGGCCTTATGGTGGCTGGATCGCCGCGTTGCTGATGAAGGCGATTCTCGAGCAGGGACCACAGGGCGAGCCGCTAAGCCTGACGGTGACCTTCCTTGGCGGATGCGCTGACGGCGCCTTGAATGGCTCGACACGGCTGCTGCGCCGCAGCCGCACGAACGAGCACTGGACCGCCGAGTTCAGCGACTGCAGCGGCGCCGCGGTGGCGCATGCCGTCGCGACGTTCGGACTGCGCCGTCCGACCGTGCCGATGGGCAGCATGAAGCCCCCTGCCCCCGCTCCGCGACCCGAAGAGGTCCCTGGGCGGCCGAGTTTCGGGGACCGCGGCCCGGCCTTCTTCAATCGCTACGATGCGCGACAATTCGTCGGCCTGCCGTTCAAGAAGAACCCGACGGCCGAAAGCCGCGCCTGGATCAGGGATGCGGATGGCCGGCCGCTCGACTGGATTTCGCTCGCCGCCCATGCCGACGCGCCTGTGCCGCGGGCTTTCCTGGTGAGCGGGACGCCGAGCGGCATCGCAACGATGACCATGTCTGTCTATTTCCACGCCACGCCCGAGGCCTTCGCGGAAGCCGGCGGGGACTTCATCCTGGTCGAGTCGGACTGCCGCGCTGGGCATGACGGGTTCCACGATCAGACGGCACTGCTGTGGACCGCATCGGGCAAACTGCTTGCGACCTCGGAACAGGTCGTCTGGTACAATTTGAAGCCGGAGTGAAACCCGGAGCTTGATTATCGTGTTGCGATAATTTATAGCTGCCCTTCGATACTCGGATCGAAGGAGAGATCATGACCGATGCATGGACGGCAACCGCCGAGAAGGCAGCGGAGAGGGCCAGAACGCTGCGGCCGATCGCGATCACGCTGTTTGCGATCGGGATGGCGATGATCGCCAATGACGTGGTGCCGGTCTCGCGCGAATGTTTCGACGTCCTGATCGACGGGCAAAGGCAGTTCTCGGCGCTCTGCGTTCTTCAGAAAGTCGGGCCGCGACTCATCCTGGCCGGGCCGGCGATCGCCTTGGTCTGGGCGCTGTGGGAGGCCCAGTCCTATCTGAAGCGCGTCGAGGACGGCGCGGTCTGGGCGCCGGCGACGATGAAGCTGTTCGGGCGCATCGGCGAGTGCCTGATCGCGGCGGCGGTCTGGAGCGCACTGTTCGCCCCGACCCTGACCGCGTGGGTCAATGAGCGCGGCGGGCCGCTGGCTTGGCAGCTCGACGCCCCCATCGTGACGCTGGCCGGTCTCGGCATCATCCTGATCGCCATTGCGCGGGTGCTGGGCGACGTCCTGACGGTCGCCGGGCAGGTCAAGTCCGACAACGACGAGATCGTCTAGCGCCATGGCGATCGTCGTCAGGCTCGACGTGATGCTGGCGCTGCGCAAGCGCCGGGCCAAGGACCTCGCCGCCGAGATCGGCATCACCGAAGCCAATCTGTCGCTGCTGCGTACCGGCAAGGTGAAGGGCATCCGCTTCGAGACACTGGATGCGATCTGCAAAGCTCTCGACTGCCAGCCGGGGGATCTGCTCGAATATGCGGCCGGCGAAGGCTAGCGCCGCCTGCCGTCAGTCCACGCTGAGGTCGCCGTCCCTGATGATCACGTCGTCGTCGCCCTCGGCATCGATCTCGCCCACATCCTCCACGATGATGGTACAGGCGTCCGAGCAGATGCCGCCCTTGGTGGTGCCGCCCGAGATCGAGGCGCTCATGGTGGACGAACCGGTCTTCACCTTGATCGCATAGGTCTGGCTGTCCTTGTTGATCAGGTCGACAGCCATCGCCGTGCCGCAGAGCAGGACAGCGGCGAGGGTGCCGGTGGCCAGGTTCTTCATGACGATTCTCCGTTTCCTCCAGCGCATCATCACTACCCAGCGCGCGCCCGGCAAGCGGTCGATTCAGGGAAAGCGAATCATGCCGCTCAGGACAGCCGTCAGCAGCAGGGCGTGCGTCAGGAAGATCAGGCGCGTGATGTAGCGGAAGGAGAGCTTGCGCGTCTTGTGGCGGAAGACGTGCTGCGCGAACAGACCGCCGGCGATGCCGAAGAGGATGTCCGACAGGTGCAGCGACATCTCGCGCACCCGAAGGCGGCCTTCGACCGCATAGCGCTTGTCGACCCAGTAGAGGAGACCCGAGACGATGCCCATCCCGGCATAGAGCCCGGCCACCCAGGCCGGCGCCCGGCCTGCGACGACCGCAGCGGCGACGACAAGGAGGAGCGCTACGGCGGCTGCAAGCCGCGAGACGTCGAGCGCCGAGAGGCGCTCCTTGGATGCTCGCGACGCCGGCGCGCGGGGCGGCTGGGCGGGCGGCGCGCCGACGATCTGGATGTCTGTTGCGGCCGCTCGGCCGTTGCGGCCCTCGGCGAGGACAAAGGTCACGCGGTCGCCGATCGCCGGTCGGACATGGCGGGCGCGCAGGAACTTGGCGTGCACGAAGATGTCGCCGCCGACCGAGGGGGCGGCGGCAAAGCCGAACCCCTTCTCGTCGTCCCACGAGACGATCTCGCCTTCGATGCGTGTGCTTGCTTCGGTCACGGCGCGCGGTGAATAGCCGAGCCGGGCGGCCGCGTCGATCTTGGAGATGCGTCATCGGGATCGCGAGGCCATCCGCCCCGGCCGCAATGCTGCAGCGCGAGACGAGATCGGCCGACATGGCTGGCGCAGCGCTGCTCCGCGCGTCTAAGCTGTCTCGATCGACATCGAATAACGCAAGGGAAACGCCCAGATGGACTTTTCGATCCCCCCGCACGTCAAGGACCTCCTGGCCCAGATGGACGCCTTCATCGAGGCCGAGATCAAACCGCTCCAGGCGCAGGACGACAACGAGCGCTTCTTCGACCACCGCCGCGAACACGCCCGCACCGACTGGGACAACGACGGCAAGCCGCGCCACGATTGGGAGGAGCTGCTGCGCGAGATGCGCCGCCGCGCCGATCGCGCCGGCTTCCTGCGCCTCGCGCTGCCCGAGGAATACGGCGGCAGGAACATCGGCAATCTGGCGATGGCGATCATCCGCGAGCACCTGGCCGCCAAGGGGCTTGGCCTCCACAACGATCTCCAGAACGAGAGTTCGATCGTCGGCAATTTCCCGCAGATCCTGATGTTCCGCGACTTCGGCCGCCCGGGCCAGGCCGAGGAGTGGATCAAGGGCGCCCTCGCCGGCACGCACCGCGCCGCCTTCGGTCTCACCGAGCCTGAACACGGCTCGGACGCCACCTGGATGGAGACCAACGCCGTCAAGGACGGCGACGGCTGGATCATCAACGGCGCCAAGATGTGGAACACCGGCGTGCACGTTGCCAGCCACGACATGGTGTTCTGCCGGACCAGCGGCAAGGCCGGCGACGCCAAGGGCATCTCCTGCTTCCTGGTGCCGATGGATGCACCCGGCGTCAACGTCGAGTTCTACTACTGGACGTTCAACATGCCGACCGACCACGCGCATGTGACGTTCAAGAACGTCCGCGTGCCAGACGAGGCTCTGTTCGGGCCGCTCGACGACGGCCTGCGGCTCGCCCGGCACTTCGTTCACGAGAACCGCATCCGCCAGGCGGCCTCGTCGCTGGGCGCGGGCGTCTATTGCCTCAACGAGGCGATCGACTACTCGAACGTGCGCAAGCCGTTCGGCAAGAAGCTGTCGTCGAACCAGGCGATCCAGTTCCCGACGGTCGAGCTGATGACCCAGGCCGAGATGCTGCGCCTGCTCATTCAGAAGACGGCGTGGGAAATGGACCAGATGACCGGCCCGGAGATCCAGGTCCAACTCTCCGACAAGGTCTCGATGTGCAATTACTGGGCGAACCGCTTCTGCTGCGAGGCGGCCGACTGGGCGATGCAGGTGCACGGCGGCATGGGCTATTCGCGCCACAAGCCGTTCGAGCACATCTATCGCCACCACCGCCGCTATCGCATCACGGAAGGCTCGGAACAGATCCAGATGCGCAACGTGGCGGGCCATCTGTTCGGGTTCCTCGGCAAGAACGCCAAACGCGATCACTAGGCCTGCGCGCAGCAGGACGCGCCAGGGCAAAGTCGATTGGGCGGTGGAGCGATCCGCCGCTCCTTCCCTGTCCGACTATCCGACCGTCTCCTCGCGAATCGTCCGGCGGGCGATCCAGAAGAGCGCGGCGGCAAACAGCCCGAGCAGGCTGAAGATGATCAGCGACCACCGGATCCCTTCGCCGGCGCCCATGCCATAGGGGCCGGCGAGAACGTCGCTGAGCATGCCGATGCCCAGTGGTCCGAGGCCCAGCCCGATCAGGTTGATGATGAAGAGCAGGATCGCCGAGGCGGTCGCCCGGGTCTGCGGCCGCACGAGGCCCTGCACCGAGGAATAGACCGGGCCATACCAGAGCGAGGCGAGGATCGTCGGGATCGTGAGGACGACGATGGCGGCAACGGCCGAGTCCAGCAGCAGGCCTGCGACATAGATCGGGATGGCGGCAAGTCCGGCAACGGCCGGCACGACCATATGGGCACGCAGGTCTTCGCGGCCCAGCCAATCGGCGATCCAGCCGCCGAACCAGGTTCCGAACATGCCGGCGATTCCGCCGGAGAGGCCTAGCACGAGGCCCAGGAAGCCGATCGGCTGCAGCCCGATCGAGGCGGCGAGTTCGGTCAGTTCCCCGGCATGGTTGCGAAAGAAGAACGAGCCGATGAAGGCTGCCGAGCCGTAGCCGTTGAAGGCGATCAGGGCGGCCGCCACGGCCAGGCACCAGAAGGTCCGCTTGGCCGCCAGTTCGCGCAGCGCGTCGGCCAGAGAGGGGCCCGAGGCGGTCACGCGGGGAAGGTCGCGGCGCGGTTCCTTCAGCGTCGTGAAGGCGACGACCGCCATCACAATGCCGGGCACGCCGGCGATGAGAAAGGCAGTGCGCCAGCCCCACAGGTCGGCCGCAAGTCCGCCCATCACGAGACCGAGCAGCGACCCGAGAGGGGTGCCCAGATGATAGAACGCCATTGCCGATGCGCGCTTTTCCTTCGGCACATAGTCGGAGATCAGCGAGTGGGCCGGCGGCGTGCACCCGGCCTCGCCGATGCCGACGCCGACGCGCGCGAGGATGAGCTGGACGAAGTTCGTCGCCATCCCGCAGAAGACCGTGAAGAGGCTCCAGACGGCGGTCGCGGTGGCGATGATGAAGGGCCGGTTGGCGCGCTCCGCGTAGCGCGCGATGGGAATGCCCATGACCGTATAGAGCAGCGCGAAGGCGAAGCCCGTCATCATCCCGAGCTGCCAGTCCTTGAGGCCGAGATCGTTGCGGATCGGTTCGGCCAGGATCGTCACGATCTGGCGGTCGAGGAAGTTCAGCGTGTAGATGGCGAGGAGGACGCCCAGCGCATAGCGGCGATAGGCGGGGGCCAGCGGCGCAGGCGCGGGGCCGGCGGTTTGATCGGACATCGCTAGCTCACCATCTCTTCGCGGATCGTGCGGCGGGCCGCCCAGAACAGGATGAAGGCGGTCGCGCCAAGGCAGTAGAATACGATCAGAGCCCAGCGCAGACCGTCGTTGACGCCAAGGCCGAAGGCTGAAGCCAGAAGATCGCTGATGATGCCGATCCCCAGCGGTCCGAGCCCAAGGCCGATAAGGTTGATGATGAAGAGAAGAATGGCCGCCGCCGTCGCCCGCGTTTCGGGGCGCACCAGGCCCTGAACCGTCGCGTAGACGGGACCGTACCACAGCGTGTTGAGAATCGGCGGGATCGCGAGGACCACGAGCGCGACGACCAGGCTTTCGGTCAGCAGACCGAACACATAGAAGGGGATCGAGACCAGCGTCGCGATGGCGGGCATCGCCATGTTGAAGCGCAGGTCGCGCCCCCCGAACCTGTCGCCCAGAAAGCCGCCGAGCCAGGTCCCCGCGGCGCCGGCAACGCCGGCGACGACGCCGAGGACAAGTGCGACGAAGCCGAGCGGCTTCAAGCCGAACGAGGCGGAGACCTCGGCCAGCTCGGCGCTGTGGTTGCGCAGGAAGAACGATACGATGAAGGCGGCCGAGCCGTAGCCGATGAACGCCTTGATGGCGCCCGCGAAGGCGACCAGCCAGAAGGTGCGCTTGGTGCGCAGTTCGCGCATCGCATCCCCGAATGACGGCGCCGCGGCCCGCTTGGCCTCCAGGGCGGCTTTCAGCTTCGTGCGGGGTTCCACCAGCGTGAAGGCGGCGACCAGCGCCATGACGACGCCGGGCGCGCCGGCCACCAGGAAGGCGACGCGCCAGCCATAGGCGTCGGCCACCAGTCCGCCGAGCACCATGCCGAGCAGGCCGCCCAATGGCGTGCCGAGGGAATAGAAGGCCAGCGCCGAGGCGCGCTTCTCCTTCGGCGTGTAGTCGACGATCAATGAGTGCGCGGGGGGCGTACATCCGGCCTCGCCGACGCCGACGCCGATCCGGGCGACGACAAGCTGGACGAAGTTCTGCGCATAGCCGCAGAGCACGGTGAAGGCGCTCCAGACCGCCGTCGCCGTCGCGATGATGAGCGGCCGATTGGCGTGTTCGGCAAAGCGGGCGATGGGAATGCCCAGCACCGTGTAGAAGACTGCGAAGGCAAGGCCCGTCATCAGTCCGAGTTGCGTGTCAGTCAGGCCGAGGTCGTTCTTGATGGGTTCGGCCAGCACCGACATGATCTGCCGGTCGAGGAAATTCAGCGTGTAGATGACGAGCAGGACGCTGAGCGCATAGCGGCGATACGCAGCCGACATCGGCGCTGGCGCGGCCGGTCCGGCCGCAGCGGTCTCGCTCATGGATTTGCCTCCCTGGGGCGATCGATAGGCAGACCGCTCTACGGCGGCTCAATGCCTAGGTTCGGCGACGGGAACACCGGACGCAAGCAGATTGAGCATCTCCCGCCCGCTCTCGGCTTAGCGCCAGGAGCCGTCCAGCAGCTTGACGATGGCGCTGAAATCCTTGCCCGCGCCGCCGAGGCCGGCGAAGAGCTGGTAGAGCGCCTCGGCCTGGGCGCCCATCGGCACGCTCGCCTCGACGCCCTGGGCGGCCTCGAGCGCGAGTTTCAGGTCCTTCAGCATGAGCGCAGCGGCGAACCCGCCTTCAAAGTCGCGGTTCGAGGGCGCCGCCGGAACAGGGCCGGGCACCGGGCAATACGACGTCATCGACCAGCATTGTCCGGAAGCCTTCGACGAAATGTCGAAGAACGTCTGGGCATCGAGGCCGAGTTTCTGCGCCAGCGTGAAGGCCTCGCAAGTGCCGATCATGCTCACGGCGAGCAGCATGTTGTTGCAGATCTTGGCGGCCTGCCCTGCCCCGCTCTCGCCCGCGCGGATGACGGCCTTGCCCATCTGCGCCAGATAGGGTTCGGCGCGCGCGAAGGCCTCCGGCGCGCCGCCGACCATGAAGGTGAGCGTGCCGGCGGAGGCCGCGGCGATGCCGCCGGAAACCGGCGCGTCGACCATGGCGAACCCCCGCGCCGCGCCGGCCGCGCCCACCGCCTTGGCGGTCGCCACGTCGATGGTGGAGCAGTCGATGAGGATGGCGGCGGGATCGGCGGCGGCGAAGATGCCGTCCTCGTAGACCGCCTTCACGTGCCGTCCGGCAGGCAGCATGGTGATGACGGCCGCCGCGCCCCGCGCCGCCTCGGCGGCGCTGGCGGCTCTCACGGCCCCGGCTTTCGCCGCCGCGTCGAGCGCGGCCTCCGACAGGTCGAAGGCGCGGACCTCGCGGCCCGCCTTGATCAGGTTGGCGGCCATGCCCGAGCCCATATTGCCCAGACCGATGAAGGCGACATGCGACATGGCTGGCCTCACTTCATCGTCGGGATGACGAAGCTCTGGTCGGATACCGGCCCGCCGGCCGGCCAGCGCTGAGTCACCGTCTTGATGCGGGTGAAGAAGCGGAAGCCTTCCGGCCCGTGCTGGTTGACGTCACCGAAGGCGCTGCGCTTCCAGCCGCCGAAGGTATGATAGGCGAGCGGCACAGGGATGGGCACGTTGATGCCTACCATCCCGACCTCGACGCGGGCGGCGAACTCGCGCGCCGCTTCGCCGTTGCGGGTGAATATGGCGACGCCGTTGCCGTATTGATGCTTGGAGGGCAGCTCGAGCGCCTGCTCGAAGCTCTCGGCGCGGACCATCTGGAGCACCGGGCCGAAGATTTCCTCCTGATAGGTCTTCATGCCGGGCTTTACATGGTCGAACAGCGTCGGGCCGACGAAGAAGCCGTCTTCGAGGCCCTGCATCCGGAAGCCGCGCCCGTCGACCACCAGCTCCGCGCCTTCCTGCACGCCCAACTCGATGTAGTTCTCGATCTTGGCCTTGTGCGCGGCTGTGACGACCGGGCCGTAATGGGCGTCCTTGTCGGTCGAGGCGCCGACCCTCAGCCCGGCGATCGCCGTGACGAACTTGGCGCGCAGCGCCTCGGCGGTCTTCTCGCCGACCGGCACGACCACCGGCAGCGCCATGCAGCGCTCGCCGGCCGAGCCGAAGGCGGCGCCCATGATGTCGGCGACGGTCTGGTCGAGATCGGCGTCGGGCAGGATGATGCCGTGGTTCTTGGCCCCGCCCATCGCCTGGACGCGCTTACCCGCCGCGACGCCGCGCTGGTAGACGTAGTGGGCGATGTCCGATGAGCCGACGAAGCTGACCGCCTTGATGTCGGGATGATCGAGGATGGCGTCGACCGCTTCCTTGTCGCCGTGGACGACATTCAGCACGCCGTCCGGCAGGCCGGCTTCCGTCATCAGCTCGGCGAGCCGCACCGGCAGCGAGGGGTCGCGCTCGGACGGCTTGAGGATGAAGGCGTTGCCGGCCGCGATGGCGGGCCCGAACATCCACATCGGGATCATCGCCGGGAAGTTGAACGGCGTAATGCCGGCGACGACGCCGAGCGGGACGCGCATCGAATAGACGTCGATGCCGGAGCCGGCATTGCTGGTGTAGTCGCCCTTGAGGAGATGGGGGGCGCCGCAGGCGAACTCGATGACCTCAAGGCCGCGCTGGATGTCGCCCTTGGCGTCTGCGATCACCTTGCCGTGCTCGGCGGAGAGCATATGGGCGAGATCGTCCATGTGGGCTTCGAGCAGGCGCTTGAACTCGAACATGACCCGGGCCCGCCGCTGCGGATTGGTCGCCGCCCACTCCGGCTGAACCGCCTTGGCGGCGTCTACGGCGGCGGCGATCTCGGTTGCCCCGCCCAGGCGAACACGAGCCTGCACTTTGCCGGTATTGGGGTCGAACACGTCGCCATAGCGGTTGCCGCCGCCCACGAAGGTCTTGCCGGAGAGGTAGTGTGCAATGTCGCGCATAGGGCGCCGCTCCCGTTCGTTGATCGCAGGTGTTGGCAGGACGCTATCATCGCCGGGCGGGGCGAGGTATTGCGTTCTTGCGGGTATTGTCTTGCGGAAATGCAATGGCAGCGGTCGATTGGGACGACATTCGGGTTTTCTTGGCGGCGGCGCGGGCCGGGTCGCTGACCGCGGCCGGTCGGCGGCTGGGCATCGACGCGGCGACGGTCGGCCGGCGGGTCGCCCGGCTGGAAACCGTGCTGCGCGCAACGCTGATGGTCCGGTCGGCGACGGGGCTGACGCTCACCGCCGCCGGGACAAGGCTTCAGGGCTCGGCCGCCTCTGCCGAGACGGCCATGCTGGCGACGCTGGAGGAGGGCCTGCGGGACGCCGCGGGCGGCACGGTCCGGATCAGCGTCGCCGAGGGCTTCGGTACGGCGATACTGGCGCCGGCCCTGCCCCGGCTGAGGGCCGAACGGTCCAACCTGAAGATCGAACTCGTCGCCAATCCCGGCCTCCTGTCTCCTGCAACGCGGGAAGTTGACATGGCCGTCACGCTTTCGCCGCCGAGCGAGGGCCGGCTGACCGTCGAGCCGCTCTGCGACTATCAGCTGGCGCTCTATGCGGCGCCCGGGTATCTCGCCCGGCGGGGCGAGCCGTCATCGATCGGGGCCCTGCGTCACAGCGATGCGGTCGGGTATGTCGAGGACCTGATCTTCGCCCCGGAACTGGACTATCTGGCCGAAATCGGCCTCCGCGGCCGGCCGCCGCTCGCCAGCACCTCGATCAGGGCCCAGCGCGAAATCATCGCGGCAGGCGGCGGAATCGGCATACTTCCGTGCTTCCTTGCCGATGGATTGACGCGTGTCTGCTGCGATGAAGTCCTGCTAACCCGCCGTCTTTGGCTGTGTATCCACCGCGACATCGCCGCCACCTCCCGCATCAAATCCTTGAGGATTTGGCTGAGGCGCCTCGTTCGTGAACAACACAACCACCTGTCCCCATTCGATCTGCCTTGAGCGCAGGCAGAAGAGGAAATCTGGAAAACTCTCGAACGGCGACTCATTGACTCGCTGCCAAACTCGACTCGCAGGGCTCCATTGCATCCCATACGCGATGTGACAGCGTTGCGACCGAAGGCGCATCATCGAACCAGCCATCGCGGGCGAGGCCGCAATTCGACGCTCGGCGATGAACATGGCGGGCCTCGACAAGGCCGTCGCCAACATCAACGCTGCTCACGACGGCCGCGCGTTTCTCGCCGCCTATCACGACTTTTGGGTCGGCGTGGCGGCGGCGGGCAATGCGCTGTTTGAATTTCTGATACCAGCGCTTGCCGCTATCGGCAGGGCGAGCGGCCTTGCATCCACCGAAGACGGGCGCAGGCGCGCGCATATGTTGTGCAACCGCATCCGTAGCGTCATCGGTGCCTGCGACTGCGTGGCGGCGACCCGTGCCGTGGAAGATCTGCATGCAATGATCACCGAGATCATCACGCTTCGCTATTCCGGCCGGCTTCCGCGGACCTTCTCATGGGCCGATGTGCGGGAAATTCTCTAGGAGGGCGGCGCTACCGCGAATAGAGCGCCACGGTCCTTGAAAGCCTTGAACTCCAGGGCATTGCCGGACGGATCGCAGAAGAACATCGTCGCCTGCTCGCCGACCTGGCCGGCAAACCGCACATGGGGCGGAATGACGAACTCGACGCCGGCTTCGGCAAGCCGCCGGGCCAAATCCTGAAACCGATCCCACTCCAGAACGACGCCGAAGTGCGGCACGGGTACATCGTGGCCATCGACCGGACTGAGATGAGCCGGGTTCATCGCGGGTTTGAGGTGGGCGACGATCTGGTGACCGAAGAGATCGAAATCGATCCAGGTTTCCGAGCAGCGGCCCTGGGGCAGGCCGAGCAAGCCGCCGTAGAATCGTCGCGCGGCCTCAAGATCATGCACCGGAAAGGCGAGGTGGAATGGATCGAGAGCCTGCATGTCCTGTGTCTAGTCCGCTCTGCGACACAGCTCAATCGGCCCCGTCATGGGAATCGGCCTGCGCGTGCGAGGGCCGACGGTCGCGGCCGGCCGAGCTTCGCGCCGATCCATTCAGCGGTCTCGATCAGAGCCTCGAGGTCGAGCCCGGTCGAAAAGCCGCCACGCTCGGCCATGTAGACGAGGTCCTCGGTCGCGATATTGCCCGTGGCGGCGGGCGCAAAGGGGCAACCTCCGATGCCGCCACAACTTGCATCCAGAATCGTAACGCCCTCGTCGAGCGCGGCCGCCGCATTCGCCAGACCGGTATTTCGGGTATCGTGGAAGTGAACGCGTAAGGGCGTCGCAGGCGCCTCGCGGCGGGCTGCCGCCAGCCGAGTGCGCACAGACCCCGGATCCGCCACGCCCACGGCATCCGCAAGCGCGATCTCGGCGACCTTT
>OEIV010000732.1_pt1 | contig 16784 bp, 14 predicted proteins | sample 1539231 | NCBI WGS metagenome assembly OEIV01 (sample SAMN03794762, study PRJEB22550) | activated sludge metagenome | feature: wastewater treatment plant; material: activated sludge; isolation source: Wastewater treatment plant of a petroleum refinery complex | place: Argentina: Buenos Aires ...
TTGCCGTCTCGCGCCTCGCGCAAGGCGTCCCGATTGGCGGCGAGCTCGATTATCTCGACGAGGGCACGCTGGCCGCCGCGTTCAAATCACGCCGCCGGCTATAGCGGTGATTGGAAGCGCTGACAGCGCTTGGCGCAGCCATCCAATAGTGTAGGGCCGCGGCGGATCAACCGTTGATGCTAAAGTCGTTCAGCCGGCTTGAAGTGCGCGAACGGGCATCGCGGCCGAATAGGGACGCCCGTGTAGGGCGACGGAAGCCGCCGCAGGGTAGGGCTGGCCGAGAATCGCGGCCGGGCGGCCGGTTCCGCGCGATCTGCTCTCGACCATTGCATCTGGCCCTTGGCGGATCGCGAAACTCGCCGCCGCCTTGCGCGAGGGATCGGCGATCCAGCCCGAGAGACCGAGCACGAAGAAGAAGAAGGCGTGCAGCACGTTCCAGTAGTGCACCGTGGCGCCGACCAGCGACAGCGCGATCACCGTCATGCACCAGCCGATGGCGATGCGCGTGGCGCTGCCGTCCACGTGGCGATGACGCCGCTGCAGCACCGCGCGCATGAGCAGGGTGATGGCCGTGGCCAGCAGCAGAAACGCAGGTATGCCCTGGCGCATGGTGATGACCAGCCAGAACGCATCGATGGTATCGGAAATCATCCACCAGGGCCGCGACCACTCGGCGAGGCCGATGCCGATGATGGGGCTCGACCAGACGTTCTTGAGACCGGAATCCCAGATCTGCAGGCGGTAGAACCCGGTCCAGGGATCGAGCGTCAGGCCGGTGGCGATGAGCGCGACGGGACCGCGCGTCGAGAGCACCGCCAGCGCAGCGTAAACCAGCGCGAGAGCGCCGAGCGTCAAAGTCAGGCGGGAGCGGACGGCGCGCGTCAGGCGCTCCCAGAGGAGCATGCCGCCCTGTAGCCCGAGGCAGAGCATCGGCGCGGACGAGAGGCCGAGGAACGTCGCGAAGCCCATCGCGCAGGCATTGAGATAGCGGCTGCGCGCGCGCCCTTCCGCGAACCAGAAGAGGGCCAGGAGCGCGGCGCAGAAGGTGCCGTAGTGGATCGGATGATCGAACGTGCCATAGGCGCGCGTGAAGCCGAGACGCGACTCGACGCTGATCGGATGATGATAACCCGTGAGCTGGCGCAAGAACTCGTGCACGTAGATCTTCCCGAGCAACGTTTCAGGCAATGCGATCAGTGCAGCAACGACGACGGCGGCGACGAACGCGCGCATGGTTGCGCGCAGCTCTTCCGCCGACCGCACGTAGGCCCGCGCGACGAAGTAGCCGCCGAGTGCCTCGAGCGCCAGTGAGCCGCCGTAGATGAATCCGGCGCTGCCCATGTGCAGCGAGTAGACGGCCAACGTCCAGACGCCATAGGCCAAGAATACGAGGTCGAACGAACGCAGGCGCTGGTCGCGGCCGAAAGCGAGTTTGAAGAACGCCACGGGCAGCAGAACGAGCAACGCGACCCGGTGTGGTGGAAGGCGCAGACCGCTGATGTCGAGTGAAAGCTCAGTCGGGCAGAGGAAGCTCAGGATGATGAGGATGATCGGTAGCGGCGCCAGGCGCGATGCTTTCGTCATGTCGGCGCCTCCCGTGTCAGGCCGCTCCCGCGCGGTGCGTTGGGGTCAGTTCGCGTTCTTGCCCGAGAACACGATCGAAAACGTGCGCGCGATGATGGAGAGGTCCAGCCCCAGCGACCACGAGCGGACGTAGGCGATGTCCTGATCAACGCGACCCTTGATCTGCTCGATAGTCCGCGTCTCGCCGCGAAAGCCGTTGACCTGCGCGAGGCCGGTGATGCCCGGCTTGACCTGGTGACGGTTGGCGTAGTCCTCGAGCATGGTCGAGAACTGCTCGTCGTGTACCAGCGCGTGCGGTCGCGGGCCGACGATCGACATGTCGCCCTTGAGCACGTTCCAGAGCTGGGGCAATTCATCGATGCTGGTCCGGCGCAGGATGCGGCCGACGCGCGTGACGCGATCATCGTCGGGCGTCACCTGCCGCACCTCGCCATCGGTTTCCGAGACCTTGAGCGTGCGCAGCTTGAGCACGTCGAACACGCGGCGATTGAGCCCGCGCCGGCGCTGGCGGTAGAATGCCGGCCCATCGCTCTCGAGTTTAATCGCCGCGATCGCCAGGGCGAGAATGGGAAACGCCACGACGAGAAGAAGGCTCGCCACGACGATGTCCTCGGTACGCTTCACGATCGGCGCCCAGTCCGAGAGCGCCTTGTCCTTGACGTCGATGAGGCCGACGCAGCCGATGTTGGAAACGCGGTGCGCACGGTCGCACGGTACGATGTCGGACGCGATGTGTGTGACGATGTGGACGTCGCACGGCGCCTTCTCGAGGTAGCGCACGATGTGTGCAATGCGGCCATCGGCGCCCTGCGGCAGCGCGATGACGATGTCGTCGATGCCCTCCGCGTCGGCCGCTGCGAGCAAGTCGGAGAGGCGTCCGCGGACATCGAGATCCGCGGCGTCGATGCGATCCGTGCCGGCGCGGTCGTCGTAGACACCGGCGAAGTGAATGCCTGTGCGGGGATCTGCAAGCTCTTTGCGCACGCGCCGGGCGATGGCTCCCGCGCCGAATACGGCAACCCGCCGCTCGAAACGTCCGGCAGCAGTGAGGCGCGCGAGGGTTGCGTGGGCGATGCCTCGCGTCGCGAGCAGCATGGTGAAGCTGAACGATAGCCACAACGCGTACCAAACGAGCACGTGCCATTGCATCCTGGCGATCGGCAGGCCAAGGCCAATGACCGAGCCAATTGCCACCATCGTGAGCAGCAGCATGCGCATCGGCGCGAGCGGTAGATCATGGATCCTGCTCGTGTCGTAGTACCCGGCGTTGCGCAGCATGAGGTGACCGACGAAGCCCGAGAAGAGAGCTGCCTGGGTCAGCGGAATCCAGCCGACGATCACTTCGCCGAAGCTCGCGTAGATCGCTGCGGGAAGAAACGCGCCGGTGCCGATGGCGAGAACGTCGAGAAGCGCCACGATGTCGAGAGCGACGACGCGCGACAGGCGCGCCCGCATTGCACCGCGTTCCGCTGGCTCGCCGGTGCCGGACACGCACTTTGCATTCTGGACGCTATCACTGCAGGACATGGGTGCGTCTCACCTTGATTGTTGTGTCTCAGGCATCGTCGCGAGGGGAGCGCCGTGCCTGTGGAGGGAATTGAGCGAGGGCTTTCGCGGCAACGTGTTGCTCATGGCTGTCGCGTTCAAGCCGCTCGTTCCAATGGCGGGCCACCGAGGCCGGGGCGCATGGAAGCGGAATGGCGCGGCAGGCCGATCGCATCGGCGATGATCGCGTCGTCGACGTGGTTGACGACGATGCCGACCAGCTTGCGCTGATTGAAGCCCAGCGTCGCCAGGGCCTTGCGGGCAAGCTGCTTGGGTGTGCGCCGCCAGGCCATCACGAAGACGATCTGGTCGGCCTGGTCGGCGAGAATGCGGCCGTCGAGTACCGGCAGTAATGGCGGCGCATCGACGACGAGAACATCGAACTCGGCTTTCAGCGCGGCGACGAGCTTCGCCATATCCAGCGAGGCGAGCAACTCGGGCGGCGATGCCTTGGAGGGTGCCGGTCCGCTCGCCGGCAGAAAATGCAGCCCCGTGGACGCTTCGTAGAGCATGGCGTCGTCGGTCGTCGCGGAACGGGTGAGAATCTCGCCGAGGCCGAGGCGTCGGCCGACTGCCAGCTTGCGCGTGAGATTGGCGCGGCGAATGTCGCCGTCGATCAGCAGCACACGGGAGCCCGTCATCGCATAATGGTGCGCGAGATTGGACGCTACGATGCTGCCGCCGTCATTGGGCAGGCTCGACGTGACGAGGATGGTTCGGGGACTATCGTCGGTGCGGCGAACGTCGACTTCGCGACGGAGTGCGCGGATTGCCTCGGCAAACGAGCTGGAGGGTTCGGCGATCATCAGGCGTGCGGCGCGCATCTGGTCCGTGCCTTCCGCGTCGGTCGCGGCAGAGGCCGGAAGGGATGCGAGGTGCGCGAGCTCGAACACGCGCTCGACGTCTTCGGGGCGTCCGATTCCGAACGTGAGAAATTCGAGCATCAGCGCGATCAGTATGCCGATCACGCCGCCGCCAGCCGTGGCGACGAGCACGATCTGCTTGCGCTTCGGCGCGGCAGGTGCCAACGGTGCGTCCGCCTGTTCGACGATGCGGGCGTCGGGCAGTTGCAGCCCCTGGGTTTCGACCGTCTGCTTGTAGCGCGACAGCAGCGCCTCGTAGAGCGCGCGCGAGGTTTCGGCGTCGCGCACGAGATCGTTGAGCTCGATACTGGCTTCCTTCGAAACCGTATCCTCGGACTTGAGCGCGTCGAGAGCCTGCACGAGTTCGCGCTCGCGCTCTTCTGCGACCGTCAGCTCGTTCTTCACGTTGGAGATGAGACGGCTGATCTCGCTCGCGAGCTGCGACCGCGCCTCGTTCACCTCGGCCCGCACCTTCAGCATCTCGGGGTGTTTGTCGCCGTAGCGTGTCGCCAACTCGGCTTCCCGGCCGGTTGCCTTGGCGAGCTGGTCCTTGAGCACGGTCACGGTATGGCTCTGCAACACGTCGGCGATGCCGGCCGCGTTGCCGCTGCCGTTCGCGAGGCGTTCGGCGAGCTCGTACTTCGCGCGCGCCTGGGCAGTGGCAGTACGGGCGTTGACAGTCTGCTCCATCAGGCGGGCGAGATGCTTCTCGCCGAGGATCTGCCCCTCGCTCTCGAAGATGTTGTTACGGGCCTTGTAGGCGGCGACGCGCCGCTCGCGCTCGCTCAACTGTGCCTTCATGCTCTCGAGCTTCTGCTCGAGCAGCTTGGAGGCGTGCGCGGAAACTTCCTGCTTCGTGGTGAGCTGCTCGGCGAGATAGACCTCGGCGACGGTGTTGGCGATCTTCGCCGCTTTGACCGGATCGGCCGAGGAGAAGCGGATCTCGATCAGCAGCGTCGAGCGCACGCGCAGAACGCTCAGACGCTCGGTGAAGGCAATCGCGACGAGGTCGCGTCCGGGGCGCGTCTCGCCGAGGCGATCGGGGCCGATGTAACCCTTGATCGGATCGCTGTTGACGCTTCCGGAGGTCGGCGCCGGTTCGGGTGCGGGTGCCTCGGGAGGCGTGCCAGCGACCATCGCCCACAAGCGCTCGGGAAGCGTCGGCTGGGGCAGGAACTCGGGGTCGGTGCGCAAGCCGAGCAGGGCGATGACCTTGAGTGTGATGGCGCGCGAATTGATGATCTCGGCTTCGCTCTCGATGGTGGCACCATCGGCCTTGAGCTCGGAGATTACGAGATCCATGTTCGAGATCGACTTCTTGCGCGGGTCGATCTGTACCACAGCGAAGGCGTCGTACCGGTTCGGCAGCGTCTTGACGTAGGCGGTGGCGGCGATCAGCGCCAGGATCGGCAGGGTAATGACGATCATCAGACGGCGGCGCAATGCCGAGATGATGCGGTCGGGGCTCAGCATGCCCCCCGCGTCATTCTCATCCATCGCACCTTGCCTCGTCATTTTTTGGGCCTTTTTCCTGATTGGCGCGAACTAGAACCTGAGCTTGGCGCCGACCGAAACGAGATTGCGGGTCATGTCGTAGGCCGGGTCCGTCGAATCTCTCACTGCATGTTCGTAGCTCATGGTGAACATCCAGTTTTTATTGAGATAATATTCGAGCCCTAAACGGCCGGTTAAATTGACGTCTTCGCGCGATATTCCGGAATATTCGGTGGTGCTGTAGGCCATTCCGAATTTCAGGGCCAGATTGTTGTAGATTTCGTAATCTATCTGGCCGGAAATGCGCGTTTCGACGCGGCCGTCGTCGTCATAGGTGTCGGCCGCGGCAATATGCCGGCCCACCTTGCCGGTGAACGTCAGGAACTCGGTCGGCAGCCATTGCACCCGGCCTTCCATGATGCCGGTCGCGATGTCGTCGAGCGCATCGGATTTGTAGTCGCGGATGCCGTAACCGCCGAGGATCTGCCAGCGCAACAGCGGTCCGGTCTCGAAGGACAATCCGGCGAGCGCTTCGTAGCCCGTCGCATCGCGGTCGAAGGTGCCGTTGCCGCGGTTGTCGTCGATCAGGGCGCGCGCATGGGCGACCAGTTCGAAGCCGGGTGAGAACCGATAGCCGACGCGCAGCGAAGCGGCGAACTCGTTCGTGTCGCGGAAATCTTGGTCGACCATGCCGCCGCCGAGGCCGCGCGCGTCGGAGAAGTCCCATCGCTCGGCGCTGGCCATCAACGTGCCGTAGAGGCGGCCGACGTCGCGGGTGATGCCGGCGGCGATCCGATGGTTTGCGACCTGCACGGGTTCGATCGTCGTCTTGTCGGTGATGAACTCGCCGGGCTCCTGATGATCGAGCATCGAGAGAACACTGAGGGACAGTGTATGGGCATTGTCGAAGTGCAGCGCGCTGTCGAGCTTGCCGCGGATGTTGGCATAGTCCTGGTCGGTATGTTCCAGATGATTGACGATCTTGCCGTCGAGCGACATGTCGAGAATGTGCCGTGGTAGGGCCGACTTGAAGTACACCGACGGTGCGGTCTCGAAACGGATATCGGACTGCTTGTAGCGATCCGAGCGGAAGATGTTGTCGTCGAACGTGATGGTCTCGCTCACGGACGGGAAGATTGTGTAATTGCCCGCTCGCACGCCTTCGGGCTGCACATGGGCGCGAACCCGCTCGATCACGCTTTGGGCGCCGTAGGTCTTGGCATCGTCGTAGTCGCGCAGACGGTCGCGGCTGGCGATCGTCTCGGTGATGATTCCGCCATCGCCGAGGTCGAGAGCGTGGGCGTTGATTGCGAGTGCGAGCGAAGCGGAAACAGCGATGGTGACGCGCAGGCCCGCCAGATGAGAACGCGGCATGTGCAAGTCCGGCAATCGCTCCCCGGCAGTGGCCACGGCACGGCTCATCAGAAGAAGCGTTCGGGGACGCGGATGTTGTCGCCCGGCAGAACGACGACGTTGCTCGAGAGGGGAACGCGCGCCTCGCCTGCGCCTTCGCGCACGATGAGAACGTAGCTTTCGTCGGCACGATAGGTATAGCCGCCGGCAACGGCTACGGCGTCGCGAAGCTTCAGGCCGTTCTTATAGGGAAACTCGCCGCCGCTCTTCACCTCGCCGTGCACGTAGATCGGCCGGTAGTTCAGAACTTCGACGGTGACGCGTGGGTTCTTGAGGTAGCCTTCGGCCAACCGCCTGGCCACGGAATCGCGGAAGGCGGAGATTGCCATGCCACGCGCACCGACTTCTCCGACGAGGGGCAGAGAAATCTGGCCGAGCGCGTTCACCTCGTACTGGCCCGAGAGGCTCTCCTCGCCAAATACGGTGATCTTGAGCTTGTCGCCGATGCCGAGCCGGTAGGTGCGCTCAAGTGCTTCACCGCCGGTAGCGAAGCTCGGCGGGGGAAGTGGCGGGGGGCGGGGGCCCGGGCCCGGGAAGGGCGCCCCGGGGGGAAAGGCCGGCCGGTCCTTTGCCCGTGTTGGGGGGGGGGGACGCATGTGCAACCGCCGCCGGGTTACGCGGCGTGACGGGAAGACGAGGAATGCGGAATTTGCCCACGAGCGGGGCGGAATTCCGGCACGCTTCACGTTAGCGAGGAACAGGCTAAATAAGGGTTTAAATGGCGCGCACGAATTTCATCTATCTCCGCAGCGGTGAAATGCGGAGGAATTGCATCGGCTATTCGCTGATTTGCCGTTTCCAGCCGTATTGAATTGGTGCCGCGCGGGCTTCGTGCTGGAATTACACCGGACCTAGAGCGATGTGACACTGGCGCGATCGAGGATCACGTCGTAGCTGCAGCGTGCGAAGGGAGCGGGCGAGCCGGCATCCAGCACGAGATAGGGATAGCGGTAACGCATGCCCCACGCGGCATGGTCGACCTCCCAGATGCTCACCTTCACGTCCGGGTTGCCGATCACGATGCTCAATCGTTCGGGCCGCGTCCAGGCGTGGACGAGGGTTGCGCGCGCTTGCTCGGTCGGCGCCAATGGCGTTTCCGCGCGCGTCGCGCGCTGGCAGCCTTCGACCGCTTTCGTGCGGTAGGCGTGGATCAGGGCTTCCTCGGTAGCCGAACGGTAGATGCGGTCCTGCGTCCACACCTTCGCCGCGGCGAGAATGACGAGAACGACGACGACCAATCTCAACAGCATAGGCGTTTCCCGGCGGGAGGGAGCGGCGAGGCGACGGCGGCGCGTAGCGCGGTCCTTATCGGCCGAGCCTAGCCGCATCACGGTTAACGATCTCTTGCGCGTCGTTCCGTGCCGGGTAACGCAGCGGCCGGTACGGCGGGCGAGGGCGGCAGTTTTCCTTGTCAGCGCGACGGGGTTGCGGCACAAAGCGTTCCTCGACGAAAGTCGCAAACGCTTCCCGGGGAGGAACCACAACAATGAAGAAACGCCTGCTCATCACCCGTCGACTGCCGGCGGACGCCGAGGCGCGTGCACGCCGGGACTACGAGGTCGTCCAGAACGAGGACGATCACCAGATGACGGCAGATGAGATCATCGAGAAGGCGGCGAGCGTCGATGCGCTCATGATCACCATCACCGACAAGATGCCGAAGGCCGTGATCGAGCGCATTCCCGAACACATCAAGATCCTCTCCACATTCTCGATCGGCTTCGACCACATCGACATCCCGACCGCGACGTCGCGCGGGATCAAGGTCGGCAACGCGCCGCATGGCGTGACCGTCGCCACCGCCGAGATCGCCATGCTGCTGCTGCTTGGTGCCGCGCGGCGCGCGGGCGAAGGCGAAGCCATGATCCGCAATCGCGCCTGGCCGGGTTGGGCGCCGCTGCAACTTGTCGGCCAGCGTCTCGACGGCAAGAAGCTCGGTATCTACGGCTTCGGCAAGATCGGCCGGGCGCTGGCCCAGCGTGCGCGTGGCTTCGACATGGAGATTCACTACCACGACATCGTGCGTGCGAAGCCCGAGGACGAGAAGGGCGCGATCTTCCATCCGACGCTCGACAGCCTGCTTTCCGTCTCGCAGTTCTTCTCGATCAACGCCCCCTCGACGCCGGAGACGCGCTATTTCTTCAACACGTCGGTGATAGAGAAGATGCCGAAGGGCGCCGTCGTGGTGAACACGGCCCGCGGCGACCTCGTCAACGACGAGGACATGATCGCGGCGTTGAAGTCTGGCCGTCTCTCGTATGCCGGACTCGACGTGTTCGCGGGCGAGCCCAAGATCAACGAGGGCTATTACGACCTGCCGAACACGTTCCTCCTGCCGCATCTCGGCTCGGCGGCGATCGAGGCTCGCAATCAGATGGGCTTCGAGGCGCTCGACAACGTCGACGCCGTGTTCGCTGGCCGCGAGATGCCGTTCAAGCTGAACTGACGGCCAATTGGGCCGCGGGTTGCCCTCGAGCTGATATCCCTCTCGCCGCGATCACGGCGAGAGGGGCGCTTAGCCGAGCGTCGGGCCGCCGAGCAGGCGCATGCGCCCGCGCACCATCGCAATGACATCGCCGCCTTCAACGAGGATCTCGACGTCGTAGAAGGCGTTGCGGCCCTGGCGCGCCACCTCGCGTGCCTCCGCGATCAGCCGCGCGCCGACCGGGGCCGGCGCGAGATAGTCGATCGCCGCGCTCGCCGTCATCGCCCGCTCGCCCATCGCATTGCAGGTGAAGCCGAACGCCATGTCGGCGAAGGTGAAGACGATGCCGCCGTGACCGACGCCGAAGGTGTTGGTCAACTCGTGCCGCACGGTCATCGCGAAGCGCGTGTAGCCAAGACGTGCCTCCAGCACCTCGATCCCGAGATGCCGGTAGACGGGATTGCGCAACGCCATCCCCTCGATCAGCTCTAGCGGTGTCAGTGCGGCCGCCGCCTCGGGCGTAGCGTTCTTGGTCATTGGCGTCTGCCTCAGGACTTCTTCGTGTCCGCCGCGTTGAGGCGGGCGATCAGGCTCGACGTGTCCCAACGCGCGCCGCCCATGCGCTGCACTTCGGCGTAGAACTGATCGACGAGTGCGGTCACCGGCAGGCTCGCGCCGTTGCGGCGGGCTTCGTCGAGGCAGATCGAGAGATCCTTGCGCATCCAATCGACGGCGAAGCCGAAGTCGAACTTGCCCGCTGTCATCGTCTTCCAGCGGTTCTCCATTTGCCACGACTGCGCCGCGCCCTTGGAGATCGTGTCCATCACGGCCGGAATATCGAGGCCGGCCTTCTCGGCCATGTGCAGCGCTTCCGCGAGGCCCTGCACGAGACCGGCGATGCAGATCTGGGTACCATCTTGGTGAGCTGCCCGGCGCCGGGTGGGCCGATCAGGTTCACCATCTTGGAGTAATGCGCGATCACCGGCTTGGCGCGATCGAATACGCTCTGCTCGCCGCCGACCATCACGGTGAGCTGGCCATTCTCGGCGCCGGCCTGTCCGCCAGACACGGGCGCGTCAAGGAAGCCGAAGCCGCGCGCCGTCGCCGCCGCGTGAAGCTCACGCGCAACGTTCGCCGAGGCGGTGGTGTTGTCGACGAAGATCGCGCCCTTGGCCATCGCCTCGAAGGCGCCGGCCTTGCCGGTCGTCACAGCGCGCAGGTCGTCGTCGTTGCCGACGCAGGAGAACACGATCTCCGCGCCCGCCGCAGCTTCGGCCGGGGTGCGGGCGGCGCGGCCCGAGCCATAGTCGGAAACCCATTTCTCGGCCTTGGCGAAGGAGCGGTTGTATACGACGAGATCGTGGCCGCCGCGCTTCAGCAGATGCCCCGCCATCGGATAGCCCATCACGCCGAGGCCGATCCACGCGATCTTCGCCATAGTCCTGCTCCTCACCTTTTCCGGGACCGGTTCGATCCGTTCCACTGGTTCATGTCCAACCGGTTCTTAAAGTATGGGCCCGCCGCAGCAATCAAAAAAAGCGGCGCTCCGCTGGCAGAGCACGCCTGTTCGATTGGCACCGGGGCGGTTGCGGGGGCCGTGCTGGCCCGGCGCTGGGCGATGTTCGGCGGGCGGCGTCCATTTGCCCGCTCTGCAACGGCTTCATGTTCGTATACTTGACCGACACCTCTTGGCGCGGGCCGGCTGCGATTGGGCGCCGGCGTGGCGGTCGTGTCACGCGGTCGTGATGTGCAACGGGCCACCGCCCGTCAGGCCAGGGAGCTCGCCGACATGCAGAAGAGCGCAGAGACGACACCGGCGGCGGGCGACGACCCGCAGGCGCGCGACCGCGTGACGATCGCCGAGATATTGCGGGCCCGCGAAACCCTGCACGGGTCCATCACGCTTACCGATTTCGACCGTAGCCGTACGCTCTCCTCGATTGCCGGCTGCGACATCTGGCTGAAATTCGAGAACCTCCAGTTCACAGGCTCGTTCAAGGAGCGCGGCGCGCTGACCCGTCTCGCTGCGCTGAGCGACGAGGAGTGCGAGCGCGGCGTCATCACGGTTTCCGCCGGAAACCACGCCCAGGGCGTCGCCTACCACGCGAGCCGTCTCGGTATCCCGTCGACCATCGTCATGCCCGAGGCGACGCCGACGGTGAAGGTGGAGAACACGCGCCGCTTCGGTGCCAACGTCGTGCTCGAAGGGCCGAGCCTGGAAGAGGCTTCGGCCCACGCCTGGAAGCTCGCGGAAATGCAGGGGCTGACGTTCGTGCATCCCTACGACGATGCACTCGTCATCGCGGGCCAGGGTACGATCGGCCTCGAGATGCTCGACGAAGTGCCCGATCTCGATACCATCGTCGTGCCGATCGGTGGCGGCGGTCTCATCTCGGGCATCGCCACGGCGGCGAAGGCTCTGAAGCCGTCGATCCGCGTGATCGGCGTGCAGGCGGCCCTCTATCCCTCCATGTACAACGCCATCAAGGGCACGCACCTGCCGATGCGCGGCGACAGCCTTGCCGAGGGCATCGCCGTCAAGTCGCCCGGCCGCATCACCACGGAGATCGTGCGCGAGCTGGTCGACGACATCGTGCTCGTCGCGGAAAGCGAGATGGAGCGGGCGCTGTCGATGCTGCTGACGATCGAGAAGACGGTGGTGGAGGGTGCGGGCGCGGCCGGCCTCGCCGCGGTTCTCGCCGATCCGCAGCGCTTTTCCGGCCAACGCGTCGGGCTCGTCCTGTGCGGTGGCAACATCGATACGCGGCTCCTCGCCAGCGTGCTGACGCGCGGCCTCGCCCGTGACGGCCGCCTGTCGCAGCTCTCGATCGATATTCCTGACCGTCCCGGCCAGCTCGCGCGGGTCTCGGCCGTCATCGGCGAGAACGGCGCCAACATCGTCGAGGTCTATCACCAGCGCGTGTTCACCGTGCTTCCGGCCAAGGGCGCCGAGCTGCACGTCGTCATCGAGACGCGGGACCGCGAGCATCTCGAACGGGTCATCGGCGGCCTCGAGCGGGCGGGCTACACGGTGACGGTCAAAGGCGCCAGCGTCTCGCGCTGACACTGGTGTTCTGGTTCCGCTTGTCGCTTCCCATTTTGGGGGCCGCTCATCGGTGCCGCGATCTGCGTGTTATCGGATGCTTTTCCAGGTAAGCGCTGGGGTCAGAAGGCGGTTGCGCGAATAGCGCTGGCACTCCGCCGGCGGCTGTGGCATCGGCTTGGGCTCCAAGAACGAGGCGCAAAGCCGCCCCCAATGCGCGGTCCCCGATGCAACTCTTCGCCGATATTCTGCTCAGCGTGACCCTGCCGATCATCGCGCTGGTCGCGGTCGGCTACTTCTCGCAGAAGCGGTTGCAGCTCGATGTGCCGAGTCTCAACCGGCTGCTCGTCTACGTCATCATGCCGGCGTTCCTGGTGCATTTTCTGTCGTCGGCGACACAGCCGATCTCGGAGATCTGGCCGACGGTCTACTTCACCGCGATCCAGTTCGCCGCGCTGATGCTGCTCGGCTGGCTCGTCGCCAAGATATTCCGCCTGCCGCCGGAGTACGCTCCGGTGTTCGCGATGGCGACCGTCTACGCCAACGTCGGCAACTACGGCATTCCGCTCGTCAAGCTCGCCTTCCCGCCCCCGTTCATCCTGCACCAGTCGGTCATCACATCGATGATGACCATGCTTATCGTGTCGGTGGGCGCGTGGATGCTGGCGCCGGCAACGGGCGAGCGGGGCGTGCTCGGGCGGCTCAAGGTGGCGTTCGAGACGCCTGTGGTGCCGGCCGTGATCGTCGGCCTCGTCCTTCGCGCACTGGAGTTGCGCCTGCCGCCGCTTGTCGGGCTGCCGCTCGAGTTGATCGGCTCGACGTTTCCGCCCCTCGCGCTGCTCGCGCTCGGCGCGCAGCTCGCAGATACCGGCAAGGGTGAGCTCGCGCCGCTGCCGATGAGCCTCGTGTTGATCCTGAAGCTGCTGCTTGCACCAGCGCTGACCTGGGGGCTCGCGATCCTGCTCGCCATGCCCGAGGATCTGACGGAGCTCTACGTGGTCGCCGCGGCGACCCCGGTCGGCGTACTACTGGCGCTGTTCTGCGCCGAGTACGGTCGCCAGCCCCGCTTCGTCTCCGGCTCGGTGCTGCTGTCGACGCTGCTCTCGCCCCTCGTCGTGACGGGCTGGATACTGCTGATGCGGCTCGTCTGATCGAGCTTCGCGCCGTCGCCTCCGATCGGGTTCCGGGTGATGGCCTCCCCGAAAGGTCAATGAGCCTCTTCCCGGGCGGGAAGAGGCTCATCATGGCAGTGCAGCAGTTTGGGTCAGTCTTGGCAGCAGCAGGTCGTCTTCAGTCAGGGGTCAGCGGGCGGGAAGAGACATTGCGAGTTGCGCGGAATTGGTGATCGAGGCGTCGGCGGTGGAAGTGCGCTTGGCGGAGATCAGTGTGGCGAGGAGGAGGCCGGCGGCGAGAGCGAAGCAAACGAACGTCGCGAACTTGCTCCAACTCCAACCCTTGCCTGTCTCGATCGCTGCCACTTGAGCTTCCATCGTCTCAGTTCGTCATCAATCGTTGCAGTGTCGCGTTAGGTGTTTTGTAACGCAGTTGACCGAGGCGGTCGAGTTCCATGCCTTTTCTTGACTAATGGCCAGAGTATTAATTTTACGATCTGTTAACTCGGCGTCCGCGCGCCTCAGACGGAATTGTTCGTCGGCGCTGGCGCAAGGCTCGCGAGTGAGACGCCAGGGGCGATGGCGTCGGGGTCCACCGCGATGTCGAGAATGGCCGGACGCCGCGCGGCACGGGCCCGCGCAATCGCGCCCGCAATCTCGTTATCGCGAGTGATCCGCTCGCCGAATGCGCCATGGCTGCGGGCCAGTGCGGCGAAGTCGGGGTTGACGAGGCTCGTCGCGATGCGCCGGCCCGGGTAGCGCCGCTCCTGTTCCGCGCGGATCGTGCCGAGCAAACCGTTGTTGGCGATCACCACGACGATGCCGAGCCCGTACTGCACGGCCGTCGCGAGTTCCGGCGACGTCATCTGGAAGCAGCCGTCGCCGGCGAAGCAGATCACGTCGCGCTCGGGCGAGGCGAGCTTGGCGGCGATCGCGGCGGGCAGCCCGTAGCCCATCGATCCCGAGACTGGTGCGAGTTGGGTTCCAGCGTCCTTATAGGTGAATGCGCGGTGCACGAACGCGGCGTAGTTGCCCGCTCCGTTGCAGATGATGGCATCCGGAGGGAGCACGTCGGAGAGGTGACGCACGACGCTTTCGAAGCGTACTGTGCCGGACGACGTGGAAACGGAAGACGCTGACACCGGAGACGTGGAAACGGGCGGCGCAGGGAAGCCCTGCCAGCTTTCGAACGCCGCACGCAGATCGCGCCTCAGCGTCGACCACGAGTGCAGCGCTCCCCGCCGCACCGATGGCGTAATGTCGTCGAGGCTTGCCGCGAACGCCGCGACGCTCGACACAACGGGCACGGTCGCCTGCAGGTTCGCGCCAAGTGCTGCCGGGTCCGGGTGCACGTGAACCAGGACACGCTGGCGCGGCGTCGGCGGCGTCAACAGCTCGTAACGGCCCGTCGTCACTTCGTCGAGCCGTGTGCCGACGGCGATCACGAGATCGGCGTGCCCAATGGCGGCAGCGAGTTTGGGGCACATGCCGATACCAGCATGGCCGACATACTGCGGCGAGCGGTTGTCGATGACGTCCTGGCTGCGGAAGCTCGCGACAACAGGCAGGTCGAAGCGCTCGGCAAACAGGGCGAGCTCGCGCCGCGCGGCGGGTGTCCAGCCTGGGCCACCGGCGATTGCGATCGGCCATTCGGCGCGCTCCAGGGCGGCGGCGATCTGCGCGAGGTCCGTCCACGATGGACCCGCCGTGGCGATGCGTGTCGGCGGCGCATTCTCGACTTCGGCGCTGGCCGCGAGAACGTCCTCGGGAAATCCGAGGATCACCGGTCCGGCGGTTCCGGACCGGGCCGTGACAATGGCGCGGTTGACGAGTTCGGGGATACGCGCCGGATCGCGTACCGTCGCCGCCCATTTGACGGCGTGGCCGGCGAACGGCTCTGGGGGCAATTCCTGAAACGCGCCGCGCCCTTCGTATCCGCCCGGCGTCAGGCCGACGAGCAGCAGCAACGGCGTTCCCGCCTGCATGGCCACGTGCAAGCCGCTCATGGCGTTGGCGAGACCGGGACCGCGCGTGACGAAAGCGACGCCGATCGCTCCGCTGGTCCCATCGCCGCCGACCCCGGCGAGTGCCAGCCTGCTGGTCGCTTCCGCCATCATGGCGGCACCGCCCTCGTGCCGGCAGACCACGACGTCGATCGACGGTGTGTCGTGCAGCGCGTCGAGCGCCGGCAGGAAGCTCTCGCCCGGAACCATGAAGATCCGCCCGATGCCGTTGAGGGCCAGGTGATCGACGAGAATTTGGCCTCCGGTTCGCATCGGCTCCTGGTCACGCCTCACACACGGGTTCACAGCATCGCGCACCCGCCGGCCGGCCGTCGAGCGGCGGGTCTGCGGGTGACGCAACCTTAACTGTGGCATCGCGCGCGGGCGCGGCCCAGGCGTTTCCGGGAAATTGGTTGCCGGGCGTCCGCCATCGGCGTGCGCTCGGCGGTCTGAGCGCTCGGCGGAAATATCAGGTCCCGCGCCAACCTTGCCGCAATCGATCTTTAACCTTCCGGCCGAAGTCGAATGCGATGGGCGCTCCTGTGGAGCGCTTGAGCGACGAATGGAACTGACGGCGTGGCGGGCAGTAGGCGGGAGCGAGAGGCGGTAAGGGGCACCCCATGGAGTGTGTTGAGCGCACTCAGTCGCCGGGTGGGATATGCAACTGCGTCACTCATGTACGTCGCGCTGGCTCTGCTCGCTGCTTCAGTGCCGGCCATCGCGGAAACGCGCTTCGCGCTCGTCATCGGCAACTCGGCCTACCAGCGCTCGCCGCTCGCCAATCCTCGTAACGACGCACAGGCCATGTCGGCGAGCCTCGCCGCGGTCGGTTTTTCCGTGACGACGTTGACTGACGCCGACCTCGCGACGATGCGCGAGGCGGTGCTCGCCTTCGGGCGCCGCTTGCGCGGCTCCGACAGCGTCGGCCTGTTCTATTACGCGGGCCACGGCGTGCAGGTCGATGGCGAGAACTACCTGATCCCCATCGGTGCCGATATCGCCGACACGAGCGAGATACCGTTGCTCGCCTTGAGTCTCGGGGAGCTGCTGAAGACGATGGAGCGCGCCGAAAGCCGCCTCAACATCGCCATCCTCGATGCCTGCCGCGACAACCCCTACGCCACCGGCACTCGCTCGCTGACGCGCGGCCTGGCGCCGGTAAAGGCACCGGCCGGAACTTTGATCGCGTTCGCCACCGGCCCCGGCCAAGTGGCGCTCGACGGCAGCGGCACCAATTCTCCCTATAGCGGCGCGCTATCTCAGAGCATCGTCGAGTTCGGCATTCCCCTCGAAGAAACGTTC
>OEIV010000733.1_pt1 | contig 16765 bp, 11 predicted proteins | sample 1539231 | NCBI WGS metagenome assembly OEIV01 (sample SAMN03794762, study PRJEB22550) | activated sludge metagenome | feature: wastewater treatment plant; material: activated sludge; isolation source: Wastewater treatment plant of a petroleum refinery complex | place: Argentina: Buenos Aires ...
GGCTGAGGAAGGGGAAGCGCCGCGTGTAGGCCTCGGCCTGTTTGAGGCTCGCCAATTTGAAGCGCTCGTCACGCATCAGCTTCTGTATGAGAGGGCTTTCCGGCGCCAGCGAGAAGAATGCCGCGTCGGCTTCGCCGCGTTCGAGGGCCTCGAGCGCGGATGCCGAGCCGAGCGGCAGCAACGTCGCGGTATCGGCGCCGATGCCGTTCGCTTCGAGCAGCGTCTCGACCAGCTTGCGGGTGCCAGAGCCGACAGCGCCGATGGCGATGCGCTTGCCGGCGAGTTGCGAGAGCCGGTCGACCTCGCCGTCGAGGCGATGGAACACCCAGACAGGTTCGAGGAAAACACGGCCATACGAGACCATGCCGGGAAGCGTGTCACCGTTGGCGATGCCGCCTTGGAGCAGCGCGACGTCCACATGCGGTTCGCCCGCCTTGGTGGCGGCCGCGAGCCTCTCGGTGTTCTCGACGGAGCCCTTCGACGGCAGGACTTCGAGCCTGATACCGTTCTTGGCGAGCTTTTCGCGGTAGCGCTGGGCGAAGGCGAAGTAGGCACCTTGCTCGGAGCCGGTGGTGATGACGATGTGGCTCGGCGGCGCGGGCTCGACGAACTGATAGGCGAGCCAGAAGGCGGCGACGACCAGCAACGCGGCCGGTCCGCCGATCAGCATCATTTCCCGCCATTGCCGGCGCGTGGTCGGCACGATGGCACCCGACATGAGGCCCCCTCTCGAAGATTGCGGCATGGGTTGCGGCTGGAGTGCTCCCGGATCCGATGAAATCGCTCTCGCAGACCATCGACGTCGATAGCACTCCCGAACTCGAGTTTGGGGTGAGATTCAGGCTTTCGATGGAAGCCCCCCACGCCTCCTTCTCGAACGGTCGCACCTTCGGGTGTGATCGCGGTCGATGACGACGCTCCGCGCTTCGAACCAGACCCGGCAATCCCGACGGGCATCACTTGTCGAAGGCTGTCGGGCGGGTCAAGGGGCTGTGGCGTGGCGGAGAGGATTGCTTGGCGATAACCTCGCCGCTCATCAGATGGGACCGCTCAAGATGGGTCCGCTCATCGCCGGGCATGGAATCGCGGACGGAGCAATCGATCTGCCGGCAAATGTACTGGCGTTCAATTCTCGTGCAGGAGCCGCACAAGACGTGCTTCCGCTCCGCGGGCGGCGCGACGCTCGGACAGGTCGCGCTCGCTCGGGGATCGTGTCAGTGCGTCGGCGCGTGTGGTGGCAATGAAACTCTCGTCACGCCGCAAGGCGTGAGACGAGGGCGCGCAGCTCGGGGTGGATCGCGGGCGACTCCTTCTCGAGGTAGGCGATGAGCGCGACCTCTCCCGGCGTCAGGCGACCATCTTGGCCGATGCGCTCGGCGAGCCATTGCGCCTCGCCCTCGGTGATCTGCTCGTTGACGACCAGCTCTATGCGCTGACGCTCCAGGCGGTCGAGCGCCACTTCCTCTCGCGAGCGCAGGCGATAGGTGTTGAGCAGGCTCGGCAGCTCGAGAACGCCCTTGAGGATCGCGAGCGGAGACATGTCGCTGTCGTCGTCGAGCCACGCTTCACGCCGCAACGCTTCCTCGCGCGTCGGCACGGCGTAGGACGACGACGCCATCACGACGTTGGCGATGGCCTTGACGAAGAGATCGGTCCAGGCCGGATTGGGCGCACCATCGGCGATGGCGTCGTTGATGTCGAAGAGTACCTCGGCTTCTGCGCGGGTGACCGCGACGTTGCCGTCTCCACCGAAGGCATAGAGAATGCGACGCAGCAGCTCCACCTCGCCTTCGGTAACGAAGCCGGTCGCTCCCTCGCTCCCCGCGCGCAGCGGTCCCGTGCCCGTGATGACGCCATCGCGTACTTGCGCCAGCGCGAACCGCACGAGGCGTTCTGGGCTCCACCGCGCGCGATCGATGACGTTGACGAGAATCTCGACTCCGATGCGGCTCTCGACGCGGCCGTTTGGTGCGAGGCGTGCGATCAGCCAGTCGGCGTTGGCGGCGTTGACGTAGCCTTCTGGCTCGGCCTGCGAGACGATGTAGTCGGTGATCACCTCGAGCAGGAACTCCGGCCAAGAGCGGACTTGCGTCGCGCAGTGAGCATCGAGACGAAGGAGTTCTTCGGCCTCATCCGCGGCGATGCTGCCGGCGCCGTAGCAGGCGCTGCGCAGGCGCAGCACGTCGCCTTCGCCGATCGAGCCGCGGGTGATGATCTCGTCGACGCAAACGCCTTTGATACTGGCCATGATGCTGCAACCCGGTCCGCTGAAAGACGGGTCCGATCATGCTTCGTTAACCTTACCATTCCACTAACGTCGCAGCCTCTCCGGTGCGCCGGCCGCGATCGAGAGACAGCAAAAGGCCCGGCGCGTTTCTTCACGCCGGGCCCGAAGATGGAGAGCGTAGAACCTTCTCAACCGTCGCTGCGGTCGAGCCGGCGAGAGAATTCCGTGTGACCGCCCGCAGCAAGAATGCGGGCCTGCTCGATCCAGTTCTCGCGCTCGATACGCCCGCGGAAATCGAGCGACTGGCTGATCGTCTCGATGTCGTCCGCCGTCCACGAGGCGATCTGCTCGTAACGTTTGATGCCGAGAGCGTTGAGCTTCTTCTCGATGAGCACGCCGACGCCGCGAATGCGCTTCAGGTCGTCTGTCGCAGAGGCGGGCTTCAGGCTGCCGACCTTGCCTTCGGCCGGGCCGGGGCGCAGGGCCTCCGAGCGCACCGAGCGAAGAGCACCGACATCCTGACGGGGAGCGCGTGACGACGTGTTCTCGCGGATCGCATCGGCGAGCCGGGCCGGGCGCGTTGCGCCGCCATCCGCGGACTCGGAGCCGCCGGCGAGGATCTGTGCCTGCTCCACCCAGTTTTCGCGGCCGATACGGCCAGGTGCGCCGAGCAGCCCCTCGACACGCGCCACGTCGTCGGCCGACCAAGCGGCGATCTGGCCATGCCGCGTGATTCCGTTCGCGATCAGGAGCCGTTCGGTGACCGAGTCGATGCCGCGAATCCGTTGCAGCAGGTCGGTGGCGACTGCGGGAGCCGCCGGTGCGCTGGTGGCGACGGACGGGCGATCGGAGGCGCCGGCGCCACGATTGGCGCTGGCGGCGGCGGCGGCGACGGCCGCCGCCACGGCATTGGCCGCGGGCGAAGGGGACCGCTGCGGTGCCGGAGCCGGCGCGGGGGCCGGAGGTGGTGCTGGGGCAGGAGCCGCGGCCTTCGGTGCACTCGCGGCAGCTGTGGCGGTCGGCTTGGCGCTGATGGTCTCGCCACGCATGCGGCGGCGGGCGTATTCGGTCATCGCGCCACCGGCCAACACGGCAGCCTGCTCGATCCAGCCTTCCTGCTCGACGCGGCCGGCCCTGCCGATCACGCGATTGGCGGCGGCGACATCGCTCTCCTTCCACTTGGCGATGTCGGCGTAGCCGCGAATGCCCTGGCTTTCGAGCATGGCGGCGGTCATCTCGTCGATGCCGCGGATCAGCGTCAGATCCTGACGGGCGGGCGCAGCGGGCTTGGCTTCCGCAGCCGGCGCAGGGACCGGAGCAGGTGCGGGCGACACCACCGGGGTGCTCGATGCGTTCTCACCCTTCAATCGGCGGCGCGCGTAATCCGTGAAGCCGCCGGCAGCGAGAACCGCGGCCTGCTCGATCCAGTTCTCACGCTCGACGCGGCCCTGGCTGCCAACGGCGCGATTGAACGCCTCGACTTCGGTCTCTTTCCAGCGGGCGATGTCGCGGAAATGCCAGATGCCGCGATCGTTGAGTAGCTTGGCCGTGCCGATATCGATGCCACGCAGGAGCGTCAGGTCTTGGCGGTCGGCCGGCGGCACGGTGCCGAGACGCACATCGGCGACAACGCCGGAACTGCCGCCGCCAGCCGCCGATGCGGCGATGCCGGGCGCGGCGGCAGAACTGGCGATCGGCTTCGACGCCTCGACCGGTTTCGGCGCAACGGGCGCGCTGACGGGCTTTGGTTCCTCGGCGGCAGGTGCCCTCGAACTCGCAATCATTGCCGCAGCGGCTGCTGCTGCTGCTGCGGCGGCGGCGACCGACATTCCGTCGGCCTCCGTCGTGCGCGTCACCGGCTTCGGTGCTTCAACCGGCGCGGGAGCCGCCGGCTTCACCGGCGCCGGCTCCTTGATGACGAAGGCGGGTATGGGCGCCGGCTTCGCCGGCTCCGGCGCGCGCGCCGGAACGATGATGGTCGAGGGCTCGTTGCTTTCGGGGAGCGGCGTCGGCGCGGCAGGCGTCGGCAAATGGACGCGCTCGATGTCTGCTGCACGAGACCCGGCGCTGGTCAGGGCGCGCTCGAAGCGGCGGGTGTCGGCACCGCCAGCGGGCGGAACATACTCGACGCGCGGCTCCTTCGAGGTGTCGGCTGCAGGCGCGGCGGCCGCGGCTGCAGTCGCGGCCAGCGCTGCCTCGGTCGAGTGGATCGTACCCACGTCGTGCGACGGGCGGGAGATGCGACGCAGCATGCAGCCGATGAAGGCGCCGAGGAAGTAGGCTGCCGCCATCAGCAGGAATGTCTGCAGCAGTAGGAAGGTCATTTACAAATACTCCTTGCCGGGTGGCCGGGGCCGGATGGCCGAGACGGGGGCCGGCTGCCGCGAGGCTCGACTTGGGCTGAGGCAACGAACCCGGGAGGCTCAGTCTTCGGCCCCACGGCCGCACGAGAACCACCCCATGGCGATGCCGATCAGGAGGGCGGCGACGAGGTACCAGAAGAGCTTGACGATCAGATAGTCCATGGCATTCACACCTTCTCCGGCCACAGGCCGGACGCGCTGTTATTCGGCTCGGACGGTGAATTCGATGCGCCGGTTCTTGGCGCGGTTGGCCGCCGTGTCATTTGGGGCCACCGGACGCTCGGCGCCGAAGCCGATGGCGGTCAGGCGATCGGCCGCGATGCCAACGCCGACGAGGTAATCGGCAACGGCCTGCGCGCGGCGCTGCGACAGCAACTGGTTGCGCTCCGGCAGACCCTCGGCGTCGGTGTGCCCTTCGATCTCGATCTTGGCTGTGGGGCAGACCTTGGCCACCTCGGCCAGACGCGCGAGCGTCGGCAGGCTGACGCGCTCCAGCTCCGCGCTGGCGCGGGTGAAGTTGATGATGCCCGTGGACGCGACCTCACGCAGCTTCACCTGGCAGAGGTCCGCCTCCTTCTTGCGCTCGGCGCTGACGGGCGGCTTTGCCGCCTTGGCCTTCTCGGCGGCGGCCTTGGCTGCGGCTTCTGCAGCCGCGGCTGCCGCGGCGGCCGCGGCACGTTCCTTGGCGCGATCCTCCTCCGCCTTGCGCTTCGCCTCGGCCTCTGCGGCGGCGCGGGCCTGCGCCTGCTCGGCCTCGCTCTTGGCACGCTGGGCGGCCTCTGCTTCGGCGCGCTCCTTGGCGAGCTGTTCCTCGGCCTTGCGCTTCGCTTCCTTCTCCGACCAGATCATGGCATCGGAGCGCACCTCGATGGCGTCACGCCCTTTGTAGGGCGCGGCGATCGCGTGGGCGAGCTGGTCACGCACGGCGGTCTGAACGGCGGCATCCTTCGCTTCGCCGCCGACGGTCAGCTCCTGGCGGGAGATGACGGCCTCGCCCTTGCGCAGGGACGCGAGAAGCTTGAGGCCGAGCAGCCCGACCGCCTGCCACTTCTGCGAGTTGGCGCCCGAAAGCTTCATGCGGTCGGTGACAGCGCCCTTGGGGAAGAGGCGACCGGCGGCCTGCACCAGCGCGTCGCGTGTCTCGGCGTTGGGAACCTCACCCTCCAATGTCACGTTACCGGCACCATCGTGCGCGGCGCGCCAGGTGAGTTGTGGCTCCGGCGGCGCGTCGAAGGTGATGTTGACGGTCGTCTCACATGCGCGATTGGCGGCGGCGCGGATCTCGCCGGGCAGCCTGCCCGCGAGCGCTTCGTCGCCGGTGGAGCCGCTGACGTCCATGGCGGTGTCGGTCATGGACAGGCTGCCGCTGTCGAGCTTGGCGACGGCGGCCAAGCCGGCCTCCAGGCACTGCGCCCAGTTGGCGGGCTCGCCCGATGCGAGTTGGAGACGGTCGGTGACCTGACGGCTGCCGAACCGCTTGCGGGATGCGGCGAGAAGTGAGGCGCGTGCCTCTTCGCTCGGCACGTATCCGCTCAGCACCACCTCGTTCGGGCCGGCTTCGGCGCGGATGACGAACGGCTGGGCGAGAGGCGGCTTGGGCTTGGGATAGGTGATCGTCTCGGTGACATCGAACCCTTTGGCGATGGAGCGGAAGGCCGTCGTGACACTCGTCGCTACTGTCTGGTCGGGTGCTTCGCCGGTGAAGACGATGGCGCGGTCGGTCAGCTTGACCTCGCCGGAGTTGAGCGGAACGAGCTGCTCGATCGCCGCGCGCGCGATGGCGGTGAAGCCCTGGGGGGCGCCCTGGGCCGTCTCCAGGCGATCGACTATGGCGAGCCTCGGGAACGACTGCTTGGCCAGCGCGAAGATCTGCTCGCGAACGCCTTCGTCGGGCACGTGCCCGCCGACGACGAGCTGGTTGCCGCTGCGCTTGGCCGACCAGGAGTAGGGCGATGCGACCGGCGGCTGCACGTTGTCGGCGACAAGCGTTACGCCGCTCGGCAGGTTGTTGCGCAGCGCGCCCCTGACGCTCTTGTACTCGCCGAAGCCGATCGCTTCGCCTTCGATGGAAAGGCCGGTGTCGCGGAAATTGACCGTGCCGGCCTTGAGACCGGCGAGCTGGCGGAGCGCAAAGCCGATGCCGCCGAGCCAGACGTTCTGATCTGGCGCGCCGCGCGCGAGCTCCAGCTTGTCGTCGAGGTCGACCTTCGGGAACGTGGCCTTGGCGACGCCCATGATGGCGCTGCGCATGTCGTCGGTCGGCACGTAGCCGTGCAGCTTGATGCGGTTGTTACGGAGCGTCGCGCTCCACTGGTAGGGCGAGACCTGCGGCAGCAGATGCGTGCGGGCGTCGGTGATCCGAACGCCCCATACGTCACGGACGACCTTGGCGGCACGCGCCGTCGCGTCGTCGGTGGTGGCCTGCCCGGTCACCAGGCCGTCGCGGCCGTCGAACGCAGTGGCGGCCCAACGCAGATTGGCGGAGGTGAGAGCCGTCTCGGCGCGCTGGCGCAGGTCGGTCTCGATGCGGTCGTGCTCCCACTGGACGGTCACGAAGGCGAGAATTCCAACCGGAATGATCCCCCACAGCCAGCGCCACGGATTGCATCTCATGCCGGTCTTGCTCCCCACACTGCCCATCGACGTCCGGCGGACGAAACTTCCGGGACATCGCGTCGCCACGGAGCAAGCATGCACCGCCGCGCCCTCGGCCGCGATGAAATCGATCCGTCCGCCCACCAACTCGGTCGCGGCATTATAACGAAGGCGGCACGGGTGTCCAACGGGGGTTCAAAGACTAAGACTGAAGTTAAGCCGCTGATAAAGTGCCTTTATTTGGTTCTGATTCGGCGCTCTTTGGTGTTCGTGCGTTGCAAAGTTGACACGGGTTGCAGCATTTTTGGTTCACCTGCGGCGCCGCAACCAGGCAGTGGTCCGTCACTGTCGGCGGGAACCATTTCCGGTTGCCTTCGTATGGCCATGGCGAATCGCCTACTCTGCCGCAATCGGAGCGCGGTCCGGGAGGATCGAGGCCGGGCGCCGGACTGTCGTCGTGGCTGGGCGGAAGCGGCGCCGCCGGCCATGCGCGTTGGCTCAACGTGAAGTCGAAACACCCGGAGAACCAAGATGTCCGACCGGACCATGCTCGCGATCGGCCGCAGCAACTTTTCCGTATCGCGTTTGACCAAGAGGGCTGTCCAGACGCTGGTTGCGACCGCGCTGACGGCCGCCGCGTCGCTTGTCATCCTGATGCTCAATAACGTTCTCACCGCCAAGAGCGGGTGGCAGCAGGGCTTTGACGTCTGGCTCGCCTTCATTCGCCGCTCGGACATCCTTGGCACGATGCTGCTGACGGCCATCGTAACGGTCGCGTTCGTTTACTGGCATCGCGAGCACGAGCGCCGCTGACCTCGGCCAGCTGCGCCCTCTAATCATACGTTTTACAGATGCGATCGGGCCGGGGAGGTGGACAGCCTGCCGCCCGATCGACTTTTTTGCGCTGCGTTAAGCGCGCGCCATGTTGGCGTTTGGCACGGCGGCGACCGATCGCTTAGTCTCATTCCGAGCAGCGGCTATTCAGGTTGCGGATTTCCTGCTTCCGTGCGGTCCGGCTTGGCACCGCGCGCGGCGAGCCCGGAAGCCGTATCGGACCATCGATTTCACTTGGCGCATTTGGGGGGCAGTTGTGAGCGGGACGCATTCCGACGACGAGCCGACCGTCATCCTCGGGCCGTTCAGTTCAAGTGCACCGCGTCCCGACGCCGCCGGGAGCGCTAGCGCCGCCGCCCCGACGCCAGTCGGCACCGCACAACAGGTGAAATCTCGGCGCCACTCCGTGCTGGAGGACGCGCTGGGCGGAAAGCAGTTGTCGGGCACGCGCATCGCGGACGCGCCAGATCGTGGCGGTCGGGTGCTGGGCGAGGCGCGAAGTGCTGACGAGCCGCCGGTTGCGCGGGCGACGCCGAAGATCATCGCGATCGCCATTCTCGTGCCCTTGCTGCTTCTGCTCGCGGGTCTCTATCTCGTGGCGCGCGGCCTCGACCGTTTCACGCAGCTTCTGCCGGGCGCAGGCCAGGTCGTTGTCAAAACCGAAGAGCCGCGCGAGCGCGCGCCGAGCACGCCCAAGCGCACGAGTGAAGCGCCGCCGGCTTTGAAGCCGATCCTTCCCAACCCCTCAGCGCCCGTGCCGGCGCCACAGGTGCCGAAATCGGTCGACGAGAGCGACAGCGCGGGGTCCGGCGGCGGCGCCGATGATGTCCGGCGTGCGATCGAGCGGCTCGATGGCGCGGGTTCCGCCGAATTGAGCCGCACATTCGATCTCGGCCGTCAGGCGCAGCAGGCGCGTCAATTCGAGCGTGCGGTGGCGCATTTCACGACGCTGATCGACCGCGGCGTCGATGCCGCCGCTCTCTACATGATGCGCGGCGAGGCCAACGGCAATCTTCAGCGATACGACGCGGCGGTGGTCGATTTCTCGGCCGTCATCGCGCGCAAGAGCGATCATGCCCTCGCCTACAACAATCGCGCGGTCGCGCTGCGCCGGCTGAGGAAGTACGACCAGGCGCTGGTGGACCTCTCTAAGGCGATCGCGCTCGAGCCGCGCAACGCCACGTTCCTCATGAACCGCGCGCTGGTGCAGCTCGACCGGCGCAATGCCTCCGGCGCGATCACTGATCTCGATTACGCCCTTCGCCTCCAGCCCGACAGCGCCGACCTTCACACCAATCGCGCCCAGGCCTACTCGCGCAAGGGCGACAACGCCGCCGCGCGGCGTGACTACGACAGGGCCCTCGCGCTCGATCCGCGCCATCGGAACGCCCGGCTCGGGAGCGCCGCCCTCTACAACACGGCTGGAGAATACGAAAAGGCCAAGGGCGAAGTCGCGGTGATACTCGACGTCGACCCGCGCCAGCCGGACGCGCTCGTCGAACGCGCCGTCGCGAGCTTCCGTTCGGGACAGGCCGAGGCCGCGCTCGCCGATCTCGACAGGGCGATCGAGAGCAGCCCACGACATCTGACGGCGCATCGCAACCGTGGTCAGGTCCATCGCAGCATGCGCGAGTGGGGCAAGGCGGTGGCGGATTTCGACAAGGCGATCGACATCGATCCGCGCAATGCGTCGCTCTTTTCGATTCGCGGCTCGTCACGCTACGAGGCGGGCGACGACGCCGCCGCGCTCGTCGATCTCGACACCGCGCTACGCCTCGATTCCAATCTGGCGATCGCCTACTACAACCGCGGTCTCGTCCATAACCGCACCGGCAAGGCGTCGGAGGCCAATCGCGACTTCGGCAAGTACACCGAGCTCGCACCGAACGACGCAGACGGATGGCGCCAGCGTGGCCGTGTTCGCGAGCGGATGGGTGAAACCAAGTCTGCTGCCGCCGATTACGACAAGGCGATCGCGCTCGATGGAAAGGATGCGTTTGCGCTCAGCTACCGCTGCTCCCTGCGCATGCGGTCCAACGAATTCGACGGGGCGCTCGACGATTGCCTGCGCGCCATTGCCATCCGCCCGGCGCTTGGCGAAGCACTGAACAACATCGCCTGGGTACACTTCAAGCGGGGCCAGCACCGCGAGGGCTTGTCGTTCGCCGATCGCGCGATCAAGGCGTCGCCCGATAACGCCGATGCCTGGGATACCCGCGCTCATCTGAACGAGGCGCTGGGCGACAAGAAGCAGGCGATCGACGATTTCCGCGCGGCGCTCGAACGCAATCCCGCGCTCGCGGAATCTCGCGCCGGGCTCGAACGGCTCGGTGTGCCGCGCTGAGGACGCCAGCACGACGCGGATGCCCTCGCCATCACTCAGCATATCACGCAGACCAAAGCCCCGGACGCCTCCGGTCGGGAAGGCATCCAGGGCCGTGGGGGGCGTCTCTGCCCCCGACGATGCCGCCGACACGGCGGCACCGTATCTCATTCGCTTCGATCAGTCGGCGGGCGATCAAGAGCACATCTGCTCGAGGGTCCAGCCGACGATCTTGCAGTTCTCGCCGTTCGCGGTCGGCGTGCAGGCGCGCTTCGGCAGGCGCTTGTAGCTGCAGTAATAGCCGAAGCTCGTGTGGCCCTCGAAGCCATGGTCGGGACGCTGCAGGTCGTACTGCTGGATGTAGACCCCGCGGCCGCCGCGGCGCGCCTCGGCATCGCTCGTGACGAGCATGGACGAGCCGGCGGTGGCGATGGCGAGCGTGGCGGCGAAAGCAGTGCGGATGGCGGTTGCGATGGTCATTGTCGTTCTCCTCGACGATGGGGTTTCTATGCGGGGCGCCCCGTCCGTGGGGCACTGTGGTCTCGATGTGTTGAGACTAGGCGGCGGCGCTCGGCGGCGCTGTCTCGTCGGGAACACCTGCTTTGCTTTGTCGAGGGATTGCCTGCTGCGGGTCGCCAGCGCCGCATTTCCTGCCCGATCCGCCGTCGCGGGCGAGATCCGGTGATGGGGACCGAAAGCGCTTCCTGCCACCACGCGAAAGCGCTTTACCTTTGCGGTTCTGGGCGTCTTTGTCCGACCGCTGTCAGCACCGTGCGTCGGTGTGCGTCGGGAGCATGTGACCGCTCGCGGACAGGAGAATTCGCGGATGCCGCTCGGAACCCCAGACATCATCCGGCCCTTCCGCTGGAACATCGCCCGGCGCAACGAGCTCGGATCGCTGCTCAAAGGTCCGCACGCAGAGTCCTGGCCGGGCTTCATCGTCGAATTGCGCCGCACGACGGCGCTTGCCGTGGCCCGCTCGGGCCCGGGAACGATCGTCTTTGTCGGGCGCTCGCTCGAAAGCTCGTTCGACTACCTGAGCGGCATCGTCGAAGGCCTGGAGCCGCATTTTCCGCTGAAGCTGCTCCAGGTCTCGTTCAGCGCTGTACGCGACATCGAGGCGACCGCCGCGCAATCTCCCGCCGAGTTCGCCGCGCTCACCGCCTACATGCGGGCAGAGGGCCTTTCGGCGACGGATCTGACCGTCGCCGCCGAGCCGACCACGTTCGTCGACATCGTGGCGACGGGTGGCACGTTCGGAACGTTGGTCGGCCTGCTGCGCTTGATGTGCCGAACCGAGAGGGCCGACTGGAACGTCGTCGCGCGGCGCATCGGCTTCACCGGGGTCGTCATCGCCGGCAAGACGAGCCCCAACACCTGGCGCTGGTGGCAGCACGAGCCGTGGGTGGCAGAGCTCAAGAAGCCGCGCATCTCGAACGTCTCGATCCCCGGCTATCTCTGGGGATTTCTCGGCAACAACGCCGAGAAGGTCACGCGCTCGCACAGCCTTTGGCGCTGGGCCGATCCGGCATCGCGCTCGCCCGACCACGCTGACGAACACACCAGGGCGCTGCGGCTCGCCGTCTCGCTGTACGACCGGGGGCTGGCGCGCGACGAACGCAGCCGATTCGCGGACGAGCTGGCGCGCCTGCCCGAGATGCGTCACGCTTGGCTTCGCCGACTGGTGACGGCGCTGCGGCGTGCCGGTGGCCGGCGGTAGGGCGCGAAGCGGCCGCACGAGGCACGACTTTGCTCCGTGCGGCCACGAAATGCGGATTCCCTGTGCAGCGCGGCCACGCTAGGGCGGAACTCGCCACCGCGGCGATTGACCCGGCGAGAACGGCGCGCAACAACACTGCATTGCCATGGAGCGCGACAATGCAACGCGCCTGACGGGCCATCCGCATATTCCAGCGGCGAAGGCGACCGTGGGATCAAGGGAGGAACTTCGATGCGCTACACTTATGCCGCCGCGGTTGTCGGTATCGTCGCCGGACTTCTGACCGCTTCCCAAGCCTCTGCCACGACATGTGCCGGCAACGCCAAGGCCCTCGGGGTCTCGCGCACGGTCGAGATCGATACCACCGGCGCCCCAGGCTTCGGCTTCGAGCACTACAAGGCCTACGACTTCCTGGAGAAGGGCGAGGTGGTGCTGACGTTCGACGACGGCCCCCTGCCGACCCACACCCGCACCATCCTGAAGGCGCTCGCCGACCACTGCGCCAAGGCCACGTTCTTCCCCGTCGGCAAGCTTTCGGTCGGCTACCCGGAGGTTCTGCGTGAGGTAATCAGCGCCGGTCACACGGTCGGCGGTCATACCTACAACCACATCGACCTCGCCAAGGCGAAGGACGAGCAGGCGGTGGAAGAGATCGAGCGGGGGTTCTCGGCCGTGAAGATGGGCTCGGGGCTGCCGACCGCGCCGTTCTTCCGCCATCCGTTCCTGCGGCACTCGAAGAATACGCTCGAGCATCTTGCCAAGCGCAATATCGCCATCTTCTCGACGGATATCGACAGCTTCGACTTCAAGATTCAGAGCCCCGAGCGAATCGTCGACACGGTGATGAAGAAGCTCGAGAAGCACGGCAAGGGCATCATTCTGATGCACGACATTCAGCCGTCCACGGCGAAGGCACTGCCGGTGCTGCTCGATTCGTTGAAGGAGAAGGGCTATCGGCTGGTGCATCTGACCGCCAAGGATGCGTTGACCACGGTCGCCAAGTACGACGAGACGGTCAAAGGCAGCGTTCAGGGCATGCCCGAGCAGCTCGCCAATCGCCCGACCTCGAGCGTTGTGAAAACCGTCAAGACGGCGCCCTGAGCCTCATTCGTGTCGCGGCCGGGTGCGGGTGCCGGAGTCTGACATCAGACTGACCTCGGACCCGGAGATGCCATGACCGTCGACATCCATGCAGTGGACCATGCGTCACTGAACCCCGCTAGGGGTAACACCGTTACGGGCCGGCAGCGGAGTGGTGTCATTCCGCGGCTGGCCCGTTCGCTTGTTCACCTGCGCACGGCGGTCGGTGGCGGATTGCTCGCCCTCGCGGCACTATCGCTCGCTCTGGCCGCCACACCTGCGAGCGCCGACACATGCACGAGCGACGATTTTGCCGCCGTCGTCGACGAGGCCGGAGCTGGGTTGCGCGCCTTCAACAGTGCGACGGTGCCGAAGATCCAGGCGCGCCTCAAGGAGCTGCAGAAGAAGCGCGGCTGGAGCGACGCGGATCTCGAGGAGAAGGCCGTGCAGTTCCTGCACGACGCGCGCATCAGCGAGCTCGACACTACGGCGAGCATGCTTCTCGAGAAGATCGATACGCTCGGCGAAGTTCCCGAGGGCAAGGCCCCCGATTGCGCCAAGCTCGCGGAGTTGCAGAAGTCGGGTGCGGAGCTGCTCGAGGGGCGCAGCCAGCGGGCGAGCTATACGGTGGCGCGGATCGATGCGGCGCTTGCTGAGAACGCACAGCCGGCCCCTGCGTCCGCTCCCACGGCTCCCGCTTCCGCCACCTCGGCGAAACCCAAGGAAACGGCGGGTGTGCGCGAATCGGCCAAGCAGACGGTGACCAAGCCGGCCGACGTGGCTCAGGCACCGGCCGCCGCGCAGAAGCCGCGTGATGTCGAGAAGCCGACGACCACGCGGTCGTGGTCCTCCGCCACCAGCACGTCGCCCAATGCGCATGCCGAGAGCGCCGCGACCGTCGCGATGAACAGCCCCTCGACGGCGCCCCCGTTGGCGCCGGCCGCGGCGGGCCCGGCTGGTCCTGGCCATCCCGGTGCGGTCGAAGGGTTGCCGCCGCGCGAGGCCATGGACAACCCCAACGGGTACACCATCGACGAGGTCCGGCAGGCGACGCGCGGCTTCTTCGGCACCGTTTCGACGAACCTCGCGAGCGTGATCGAATATGCCTTCTCGAACTATGGCCGGCCAAGCGGGTACGTGCTCGGCCAGGAAGGTGGCGGCGCGTTCCTCGCCGGGCTTCGCTACGGCAAGGGCGAACTCTTCATGCGCTCCGGCGAAAGCCGGCAGGTGTTCTGGCACGGTCCCTCGGTCGGCTATGATTTTGGCGCCGAGGGGTCTCGCACGCTGTTCCTGGTCTACAGCCTGCATCGGCCGGAAGACCTGTTCCGCCGCTTCGGAGGAATCGATGGATCGGCCTACCTGGTCGGCGGCGTCGGTCTCACCGTGCTGAAGGGTGGTCCCGTGGTGATGACGCCGATCCGGACAGGGCTCGGCCTCCGCCTCGGTGCCAACATCGGCTACCTGCGCTTCACGCCTCACGCGACGTGGAACCCGTTCTGATCGCCTAGAGCATCATCCGACCACACAGAATCGCGTTGGCGATGAGCGGTCGGAAAAAGATGCTCCAGAATCTGAAGGCTGGAGCGCTTTCATCCGATCAGGGAAACCGCTCGCGGTTCCGTTTGATCGGATAGCGCTCTAGCGGGGCATCGGAAAAAAGGAAAGGGAGGCGGTTCGCGCCTCCCTTTGTCGTTGCAGTCTCATTTCGCTGTCGTGACCAGCACTCTCGGCCATGAGAGCTTGGCATGAGAGCTTGGGGTGGTTCACGCCATCGCCGGCAGCGCCCGGCGCTTCGATCTCAGTCGATCGCGCCCTGGCGGCCGAGCTCAGTAGCTCGCGTAGCTGCCCGAGTACTTGTTCTTTTGCCAGTACTTCTTCGCCGCCTGCGGGCCGACGTAAACGTAGGGCTGGCCATTGCGGTAGATGATCTTCGGTTGCTGCTGGCTCTGCGCGCTGGCGGCGCGGTTGGCGCGCGAGCGGCGCACCGCCTTCTGGTTGCTGTCATAGGTGCTGCCGCCGCCGAAGCCCCAGTCGAAGGCGGAGTAGGTCGGCTTCGGCGTCGTGCGCGTGCGCGACTTCGCAACGCGCGGCTCGGAATGCTTCGGCGAGCCATGCACCGCGATGCGCGTCTGTGCTCGGCCGTGCTTGCCGACGAGATTGTAGAACGTCTTCGCGTTCGACGGAGAAAGACGCACGCAGCCGTGCGAGGCCGGGCGGCCGAGCATGCCGGTGGCGTAGGTTGCGTGGATCGCGAAGCCGCCGTGGAAGAACACAGCGTTCGGCATTGGCGCGTTATCGTACTTGCGAGAGTAGTGCATCTTCGACATCCAGATCGGCGAGAAGTTGCCGGTCACAGTCGGATAGCCCGCGCGGCCCGACGAAATCGGCCAGGTGTGGATGGCGACGCCCTTCTCGTAGACGGTGAGGCGCTGCGTCGAGAGGTTGACGTCCGCGCGCAGTGTCACTGGCGGCGGAGCGGGCTTCTCCTCGACTTTCTGGATCGCTGCCTGCTCGACCTTCGCCTCGCCAGTCGCGGCGGGCTTGGCCGAAGTGGCGGCATCGGCCGGCATGGTCTTCGCGACGATCTCGGCCGGGGCCGAGGTATCTGCAGGCTTCGTTTCGTTGATGACGGCGGGCGCGGCCGCGGCCCCCGCACCGGGCGGGCCACCGGGGGTCGGATCGGCGGCAAATGCGGGAACGCTCACGAGCCCGGCGGACAGCGCAAGCGTCGCAGCGCCTGCCAATGCGGTCAATTTCATCAACTTCTCTCCAACACAACAATTTGGGGGGAACGCGCTCACTCAGCTATACCGGCTGAAGTCATGCGGTTTGCTTAATGGCCCGCGATTTTGTCTGCACAGATTTCTGACAATTCTTCGCGCTCTGATGGGTTCCATGAGTAGCCGTCTGACGCAGCGCGGCCAACCCCGGTTCAACCCGCATCCCCCTTTTTCAAAGCCTGGAATGCCGCAAGAGCACACTCCCGTGCTCGGCCGTGGTCCACGATCGGCGGGGGATAGGCGCCGTCTCGACGGCGAATGAAGATGTCGGACGAGGTGCTTGCCTGTAACGGCTGGTGAATTCCAACGCCCTCGCGATCGGACAGCTCCGCGACCCAGGTGCGGACGTAGCGGCCTTGCGGATCGAACTTCTCGCCCTGTGTGACGGGATTGAACACCCGGAAATAAGGGGCGGCGTCGGCGCCCGAGCCCGCCACCCACTGCCAGCTCGCGGCGTTGTTGGCGAGATCGGCGTCGACCAGCGTGTCCCAGAACCAGTCTTCTCCCTGTTGCCAGGGGATCAGCAGATCCTTGATCAGGAACGATGCCACGACCATGCGGACGCGGTTGTGCATCCAACCGGTGGCCCACAGCTCGCGCATGCCGGCATCGACGATCGGGTAACCGGTCTTGCCGCGCCGCCAAGCTTCGAGGTGCCGGGCGTCGGGCCGCCAGGGAAAGCGCGCGAACTCGGGGCGGAACGGTTCATCCGGCAGGTTCGGATTGTGAAACAGGAGATGCGCCGAAAACTCGCGCCAGACGAGCTCCTTGAGAAACGTCTCGAGGCCCTTGTCGGAGCCGCCGGCGGGCCCCTCCGTCCCGCGCAGACCGGCGACGCGCCAC
>OEIV010000734.1_pt1 | contig 16747 bp, 15 predicted proteins | sample 1539231 | NCBI WGS metagenome assembly OEIV01 (sample SAMN03794762, study PRJEB22550) | activated sludge metagenome | feature: wastewater treatment plant; material: activated sludge; isolation source: Wastewater treatment plant of a petroleum refinery complex | place: Argentina: Buenos Aires ...
TGGTCGTTCCAGATGTTGATCGGCGCGCCGATGGCGCGGTTGGCCACGGTCATGACGATGGGCAGGCCGAGGCCGGAAGCGTTGTACACCGCCTCGGCCATGAACAGCAGGCCCTGCGACGCCGTCGCCGTATAGGTGCGCGCACCCGCCGCCGAGGAACCGATGGCCACCGACATGGCGGCGAACTCCGATTCGACGTTGATGAACTCGCAAGGCGCGAGGCTACCGTCCTTCACGAACTCGCCCAAGGCCTCGACGATGTGCGTCTGCGGCGAAATCGGATAGGCGCAGATCACTTCGGGGCGGCAGAGCGCAACCGCCTCGGCGACCGCGCGCGAGCCTTCCATTTGCTTAAGCATGGGCCATCTCCTCGCGAACGATCTTGTAGGCTTCGGTGGCGGCGGCGACATTGCCCGCCGCCACCTTGCCCGAGAACTTGTCGTTGATCGCCTTGATGACGGACTCCAGCCGGATCATCCCCGACATCGCGGCAAAGCCGCCCAGCAGGGGCACGTTCGGCACGGGTCGACCGACATGGCGCAGCGCAATCTCGGTGGCCGGCACGGTGCAAAGATGCTCGCTGCGCCGACCGCGCAGGAAATCGGCAAGCCCGAGTTGCTCAAAACTCTTGCCGGTGTTGATCAGCAGATAGCCGTCCGGCTTCATGCCAGCGAACACGTCGACCTGATGAAGCAAGGTCGGGTCCTGGATGATCAGCGCATCAGGCGCCATGATCGGCTCGCGCAGCCGTATCTCCCTGTCGTCGATGCGGCAGAAGGCCACGACCGGCGCGCCGGTGCGCTCCGAGCCAAAGCTCGGGAAGGCCTGCGCATGCCGTCCTTCCTCGAACGCGGCGATGGACAGCATCTCCGCGGCGGTCACCACGCCCTGACCACCGCGACCGTGAATGCGAACCTGAAACATGCTCTCTTCACCTCCTGTCTTAAGTTACCACCCCGATTCGGCCACTGTCACCAACGGCAGCAACATATTGCGTTATACAAAATGATATTTTATTATGCGGAACATCGTGAGTCGACCTGACTACCCGGCAGGTCTAAGCTTCACGAAAAATCCCCTGCTGCCTATCCGGCGGAAGGGAACACGACAACTCTGACAAGAGGAGACCCCCATGTCCGAACTCGGACTGGCGCACGTGGATGCCGACCCCCAGGAGACCCGCGAGTGGCTCGACGCTCTCGAAGCCGTGATCGAGCAGGAAGGCCCCGAGCGCGCCCACTATCTCATCGAGAAGCTGATCGCCCTCGGTCACCGCGCCGGCATCAACTTGCCCTACTTGGCGAACACCGATTACATCAATACCATCCCCGCCGACCGATTACACCAATACCATCCCCGCCGACCGCCAGGCGCGCGCGCCCGGCGACTACGCCATCGAGAACCGCATTCGCGCCTACGTGCGCTGGAACGCGCTGGCGATGGTGCTGCGTGCCAACAAGGGCGACTCCAACCTCGGCGGCCACATCGCCAGCTTCGCTTCGGCGGCGACGCTCTACGACGTCGGCTTTCAGCATTTCTGGCACGCGCCTGGCGACAACCACGGCGGTGACCTGATTTTCTTCCAGGGGCACTCCGCGCCCGGCGTCTATGCGCGCGCCTTCCTGCTCGGACGCTTCGACGAAGCCATGCTCGACGGCTTCCGCCAGGAAGTTGGCGGCAAGGGCATCCCCTCCTACCCGCACCCCTGGCTGCTGCCCGACTTCTGGCAGTTCCCGACCGTTTCGATGGGCCTGGGTCCCTTGCAGGCGATCTACCAGGCGCGCTTCACGAAGTACCTGCATGACCGCAAGCTGGCCGACACCGCCGGCCGCAAGGTCTGGGCCTTCATGGGCGACGGCGAGATGGACGAGCCCGAGTCGATGGGCGCCATCGGCATGGCCGGCCGCGAGAAGCTCGACAACCTCGTCTTCGTCGTGAACTGCAACCTGCAACGCCTCGACGGCCCGGTGCGCGGCAACGGCAAGATCATCCAGGAGCTGGAAGCCGACTTCCGCGGCGCCGGCTGGAACGTCATCAAGGTCGTCTGGGGCTCGTACTGGGACCCGCTGCTGGCGCAGGACAAACACGGCCATTTGCGCCGCCGCATGATGGAATGCGTGGACGGCGATTACCAGACGTTCAAGTCGAAGGATGGCGCGTATGTGAGGGAGCATTTCTTCAACACGCCGGAACTCAAGGCCATGGTGGCCAGCTGGACCGACGACGACATCTGGCGCCTGAACCGCGGCGGCCACGACCCGCACAAAGTCTATGCGGCCTACAAGGCGGCCGTCGAGCATACCGGCCAGCCGACCGTGATCCTCGCCAAGACCATCAAGGGTTACGGCATGGGCGAATCGGGCGAGGCGCAGAACATCACCCACCAGCAGAAGAAGATGGGCACCACCTCGCTCAAGGCCTTCCGCGACCGCTTCAAGCTGCCGGTCAGCGATGAGCAGCTCGAAGAGCTGCCCTACCTGAAGTTCGCCGAGGACTCGCCCGAACTGAAGTACATGCGCGAGCATCGCCAGGCGTTGGGCGGTTACCTGCCGCAGCGCCGCCGCAAGGTCGAGCCGCTGCCGGTCCCCGCGCTCTCCGCTTTCGACACGCAACTGAAGGCGACCGGCGTCGGCCGCGAGATATCGACCACCATGGCCTTCGTGCGCATCCTCAACACGCTCTTGCGCGACAAGGCGCTCGGCCGCCGCATCGTGCCCATCGTGCCGGACGAATCGCGCACTTTCGGCATGGAAGGCATGTTCCGCCAGTTCGGCATCTGGAACCAGCAGGGCCAGACCTACGTGCCGCAGGACGCCGATCAGCTGATGTTCTACAAGGAATCGAAGGACGGCCAGATCCTTCAGGAAGGCATCAACGAGGCCGGCGCGATGGCCGACTGGATGGCCGCCGCGACCGCGTACTCGACGCACGGCGTGCAGATGCTGCCCTTCTACATCTTCTACTCGATGTTCGGCCTGCAACGCACCATGGACCTGTGCTGGGCCGCGGGCGACTCGCGCGCCCGCGGCTTCCTGATCGGCGGCACCGCCGGCCGCACCACGCTGAACGGCGAAGGCCTGCAACACGAGGACGGCCATTCGCACGTGCTCGCGGCCACCATCCCGAACTGTCTCTCCTACGACCCGACCTTCGCCTACGAAGTGGCGGTGATCATCCAGGACGGCCTGCGGCGCATGGTCGCCGAACAGGAGGACGTGTTCTATTACCTGACGGTGATGAACGAAAACTACGAGCATCCCGAGATGCCGGCGGGAGTGGATGCCGACATCCTCAAGGGCATGTATCTGTTCCGCAAGGGCGCCAACAGCAACGGCCCGCGCGTGCAGCTGCTGGGCTCGGGGGTCATCTTCCGCGAGGCCATCGCCGCCGCCGACATGCTGAAGACCGACTGGGGCGTCGAGGCCGACCTCTGGTCCTGCCCGAGCTTCAACGAACTGGCGCGCGACGGTCACAACTGCGTGCGTCACCAGTTGCTCCATCCGGAGGAACCGAAGAAGCTCTGCCACGTCGCTGGCAAACTGGCCGACACGCGCGGCCCGGTGGTCGCGGCCACCGACTACATCCGCATGTACGCGGAGCAGATCCGACCTTTCGTGACGCTCGACGGCCGCCGCTATACGGTGCTCGGCACCGACGGCTTCGGCCGCTCGGACACGCGCGAGCAACTGCGCGGCTTCTTCGAAGTGGACCGCCGCTGGATCGCCGTCGCGGCGTTGCGCTCGCTGGCCGATGATGGTCAGATCAAGCATGCGAAGGTCAGCGAGGCGCTGAAGAAATACGGCCTCGATCCCAAGAAACCGAATCCGGTGGGGGTCTGATCATGGATATCAAAGTACCCGACATCGGCGACTTCAAGGACGTGCCGGTCATCGAAATCTTCGTCAAGCCCGGCGACTTCGTTGAAGCCGAGACCCCGCTTGTTTCACTGGAATCCGACAAGGCGACCATGGACGTGCCGAGTTCCGCCGCGGGTGTCGTCAAGGAAGTCAAGGTCAAGCTCGGCGACAGGATTTCGGAAGGCAGCATCGTCGTCGTGCTCGAAGCGGCGCAAACCGCTGCCGCGCCCGCCGCGAAACCCGCGGCTGCGCCGGCTCCGACCGCTGCCGCCGCGCCGGCCGCAACTCAAGCCGTGATGGCACCGACGCCCACGGGCGAAGTCTGCGACATCCGCCCGACCGAAGCCGAGCCGACCAGCGCGCCTGCCGCGATCAGCATGCCGACGCCCGCCGAGATGCTGGCGGCCGAAGGCGGCACCAAGGCGCACGCTAGCCCGTCGGTACGCGCTTTCGCCCGCGAACTGGGCGTCGATGTCGCCAGGGTGCCGGGCACCGGACCGAAGGGCCGCATCACCCAGGCCGACGTGCAGGCGTTCGTCAAGGGCGCCATGGCCACTTTGAGCGGCGCCACCGCCACGGGTGGCGTGTCACCACGGCTGACTTCCGGTGGCCTCGACCTGCTGCCCTGGCCGCGGGTGGACTTCGCCAAGTTCGGCCCCATCGAAGTCAAGCCGCTGTCGCGCATCAAGAAGATTTCCGGACCCAACCTCGCCCGCAACTGGGTGATGATCCCGGCGGTCACCTACCACGAGGATGCCGACATCACCGACCTGGAAGCGTTGCGCGTGCAACTCAACAAGGAGAACGAAAAGTCGGGCATCAAGGTCACCATGCTCGCCTTCATCATCAAGGCCGTGGTCGCGGCGCTGAAGAAGTACCCCGACCTCAACTCCTCGCTCGATGGTGAGAATCAGGTCTTCAAGAACTACTGGCACATCGGCTTCGCGGCCGACACGCCGAACGGCCTGATGGTGCCGGTACTGAAGAACGCCGACCAGAAGGGCGTGGTGCAGATCGCGCAGGAGACTTCCGACCTCGCCAAGAAGGCGCGCGAAGGCAAGCTCGGCCCGGCCGACATGCAGGGTGCCACCTTCACGATCTCGTCCGTCGGCGGTATCGGCGGCACTTCGTTCTCACCCATCGTCAATGCGCCTGAAGTCGCGATTCTCGGCGTCAGCAAGTCGAGCATGAAGCCGGTGTGGGACGGCAAGCAATTCGTACCGCGCCTGACGGTGCCGCTGTCGCTCTCGGCCGAGCATCGCCTCATCGACGGCGCGCTGCTATGACGCCGGACATCGAAACCGAGATGCTCGTCCTCGGCGCCGGCCCGGGCGGCTACTCGGCCGCCTTCCGCTCCGCCGATCTCGGCATGAGGACTGTGCTGGTCGAACGCTACGCCACGCTGGGCGGCGTTTGCCTCAACGTCGGCTGCATTCCCTCCAAGGCGCTACTGCACGTCGCGGCGGTGATGGAGGCAGCCACGCACGCCAGCGACCTTGGCATCACGTTCGCCGCGCCCAAGCTCGACATCGACAAGCTGCGCGCGCACAAGGCCAAGGTGGTCGGCAAGCTCACCACCGGCCTGACCGGCATGGCCAAGGCGCGCCGCGTCGAGACCGTGCGCGGCCACGGCCATTTCCTCGACGCGCACCATCTCGAAGTCGAGGAGACCACCGGCAGCGCGCAGGACAAGACCGGCGCCAAGAAAGTCATCAAGTTCCAGAAGTGCATCATCGCCGCCGGCTCAGTGGCCGTGCACCTGCCCTTCCTGCCTGCTGACTCCCGCATCGTGGACTCGACCGGCGCGCTGGAACTGCGCTCAGTTGACAACAAGTTGCCGCAGCGCATGCTGGTGATCGGCGGCGGCATCATCGGCCTGGAAATGGCCACCGTCTATTCGACGCTGGGCGCCAAGGTCGACGTGGTCGAAATGCTCGACGGCCTGATGCAGGGTCCAGACCGCGATCTCGTCAAGGTGTGGGAGAAACAGAATGCCCACCGCTTCGAGAAGGTGATGCTCAAGACCAGGACCGCCAGCGCCGAAGCGAAGCAGGACGGCATCTGGGTCAAGTTCGAAGGTGAGCAGGCCCCCGCCGAAGTTCAGCGCTACGACCTGGTGCTGCAATCGGCCGGCCGCAGTCCGAACGGCAACAAGATCGGCGCCGACCAGGCCGGCATCACGGTGACCGAACGCGGCTTCATTTCGGTCGACTCGCAGATGCGCACCAACGTGCCGCACATTTTTGCGATTGGGGATGTTGTCGGCCAGCCCATGCTGGCGCACAAGGCCGTGCATGAAGCGCACGTGGCGGCCGAGGCCGCCGCCGGGCAGAAGTCGCACTTCGACGCCTCGGTGATCCCCGGTGTCGCCTACACACATCCGGAGGTCGCCTGGGTCGGCCTGGGCGAGGACGAGGCGAAGAAGGCCGGCCGCAAGGTCGAGGTCGCCAAATTCCCCTGGGCAGCCTCCGGCCGCGCCATTGCCAACGGCGCCGACTATGGCTTCACCAAGCTGGTGTTCGATGCCGAAACCCATCGCGTGGTCGGCGGCAGCATCGTCGGCCCTTCGGCCGGCGACATGATCGGCGAAATTGCGCTGGCCATCGAGATGGGCGCCGACGCGGTGGACATCGGCAAGACCATCCACCCGCACCCCACGCTGGGCGAGACGGTCGGCCTCGCCGCCGAAGTCGCCCACGGCAGCTGCACCGACCTGCCGGCCCCCAGGAAGAAGTAGAACCTATCTGCCGAAGCGCTCGTCGCACCATTCCTCGATGGCGCGACGCATCGCTTCGGGCTGCTCGGTCGGCAGCCAGTGCCGGGCGTTCATCCGGATGATGCGGCCGTCCGGCAGTGCGGCAAGCTGGCGGGCCGTGACCTCCGGATCGGAGAAAGAGGCGCCCGCCGACAGCAGCGCCAGCGTCGGCGCGGCAATCTCGGCCAGATCGGGCAGCCGATCGGTGACGGCGAGCATGTCCTGAAGATAGATCGACACCGGCAGGCTGCGCAAGTCCTCGGGCACGGAGGCGTAGCGCGCTTCCGGGAAGACGCCGCCCGCACCCGCCATGGCGGCGCGTGCCTCGCGGTCGAGTTGTTCGAGATCAAGCCTGGCGAGGTGCCGGCGATGCAAGCCCAGCGCGGCCAACAGTCGCAGCGGCGGCGCCAAGGCGGCAAGCATCGGCCGAAGGCGGGCAACCCGGGCCATTTGACCCGTCAGCGCCTCGCGGAACATCGGCTCGATCAGCACCAACCCGGCAACCCGCGCCGGCTCGCGCCGTGCGAAGCAGAGCGCCAGGTTGGCGCCCAGGCAATGACCAACCAGCACGGCGCGGGGAACCTGCTCGTGGGCCAGCAGCGCCGCCAGATCGCCGCACCAGACCGCCATGCCGACCCGGCCGCGAAACAAGGAATCGCCATGCCCGCGCAGATCAACCCGGAGGATGTCCCAGGATTCGGCGAGCCGCGTCGTCGCCGCGAACTCCGTCCAGCGCGTCATGTTGCTGGCCAAGCCGTGAATGGCGACAACCGTGCGACGGGGCGCGGCGGGCCGCCAAAGCCGGTAGGCGATGGCGGTGTCGTCGCTCGCGGTGAATGTCCGTGTCGTGTCCATGCCCGCCGAGCTATATACTGATTTCCCAGTCATTCAGCAAGCTCGCTCGACCAAGCATTTTTGGAAAAAACAATGGTAATGACCCAGGACGAACTCAAACAGGCGGTGGCCAAAGCAGCCGCCGATTACGTGGCCGCGCACCTGCCGATCGGCGGCATCGTCGGCGTCGGCACCGGCTCGACGGCCAATTTCTTCATCGACGAGCTGGCGAAGCTCAAGGCGCGTGTCGGCGCCACCGTGGCCAGCTCGGAAGCGACCAAGAAGCGCCTCGAAGGCCATGGCATGAAGGTACTCGACCTCAATGAAGTCGGCTCGATGCCCGTCTACGTGGACGGCGCCGACGAGATCACCGCGAAGCTGGAGATGATCAAGGGCGGCGGCGGCGCGCTGACGCGCGAGAAGATCGTCGCCGCCGTGGCCGCGACGTTCATCTGCGTGTGCGACCAGAGCAAGCTGGTCGACACGCTCGGCAAGTTCCCGCTGCCGGTGGAAGTGATCCCGATGGCGCGCGCCCATGTCGCGCGCGAACTGGTGAAACTCGGCGGCCAACCCAGGCTGCGCGAAGGCTTGATCACCGACAACGGCAACGTCATCCTCGATGTCCACGGCCTGGCCATCGGCGATCCGGCCGGGCTGGAATCCGCGATCAACCAGATCGTCGGCGTCGTCACCAACGGCCTGTTTGCCCGCCGCCCCGCCGACCTGCTGCTGCTGGCGACGCCCGAGGGCGTCAGGATGCTGACGGCCTGATCAGGAGTTGGACGGCGGCACGTAACCAGCGATGGCCGCCGCGCCGTCGCCAAAGAAGTGCTTCTCGACCTGCTCCGCCAGGTACTGGCGGGCACGTGCATCGGCCAGGTTCAGGCGGTTCTCGTTGATCAGCATCGTCTGGTAGCGGATCCACTGCTGCCAGGCTTCCTTCGACACGTTTTCGAACAGGCGCTTGCCGAGTTCGCCGGGCATGGGCGGGAAGTCCATGCCTTCCGCCTCGCGACCGAGTTTGACGCAATTGACCATGCGAGCCATAGGTATTCTCTCCGGGGTTTCAGAACATAAATTCTAGCGCCAGGCGGCGTGCCGCCGCGGCTGACTTTCACAGCGCCTTGGCCAGCACCTTGGAGCGCCGTTGCAGGTTGTAGAGATCGCGCTTGGCCGCCGGCAGGGCATCCACCGTCGTCTCGCCGAAACCGCGCTCGATGAACCAGTGGGCGGTGCGCGTCGTCAGCACGAACAGGCGCCTGATTTTCAGTCGGGCGGCGCGCGCCTCGATATGCTGGCGCAACTGGTCGCCATGGCCGGCGCGCCGGTAGGCGGCATCGACCGCCAGGCAGGCCAGTTCCGCTGATTTCGGCTCGCCCTTGGCCGCCGAGATGGGATAGAGGGCCGCGCAACCGACGATCACGCCATCGAGATCCAGCACCGAAAAACGGTCGATCTCCATTTCCAGACGCTCGCGCCCGCGCCGCACCAGCGTGCCGTCGGCTTCCAGCGGCGCGATCAGCGCCAGGATGCCGCCGACATCCTCGTGCGTCGCCTGGCGCAGGTGGGCGAGCGGCGCGCAGGTCAACACCGTGCCGATGCCCTCGCGGGTGAAGAACTCCATGAGCATGGCGCCGTCGGCCCGATAGTCGAGAAAGTGCACGCGGCCGACCCCGGCCCGGCATGCCCTGACCGCGCCAGGCAGCGCCCGAGCGACATCGTCCGCCTGCGGCGCCTTCTTCGCCAGCAGGCTCTCGGCCTCGTCCGCCGTCAGCGCATCGATCAGGCACTTCTTGCGATCGACCAGGCCCGGCGCCTCGCACAGGAATATCAGCTTGTCCGCCCGCACGGCAGTCGCCACCGCCTCGGCGACCTCTTCCCAGGCGAGGTTGAAGATTTCGCCGGTCGGCGAAGCGCCGATCGGCGAGATCAGCACCACGTTTTCCTGCGCCAGGTCGGCCTGGATTTCTTCCGCGACCACCTTGCGCACCGCGCCGGTCCATTGGAAATCGACGCCATCGACCACGCCGACCGGCCGTGCCGTGATGAAATTGCCGCCGGTGACGCGCAGGAAACCCCCGGCCAGCGGCGTGTTGGGCAGGCCCTGCGACAGCATGGCTTCGATCTCGATGCGCGTCACACCCATGGCGCGCTTGACGCACTCCAGCGCTTCGCTGTCGGTGACGCGCAGGCCCTTGTGGAAACGCGGCGCCAGTCCGCGCGAGGCCATCTCGGCATCGATCTGCGGCCGGGCGCCATGCACCAGCACCAGGCGGATGCCCATGCTGTCCAGCAGCGCCACGTCGTGAATCAGCGCCTCGGCCTTATCCGACCGCAGCACCTCGCCGCCGAAGGCAATGACGAAGGTCTTGCCGCGGAAGGCGTGGATATAGGGCGCGGCCTGACGCACCCAGGCCACGAGGCGGGTGTCGGTGACGGGCGCGGGTGTCGGGACGGCAGGCGTGTTCATGGCATCTTCGTTGGCGGGAACGCGGCAATCATAGCGTTTTTTACCGACGGCCCGCCGCGCGCCGGCCGACGCCATCTCAATAGTCACCCCACAAGGCCAGCATCGCCGCCAGCGCCGCGATGCCCGCGGTCTCGGTGCGCAGCACCCGCGGCCCGAGACCAATGGGCCGAAAACCCATCAGCCGGGCAGCCACCAGTTCGCCTTCCTCGAAGCCACCTTCCGGGCCGACCAGCAGGGTCACGCGTCCCGTCGGCGGCTCGATCTCCTTGAGGCGCAATTCCGCGCCTGGCGCCAGCATCAGCCGGCATTCGGATGAGCCGGCTTCCTCGGCAAGATAATCCATCAGGTCGACCAGCGGCGCCACCTCGGGCACCCGGTTGCGCTGACACTGTTCGCAGGCGGCGACGGCAATGGCCTGCCAGTGCGCCACCCGCCGTTCCATGCGTTCGCCCGACAAGCGGATGACGCTGCGTCGGGCCACGACCGGCCGGATGCGCGCGATCCCCAGTTCCGTGCTCTTCTGCACGATCCAGTCCATCTTGTCGGCGGCAGGCAGGCCTTGTATCAGCGTGACCGAAATCGGCGATTCGCGATCGGCCTCGTCGAAGGATTCGAGCACCGCCGCCATCGCCTTGCCGACGCGATGCAGACGCGCGGTCCATTCGCCGCCGCGGCCATCGAACAGGATCAACACGTCGCCCTCGCCCATGCGCAACACCTTCGTCACATGGTGCGAGGCCTCGGGCGGCAGCTCGACCGCCGCGCCCGGCGCCAGCGGAAAAGGGCAATGGATGCGAGGTATCATGAAACGATTATAGGTTCGGAGGACGATCATGGTCAGCACGCCCACCCCCGTCTGCGACTTCGACTGGCAGGCCGTCGACTTCGACCTGCCCGGCGTCGATGGCCAGCGCCATGGCCTCGCCTCGGCGCGCGGCGCCAAGGGCCTGCTGGTGATGTTCATCTGCAATCACTGCCCTTACGTCAAGGCCGTGATCCACCGCATCGTCCGCGACACGCGCGAACTCGCGTCCCTGGGCATCAATGCCATCGCCATCATGAGCAACGACCCGACCGACTATCCCGAGGATTCCTGGAGCCGCATGATGGACGCCGCGCGGGAGTGGTCGTTGCCCTTTCCGTATGTCCTGGACGAAGCCCAGCGGATCGCCAAGGCCTATGGGGCGGTATGCACACCGGATTTCTTCGGCTTCAACGCCGACTTGCGCTTGCAGTACCGGGGCCGGCTGGACGCCTCGCGCAAGGAAGCGGCGCCGGACGACGCGCGACGCGACTTGTTCGAGGCCATGAAACAGGTGGCATTGACGGGGCAGGGCCCGCGCGAGCAAATCCCCGGCATCGGCTGTTCGATCAAATGGAAAAGCAATTGAAACAGGTCGAAAAGGCTAAATTAACGCGCTTGATTGCCGTATAAGCTCCATAGCGCCGAATCAGACCGATACTGCCGCATTTCCTGGCGGTCATTGCCCGGCCCCCACCATCGGAGACGGACGCCGCATGAGGCTCACCAAAAAAATCTGGCTCGTACTCGGCCTGCTGGTGGGATTGATGCTGGCGGTGGACGTTGCCAGAACCCGACACGAAGTTGCCGAGGAAGCCAGGCGGGAAAGCGAATACGAGGCCCGCAACATTCACGCCCTGGTAATGGCGACACGCCGCGTCTATCAGGATCAGTTCGTCAAGAGCGGCCTGCCGGTCACCGACGCGACCCTGGGATTCCTGCCCGCCCACTCGATCGCGCGCATCGCGCGGGAGTTTCCCAACTGGAGCAACAGCGGCATCCGCTTCAACAATGTGTCGGATCGTCCGCGCAACCCGGGCAACATGGCCGACCGCTTTGAAATGGAGGCCATCGATTGGTTCCGCGCCAATCCCGCCGCGACGGAGCGAATGCGCGACATCGTCGAGGACAACGGCCGCTTTGAAATGGAGCCCAGCTACTGGCACCGCGCCAATCCCGCCGCGACGGAGCGAATGCGCGACATCGTCGAGGACAACGGCGTCGGCTACCTGCACTACACCGCGCCGATCCGCGTCGAGGCGCCGTGCCTGAAATGTCATGGCGCCCGCGCCGAAGCGCCCGCGGGCCTCGCCGAGAAGTACGACACGGCATTCGACTATCGGGTCGGCGATTTGCGCGGCATCGTCAGCTTGCGCATGCCCAAGGCCCAGATCGAGGAGCGCGTGGACGCCATCTGGCGCCAACGCCTGATCGAAAATCTGGCCGGCTACGCCGTGCTGCTTCTTGGCCTCGGGCTGTTGCTGCACTGGTTGATCATCCGGCGGCTGGCCAGGCTGCAAGCGAGCGCGGACCAGCTGGCCGCGGGCAATTACGAGGCGCGCGCCTCGTCCTCGGGTAGCGATGAAATCTGCCAGCTGGCGGGCAGCTTCGACCGCATGGCCGAGGCGGTGCAGGCGCGCGACCAGCAACTGGTGCGACTGTCGCATTACGACCCGCTGACCGGGCTGCCCAATCGCATGCTGCTGGAAGATCGCCTCGACCTGGCGCTGGCCCTGTCGCTGCGCCAGTCAACTCACGGTGCGTTGTTGCTGGTCAACATCGACCGCTTCAAGATGCTCAACGATGCCCGCGGCCATTCGCTGGGCGACGCGTTGCTGATCGCCCTCGGCGGCCGCCTGTTCGGGCTGCTGCGCGACGGCGACACCCTGGCGCGCCTGGGCGCCGACGAGTTCGCCATCCTGTTGCAGGGCTTGCACGGCCATCGTGAAACCGCGTCGAACGGCGCCCTGGCGGTGGCGCAGAAGGTGCACGCCGACCTGCGACTGCCTTTCATGCTGTCGGGCAAGGAGGAAATCACCCTGACCCCCACCATCGGCGGCCCGCTTTGCCCCGACGCCGCCAACGAAGGAGGAAATCCCCCTGACCGCCAGCATCGGCGTCACGCTTTGCCCCGACGGCGGCAACGATTCGGCGCGCGAAGTGCTGCGTCGGGCCAATACCGCGCTCCATCGCGCCAAGGAGGCCGGCGGTCATCAGACCGCCTTCTTCGAGACCGGCATGGGCGAAGCCGCCGAGCAGCGTTTCCATGTCGAGCGCGAGTTGCGCAAGGCCATCGCCGCCGGCGAACTGCGTCTCTATCTGCAACCCCAGGTGGACGACCACGGCCGCCGTGTCGGCGCCGAGGCGCTGGTGCGCTGGCAGCATCCGGAGCGCGGCCTGCTGCCGCCCGGCGCCTTCATCGGCATCGCCGAGGAATCCAGTCTCATCGTCGAAGTCGGCGGCTGGGTGCTGGCCCAGGCATGCCGGCTGATGGCGCGCGAAACCGTGGCCGGGCGCCCGCTGCGCATGTCGGTGAACATCAGCCCCCGACAATTCCGCCAGGCGGATTTCGTGCCCTGGGTGAAGGAAGTGCTGGCCGCCAGCGGCGCCGATCCGACGCATCTGACGCTGGAGGTCACCGAAGGCGTGGTCATCGACAACGTCAGCGACGTGGTGGCGAAGATGAGCGAACTGACCGCGCTTGGCATTCACTTCTCGATCGACGATTTCGGCACCGGCTACTCGTCGCTGGCCTATCTGAAGCGCCTGCCGATCGACGAACTGAAGATCGACAAGACCTTCATCCAGGATGCGCCCAACGATCCGGGCGACGCGGCGGTGGTGGAGACGATCCTCTCGGTGGCGCGCCACATGCACCTGAAAGTCGTGGCGGAAGGCGTCGAGACCGAGGAACAGGCCCGCTACCTGCGCCAGCTGGCCAACATCACCTATCAGGGCTATCTGTTCGGCAAGCCGGACGCGGCGGAGACCTGGCTGGAACGCTGGCGCGCCGTTGCCCCCTAGCGCGGCGTCTGGCCACGACTGACTATTGCCGCGGCCGCGCCTGCTTCGGCCGAGGCATGGCGACCGGCACGATCGGCGCCTGCTCGACGATCAGCCGCGGCCCCTCGATGCGGACGAACTCGAGGAAAGCCGCCGCCATCGGCAGGAGTTGCTTGTCGGCGCGTCTCACCACGTACCATTGCCGCGTCACCGGCGTGCCGGCCACCGGCAGACGCGCCAGCCGGCCGGCAGCCAACTCCAGGCCGATGGTGTGCTCCGAAATGAACGACAGGCCCATGCCGGCCATGACCGCCTGCTTGATGGTTTCGTTGCTGCCCATCTCGGTGGTGTCGGCGAGCACGACGTTGTGTTCCGCGAAGAAGCGTTCCATCGCGCCGCGCGTCCCGGAACCCGGCTCGCGGATCAGGAAGGGCTCGTCGGCCAGATCGGCCGGATCGACGCGCTTGCGCGCGGCCAGCGGATGGCCGGGCGCGGCGATGATGACGTGAGGATGATCGGCGAACACCGCGGCCACCGTGGGAAATTCCCGGGGCGGCGCGCCCATGATGGCCAGGTCGACCTGGTTGTCGCCCAGCTGGCGCACCAGGGTCTCGCGATTGAAGACGCCGAGCCGCAGTTCCGCCTCCGGATGGGCGGCGCGGAAAGCCACCAGCAGGCGTGGCGCGAAATACTTGGCCGTCGACACCACGCCCAGGGTCAGCCGCCCGCCCTTGGCGCCCCGAATCGCCGCCAGCGCCTCGTCCGCCTCGCGCAGCTGCTGGCCGACGCGCCGGACATGGCGCAGCAACTCCTCGCCGGCGCCGGTCAGGTGGATGCGCTTGCCCATCTGCTCGAACAAGGGCATGCCGACCTGGTCGGACAGCGCCTGAACCTGCATCGACACCGCTGGCTGGGTGAGATGCAATTCCTCGGCGGCACGCGAAAAGGACAGGTGGCTAGCGACCGATTCGAAGACCTTCAGCTGGCGCAGGGTGACGTTCTTCATGACGCCCAATCTTATCATCTTGATAAAAAATCATGACTGGTACTTATGGATCGTTGTCGATAGTCTTGCCACCATGAGTTTGCAAGCACTGATCTTCGATGTAGACGGCACGCTCGCCGAAACCGAGCGCGATGGCCATCGCCCCGCCTTCAACGCCGCGTTCCGGAATGCCGGCCTGCCTTGGCGCTGGGACGTCGACACCTATGGCGAACTGCTGTCCGTCACCGGCGGCAAGGAGCGCATGCGCCACTTCGCCGAGCGCCACGACCCGGCTTTCCTCCTGCGAGCCAATGTCGACCAGGCCATTCGCGCCCTGCACGCCGACAAGACGCGCCATTACCTGTCCCTGCTGGAGGCCGGCGGTATCCCCTTGCGCCCTGGCCTCGCCGCTCTGATCGCCGAGGCGCGGGCCGCCGGCCTGCGCCTGGCCATCGCCACCACGACGACGCCGGAAAACGTCACGACGTTGCTGCGCACCAGCCTGGCGCCGGATGCGCCTTCCTGGTTCGAGGTAATCGGCGCCGGCGACATCGTGCCGAACAAGAAGCCGGCGCCGGACATCTACCTTTGGCTACTCGACAAGTTGGGTCTGCCGCCCGAGGCCTGCCTGGCCATCGAGGATTCGGCCAACGGCCTGAAGTCAGCCGTGGCGGCACGCCTGCCGACGGTGGTCACGACCAGCATCTACACCGCCCACGACGACTTCACCGGTGCCCTGAGCGTGCTGCCCGACCTGGGGCAGGCCCGACTATCGGAGCTTGCGCTTATACATCGAATCAAAAACTCTTAATGTTATTTATGCTTGACGCGCACTAGGATGGCGCTTGTTCGATTCCGGCCAACCTCGGCCGCAGACCACACGACAAGGAGCAGACCATGGATCAATCCGCCCGCTACGCCGACCTGAGCCTTACGGAAGAAGACCTGATCAAGGGCGGCAAGCACATCCTGTGCGCCTACAAGATGAAGCCGAAGGCCGGCACGGGCTATCTGGAAGGCGCCGCCCACTTCGCCGCCGAGTCCTCCACCGGCACCAACGTCGAGGTATCCACCACCGACGATTTCACCAAGGGTGTCGACGCCCTCGTCTACTACATCGACGAGGCCAAGGAAGACATGCGGATCGCCTACCCGCTCGAACTGTTCGATCGCAACGTCATCGACGGCCGCATGATGCTGGTCTCGTTCCTGACGCTGACGATCGGCAACAACCAGGGCATGGGCGACATCGAGCACGCCAAGATGATCGACTTCTGGGTGCCGCCGGAAGTCATCCGCCAATTCGACTGCCCGGCCTACAACATCGAAGACCTGTGGCGCATCCTCGGCCGCCCGGTCAAGGACGGCGGCTACATCGCCGGCACCATCATCAAGCCGAAGCTGGGCCTGCGCCCCGAACCCTTCGCCAAGGCGGCGTACCAGTTCTGGCTGGGCGGCGACTTCATCAAGAACGACGAACCACAGGGTAACCAGGTGTTCGCCCCGCTGAAGAAGACCATTCCGCTGGTCTACGACGCGATGAAGCGCGCCATGGACGAAACCGGCCAGGCCAAGCTGTTCTCGATGAACATCACGGCCGACGACCACTACGAGATGTGTGCCCGCGCCGACTTCGCGCTGGAAACCTTCGGCCCGGACGCCAACAAGCTGGCCTTCCTGGTCGACGGCTATGTCGGCGGCCCCGGCATGGTCACCACCGCCCGTCGCCAGTACCCGAACCAGTTCCTGCACTACCACCGTGCCGGCCACGGCGCCGTCACCTCGCCTTCCGCCAAGCGCGGCTACACCGCCTTCGTGCTGGCCAAGATGTCCCGCCTGCAGGGTGCCTCCGGCATCCACGTCGGCACCATGGGCTACGGCAAGATGGAAGGCGAAGGCGACGACAAGATCATCGCCTACATGATCGAGCGCGACGAGTGCCAGGGCCCGGTCTACTACCAGAAGTGGGATGGCGTGAAGGCGACCACGCCGATCATCTCCGGCGGCATGAATGCCCTGCGCCTGCCCGGCTTCTTCGAGA
>OEIV010000735.1_pt1 | contig 16729 bp, 15 predicted proteins | sample 1539231 | NCBI WGS metagenome assembly OEIV01 (sample SAMN03794762, study PRJEB22550) | activated sludge metagenome | feature: wastewater treatment plant; material: activated sludge; isolation source: Wastewater treatment plant of a petroleum refinery complex | place: Argentina: Buenos Aires ...
CGACGAGCCCCTGTCGCGCGAGGCCGAGGCGATGGAGGCCTTCCGCCCCGGGGCCGGGGCGGCGCGCGCCGAGGCGCCGCAGTCGCTGGCCGCCGCCGGCGAGCGTGTCGCCGCCGAGGAGCAGGCGCTGGAGGCGCTGACCCGCCAGCTCGCCGCCGACGAGGCGCGCGCCCAGGGCCTGCGCCGCCGCGCCGACGAGATCGCCGGCCGGCTGCAGCGCCACGCGCGCCAGCGGCAGGAGACCGAGGGCGAGCACGGCAAGCTGACCGCCGAGCGCGACCAGGGTGGCGCGCTGGCCGCCGCCGAGACCGAGCTGCACGACGCCAACTCCGCCCTGGCCGCCGCGCGCGAGGCGGCCGAGACCGCGGCCCAGACCCTGGCCCAGCTGCGCCAGGGCGAGGAGCAGGCGCGCCAGGCCCTGGCCGAGGTCGAGCGCGGCCACAATCGCCTGACCGCCGAGATCGCCGCGCTGGCCTCCGTGGTCGAGCCGAAGGAGCAGGCGCTCTGGCCGGCGGCGGTCGATGCCGTGACGGTGGAGCCGGGCTTCGAGGCGGCGCTGGGGGCGGCGCTGGGCGGCGCCCGCGCCGCGCGGTTGGACGAGACCGCGCCGGCGCACTGGGCCGAGCTGCCGCCGCTGGACCCCGTGCCGCACCTGCCCGACGGCGTCGCCAGCCTGGGGCTCTATGTGCGCGGCCCGGCGCCGCTGCGGCGCCGCCTGTCGCAGATCGGCCTGGTGCCCGACGTCGAGGCCGGCCGCGCCTTGCAGCCGCTGCTGGTGCCCGGCCAGCGGCTGGTGACCAAGGCCGGCGATTTCTGGCGCTGGGACGGCTTCACCGCCAAGGCCGACGCGCCGACGCTGGCGGCGCAGCGCCTGCAGCAGAAGAACCGCCTGGCCGAGCTGCGCCAGCAGCAGCAGGCCGAGGCCCCCGCCGTCGATGCCGCGCGCCGCCGCCACCTGGAGAGCCGCGCGACGCTGAACGAGCAGATCGAGGCCGAGCGCGTGGCGCGGCAGAGCGTCAACCAGGCCTTCCAGCGCGCCAACCAGGCGACGCAGCGACAGGCCGAGCTGGCGCGCAAGGCGGCGCAGCTGGAAAGCCGGCTGGGCGCGCTGGGCGAGGCGCTGCAGCGCCTGACGGCCGAGGGCCAGGATCTGGAGGGCCAGCGCAACGGCGTGGCCGGCGAGCTGGCCGGGCTGCCCGACCTGGCGGCGCTGCGCAACCAGGTGACCGAGGCGCGCGCCCGGCTGGCCGAGAGCCGCGGCCTGCTGACCGGCTGCCGCTCGACGCTGGAACGCCTGCAGCGCGAGGCCGAGGTGGCGCGCGCCCGGCTCGCCGCCATCGGGCAGGAGCGCGCCTCCTGGCGCCGCCGCCTGGAGGAGACCGAGCGCTTCCTGGCCGAGCTGGCCGAGCGCGAGGCGACGCTGGCGGCCGAGCTGGAGACGCTGCAGGCGCAGCCCGCCGCCATCGCCGAGAAGCAGGGCGTGCTGGCCGGACTGATCGAGACCGCCAGCCAGGCGCGGCGCGACGCCGCCGACGCGCTGGCCGCCGCCGAGGCGCTGCAGCTCGACACGCAGCGCGCGCTGAAGGCAGCCGGGCAGTACCTGGCCGAGGCGCGTGAGAGCCGCGTGCGCGCCGAGGGCGCCGCCGAGCAGAGCCGCATCGGCCTGGAGACCCTGGTGGCGCGCGTCGCCGAGCGCATCGGCTGCGGCCTCGAGGGCCTGCTGGCCGCCGCCGAGGTCGACCCCGGCGCCGAGCTGCCGGGCCGCGACGAGCTGGCGACCAAGCTCGACCGCCTGAGCCGCGAGCGCGAGAACATCGGCCCGGTCAACCTGCGCGCCGAGCACGAGGCCGGCGAGCTGGAGACGCAGATCCAGGGCATGCAGAACGAGCGCAGCGACCTGGTGGCCGCCATCGCCCGCCTGCGCCAGGGCATCGCCAGCCTGAACCGCGAGGGACGCGAGCGGCTGCTCGCCGCCTTCGAGACGGTGAACCGCCACTTCAGCGAGCTCTTCGTCCGCCTCTTCGGCGGCGGCCGCGCGCATCTCTCGCTGACCGAGGCGGAGGACCCGCTGGAGGCCGGGCTGGAGATCATGGCCAGCCCGCCGGGCAAGCGCCTCTCGGTGCTGTCGCTGCTGTCGGGCGGCGAGCAGGCGCTGACCGCCTTGGCACTGCTCTTTGGCGTGTTCCTCACCAACCCGGCGCCGATCTGCGTGCTGGACGAGGTGGACGCGCCGCTGGACGACGCCAACGTCGACCGCTTCTGCTCGCTGGTCGAGGAGCTGGCGCAGGAGACCGGCACCCGCTTCCTCATCATCACCCACCACCGCCTCTCGATGGCGCGCATGGACCGGCTCTACGGCGTCACCATGTCGGAGCGCGGCATCTCCCAGCTGGTCTCGGTCGACCTGCAGGCGGCAGCGGCGCTGCGCGAGAGCGCGTGACCGCGCGGCTGCGCATCTTCTTCGACGTCGACGGCGTGCTGATCGACGGCTGGCATGCGCGCCCCGAGCGGCGACGGCGCTGGGACACCACGCTGCGGCGAGACCTCGGCATCGACCCCGAGGCGCTGTCGCGCGCGCTCTTCCAGCCGCCCCCGGGCGGTGGCCCGGCGCCGATCGATCGCTGCTCGCTGGGCGAGGGCGAGATCGAGCCGCTGCTCGAGGCGCTGCTGCCGGCACTGGGCTATGGCGGCGGGGTCGAGAGCTTCCTGGACTACTGGTTCTCCCGCGACGCGGCGGTGAACAGCGATGTCCTGGCACTGTCCCGACGGCTGCGCGCGCGGGGCGCCCAACTCTACATCGCCACCGCGCAGGAGCGACGGCGGGCGGGCTACCTCTGGCAGACCCCCGGCTTCAGCCGGGACTTCACCCGTATGTTTCACACCGCCGCGCTCGGGCTGCCCAAGCGCGACCCGGCGTTTTTCCGCGCCATCGACACCCTGCTCGGCCCCGCCGCGGCGCCGCCGCTGATGGTCGACGACCGCGCCGAGGTCTGCGCCGCCGCCCGCGCCGCCGGGTGGGAGGCCTGTCTCTTCGACGCGCCCGCGGACCTCGTCGGCCATCCGCGAGTCGCCGCCCTGCTCGCGGGGTGATGGCCTATGCTGGTCCGGCTCGACCGCCTGGAGGGCGCGCCATGACCGACTACCCCCGCGACCTCGCCGGCCACGGCCGCCACGCGCCCGACCCGCGCTGGCCCGGCGGCGCGGTGATCGCCGTGCAGTGCGTGCTGAACTACGAGGAGGGCGGCGAGAACTCTATCCTGCACGGCGATGCCGGCAGCGAGGCCTTCCTGTCGGAGACCGTGGGCGCGCAGTCCTGGATCGGCCTGCGCAACCCCAACATGGAGTCGATGTACGAGTACGGCAGCCGCGCCGGCTTCTGGCGCCTCTGGCATCTCTTCCCCCAGCGCCGCCTGCCGCTGACGGTCTTCGGCGTCGCCACGGCGCTGGAGCGCGGGCCGCAGCAGGTGGCCGCGATGCTGGAGGCGGGCTGGGAGATCGCCAGCCACGGCCTGAAGTGGATCGACCACAAGGACATGGCCGAGGCCGAGGAGCGGGCACAGATCGCCGAGGCCATCCGCATACACACCGCGACGACGGGGAGCCGGCCGCTGGGCTGGTACACCGGCCGCGTCTCGCCGCGCACGCTGGACCTGGTGATGGAGGCCGGCGGCTTCCTCTACAGCGCCGATTCCTACGCCGACGACCTGCCCTACTGGGTGGCCGGGCCGCGCGGCGGGCAGCAGCTGATCGTGCCCTATGCGCTGGACAGCAACGACTTCCGCTTCGCCATGCCCCAGGGTTTCAACAGCGGCGATCAGTTCTTCGCCTATCTCAGGGACTCCTTCGACCAGCTCTACGAGGAGGGCGAGCAGGGCCGGCCGCGCATGCTCTCCATCGGCCTGCACTGCCGCCTCTCCGGCCGCCCCGGCCGCGCTCGCGCCCTGGCCCGCTTCCTCGACTACGCCATGGCGAAGCCCGGCGTCTGGTGGGCGACGCGCGAGGCCATCGCCCGCCACTGGCACGCCGAGCATCCGCCCGGCTGAGGGCGGACGCGGCGGCGACGCCCGTTGTCGCCGGCTGGCGTGTCCCCTAGGGTGACAGGACGAAGTCGCGGATGACGCGCATCCGCGGGACAGGGGATGATCGGCGATGCGCTTCGGCGGACTTCGGGCGCGGCTCCTGATGGGGGCCGCGATGGGTGGGGCGCTGGTGCTGGGCTATGGCCGGCAGTCCTACGCGGGCGGCTGCGCGGGCGGGCCCAATGTCTTCATCTGCGCCGGTCCGGCCAGTGGCGGCGACGTCACGCAGGTCCTGGCGGGTGCGCCGCTCAGCCTCACCACCAGCCCCGGCTTCGGCATCCCCACGGCGGCGGGCGGCGCCTTCACGCTGACCGGCACGGGCGGCCTGGCCTTCACCGACCTGAACGGCGCTGCCATCACCGGCGCGGCGAACGGCATCGCCGCCAGCAACGACGGCGGCGGCGATCTGCACATCACCACGACCGGCCGGGTGACCGGCACGGCCGCCGCCGGTATCTCCGCCAGCAACGACGGCGGCGGCGACCTGACGATCGAAACCGCCGCTGTGACCGGCGGCACCTATGGCATCGCCGGCTTCAACGATGGCGGTGGCGATCTGACGGTGACGGCCACGGGCGCGGTGAGCGGGGCGGGCGACTTCGGCGTGGTGACCCGGGACCTGGGCGCCGGCTCGCTGAGCGTCACCGTGACCTCGGTGACGGGCGGCCGCGCGATCTCGGCGGTCAACGGCGGCGGCGGCGATCTCTCGGTCACCGCCACCGGCACGGTGACCGGCACCAACGCCGAAGGCATCTACGCCAACGACACCGGCGCCGGCGCCCTGTCCATCGACGTCGCGGCGGTGACCGGCGCCAAGTCGGGCATCGCGGCCCTCAACGAGGGCGGCGGGAAGCTGACCATCGAGGCGGGCGGCCCCGTCACCGGCCAGGGCGGCGCGGGCATCTCGGCGGTCAACCTGGAAGGGGGCGGGCTGGAGATCGCCGCAGCGGCCGTGAGCGGTACCACGCACGGCATCGTCGGCCGGAACTTCGGCGTCGGCGACCTGCGGATCGAGGCGACCGGCACCGTGACAGGCACGCTCAGTGACGGCGTCCAGGCTGTCAACGACGGCCCCGGCGCCCTGACCATCATCACCGCCGCCGTGTCTGGCGGCCGCTATGGCATCGCCGCCTTCAACGAGGCCGTGGGCGACCTCAGGGTCACGGCGACGGGCGCGGTGACCGGCGGTGGCGACTTCGGCATCGTGGCGCGGGACCGTGGCGTCGGCGCGCTCAGCATCGCCGCGACCCACGTCACCGGCGGCCGCGCGATCTCGGCGGTCAACGACGGTGGCGGCCGGCTGTCGGTGACGACGACCGGCACGGTGACCGGCACCGACAACGAAGGCATCTACGCGCGCGACACCGGCGGCGGCGACCTCTACCTCCGCGTGGCGACCGTGCAGGGCGCCACCCAGGGGATCGCGGCGATCAACGACGGCGCCGGCGACCTGACCGTCCTCGCCAGCGGCCTCGTCAGCGGTACCAGCGCAAGCGGCCTCGTCGCGCAGGACAACACCGGCGGTTCCGTGCGGATCGAGGTGGCGGCGGTGACCGGTGGCGCCGCAGGCATCGTGGCCATCAACGAAGCGGAGGGCAACCTGACCGTGACGACCAGCGGGGCGGTGACCGGCCTGAACGGCAGCGGCCTCCGCGCGGTGAGCGGCGCCTACTCCGGCGACATCGCGCTCACCCTGGGTGGGGCGACGCGCGGCAGCACCGAGGGCGTCTACGTCAACGGTGGCTTCGCCTCCGGTGGCATCGGCATCACGCTCGGGTCCGGCGCCGCCGCCGTGGGCGGCAGCGTCGGCGTCTTCGCGCAGCACCTGGGGACCGGCGCTATCCTGCTCGACAACGCCGGCACCATCCAGCAGACCAGCGGCGATCTCGCCCTGCAGGCGGTGGACATCACCTCCTTCAACAGCCCGATCGTGCTGGAGAACCGCGCCGGCGGGACGATCCGCGGACTGGTGCGGCTGCAGACCGACAGCGCGACCATCAACAACGCGGGGCTCTGGGCCAACGCTGGCGGCACCTCGAGCTTCGGCATCGCCGGCGGCATCGTGAACCAGGCCTCCGGGCACATCCTGGTGGGCGGCGGGGCGGCCGCCGAGCTCACCACCTGGAGCGGGCTGGCGAGCTTCGAGAACGCCGGCCTGCTCGACTTCCGCGACGGCGGCGTCGGCGACGAGCTCGGCATCGCCAGCGGCTATCTCGGGCAGGAGGGCCGGCTCGCCCTCGACGCCGAGCTGGGCGCGTCGGGCGCGCCGGCCGACTTCTTCTCGATCGGCGGCAGCAGCGGCGGCACCACGCTGGTGGCGGGGAAGGACGTGGGCGGCGCGGGGGCCGCGACCGGAACCGGCCCGGGCCCGGGCATCGCCGCGGTCGAGGCGCTGGGCGGCAGCGGCGCCGGCGACTTCGCGCTGGCCGATGGACCGGTGGGCGCCGGCGGCTACGCCTATGACCTGGTGCTGGAGAGCGACGGCATCTGGTACCTGCAGTCGCGCGAGCGCGGCCAGCAGCTCGCGGTCTATGCCAACGTGGCGACCGCCGCGCAGAACCACGCCGAGGCCATGCTGGGGCCGCTGGCCCAGCGCCTGGGCGAGCTGCGCCACCTGGACGCCTGGGCGGCGGCGGGCCAGGGGCAGGTCGCCGGCCTCGGCGCCACCGATCTCGCGGCCGCGACCGCGCCGCCCGCGGCCGGCCATGGCGTCTCGGTCTGGGGCCGCGGCGTGGGGCTTGAAGGCGAGTATTCCCCGGGCGACGCGCCGGGCTTCGAGCAGCGGGTGCTGGGTTTCGCCGCCGGCGCCGACATCGGCCTCGGCGGCCTGCTGGCCGGCGACGACCGCCTCTATCTCGGCGCCCAGGCGGGCTACGGCGAGACCAGGGCCGAGCAGGACGACGGCAGCGAGATCGAGCTCGAGGGCTGGTCCTTCGCGCTCTATGCCAGCTATCTGGCGGCCGATGCCACGCCGACGCCCTATGATGGGCTCTACCTCGACGCGCTGCTGCACGCGAGCCTGCTCGACGCCAGCGTCAGCACCCTGGCGCCGGCCAGCGAGGCCGACTTCGACGCCCGGGTCTGGGGCGCCGCGCTGGAGGCGGGCTGGGGCTTCGAGGGCGCCCCGGGCCTCATCCTGGAGCCGCAGGCGCGCCTCGCCTTCAGCCGGGTCAGCTACGACGACGGCAGCGACAGCGTCGGCGCCGCCTTCGCCCTGGAGGAGGGCGATTCGCTCGACGGCCGCGTCGGGCTCCGCCTGCAGCGCCACTGGGACCTGCATGGGGTCGGGCATGTGGCGCCCTACCTGGAGGCCCATGTGGCGCACGAATTCGCCGGCGGCAACGAGGCGACGGTGGCAGGCTTCGCGGTCAGCAGCGACGCCGGCGGCACGCGCTATGAACTGGGCTTCGGGCTGGACGAGCGAATCGGCCGCGACCTGGCGCTCTACGGCGGCGTCGAGGTGGTCTGGGGCGAGCACGTCGAGCAGGCGACCCAGGTCACCGCCGGCCTGCGCTTTTCCTTCTGAGGCCGGCGCCGGAACGCGGCCCGCGGGTTTCGCGCCAATCCGTCGCAGCGGCCCGGCCGCGCCGGCCCGCGCGCTTGCTTGACAGCCCCCGGGGCCATTCCTATGGTGCCGCCGCCTTTCGGGGTGGCGGTGACGCCGGGCCGAAGGGGTCTGCGTGGCTTGGCCGGACAATGCGAGGCTGAGGTCATGGACGATCCCGAGAAGCCGGCGTCCTTGCGGGAACTGGGCGAACGCCTGTCGGTGGCGCGCAAGCGGCGCGACACCGGGCGGGCGCCGCGCGGTCCGGTCCTGAACAGCCAGGGCATGGGCGCGGGTTTCCGGATCGCCGTGGAGATACTGGCGGCCCTGGTGGTGGGGACGCTGCTGGGGGTCGGGCTGGACTACTGGCTCGGCACCAAGCCCTGGCTGATGATCGTGTTCTTTTTCGTGGGTTCGGGAGCCGCCCTCCGCAACGTGATCCGCACGGCCAACCAGTTGGAGGCCGCGCGCAAGCGCCAGCGGGACGAGCAGCGCCCCGGGTCCGGGACCTGAGGACGGGGAAGAGGGAAGCGACACCTTGGCGACCGAGGCAGGCCACGGCGAAAGCCCGTTCCATCCGATGGAGCAGTTCGAGATCAAGCCGCTCGCGCAGCTCGATCTCGGCGGCTACGACGTCTCCTTTACAAATTCCGCGCTCTGGATGCTGATCACCGCCGTGGTGGTGACCGGCTTCCTGCTGATCGCCACCAGCCGCCGCGCCCTGGTGCCCGGCCGCCTGCAGTCGATGGCCGAGATCTTCTACGAGACCATCGCCAACATGGTGCGCGACAACGTGGGACAGCAGGGGCGGAAGTTCTTCCCCTTCATCTTCACGCTCTTCATGTTCCTGCTGTTCGGCAACCTGCTGGGCCTGCTGCCGCACTCCTTCACCTTCGCCAGCCACATCATCGTGACCTTCACGATGGCGATCATCATCTTCCTGACGGTGACGGTGATCGGCTTCGCCATCCACGGGCTGCACTTCCTGCGCTTCTTCTTCCCGCACGGCGCGCCCGGCTGGACCGCGGTGATCCTGATCCCGATCGAGCTGATCAGCTACCTGTCGCGGCCGATCAGCCTCTCGGTGCGTCTCTTCGCCAACATGACCGTCGGCCACGTGCTGCTGAAGATCATCGCCGGCTTCGTCATCCTGATGGGCATCGCCGGTGTCGTGCCGCTGATCTTCCTGGTCGGCATCACCGCGCTGGAGATCCTGGTCGCGGTGCTGCAGGCCTACGTCTTCACCATCCTCACCTGCATCTACCTGCACGACGCCATCCACATGCACTGAGGTGCGGTGGACGCCGGCGCGGCGGGTCCTGGTCTTTCTGGTTCAACGAAGTTCTGAGAAGGGAGTATCGATATGGAAGCGGAAGCTGCGAAGCTGATCGGTGCGGGCCTCGCCACCCTCGGCATGATCGGTGCCGGCGTCGGCGTGGGCAACGTGTGGTCGTCCTACTTCGGCGCCATCGCCCGCAACCCGGCCGCCAAGGAAGAGATCGGCGCGAACATCTGGATCGGCTTCGCCGTGACGGAAGCCATCGCGCTCTTCTCGCTGCTCGTCGCCATCATGCTGCGGTTCGTGGTCTGAGCCGGACGTGGCGTCCCGGCCGCGCCATCCGGCCGGCCGGGTGAGACGAACGACCTGATCCCTACGGAAGCGGGCCCATGCCTCAATTCGACCTCTCGACGGCGCCGAGCCAGATCTTCTGGCTGCTGGTGATCTTCGGCCTCCTGTTCCTGGCGCTGTGGCGGCTCGTGCTGCCGCGCCTGGGCGGGGTCATGGAGACGCGGCAGAACAAGATCGACGACGATCTGGCGCGCGCCGAGCGGATGAAGAGCGAGGCCGAGCACGTGCTGGCCGACTACGAGAAGGCGCTGGCCGATGCCCGCGCCAAGGCCGGCGAGGCGATGAAGCAGGCGGCCGACGCGGCGCAGGCCGAGGCCAACGCCCGCACCGCCGCCTTCGCCGCCACGCTGGCGGAGAAGACCAAGGCGGCCGAGGCGCGCATCGCCGCCGCCGAGGCCACGGCGCGGGCCAACCTCAAGGCCATCGCCGTCGAGGCCGCCCAGCTCGCCACGGCGAAGCTGCTGGGCAGCCAGCCGGCGGCCGAGGCCACCGAGCAGGCCGTCGCCGGCGCGATGGCGGAGCAGGGCTGATGGACGAGCTCCTCAAGGACTCCTACACCTGGACCAGCCTGTCGCTGGCGGTCGTGCTCTTCTTCTTCTTCTGGAAGGGCCTGAAGCCGATGCTGGCGGGGCTGGACAAGCGCGCCGCCCGCATCCGCGCCGCCATCGAGGAGGCCGAGGCGCTGCGCGACGCGGCCGAGAAGACGCTGGCCGACTACAAGAAGAAGCAGCGCGAGGCGCTGGGCGAGGCCGAGCACATCCTGGCGCACGCCCGCTCCGAGGCCAAGCGCATCGCCGAGCAGGCGGTCAAGGACCTCGAGGTGGCGCTGAAGCGCCGCGAGCAGCTGGCGATGGACAAGATCGCCCAGGCCGAGGCCGCGGCGCTGGCCGCCGTGCGCAACCAGGCGGTCGACGTCGCCATCGCCGCGACCGCCCGGCTGCTGCGACAGAACCTCGACGCCGAGCGCGCCAATGCCCTGGTCGACCAGGGCCTGGCCGAGGTCGCCGCCAAGCTCAACTGAACAAGCGAACCTGAGAACGGTCCCGCCGCAAGAGGCAAGAAGACCGTCTGGGAGGAAGCGCCGGGCGGCCCCGCAAGGGCCGCCCGTCGTGTTTCCGGGGGCCGGCTACTTCACGCAGGCGGCCGCCACCTTGGCGCCGCTGGCCTGGATCAGCGACTGGGTGACCTCGGCCGAGGGCTGCACGCGGGCGACGTAGCCCTGGTACCAGTCCTTCAGCTCGGCCGCGCTGGCCAGTCCGACCTTCTGCACGAAGGCCGCCGGGTTGGTGCCGCTGAGCGTGCCGTCGGCCACCGCCAGGATGGGGTAGCCCAGTTCGGCCACCACCCAGTTGGCGCCGGCCAGACGCTCGGCCCCCTCCGGCAGCTCCATCAGTGTCTCGGCGAAGCAGGCGCAGGTCCCCCAGCGCTCCGGATAGAGGAAGGTGGCATAGGCCATCTCGCAGAGTTCGTTCGCCGCCTTGACGTCCGCGGTGGGCTCCGCCTCGCCGCAGGCGCCCAGCAGGCATAGGGCCGCGAGGCCCGCCATCGTCGCGCGCATCCTGTCGACTCCCCCAAGTCGCGGGGCGCCCGCCGCGCCCCCCGGCCAGCAGCCTAGCGCGCGGCGCGGGCACTGCGGAAGCACCCGTGCTTCAGGCGACGATGAATGTTCAGTTGAGCTCGGCGCGCAGCCGCTGGCGCAGCAGGTCGATCGACACCGGCTTGCCCTCGACCAGGTAGCACCAGTAGGTCCAGCCGTTGCAGGCCGGCGCGCCCTGCACATGGGCGCCGGCCTGGTGGATCGAGCCCTTGAAGTCGGCGGTGATCACCGTGCCGTCGGCGCGCACCCGGGCGGTGTGGCGCCGGTCGGGCGAGACCAGGACGGTGCCCGGCTCCAGGAAGCCGCGCTCCACCAGCCAGCCGAAGGGGATGCGCGGCTCCTCCTTCTTCGACAGCGGCGCCGCCAGCTCGGGCGCGATGGGGCGCACCTGGCGCAGCCGCTCCTCGGCCACCCGGGCATAGCGCGCCTCGCGCTCGAAGCCGAGGAAGCGCCGCCCCAGCCGCTTGGCCACCGCGGCGGTGGTGCCGGAGCCCAGGAAGGGGTCGAGCACCACGTCGCCGGGATTGGTCGAGGCCATGAGGATGCGGTGCAGCAGCGCCTCGGGCTTCTGCGTGGCGTGCGCCTTCTTGCCGTCCTCGCCCTTGATGCGCTCGGCGCCGGAGCAGATCGGCAGGAACCAGTCGCTGCGCATCTGCAGGTCCTCGTTCAGCGCCTTCATCGAGAGATAGGTGAAGGGGTACTTCGAGCTTTCCGAGCGCGCCGCCCAGATCATGGTCTCGTGCGCGTTGGTGAAGCGCTTGCCGCGGAAGTTCGGCATGGGGTTGGCCTTGCGCCAGACGATGTCGTTCAGGATCCAGAACCCCAGGTCCTGCAGGATCGCGCCCACGCGGAAGATGTTGTGGTAGCTGCCGATGACCCAGAGCGTGCCATCGGGCTTCAGCGCGCGCCTGGCTCCCGAAAGCCAGGCGCGCGTGAAGTCATCGTAGTCCTGGAACGACGGGAACTTGTCCCAGGCATCGTCGACACCGTCCACCTTGGTGTTGTTGGGGCGATGGAGATCGCCCGCGAGCTGCAGGTTGTACGGTGGATCGGCGAAGACACAGTCGACCGACGCGGCCGGCAGCTCGCTCATCAGGGCGACAGAATCGCCCACGCGGATCACGTCGGTCTCTAGGCTCACCTTGCCCACTCCCCCCGGAGAAGGAGGCGAGCTTGAGTCAGGCGTGACTCAGCGTCAAGAGTCGCGATGAATCAATCGCTTAGGCCAAGGGCGCGGCGGACGGGGGCGAAGGACTCCCTATGTTCTCCGGTGACCCCAAGATGTTGTAGGGCGGCCGCGTGCTCCCCCGTTCCATAGCCCTTGTTGCGCTCCCAGCCGTAGCCGGGATGGCTCTCCGCCAGGGCGCACATCATGCGATCGCGTGACACTTTTGCCACGATCGAGGCGGCCGCGATGGAGAGCGAGAGCGCGTCGCCCTCGACCAGCGTCACGGTGCGGCAGGGCAGGGCCGGCGCGCGATTGCCGTCGACCAGCGCCGCCTCCGCCGTCACGCCCAGCGCCAGGTAGGCGCGTTGCATCGCCAGCAGCGTGGCCTGCAGGATGTTCAGCCGGTCGATCTCCTGCACCGTGGCGATGCCGATGGCGACCGTGGCCTCCTGCAGCAGCATGGCGTAGAGCCGCTCGCGGGTCTCGGCGTCGAGCTTCTTGGAGTCGTCCAGCTCGCGGCGCAGGCGGCGCGACAGGCGCGCGGGCTCGAGCAGCGCCGCGCCGGCCACCACCGGCCCGGCCCAGGGGCCGCGCCCCGCTTCGTCGATCCCGACGATCAGCAGGCCGTCGGCGAGGCCCAGGCGCTTCTCGTGCGTGAAGTCCGGCATGGCGGCTAGGGTAGGGCGAGGCCGGCCGAATCGGGAAGTGACCTTGTCAGAGCAGCGCCTGTGCGACCTGGTGATGACCGACCCGTCGACGCTGGCGGCGCTGCGGCTGGCCGGCGCGCCGGCGCTGCCCGACTGGGTTCTCGCGGCGGGGTGGGATCGGGGGCGTGGGGGGGGTCACCCGGCGGGGGGCCGGAGCGACCGCGCCGGGGTCGACCTCGATCTCATCTTCCACGACCCGGCCGACCGCTCGTGGCAGCGCGACCACGCGCTGGACGACCGGCTGGGCCCGCCCTGGCAGGCGCGCAACCAGGCGCGCATGCATCTGGACAAGGGCGACCCGCCCTATGGCTCCACGCTGGACGCCATGCGCTGCTGGCTGGAGACCCCGACGGCGGTCGGCGTGCGCCTGGAGGCGGACGACAGCCTGACGGTGGCGGCGCCCTTCGGGCTGGAGGACCTCTTCGGGCTGACGCTGCGCCCGACGCCGCGCGGACGCGAGCGCCGGGCCGACTTCCTGGCGCGGCTGGAGAACAAGGCTTGGCGCCGGACCTGGCCGGAGCTGCGGCTGGTGTTGGACGAGCCGCAGTCCTCCCTCTCCCCCTGAGGGCAGCCGGATTCACGCATCCTCCAAGGGGCAGATCAGGCCGCATCGGCCCGCAATCCCGTCACCCTCGGGCTTGTCCCGAGGGTTCATTTCGACGCCCGCGCAAGCGCGACGATGGATGCTCGGGACAAGCCCGAGCATGACGGAAAGAAGGAGCACATGAGTGAACCCAGCAGGGAAGGAGGAGAGGGTTGGGGTGAGGCGTTCCAGAAGCCAGGCTCTGCCTCATCGACCCAGGACACGCCCGAGGGCCCCCCCCCCCACCCTCCCCCCCTGCCCCGGGGGAGGGGTTTTGAGTGGCCTTCCCGACGCACACGAGAGCGACGCCCCCATGCATCACGAGCTGCGCATCTACGACATCTTCCCGGAGCGGCGGGAGCCCTTCCACGCGCGCTTCCGCGACCATGCGCTGCGCATGTTCCAGCGCCATGGCTTCAAGCCGCTGCAGATCTGGGAGACCGAGGTCGGCGGCCAGCTGCGCATGCTCTACCTGCTGGAGTGGCCGGACGATGCGACGCGCGAGGCGGCCTGGAAACACCTGCTGGCCGACCCCGAGTGGATCGAGGTCAAGCGCCGCACCCAGGCCGAGCACGGCGAACTGGTGGCCCGCGCCGAGGGCTGGGTGCTGCGCGCGGTGGACTACGGGCCGCGGCTGGCGCCCGCCGCCGGCTAGAACAGCTGCATCTGGCGCACGTCGGCCGGCGGCGCCTTGAACTGGCTGCTGTCGAGGCTGCGGTAGTCGCCGGCCAGCCGCAGGCGGCGCTCCAGCGCGCGGAAGCGCGTGGCGATCAGCTGGGCATAGACGCCCTCGCCGGTCTGCCGCGTGCCCCAGCGGCTGTCGTAGAGCTGGCCGCCGCGCGCCTGGCGGATCAGGTCCAGCACCTTCTTCTTGCGGTCGGGGAAGTGCGCCTCCAGCCACTCCTCGAAGAGCTGCTTGATCTCCAGCGGCAGCCGCAGCAGCACCCAGCCGGCGCGCGTCGCGCCGCGCGCGGCGGCGGCCTCCACCACCTTCTCCATCTCGTGGTCGTTGATCGCCGGGATCACCGGGGCGAAGAGCACGCCGGCCGGCACGCCCGCCGCGTTGAGCTGGGCGATGGCCGAGAGGCGCTTGGCCGGGCTGGCGGCGCGCGGCTCCATCACCCGGGCCAGCTTGGGGTCCAGCGTGGTGACCGAGAGCATGACGTTGGCCAGCCCCGCCTTGCCCAGCGGCGCCAGGATGTCGAGATCGCGCAGCACCAGGTCGCTCTTGGTGACGATGGAGACCGGGTGCTTCGTCTCCGCCAGCACCGTCAGGATGCGCCGCGTCACCTCCTGCCGGCGCTCCACCGGCTGGTAGGGGTCGGTGTTGGTGCCCAGCGCCATGGTGGCGACCTTGTAGCCCGGCTTGGCCAGCTCGGCGCGCAGCAGGCGGTCGGCCTCGGGCTTGGCGAAGAGCCGGGTCTCGAAGTCCAGCCCGGGGGAGAGCCCCAGATAGGCATGGCTCGGCCGGGCGAAGCAGTAGATGCAGCCGTGCTCGCAGCCGCGGTAGGGATTGATCGAGCGGTCGAAGTTGAGGTCGGGGCTGTCGTTGCGGGTGATGACCTGGCGGGCGCGGTCGACGCCGACCTGGGTGCGCAGCGGCGGCGGGGTCTCGTCCTCCGCGACGGTGAGGCCACGGTTCTCCCACCCGTCGTCCTCCAGCTGGCGCGTCGTCGGCTCGAAGCGGCCGCTGGCGTTGGAGAGGGAACCGCGGCCCTTGCGCGGGCGTTCTTTCGCAGGCGTATCGACCATGCGTCGAGGCTAGCGCGAGTCCGAGAACAAAACAAGATCAGAGCCGTTCGAGGCCACGCGGACGACAGTCGCTACGCACCATAACTAGTCGCTGCCCGGCAATTCATGCCGCAGATCTTGGGAGTCGCCGAGTCGCGTTCTCACGGCAGGACTTTTCGGGAACAAATCGCGCTGGATTGTCAGGGCACACATTTCTGCCACAGTGATGCAGAGATATCCGTGCTGTCGTACGGAGGGGCAAAAGCGACGATTCCAGAGCACTTTAGCGAGGGTGGTACCCCCAGGCTGCGGACACGGCCGCGCTTCGATCGGGACGCACGGCCCGCTGCGGCATCGCCTCGCGCGGTGCCGCTGCGCTGGGGGAGGGGGGCCGGCAACGGCCACTGCACCGGCGGGGTGGGCGGTGGCCCGGAGGCTGGGCTGAGGGGGGCGCGCGACCCCCGGCCCCCCCGGCCCGCGCACCCAGGTCCCCACCCGCACCTCCCACCGCGGCATGAGCTCGACCAGATTGCAGGGGCGCCAGCGGCTGTCGAGCTGGAACCTCAGGATCTCCTCCCAGCCGTCGCGGCAGGCGCCGGGCGAGCCCGGCAGGGCGAAGAGATAGGTGCCGTTGGCCACGCCGCCCAGCGCCCGGCTCTGCATCGCCGAGGTCTTGATCTTGCCGTAGCTGATCCAGCGGAAGAGCTCGCCGAAACCGTCGATGCGCTTCTCCAGCACGCGGTCATAGGCCTCGGGCGTCACGTCGCGCCCGGTGATGCCGGTGCCGCCGGTGGAGATCACGCAGTCGACCGCGGCGTCTTGGATGTAGGCGCGCAGCCGTGCCTCGATGGCCGGCACCTCGTCCTTGACGATCTCGCGCGACGCCACGCGGTGCCCGTCGCGCTCGATCAGCTCCTGCAGCGTCTGGCCGGAGCGGTCGCTGGCCAGGTCGCGGCTGTCGGACACGGTGAGGACGGCGATGTTGACCGGCAGGAAGCGCCGGGTCTCGTCGAGCGGCATGGGGCAGGCTCCCGGTTGGGGGTGCCCGCCTAGTTCGTCACCTTGGCCTGGCGGGCATCCATCGCATGGTAGCGGGGCCAGTCGCCGTTGGCGATTTCCGCCATGGACGGAGTGTCCTGCTCCAGGCGCGCCTGGTAGATCCAGAGGTTGGCCAGCACGCGCTCGACGTAGTCGCGGGTCTCGCTCAGCGGGATGGCCTCGATGAAGAGCAGCGGGTCGCCGGCGAAGTTGTTCTCGCGCTGCCACTTCTGCAGGTTGCCGGGGCCGCCGTTGTAGGCCGCCGCCAGGCGGAAGAGGTTGTCGCCCACCAGGTCGAGCGACATCAGGTGCAGCAGGTACTCCTGCCCCAGCCTCAGGTTCAGCTGCGGATCGTAGAGCTCGTCCTTGCCCTTGCCCTTGAGGGAGGCATCGCCGGCCACGTAGCTGGCGGTCTTCGGCATGATCTGCATCAGGCCGCGGGCGCCGGCATGGCTCTTGGCGTCGGGGTTGAAGGCCGACTCCTGGCGGATCAGGGCATAGACCAGGGCGCGGTCGACGATGTAGCCGCCCTCGGGCTGCCAGTGCGGGATGGGATAGAGCGCCGCCAGCAGCGGCAGGCCGCGGCGGTTGGTGCCGTCCCTGCCGGCCCGGCGGGTCGCCCGCCCTGAGGCGGAACGCCCCCGGGGACCCC
>OEIV010000736.1_pt1 | contig 16716 bp, 16 predicted proteins | sample 1539231 | NCBI WGS metagenome assembly OEIV01 (sample SAMN03794762, study PRJEB22550) | activated sludge metagenome | feature: wastewater treatment plant; material: activated sludge; isolation source: Wastewater treatment plant of a petroleum refinery complex | place: Argentina: Buenos Aires ...
ATTCCAATCGTCCTGAGGTGGCCGCCAGGCGGCCGTCCCGAGGGGCGCACCGCCGCCCCCGCCCTTCCCCCGGCGGGGGAAGGCGCCCGAGGGGCGGAAGCGGGCCTTCCCGCCCCTCGGCCCAGGCCCCGCTACCGTCCCCGGTCCCAGATCGAGCGGAAATCCCCGGCCTCGCCGTTCAGCATCTGGGCCGGGCTCTGCTTGTCGATATGCCCGATCAGCCCGCGATAGGGCTCATAGCCCATCAGCGCCTGCACCCGGCGGCCGAAGCCCCGGGCGAGGTCTGCCGGCACGCCGAGAAGCTGGTTTTCCTGCTGCCGGATGAACCCGGCGCAGTAGTTCATCGCAATGCCCGTGCGCCGCCGGCCCGAACGGTTCGCGCCGCCGCCATGCCACAGCGCCCCGTTCCAGATCAGCACGCTGCCCTTCGCCATCTCGGCCGGGATCGAGTCGTAGGACTGGCCGTAGACCGGGCTCGGCCCGGTATGGCTGCCCGGGATGATCCGCGTCGCGCCGTTCTCCTCGGTGAAGTCGGTCAGCGCCCACATCGAATTGCACACGATGGCGGCATGCGGCTTCTCCAGCGGAATCGCCTGGTCGTCCGAATGGATCGGCTGGGCCGTCTCGCCGGGATCGATGGCGATCGAGGACAGCGACGAGATCAGGCACTCGGCGTCCAGCACGCTCTCGACCAGCGGCAGGACGGCGTCATGCGCCGGAATCCGGTCGAACGGCGCGCCATGGGCCAGCAGATTGTAGATCCGGACCGTCCGGTGGCCCTCGAACGTGCTCATGGCCGGCTTGGCGTGCAGCTCGCGCTCCAGCCGCGCCAGCGCCGCGTTCAGCGCGTCGACCAGATCGGGCTCGATCGCGTTTTCGACGATGGTGTAGCCGTCCCGCGCCAGCCGCTCGGCATGGGCGGCCCGTGCCGCCGGATCGTGCCCCATGTTCCCTCGCCCCTGCCTTGTTGTGAACCGCCGGGGGCCGCCTCGGTGATGGACAGCGCCCCTGACAATCGGTCAGATGGATGCACAACAATATCGCCCAGGGAACAAATCATCCATGACCGGCTTTTCGCTGCCCGGCCGCACGATCGCTGCGTATGTCCTGCCGACCGCGCCGCTGGCGGCCCTTGGCCTGCCGCTCGTCGTCTATGTCGCGCCGTTCTATGTCAGCGGCCTTGGCCTCGACCAGTCGCAGGTCGGCCTCGTCCTGCTGATCGCCCGCCTGCTCGACCTGCTGGTCGATCCGGTCATCGGCTGGGCCAGCGATTCGACGCGCACCCGCTGGGGCCGCCGCCGGCCCTGGATGACTGCCGCCGTGCCGTTCTTCGTCACCGGCGTCTTCCTGCTCTTCCTGCCGCCGCAGGGCGCGACCATCGGCTGGTTCGCAGCCTGGGTGATCCTCTCCTACCTCGCCTATTCGGTCGCCGCGATCAGCCACATCGCCTGGGGCGCCGAACTGTCGGGCCACTACCACGAACGCAGCCGCGTTCAGGGCTGGCGCGAATTCGCGGGTATTTCGGGCTTCCTTCTGGTGCTCGCCCTGCCCGTCCTGCTGGAAACCTTCGACCCGACCGCGACGCTGGTCGAAAAGGTCGGCCTGATGGGCTGGTTCATCGTCATCGCCATGCCGATCACCGTGCTCATCACGCTGCTCGTGGTGCCCGAGCCCGCCGCGCCGGCTGCGTCCGGCCACAAGCTGGATGTCGGGGCGGCAGTCAGGCTGATCGCCGGCAACGCCGCACTGCGCAAGCTCCTGCTCGCCGATCTCCTGCAGGGCCTGGCGCCCGGCATCACCGGCTCGCTCTTCATCTGGCTGATCGTCTTCTATTTCGAACTGCCCAAGGCGGCCTCGACGATCCTCTTCATCTACTTCGTCGCCGGGCTGTTCTTCGTGCCGCTCTGGATCAGGCTCTCCTATCGCTTCTCCAAGCACCGCACCCTCGCCTATGCGCTGCTCTACACGTCCTGCCTGCTGCCGCTCATCTTGCTGGTGCCCAAGGGCGATTTCTGGGCGTTGACGGTCGCCTTCATCCTGTTCGGCGTCGGCTACGGCGCGGGCGGCTTCCTGCTGCGCTCGATCATGGCCGACGTCGTGGACATCGACACGCTGGCGACGGGCAGCGAGCGCTCGGGCCTCTTCTATTCGCTGCTCGTGATGACCAACAAGCTGGGCTATGCCGCCGCCGGCCTCGCCTACCCCGTCCTCGCCCTCGTCGGCTTCGACGGGCGCCCCGGCGCGACCAACTCGCCCGAGGCGGTCATGGGCCTCGCCCCGACCCTTGTCGGCCTGCCGCTCATCTTCATGCTGCTGACCGCCTGGTCGATGTGGAACTTTCCCATCGACGAGTTCAAGCAGCGCGAAGTCCGCGAGGCCATCGCCCGCAAGCGCCAGGCCGAAGCCGACGAGATCGCCGCCATGCGGATCGACTGATGCGGACCGCGGGCAGAAGCGCATGACCGAAGGCCCCGGCCGCATCGCCGATCTCCTCGCCCTCATGGCCCGTCTGCGCGCGCCCGAGGGCGGCTGTCCGTGGGACCGCGAGCAGTCCTTCGCGACCATCGCCCCCTACACGGTCGAGGAGGCCTACGAGGTCGCCGACGCCATTGAGCAGGACGACATGGCGGCCCTGCGCGACGAGCTGGGCGATCTTCTCTTCCAGGTCGTCTTCCACGCCCGCATGGCCGAGGAGGCCGGCCACTTCGCCTTCGCCGACGTGGTCGCGGCGATCGAGGCCAAGATGGTCCGCCGCCACCCCCATGTCTTCGCCGGCGCAGCCCCCCGCACCGCCGCCGAACAGACGGTCGACTGGGAGGTCATCAAGGCCGCCGAGCGCGCGGCGAAACCGGCCGGGCCAGCCCAGGGCATCCTCGACGACGTTCCCCGCGCCCTCCCCGCCCTGCCCCGCGCCCTGAAGCTTCAGCAGCGCGCCGCCCGCGTCGGCTTCGACTGGCCGGACGCCGGCCACGTCTTCGCCAAGCTGGAGGAGGAGATCGGCGAGGTGAAGGCGGCGCTCGCCGAAGGCGCCCCGCCAGAGGCCGTCGAGGCCGAGCTGGGCGACGTTCTCTTCGTTGTCGCGAACCTCGCCCGCAAGCTCGGCCACGACCCGGAGAAAGCCCTCGCGACGACCAACCTGAAGTTCGTAAAGAGGTTTAAAAAAATAGAGGAATTACTTCAAATAAAAGGGGAAACTCCTGCCACGTCCACCCTCGAAGAGATGGACGCGCTGTGGGACCAGGCCAAGGCAGAGGGCCTCTAGTCGGCCAGCTTGCGGCGCTTCGGCCGCGTCGCCTTCACCTTCGCCGAACGCTGTTTACCCGCGGCCGGAAAACGCTCCCGGAAGACCGCTTCCTTGTCCAGCGGCACCGACAGCTTGAGCTCCACCCGACCGTCCGGCTTGTCCGTCCGGCCCCGGACCGAGGCATGGCTATAAGCCCAGGCGAGCCCCTGCCCGTCCCCGGCCGCCACCGTGATCTTCAGCTGCACCTCATGCGCCGACAGCCGCTGCTCGATCAGCGCCCGCAACTGGTCCAGCCCCTCGCCGGTGATCGCCGAGATCGCGACCGGCCCGCGTGGGCCGGGCCTGCTGCCGCGCCGCCGCGCCGCCGCTGCGTCGTCCGCCGACAGGGCGTCGATCTTGTTCCAGACCTCGACCACCTGATCCAGCCGCTCGCCCTCGATCCCGAGTTCCCCCAGAACCGCCTCGACATCCTGCCGCTGCGCCTCGCTGTCGGGATGCGAGATGTCCCGCACATGCAGCACGAGATCGGCCTCCAGCACCTCCTCCAGCGTCGCCCGGAAGGCCGCGACGAGCTGGGTCGGAAGGTCGGAAATGAAGCCCACCGTGTCCGACAGCACCGCCTGCCGACCGCCGGGCAGCTTCACCGCCCGCATCGTCGGGTCGAGCGTCGCGAACAGCATGTCCTCGGCCAGCACCTCGGCCCGGGTCAGAGCATTGAACAGGGTCGATTTTCCGGCATTGGTGTAGCCGACCAGCGCGACGATCGGATACGGCACGCGCCGCCGCGCCGTCCGGTGCAGCTCGCGGGTCCGCACCGGTTCCGCCAATTCGTTGCGGATCTGGGCGATCCGCTCGCCGATAAGTCGGCGGTCGGTCTCGATCTGCGATTCGCCGGGACCGCCGAGGAAGCCGAAGCCGCCGCGCTGGCGCTCCAAGTGGGTCCACGACCGCACCAGCCGGCTCTTCTGGTAGTTGAGATGGGCCAGTTCGACCTGCAGCCGGCCTTCCTTGGTCCGCGCCCGCTCGCCGAAGATCTCGAGGATCAGCCCCGTCCGGTCGATGACCTTGGCCTTGAGCGCCTTCTCCAGATTGCGCTGCTGCACCGGCGACAGCGCCCCGTCGAACACGACGACCTCAGGCTCGGTCTCGGCGCACAGCGCCGCGATTTCCTCGACCTTTCCCTCACCGAGATAGGTCGACGGACGCGGCGCCGTCATGGGGATGAGGATCTCGGCCACCGGCGTCATGCCGATCGCCAGCGTCAGGCCGGAGGCCTCTGCAAGCGCGCCTTCCGGACTGCGCCCGCCGCCGCCCCTGCCCGTCTTGTCATACGGGTGGAGTACTACGGCAGCGCGTATCCGCGCGTCCTTAGCGGCTGGCTTCGAGGCCTTCGGTTTCCTGCTCAAACAACTGCACCGGGTTCAGAGGCATCACGGTCGAGATCGCATGCTTGTACACCAGCTGAGAATGCCCGTCGCGCCGCAGGAGGACGCAGAAATTATCGAACCAGGTGATCACGCCCTGCAGTTTGACGCCGTTCACGAGAAACACGGTCAGCGGCGTCTTGGTCTTGCGGACGGCGTTGAGAAACACGTCCTGCAGGTTCTGCTTTTCGCTCATGGCGAACTTTCTCATTCTTGGCCCGGGAAACGGCGGGCGGGGTGCGGGTGGCCGTGAATCTGAGGCCAAGCGTAATTTGGCGAATTCTCGCCTTGCTGCAAGTGCGAAATAGTGGCCTCGGGAACTCAGTTCTTCGTTTGCATGTGCGAACGAATATAGTCCCTGCGCAGGCTGCTGGCTACCGGCCCCGGAACGCCCGGACCTACCGGCCGGCCGTCGATGGCGACCACCGGCATGACAAACGCGCCTGCCGAGGTGATGAACGCCTCGCGTGCGCAAAGCGCTTCTTCAACCGTAAAGGCGCGTTCGACGACCGCCATCTGCCGCTCGCGGGCCAGCGCGAGGATCGATGCACGTGTGATACCGGGCAGGATGTCATGGCTCAGCGAGCGTGTGACCAGAGTACCTTCGGAATCGACGATCCAGGCATTCGAGCTCGCACCTTCGGTAACCAGTCCCGCCTCGTCGACCAGCCAGGCCTCATAGGCGCCCGATGCGCGCGCCTCCTGCTTGGCCAGAACATTGGCTACCAGGGCCGTGGTCTTGATATCGCAGCGCCCCCAGCGGATGTCCGGCATGGTCTTCACGGCGATACCGCGAGCGGCCATCTCCGACGCCCTGACCGGATCGGTGCGGCGGGCCGTCATGATCAATGTCGGATGCACTGTCTGGACCGGGAAGGGGTGGTCCCTCCGCGCCACACCGCGTGTCACCTGAATGTAGACAATCCCGTTCCTGATGCGGTTGAGGGAGATCATCCGATCGATGTGCCCGGCCATGGCGAGGCGGCTCATCGGACTACCCTGCTCCAGCTCGATCAGCGATCGCTCCAGACGGGCCAGATGCGCGTCACGTTCCAGCGCCAGTCCGTCCGAAACGGCACACACCTCATAGACCGAATCGGCGAATTGCAGCCCGCGGTCCTCCACATGAACGCAAGCCTGCGCAAAGGGGACATAGCGACCGTTTACGAATGCGATGCGCGTCACGTGACTATCCTAGGGGGCGATTTCGTCGCCGCGCGACCCGACGCCTAGAGTCTTCAGCTTGCGGTGCAACGCCGACCTCTCCATGCCGATAAAGGCGGCCGTGCGCGAGATATTGCCGCCGAAGCGGTTGATCTGTGCCACGAGATACTCGCGCTCGAACATCTCGCGCGCCTCGCGCAGCGGCAGCGAAATGATGTGCTCTCCCGAAGGCCCCTGCGTCACGGCTGGTGCCGAAGAACTGACTTCGATCGGCAACATGTCCGCCTTGATCATCGCATCGGGTTGGTCGGACGTCAGAATGACCAATCGTTCGATGTTGTTGCGAAGCTGACGGACGTTCCCAGGCCAGTCATGCGCCTGCAGGGCAGCCATCGCATCCTCGCCAATGCGGCACGTATGTCCCCCGTACATGCGCGAAAACCGGCTGAGAAAGTGCTCGACAAGGAACGGGATGTCGTCGCGCCGCTCTGCCAGCGATGGCACACGGATCGGAACGACGCCCAGACGGTGAAAGAGGTCCTCGCGGAGGTTGCCGTCAGCGATTTCGCGGCGCAGATCGCGACTGGAGGAGGAGATGATGCGGACGTCGACCTGCACGCGCTGCGCCCCGTCCAGCCGCGTAAACGTCTGATCGAGCAGCACACGCAGGATCTTGCCCTGCGTCTCAAGGGGCATGTCCGCCATTTCGTCGAGATAGAGCGTTCCGCCGTGTGCCTGCTCAAGCAGCCCGACTTTTCGGCCAGTGCCTTCATTGCCCTCGACGCCGAACAGTTCCTGCTCCATCCGGTCGGGAGCCATGATCGCGCAATTGAGCGCCACGAAGGGATTGCGGGCGCGACGCGAGCGCGCATGGATCAGGCGAGCGACCACTTCCTTTCCCGAGCCGGCCGGGCCGGTGATCAGGACACGGCTGCCGGTCGGTGCGACCTTGTCTATAGTCTGCCGCAACTGTGTGATGATGTTAGAGCGCCCGACCAGGTCGAAGTCCTCACTGGACCGCTGACGCAGTTCCTCGTTCTCGCGGCGCAGCTTGGCCGACTCCAGCGCCCTCTCCACGAGGATTAGCAGGCGATCCGACTTGAACGGCTTCTCAATGAAATCGTAAGCGCCGCGCTTGATCGCCGCCACGGCCGTCTCGATCGTACCGTGACCGGAAATCACGATGACTGGCAAGTCGGGGCAATCGCGCTTGATTTCCTCAAGCACCGCGAGCCCGTCGATTCTGCTTCCCTGGAGCCAGATGTCGAGCACAACGATGGCAGGTTGCCGCGCCCGAATGGCTGCGAGTGCGCCATCGGCATCCTTGGCCAGCCTGGTCTCGTAGCCTTCGTCGGACAGGATACCGGCGATCAATTCCCGGATGTCTGCCTCGTCATCGACGACAAGAACCTCCGGTGCCCTATGCCAGTTTGCCGCTTTGCTCATTGTCGCCGTCTTCATGAGGTACAGGGTTATTCGTCACGGGGAACTCCAGAACGACCTTCGCTCCGCCGGTTTCCGGAGAATCCATGAGTGTGATCGACCCGGCATGGTCTTCCATGATTTTCTTCACGATCGCCAAACCAAGACCGGTGCCGCGGCCGCGGGTCGTGACATACGGCTCGGTCAACCTGTCACGATCATGACCAGGCAGGCCGATCCCGTTGTCCACGAGCGGGGTCGTCACCGCGTGCTCATCGCGCGCCAGCGTAGCCTTGATCGTGCCGCCGCTCGGCTGAGTCGCGCTTCGGTCCTCGCCTTCCTCGGCCAGGAATTTTGTACTGACCGATTCCGAGGCGTTCTTCAGGACGTTCGTCAGCGCCTGGGCCACCAATCGGCCATCACAGACCAACGGCACCCCTTCGGGCGGGATCTCGCCTTGATACTCGATGTCGGGATTTCCGACGCTCTGTAGAAAGACGGCCTGGCGCAGCAGTTCGCTGGCATCCTCGACACGCATTGTCGGGGCTGGCATCCGCGCGAATGACGAGAACTCATCGACCATTCGGCCGATATCACCAACCTGTCGAATGATCGTCTGAGTGCATTGCTCGAAAACTTCCGGCTCGGTGACGATCTCGCGTCCATACTTGCGCCGCAGGCGTTCGGCCGAAAGCTGAATGGGGGTCAGCGGGTTCTTGATCTCATGGGCGATGCGACGCGCAATGTCGCCCCATGCCGCGCTGCGTTCTGCGGCAACCAAGTCTGTCATGTCGTCAAAGGTCATGACGAAGCCGGTCCGCCGGCCATCTGTACGCTCGGAGGTTACACGCACCGAGAGATTGCGGGTTCTCCCCGCGCGGATGAGGTCAAGCTGGCCGGAGGCCCGTCCGTCCCCGCTCACTCGCGCTTCCGCCAGAAGTGACGACAATTCTGGGGCAAGCTCGCTGATGGCCTGACCGTGGAGCCCGCCCGGCTCCACGCCTAGAAATGCTTCTGCGGACGGGTTGGCCGAATCCACGCGTCCCCATGCGTCAAGGCCAACCACGCCTGCCGAAACACCGGTCAACACCGCCTCTGCGAAAAGGCGCTGGTCTTCTGCGACGCGATTGGCTTCCACCAACTCATCTTGCTGGCTCTGGAGTTCAGCGGTCATGCGATTGAACGCATTGCTCAGGGTTGCAAGCTCGCCAGAAACGTCCTGTGTCTCCACGCGCGCGCGCAAATCGCCGTCGCTCACCCGCTCGGCAGCTCCGATGAGCCGGCTGATTGGCATCACGATCCGGTTCGCGGCGCTGAGCCCCAGCGACACAGCTACAAGAAGCGTCAGCAATCCCACGACCGAGTACACCGCTGCGAAGGCAAGCTGAACGCCCGTGCGATTCGACTCGAGACGTTCGTACTCGCGAGCGGCCTCAATCGTCTGCTTCTGATTCTGGAGAACCTTCGAATCCACGTATCGAATGGCGAGCAGATAGCGATCGGAGTACTCCTCGAGGCGAACCAGAGCCTGCACCCTGTCGTCACCGCTGTCATTGGGAATGACGACAATTCCCATGCTCGCCTGTTTGAAGTCCTCTATCGATGGGGGACTGCCAAGTTCGACCATGTAGGTGTTACGAACAGCGTCGATGTAGTTGCCGCTGCCGTCATAGATCGCGACCATCGAGAGCTTTCGGCCCCCGATCTGCCTGAGCAGGTACTCGCGGAAGGCCAGTGGGTCGCTGACAGCGAGAAACAGCTGGCGATTGACGTCCGCAGCCAAGGCCAAGACATCAGCTCGCATCGACTGCTTCTGCTCGGCGACATAGGCTTGCGCCAAGCTCGCCGCGTTGTCGATCGAGGTTTTCACGCGCGCGCTGAACCAGGAATCGATACCGAGATTGAGCATGACGGCCGAGAACAGCGCCACCATGACAGTCGGCACGATCGAGATCGCCGCGAATACCATCACCATTCGAACGTGGAGCTGTGCTCCCGCAGCCCCGCTGCCTCGGGTTCGGGAAAGATTGTAGAGCCGCCAGGCGATTGCCCCGACCAGCGCAACGGCAACCAGGACGTTCGCAAGCATCAGCAGGGTGACCGTCCGGGGCGACGGCTCGACGGGCGTGGCGCCACTCAAGACCAGATAGGTGGCAACGGCGATTGCCGTCGCAGTCGCGCCGAGCGAGAGTTCCAGCAACCACCACTGGGGAAACCTACGCTTCAGCCAACCTGAGGCTGACCGCTCATCCGGGTACGGCGCGGCTGCCAATGGCGATGCCTGTTCTGATGCCATGTCAGGCAAACGTTGTTACACCTCGGGGCGTTGCCTCGCTGCAACGCCGTTGCTGTATTGCATCACTTTAGGCCCCGAGCAAGGGTGACATCCAGTGCCTTCAGTTTCTTGCGCAGCGTATTTCGATTGAGCCCCAGCATCTTGGCTGCCTTAATCTGATTGCCCCGTGTCGCGCCGAGTACGGCAGACAACAGGGGGCGTTCCACCTGCTCAAGAACCGCGTTGTAGAGACCATCTTGAGGGAACCGCCCGGGCTCCTCCTTGCTGAGGAGCCCGAGGACGTAACGTTCGACAGCCGCTGCGATTCCATCGTCGTTCTGTGGCAGCGCTGGATCGTTCGGTGTTGGCAGATCGAGCTCGTGCTCAACGACCGCTGCCGTGATGACCTCTTCGGCATGCAGTGCCGCCAGCCGCTGGGCGAGGTTTTCGAGTTCCCGCACATTTCCTGGCCAGTTGTGACGCTTCAGGCGTTCCAGCGCATCGACGTCGACAACCTTGCGCGGCAATCCCTGGTTCGCTGCATTTGCGAGAAAGTGCCTCAGAAGATCCGGGACATCCTCGCTTCGTTCTCTCAAGGGAGGCAGCCGCAGCGGCACGACATTCAATCGATAGTAGAGGTCTTCGCGGAACAGCGCCTGTTGAACCAGTTGACGCAGATCCCGGTTGGTGGCTGCGACAATCCGGACGTTGGTCTTGGTCGAGTGCCGTCCGCCGACAGCGGTGTACTCTCCCTGTTGGAGGACGCGCAGAAGTCGGGTCTGCGCCTCAAGAGGCATGTCACCGATCTCGTCGAGGAAGAGCGTGCCGCCTTCGGCTTGCTCGAAGCGGCCAATGGTTCGCGCGCTGGCTCCGGTGAAGGCGCCCTTCTCATGCCCGAACAAGTCGCTTTCGATCAATTCGCGGGGGATCGCCGCCATATTGACGGCGACGAAAGGCCCTCGCTTGCGCTTTCCATAATCGTGCAGGGCGCGCGCCACGAGCTCCTTGCCCGTCCCGCTCTCGCCGGTGATCAGGACCGTAAGATCGGTGCCCATCAGTCGCGCCATGACGCGATACACGTCCTGCATGGCTGGAGAGCGACCGATCAGCGGCATACCCGCCGCATCATCGGTCTCGGCAGTCCGCACCTTATCTCCAGCGCGCGGATTGGAGAGCGCTCGGCGCGCGATAGCGACTAGTTCGCTCAAGTCGAAAGGCTTGGGAAGATAGTCGTAAGCGCCACGTTCGGCGGCGGTGATGGCCGTGAGCAACGTATTTTGTGCGCTCATGACGACGATCGGCAGGTCCGGTCGCAGACGCTGAATGCGGGGGATGAGATCGAACCCGCTCTCGTCCGGCATGACGACATCGGTGACAACGAGATCGCCATCTCCCTGTGAAACCCAGCGCCACAGGGTCGCTGCATTCCCGCAGGTCCTGACATCGAACCCTGCCCTACCCAAGGCCTGGCTAAGCACCGTGCGGATCGCGGCGTCATCGTCAGCAATAAGAATTGTTCCAGCGGACATTAGGGCGCCTTCTGATCTGCCTGCCAGGGAAGCAGAACGCGAAAGACCGTTCTTCTGGGCTCACTCATACATTCGATGACTCCGCCGTGATCCCCGACGATCTTGGCTACAAGGGCGAGACCGAGCCCTGTACCATTGCGCTTCGTCGTTACGAAGGGATCGAACAAATAGGGCTCGATGTCCTTGGGCACGCCGCCGCCATTGTCGCGAACCCGGACTTCGAGCGGCAACCCGATCCGCTCGCCACTGCCCGGCACGGACAGCCTCACACCTGGTCGATAGGACGTCGAGAACGCGATCTCGCCTTCTCCGGGGGCAGGACCATCGGCTATCGCATCGGCTGCGTTCTTGGTCAGGTTGAGAAAGACCTGGATCAACTGGTCACGATCCCCGGGAATTGGCGGCAATGAGGGGTCGTAGGTCTCGGTGAACCGGATTCCCTTGGCGAAGCTCGCCTCGGCGATACGGCGCACGTGATCGAGGACCTGATGAATGTTGACCGGATGCCTCTCGATGCGCCTGGAGTCGCCGAAGATCTCCATCCGGTCGACGAGCTTTCGGATGCGGTCTGTCTCCTCGCAGATCAGTTGAGTCAGGGTTCGGTCCGCGGCGCTTGCGTTTTGCTCTATGAGTTGCGCCGCTCCGCGGATGCCGGCCAAGGGATTCTTGATCTCGTGAGCGAGGATTGCCGACATCGCCGACACGGATCGGGCTGCGCCCCTGTGGATGAGCTGCTTGTCCATCTTCTGCGCCATGCCGCGCTCTTGAAGATGGACCAGGCATCGTTGATCTCCTTCGCCGAGCGGCGAAGCCTGAACATCCATCAGGTGGACGCCCGTCCGCGGCGTGCCGATGTCAACTTCATACTCGCTCACCGCAGCGCCGCCGCTTCTGGACTGTGCGATGAGCGAGATAAGCGGGCTATCTCCCGGCACGACGTCTTCGATACGATTCTTGAGCAGGCTCGTAGCGCTCATTCCGAAGAAGTGCTCGGCAGCCTGATTGGCGTAGATGATATGATTGGCTTCACCGATGACGATGACGGCATTTGAGATCGCATTCAGGACAAGATCCTGCAGCGACTGGCCGTCCAGACATGATGTCGTCAGTTCCTGAACTGGCTTGTTAGGCAAAGCTCGCCTCGCTGCGAAAACCCTCAATGCCCGCTAGCACCACTTCGGCGCTGTCCGCCCTGCAGAGATCGGACACGCGCGCTGCATCGACGCCCAGATGCTTAAGGTACGACGCAAGATGCTTGCGGAATCGCAGCAGCCCTCGGTGAGCGCCATAGGCGCTCAAAGACAACTGCAGATGTTCGCGGATTGCATTGCACTTTTCGCCAAACGTTGGTGGCCGCTCCATCGACCCGCTCAGTTCGCTGCGAACGTGCCCAAGCAGCCAAGGTTGTCCGATGGCTGCACGACCGATCATGAGGCCGGCAGCGCCTGATCGGTTCAACGCCGTCCGGGCACTGGCGGCATCCTCGACATCGCCGTTCACCAGGACCGGGATCGAGACCGCCTGGACGACGAGACCGACCTCCGACCAATCCGCCTTACCCTGATAGAACTGGTTCCGCGTACGTCCATGGACTGACACGAGCTTGGCACCGAGATCCTCGGCAATCCGGGCAAGATCGGCGGCATTGCGCGAGTTGTGATCCCAGCCGAGGCGCATCTTTACGGACACGGGGATGCGGACCGCCTTGATAGCCGCCTCGATAAGCGCCGTCGCCAGTCTGAGGTCACGCATCAGCGCGGAACCGGCCTGCCCCCCCACCACGCGCTTTGCCGGGCACCCCATATTGATGTCCACTGCCGAAGCGCCGTTTGCCTCGGCCATCCTCGCCGCTTCGCTGATCCAGATCGGATCGCAAGCGGCGAGCTGAACGACAAACGGCAACCCCGATGCGTCATTTGCGCTCTTGAGGGTCTCCTCCTCCTCGCCAGCCACAAGCCGATCACTGGCGATCATCTCGCTGACAACCATGCTGGCGCCGAACTTGCGTGCCATACTGCGAAACGGCCTGTCGGTAAGACCGGACATCGGCGCCAGGCAGACCGGTACGCCGGAGCCGGTCGACCAAGGATGCGGCAAGCCGATGAGTGAATTTGACAAGTCTGGAGCCCGATCGAACAGCAAACGCAGGATGAATAGCAGAGGCCTTGCGTGGCCCCAAATGCTTGTGCGATCAGATGAGATGCCCGCTTCGGCACCCATAGCTGTCCTGGTCGTGGCTGCAGGCACAGGCAGCCGTGCAGGGGAAGGTTTGCCGAAACAATACAGGTTGCTTGGCGGGCAGTCCGTCCTGAGCCGCACCTTGGCGGCGTTCCGGACTGCCTTGCCTGACGCGCCGATCCAGGTCGTCGTCTCGCCCGACCACGCACCCCTCATGGCGGATTTGACGGCCAGATTTCGTTTGCTTCCTCCCACCCGTGGCGGGGCAAGCCGCCAGGAGAGCGTACGCTTCGGCCTGCGCGCACTTGCCCATCAAGCGCCGGCCATGGTGCTGGTTCACGACGCGGCAAGGCCCTTTGTGTCGCCCGACCTGATCCGCAACATCGTTGACGCTCTTGCCGATGACCCTGACATCGATGGCGTTGCACCAGCTCTGGCCATTGCCGATAGCATCAAGAAGTGCACCGACGATGGCGCCGTTGTGGCGAGCATTCCTCGCGCGGGGCTTTGGCGCATGCAGACGCCGCAGGCATTTCGATTCAATGCGATTTGCGAAGCTCACGAGGCGGCGGCGACCGATCCGGATCTGACCGATGACTTCGCCGTCGCGGAAGCTGCCGGCCTCAGACTGCGCGTCATTCCGGGAGACGACCGGAATTTCAAACTCACGACCGTCGAGGACTTTCGACGAGCAGAGGCTCAGTTGATGCTGGAACTTGGCGATATACGCACCGGCCAAGGATTTGATGTCCATGCCGTTGGGCCGGGCGACCACGTCATGCTGTGCGGAGTCCGCATCGACCACAACGCGGGCCTCATTGGGCATTCGGATGCCGATGTAGGCCTGCACGCTCTCACCGACGCCATTCTAGGCTGCGCCGGGGCCGGCGATATCGGCGCTCACTTTCCGCCGTCGGACCCGAAATGGAAGGGCGCCAGTTCGGACTTGTTTCTCGCTCATGCCGCTCGCCTTGTCGAAGAGAAGGGCGGCGTGGTCGCCCACGTGGATGTCACGCTGGTCTGCGAAGCGCCCAAGATCGCACCTCATCGCGGGGCAATGATCGGACGTATCGCGGACATTCTGGGCATTGCGGCCGATCGGGTGAGCGTCAAGGCGACGACCACAGAACGTCTGGGCTTCGCGGGACGGGGAGAGGGCATCGCAGCGCTGGCAACGGCGACAGTCAGGTTACCGATCAGATGAGGAAGGAAGGTGCGACGCCGCAGCCGCGCCCGTTCGCTTCGGTGTCTGGCGTCATCAGCAGCGCGTTCGGCATCGGCTTCCTGCCGGCCGCGCCAGGGACTTGGGCCTCGCTGGCCACCTTGCCGCTCGGCTGGCTCATCGCCGAGGCGGGCGGCTCGCTAGCCCTGGCCGGTGCCGCTCTCATTGTCTGTCTGATCGGCGTCATCGCATCGGATCTGGTGGTTCGACGGCTCGGGGTCCAGGATCCCCAGGCCATTGTCGTGGACGAGGTGGCGGGCCAGTTGCTGACGCTCTCGCTGGCGCCCCTCACTTGGCAAGGATTCCTCGCCGCCTTCCTGGCATTCCGGGTGTTCGACATCGTCAAACCATGGCCGGCGTCGTGGGCCGACCGCGATCTGGACGGAGGGTTGGGGGTCATGATGGACGACATGTTTGCGGGAGCTTACGGCGCCCTGATCGTATTCGCAGCCAGCTGGCTGGGTTGGCTGTGATGTTTCCGGACGATCTGATCGCCCGTGCGACGCACCTGCTTGCGACCTGCCGCGCCGCGGGCCTTCGCATAGCGGTTGCGGAGAGCTGCACCGGGGGCCTCTTGTCAGGCGTCCTGACCGAGATAGCAGGCTCGTCCGATGTCTTCGAGCGGGGCTTCATCACCTATTCCAATGCCGCCAAGTCCGGTCAATTGGGGGTACCCAAGGACCTGATCGCTGACTTCGGCGCTGTCAGCGAACCAGTGGCGCGCGCGATGGCTGAGGGGGCCCTGACCTATGCCCAGGCCGAAATTTCCGCATCGGTAACCGGCGTCGCAGGCCCCGGCGGCGGCACGGCGATGAAGCCGGTCGGGCTTGTCCATTTCGCGGCAGCCCGAAAGGGGCAGCCGACCCTCCATGAGGTCCAGAGCTTCGGCGACCTGGGCCGCGGCTCCATCAGGCTCCTTGCTGTCGGCAGGGCGCTGGCCATGCTCCAGGAGCAAGCCGACCGCGGCTGATTGCCGGACTCACGGGTTGGTGATAAGTGCGCTGCTTCAAGGTACCGGGGGTTTCGTCCATGCGTCGCGCCAAGATTGCCGCATTTCTGATCACGTGTTCGGTTCTCGCACCGGTCGCGGCCGCCGATGATACGGCCGGTCTCGAGATCCTGATCGACATGCAGGACCCGGCGATGGTCTCCAAGACCTTCTGCGTCCAGGACAGCAAGCTCTACAGCATCGACGCGCAGGTCTGCATCTCGGGGACGGTGAAGCTTACCTGCGCCGCCGTCGATCCCAACGACGCCAGCAAGGGCGTCAAGTGGGTGGCCGCAGACGAGAAGCAGCGCTGCAAGTCCTAGATCGCCGCCGTGCCGTAGAGCTGGTCGGCACGCGTGACGAAGGCGCTTGAAAGCTTCATCAGGGCCTTTTCGAACATCGAGTTCGCCACAAGCTGCAGCATCCTGCTGCGGAATTCGAAGTCTATGACGAATCCGATCCGGCAGCGTCCCTCGCCGGCCGGCGTGAAGCGCCAGGCGTTCGACAGGTGCTTGAACGGCCCGTCGACATAGGCGACGTCGATGGCGAGCGCGGGCCTGTCGAAGGTGACGCGGCTGGTGAAGCGTTCCTCGAAACCCTTGAAGCGCGCCACCATGTCGGCGACCAGCAGCCCCCTGCCCTCCACGTCCAGCACCTCGCTGCGCACGCGCAGCGCCTTGCACCACGGCAGGAACTCCGGATAGCGCCGGACGTCGGCGACCATCTCGTACATCTGCTGCGGCAGGTAGGGGACCGTCCGGGTGTCTTCGGCGTGCGGCATCAGGCGGTCTTGAGGCGCGCCGCCTTCATCCGGGCGAAGTCCGAATCGGCATGATAGGAGCTGCGGGTCAGCGGGCTGGACGAGACCATCAGGAAGCCCTTGGCATAGGCGATGGTCTCGAGCCCCTTGAACTCCTCGGGCGTCCAGAAGCGATCGACGGCGGCGTGCCGGCGCGTCGGCTGGAGATAATGGCCGACGGTCAGGAAATCGACCGAGGCGGAGCGCAGATCGTCCATGACCTGCATGACCTCCTCCCGCGTCTCGCCGAGCCCGGCCATCAGGCCGGACTTGGTGAAGATCGCCGGGTCGAGTTCCTTGGCCTTCTGGAGCAGGCGCAGCGAGTGGAAATAGCGCGCCCCCGGACGGATCGGCAGGTAGAGCCGGGGCACGGTTTCGAGATTGTGGTTGAAGACGTCGGGCCGGGCCTCGACCACGACCTCCAGCGCCCCGTCCTTGCGCAGGAAGTCCGGCGTCAGCACCTCGATGGTC
>OEIV010000737.1_pt1 | contig 16708 bp, 13 predicted proteins | sample 1539231 | NCBI WGS metagenome assembly OEIV01 (sample SAMN03794762, study PRJEB22550) | activated sludge metagenome | feature: wastewater treatment plant; material: activated sludge; isolation source: Wastewater treatment plant of a petroleum refinery complex | place: Argentina: Buenos Aires ...
CGGCCCACTCGTTCGCTTCGCGGCGTGAGGCTTCGCACCAATGAAGGTGTATAACTCTACAGCCCCTTTTAACGCAAAGGCGCAAAGACGCGAAGGCGCAAAGGGAAGAATCATCAAAAAGCTTTACGCCTTCGCGTCTTGGCATCTTTGCGTTGAACTCTTATACCAATGAAGATACTCGAAGTTCTGACTTACTACCGCCCCTGGGTCAGCGGCCTGACCATCTACGTCGAGCGCCTCAGCCGGGCGCTGGTCGAGCAGGGGCACGACGTCACCGTTCTCACGTCGCAATATGACCCCGAACTGCCGCGCTATGATGTCATGGACGGCGTCAAGGTGGTGCGCATCCCCGTCGCCCTGCGCGTCAGCAAGGGCGTGTTGATGCCCGACTTTGGGCCGATGGCCTGGCGGCTGTCGCGCGGGGCCGACGTGCTGCATTTGCACTTGCCGCAGTTTGACGCGCCGGGGCTGGCCCTGCGCGGCCGCCTTCTGGGCAAACCGGTTGTGCTGACCTACCACTGCGATCTGCAACTGCCCAGCGGTACGTTCAATCGCATGGTCGATCGCGTCGTGCGGCTGCAAAACGACGCCGCCGGACGGCTGGCCGATGCCGTCGTCACCTACACCCGCGACTACGGCACCCACTCCCCCTACCTGTCGCAATTTCTCGACCGCAAGCTGGTCATCATCCCGCCGCCCATCACCCTGGACGAGGCCGACGACGCCGTCGTGCGCGCCTTCGCCGACAAGCACGGTCTGGGTGAGCGGCCGATCATCGGCATCTCCGCCCGGCTGGCGGCCGAAAAGGGGGTCGAGGTGCTGCTGAAGGCACTGCCGCGCGTCCTGGAGGCGTTCCCCGATGCGCTGGTGCTCCACGCCGGCCCATACAAGGGCATCATCGGCGAAGAGGCCTACGCCGCGCGGCTGGCCCCACTGTTCGAGCAGTACGCGGCCCACTACCGCCTGTTGGGCACGTTGGGCGGCGCGGAACTGACCGCCTTCTATCGCAACCTCGACGTGCTGTGCATTTGCAGCCTCAACAGCACGGAGAGCTTCGGCCTGGTGCAGATCGAGGCGATGCGCAACGGCGTGCCCGTGGCCGCCTGCAACCTGCCCGGCGTGCGCCAGCCGGTGACGATGACCGGCATGGGCGAGGTGACGGAGGTCGGTGACGACGCCGCCCTGGCCGAAGCCCTCATCCGCATCCTGCGCGACCGCGACGCCTACCGTCGCCCGGCGGCGGCCATCAGCGACAGCTTCTCACCTGACCAGACGGCGGCCGAATACATGCGCCTCTTCGAGAGCCTTCGCCGCGGCCACCGCCCCAGCCGCACCACCGAGCCGACGGCGTATGAGCGGCTGCGGGAATTGGGGTTAGGGATTAGGGGCTAGGGGTTAGGGGTTAGGTTCCGGGGCAGGAAGTGCCGACCAACGATGGACCTACTGCCTACTGCCTACTGCCTACTGCCTACTGCCTACTGCTTACTGAACACCGATGACTGACCTTCTCTGGCAACAACTCAAATCCCTGCCCGCCTTCCGCGCCCTGTTGCGCGCTGTCGAGGCGCGCTTCTACCCGCTCATCCCCCTGCCCGAGCCGACGCTCGACGTGGGTTGCGGCGACGGCCACTTCGCGGCCATGACCTTCCCCGACCGCACACTGACCGCGGGTATCGACCCGTGGTGGGGGCCACTGCAAAAGGCGGTACGCGGCGGCAAGTACCACCTGCCCATCCAGGCCCTGGGCGACCGGCTGCCCTTCGCCGATAACACCTTCGCCAGCGCCTTCAGCAACTCGGTGCTGGAGCACATCCCCGACCTGCCGCCGGTGCTGGCCGAGGTCAATCGCGTCCTGCAGCCGGGGGCGCGCTTCGTCATCACGACCCCCAGCCATTTTTTCACCGAGTATCTGGGTGGCGCGGCGTTCTTCGAACGGCTGCGGCTGAAGGGCATGGCCGGGCGCTACCGGCGTCTGTTCAACACCATCTCGCGCCACGCCCACACCGACTCACCGGAGACGTGGGCCGCCCGGCTGGCCGCGGCCGGCTTTGCCGTGGAGCGCTGGCAGTACTACTTCTCGCGCGGCGCGCTGCGGGCGCTGGAGATCGGCCACGTGCAGGGGTTGCCCTCGGCCGCCCTCCACGCCCTGACCGGCCACTGGATCGTCGCCCCGTGGGAAAGCAGTCTGCGGCCGACAGAGCGCTGGGTGCGGCCGTATTACGAAGAAGAAGCCGCGCTCGACGGCGGGGCGTACCTGCTGTTCATCGTCCGCAAGCAAGCCACTGGCCCCATCGCCGCCCACCTGCCGCCGGCCCGGCCGCTGCCCATGGCCCAGCGCCCGCCTGCGCCCGCCCCGACGCCGGCCGCCTGATGGCCCCTCAGAAGTCAAAGTCAGTAAGAGTTCACGCAAAGGACGCCAAGCCAGCAAAGAACGCAAACAAAAGGTCATCTTAGCGCTCTTGGCCCCCTTGGCGTCCTTTGCGTGAACTCTTCTTCCTCCTTGCCAAACCGTCGCCAAGGTCGTATGCTTCAGATGCGTTCAGCGGAGTGCCTGTGATGGTCGAACCGATGATACCCAACAACTCGCCACCCTGGAGCCGCACGACGAAGACCATTGTGGTCGTCGCCGCGCTGCTACTGCTGGCCTTGCTGGTCATGCGCTTTCGAACGCTGCTGGCGATGCTGGTCGTCGCCGCCATTCTGGCCTACCTGCTCGACCCGCTCATCGTCTTCATCGACAGGCGCACCAACATCCGGCGCGGCATCGTCATTGCCGTTGTCTACATCGTCCTGGCCGCGGCGCTCATCGGCGGTTTCTTTGCCCTGGGTGTCGCCTCCTATCAGCAGGCGGCCAACCTGATCGAACAAACGCCGGCGCTCATCGAAAACGTGGCCGCGTCCATCGCCGCGCTGGTCAACCGCACGGAGCCGATCACCATTGGGCCGCTCTCGTTAGACCCCAGCGTCGTGGCCTGGGATCGCCTGCCGGAGCAGTTGCTCGGCCTGGTCGAACCGCTGCTCAGCCAGAGCGGCGGCGTCGTCAGCCGCTTCGCCACGTCGACTGTGCGCACGGTCTTCAACCTGCTTTTCATTTTCGTGCTCTCCATCTACCTGGCAACCGACCTGCCGCGCTTTGGCGGCTACGTGAAGAGCTTTGCCCAGCAGCCCGGCTATCGCGAAGATGCCGAGCGGCTGATGCCCCAACTGCGCCACGTCTGGAGCGCCTATCTGCGCGGCCAGATCATCCTGTCGCTGGTCATCTTCCTGACGGTGTGGATCGGTCTGACGCTGCTGGGCGTCCAGAACTCGCTGGCGTTGGGACTGTTGGCCGGGTTCCTGGAGTTTCTGCCCAATCTCGGCCCGGTCATCAGCGCCGGCGTGACGGTATTGGTGGCCTTCTTTCAACCCGGCAACTACTTCGGCCTGGAGTCGTGGCAGTACGCGCTGGTCGTCCTGGGGTTGATGATCGTCATCCAGCAGTTGGAGAACCACCTGCTCGTGCCGCGCATCGTCGGCGGGGCGCTCGACCTGCACCCGATCATCGTCATCGTCGGTCTGTTCATGGGCGCGTCGCTGGCCGGCATCCTCGGCGCGATTCTGGCCGCGCCGATCATCGCTTCGCTCAAGCTGTTCGGCCACTACGCCTGGCGCAAGCTGTTCGACCTGCCGCCCTTCCCCGACGAAGAACCAATCGACGACCCGCCGCCGCACCTCTTCCTGCCTGAATAGGTAAGAGGAACACGGAGTTACACGGAGAAACACGGAGGAAAGAGGTTCCTCCGTGTCCGTCTGTGCTTCTCTGTGTAACTCTGTGTTCCTCTTCGCTCAAACAATACCCACCAGACGGTACACCTCTTCCAACGTCTGCCGCCCCTTCACCTGTAGCGGCGGCAGCGGCTCGGCGCGCACAAAGGGGCGCACCCGCTCGTAGACGATGCGGCTGACCAGAATCTCGTCCCGTCCGGCCATCTCCTGTAACCGCTTGCACAAATTCACCACGTCGCCGACGGCCGAGTAGTCCTTGCGCTGCTCGCTGCCCACATTACCAACGACCGCCTCACCCGTGTGGACGCCAATGCCGACGTGGAGCACCTTGTCCGCCGGCAGCCCCCGCCGATAGGCCGCCAACCGCGCCCGGATGCGCAGCGCGGCCAGCACGGCCTGCTCGATGTGGTTGTTCTGCGGGTTCAGCGGCGTGTTGAAGAGGGCCATGACCGCGTCGCCGGTGAACTTGTCGATCAGGCCGTGGTGTTCGCTGATGGCCGCCACCGCTTCCGAGAAGAAGCCATTGACCAGGTCGATCAGCGCCTCCGGGTCAAGGTACTCGCCAAAGCTGCTAAAGTCGCGGATGTCGGCAAAGAGGACGGTCAGCGTGCGCCGCTGCGGCCGTTGCGCCGCGTCCAGGTCGCGCACACGATCGACCAACGCCGGCGGCAAATAGCGCCGCAAGCTCTCCACGCGCTTCTTCTCCGACACGTCGTCGAGCAGCAGGGCCACGCCGTCCAGCGCCTCATTGGCCGGTGAGCGCAGGGGCGAGACGGTCAGGCTGATGGTCGTCGCGCCGGCGCGGCGGCGCACGGCGGCCAGGTCGAGTTCGGCCGTATGCGTGTGGCCGTCGCGTTTAACCGCCTCCACCAGCTCCTCGATGGGCAAGCCCAGCAACGGCAGCACGGCGCGATAGGCGCGCAGCAAGATCGACTCGGCGGGTACACCTAGGATACGCTCGGCGGCGCGGTTGTAAAGGGCAATGCGGTCGGTGGCGTCGATCGTGATGACGCCGCTGGCGATGGAAGCGAAGACGTTGTCCAGCAGTTGTTTGAACTCCGTCACCGTGCGGAACAGGCGGGCGTTGTCGATGGCCACCGCCGCCTGGTCAGCAAAGCCGGCCAGCAGATCGCGGTCGGCGTCGCCAAAGATGCCGCTGGCGACGCGGTTATCGGCGTAGATGACACCGATCGTCTCGCCCTTGATCTTGAGCGGCGCGCACAGAATGGAGCGCAGCTTGTAGCTGACGATGCTGTGCTGGGCGGCAAAGCGCTCATCTTCCTGAGCGTTGATCGTCACCACTGGCTCGCCTGTCTCGGCCACGCGGCGGACGATGCTGCGGCTGATGTCGACCGAGTCGGGGGCGAGCGTCTCCTGTGACAGATTGCTCGCCATCTTCACTTCCAGTTCGCCGCCATTATCGAGCAGCAGCATGGCCCGCTCGGCGCGCGTCAGGCGGACGATGGCGTCCATCACCTGCTGGAGCACCACGTCGAGGTCAAGCGAGGAGTTGATGGCCGCGCCGACCCCCTGCAAGGCGCGCAGCCGCCCCTGCTCGGTGGCCTGGGCTTGCAGCTCGCGGTCGAGTTGGCGCACCGACGCTTGCAGGTCGGCCAACTGGCGCACCAGCAGCCCCGTGGCCCGCAGCGCCGCCGCCCGTGCCGCCTCGTCGGGCGCGCGCATGAGCGTGCGCTGCTGCTCGGCAATGAGCGCCTGCATTCGCTCGATCTGCTGTTGCAAGTCGGCGGCGCGGGCCGGGGGCGGTGTGGCGCTCTGGGGGGTTAGGGGCTGATCCACAGGCGTAACGGTTGCGTGAAGCAATTGGCGGACGTATCACGGGCAGCGTTCAGCCGCCCAAAAACATTATAGCAGACAATAAGAAGACCTCACGCAAAGAGCGCCAAGGACGCAAAGAACGCAAAAAGAGGTCTTCCTGGCGCTCTTGGCGTTTTTAGCGGCCTTTGCGTGCGGTCTTCTTCCAACCTTACAATGACCTTAAACGTGCCGGCCTACTTTTTCTCGGTTCGCGAGCGGTTCAGGATATTGACGATACCCTGCCGCAACAGCACCGGTCGCAGATTGCGCCACTCGCGATGCGGGTCGAAGTCGGCATCGGTAGCGCGGGCCGGGCTGAACAGGCGCAGCACGTACTGGCGCGTCAGGTTGCGGATGGGCTGCTGCCCCTGGGGTACAGCGGCCACCAGCGCGTCGGCCTGCTCATAGGGCGTCTGCGCGGCGCGCCACGGGATGCCCAGCACCCGCGCCCACTCGCCCAGCCGCAGATAGCTCCGGCCGATGTCTCCTTCCACGCCGCGGTTGTAGCGGTTGCCCGCCCACAGCGCCATCCCGGCGATGAGCAGCAGCGCCGCCCCCAGAGCCACTTGCCACCACGGCACGTCGCCCAGCAGACCGCGGTCAGCCTGATCGGCGGTGTCGCCCAGCAGACCGTCAGCCCGCTCCAGGTCGGCTAGCTCGTCATCCAACAGAAACGGTTCAGCGCTGGACAGAGGCACGGCCGGCTCCAACCCCTCGCCGGCGGCTGCCGTGCTGGGCCGCTCGACGACGGGGATGGATTGCGTCGGCTCGAAGTGAATCCAGCCGTAGTCGGGGAAGTAGACCTCGACCCAGGTGTGGGCGTTGACGGCCCGCACGCGGTAGTTCTGGGCCAGCGGGTCATACTCGCCCAGCGCGTAGCCGCTGACCACGCGCGCCGGCACGCCTTGGGCGCGCAGCATAACGGCCATGGCCGCGGCGTAGTAGGTGCAATACCCCTGCTTCAGGTCGAACAGCACGTAGTCGAGTGGCTCAACGCCCTCCGGCGCGGCGGCAATCTGGTCATTGTAGCTGATGTTGGTGCGCAGATAGTCGCGCACGGCGATGGCCTTGTCGTACGGGTTATCGCTGTTGGCCGTGAGCTGCTCCGCCAAATCGAGCGTGCGCGGCGTCAACGTGTCGGGCAGTTGCAGATAGCGTGCGCGCACCCACTGCGGATAGTCGGTGGACGCGGCGCGCAGGCTGGTGGCGTCGGCCGTCGAGACGCGCGAGGTGACCTGATACTGATCCCCCTGGCGCAGGATGAAGCGCGAGCGCAGCGCCGTGACCAGCGTCTGGCCCTGCTCATCGTAGGTAGCATCGACCAACATCTGCCGGTCGGTGCTCAGCACTTCCGGCGCAGCATAGAGAAAGCTGGAGTTGGGCAGATAGTTGGTGACGGTCTGGGTAATCACCTCGCGACCCAGATTGACGGGCAAGTTAAGCGGCCCATCGTCGGGGAAGTGCGTCGCCGGCTCCACATCGCTTTCGACCACGCGCCAGCCGCCGTTGACATAGGTGTCATAGGCGATGGCCTGCCAGTAGACGCCGTAGGGCAACTCCTCCGACACGCGCACGTCCATGACCAACGTGTTGCCAACCGTGCGCGGCCCGCCCAGCACCATTGTGTCAGCATAGGGATCGCTTGTTCCCGCGCCATAGGAGCGTAACGACGAGAAGAGGCGCGTCCAGGTATCCTGGAAGGAGCGCCACGGACCGCCGGCGTCGGTCAGCACTTCGCCAAAGCTGGCGCTGGCCTTCATGCCGGGCAAACTCCAGGCCAGCAGCAGCGCCAGCAGCGCCGCCAGTAGCCCAGCGCGCATGAAGTCGAACTGAATGGCCCGGTCGTAGCGCACAGCCTCGTTGCGCCAGCGGCTCTCCTCGCCAGCCAGATAGGTGACAGCCACGAACAACAGGGCCAACAACGTATAGATCGCCAGATAGACCAGCAACGGCTTCGGCCCGTTGTAGTAGTAGACGACGCTGAGCAGCACGACGCCGATGGGGATGACGACACGCCAGACGTAGGTGCGGCGGAAGGTGAACCAGCCGGCCAGATAACCCAACAGCCAGAAGACGGCCGTCGTCTGGATGACAAAGACGATGCCGTCGCGGCTGGTGCCGCCGTCGACGAGTTTTTGCAGCCACTCCACTTGCCGGCCCACCAGGTCGAACACACGCTCGCGCCACGGCCCATCGAACGGCAGCGTTGTGCCCACGAGCCAGGTGACGAAGAACAGGCCGTAGATGATGGCGAAGAGATGGGCCGTGCGCTCGGAGAAGGCGCTCTTGCCCAGCAGCCAGCCGGCGACCAGCGCCAGTGTGGCGGCAATGGGCACGATGTGCAGCCCGTCGATCAGGTCGGCTTGCAGGATAGCCATGCTGGTGACCAGGAGCATGGCCCACACGAGCAGGAAAGAGGGCCAACCATCTCGCAAGCGAGCGCTTGTTTCCATATTGCCCAACTCCTCTTAAGAGATTCGCGCCACAGACGGCTGAGCCGTCCTTCGCAGACGCTCTATTATAGTGTGGCTTTATGGTGTCAACAGGGTGACAACAAGATACTCAGAAGGGACTCATGCAGAGAACGGCGGCAGAGCGTCTGGTTCGACCGTCGCCTCGCGCCGTAACGAGCGGTTGACGTAGAGGACGTAGCCCGCGCCTAGCCCCAGCGAGAAGATGAACCACTGCATGGCGTAGCTCAGATGGGACCCTTCAGATAGGTCGCTCGCCTTGGCAATCTCCACCGGCAGCGTCTCATCGCCGGACACCGGCGCGGCCTTCACGTAGAAAGGAGCCAGCCGGTACGGGAGCTCCTCTTGCAATGCGGCAACGTCGACGCGGAAGATCTCGTCGTTGGGCGTCGCCGGAGCCACAGACTCGGCCGTGCGTCGCCGCAGCGTCTCTGTCAGGGCGACGTAGCCGGCCACTGTCTGCGGCCCGGCCACCTCAGCGAAGGCGCGGCCCGCCTCGCGCTCGGCATCGGGAATCCAGCCGCGGTCGACCAGAACGGCCCAGGGCGTGTCGTCGCCCTCGCCGCCCAAGACCAGAGGTGTCAGCAGGTGGACGCCCGGTTGCCCGTTCCAGTTCTGCAACACGATCACGCGCTGCTGGGCGAAGTCATACTCGCCGGCCACGGTCACATCGCGGTCGGCCAGGTCAGCGGGCACGTCGCCCGGCGCAAGCGCAGTGTAGCCGTCCAATGCCGTATTAAGGTCGATGGGCGCGGCCGACAGCGCCGCCGCCAGTTGGGCGTTGCTCGCCCGGCGCTCGGCCAGCCGGTCCAGTTGCCAGATGCCCAACCGGGCCAACACCAGCATGAGGGCCAGCACAACCAGTGTTACCCACCGCCAGCGGCGGCCGACCAGAGCGCGCAGCAACTCAGCCATCGACGCTACCTCCCGCCGCCGGCAATGCCCGGCGCGGCCAGCGCGTCGCCCTCGGCCCACGACGCTTCTTTCGTCGCCGGTTTGCGCCCCTCGCCGCTCAGAATCATGAAGATGATCGCCAGCGCAGTCATGAAGTGCATCATGTTGCCGGGAATCCACATGATGACGCCGCTGATGCGCTGGTCGTCCAGAGCGGAGATGCCCCACAGGCGTGGCATGTCGCTGTAGAAGGCGTAGATGGGTTGCTGGCTGAAGGCCAGGACGATGCCCAGGGCCATATTAGGCGGGATGACAGCCAGGATGAAGGCGATCTTGGCCACGCGGCTCAGGTTCTTGTGCAGGCGTGGCCCGGCCCCGCTGACGAGCCACCAGTAGAGCATGCCCGCGGCAAACATGGTAACGTGCTCCAGGTCGTGGACCCAATCGCTGCGCAGGGCGGCGTTATAGAGCGCGGGGTCGTGCCAACCGATGATCGTGCCGACGAAGAGGAACCACACGGCCACCGGCGTGGTGATCAGGCGCAGAACGCGGCCGACGGGCGACCGCTTGTGGATGGCGCTATTGACCACCCCACCCACCCCCAGCCGCAGCGGCCCCGGCAGGCCCCACAGCAGAAACGGCAGCGGGTTGGGTAGCAGCAGCAACGGCGGGGCGATCATGATCAGCAACAGATGCTGGATCATGTGCATGAAGAACAACTGCTGGACGAGCACGTCGAACGGGGAGAGAAGCGCCAGGGCGATGACCAGCAGGCCGGCGATATACGACACCGGCCGCCACGATGCGCCGAGGGTACGCCAGCCGGTGACGCGCCCGCCACGCGCCCGCAGTCGCCGCCAGCCGACAAGGAACAGCGCGCTCAGAATGAGCAGGGGGATGATGACTTCAGGGCGCCAACTCCACGACGAGAGCGCCGCCCGGGCGACGGGATCCATGGCTCCGATTGTAGCCGGGAAGGGGCGAAAGCGAAATGGGCGGGGCCGCGGCTCAGCGAACGTTCAGCCGCGACCCCGGACAATAGACGATTAGACGACCTGGCCCATCAGATAGAGGGCCGGGTAGAAGAACACCCAGACAACGTCGACAAAGTGCCAGTAGATGGCCGTGGCCTCTACACCCCAGTGGTCTTCCGGCGTATAGCGCCCCTTGCGGCCGTTCCACCAGATGATCACAATCAGGGCAACGCCGGTCAGGACGTGGATGGCGTGCATGCCGGTCATGGCATAGAAGACACCGCCGTAGACGCCGTCGGCCGTCGATAGGTGGCCGAACAGCTCGACGCCGAAGAGGTTGCCCTCCAGGCCGAAGACGTTCCACTCCAGCACGACGACCATGATGAAGAACAACGTGCCCAGCGCCGCCGCCAGCAGCGCGCTACGCAGGAACGTCTTCCGGTCGCCGTGGGCCGCGCCCATCTCGGCGCGGTACATAAAGTAGCTGCTGAGCAACAGCACTGACGTGGCGATCAGGCCGATGACCTGGCTCAACTCCGGCCGCGTGTTGCCCCACAGCACGAAGCGCGACGTAAACAGCGCGCCGAACAGAAACAGTTCGGAGAAGCAAAACAGCCATAGGCCCAGCCGGTTGGCGCGCACCTGCTGCACGGGCGAAAGTCCATGCTCCACGTGGACGCCGTGGGCGTCGTGGGGCGCGCCGGGCGCGGCGGCCGCGGCCGCCGAGTGGGCCGGGTTGGGAACGGGGGGGGTGGCGACGCTCATTAGTGACTCTCCTCCCGCCACAGGCGCGTGATGTGCATAAAGTTGTTGACGATGATCGCCGCCTTGATGACGGCGATGATCATCAGCAGGATGAGCGACCCGGTATAGATGCTCACAAAGTACTCGGCCACCGTCATCACGGCCAGGATGATCAGCGTGACCAGCCCCATCCGGTAAGCAGCCGCTTTTCTGTCGTTTAGTTCCATCGTCCGCTCCCTCACTAGTCGCCCGAAGGCACAGCCACCGGTGTCACGTCACGAATGTATGTCGTGTCGGCCAGACCGTAGTCATACGGTTCGCCAACGACCTCGAACGGCACGTCATAGTTGAACTCCGGCGGCGGGCTGGCGATCTGCCACTCCGGCGCGCGCGAACGCCACGGGTTCCTGTCGGCCACCGGCTGCATGCGCTGGCTGAAGACCAGGTTGTAGAGCATGATGAGCACCGACCAGCCGATGACCAGCGCGGACAAGGTGATGAGAACGTGCGTGCCCTCGATGCCCAGCGCCGGGTCGTAGTCGGCGATGCGGCGGCGCATGCCCAGCAGACCGACACTCATCTGGCCGATACTCATGACCCAGAAGGCGGGCAACATCATCCAGAAGTGCAGCTTGCCCAGCCGCTCGTTGTACATCCGCCCGGTCATCTTCGGGTACCAGTAGTAAAGCGCGGCAAAGAACGGGAAGATGAACCCACCGAACATCGTGGCGTGGAAGTGGCCGACGACCCAGTAGCTGTCGTGCAGGTGCAGGTCAGTCGGAATGGTGCCCAGGATTGGCCCGGTGACGCCGCCGATGAGGAAGACCGAGATGGCCCCCAGCACAAAGAGCAGCGGCGTCGGCGGGTTCTTGGGCAGCTTGCCTTCCCAGATGGTGGCGATCCAGCTAAAGAACTTCACACCCGTGGGTACAGCCACCAGCATCGTCGAGAACATGAACGGCACGCGCAGCGCGTCGGCCATGCCCGAAGTGAACATGTGATGGGCCCAGACCAGGAAGCCGACCAGGGCGATAGCCAGGCTGGACAAGGCCACCCAGCGATAGCCGAACAGCGGCTTGCGGGCAAACACCGGCAGCAGTTCGCTAATGACCCCCAGGCCGGGCAACACGAAGACGTAGACCACGGGGTGGGAGTAGAACCAGAAGAGGTGCTGGTAGAGGATGGGATTGCCGCCGCCCGATGGGTCGAAGAAGTTCAGCCCCATCACGCGCTCGGCCACACTCATCGTCAGGGCCACGCCGACGGTCTGCGTCGCCGTCAACTGGATGATCGAGGTCGCCACGGCCGCCCAGACGAAGATGGGCATACGGAACAACGACATACCCTTGGCGCGCATCGTCGCCACCGTCACCAGCAGGTTGGCCGAGCCGGCGATGGAGCTAAAGCCGACGATCCAGAAGCCCAGCAGGAACAGCACCATGCCGACCGGGGCGCGCAGGCTGAGCGTGGCGTAGCCCACCCAGCCCGTATCCCAGCCGCCGACGGCCATACCGCTCAAGATGAGCAGCGCCGCCGGCACCGAGACCCAGAAACTAAAGGCGTTTAGCCGGGGGAAGGCCATGTCCGACGCGCCAATCATCAGCGGCGCAAGGTAGTTGACCATCGCGCCGACGCCGCCAAGCATGGCCGCGATCATGATGATGCCGTGGGCGCTGAACAGGGTATTGAACTGGGTGTTGTTCAGCCACTGCATGCCCGTCTGGGCCAGCTCGATGCGGAAGATGATGGCGAAGGTGCCGCCTAACAGCAAGATCAGCAGGCTGGAGACGCCATACTGAATGCCGATCACCTTGTGGTTATAGTCGACGTTGAAGTAGCGCGACCACTCCGGCCGGCCCTCCGGCGCGCCGTGGCGCAGCGGTGTGCGACGGCCGACGATCCACTTGAGCCAGTCCGTCAGCACGCCCGTACCCAGCAGAAAACCGATGACACCGATGATGGCCCCAAAGGCCAGCGCCGGCTCATAGAGCCAGGGCGTGTCCGCGCCGCGCAGCGCCCGCAACCCGGCGATGAAGCCGTAGCCCAGGGCGGTGCCGATGACCTGACCGAGGATGCCGCGCACCAGGGCCGACGTCAGAATAATGCGAAGCGTTCTAAACATACTCTCTGCTCCCTGTTTCTTCCGATCCGCGCCTACTCCAGCGTCTTGATGAAAGCGATCAGGTCGGCGGTGATGTCGATATCGACGCCCTCGGCCGCCTGAATCTCCTGCTCTCGCGCCGCGAACTGGTCGCCGTAGTTCTGCGGCATCAGATTGGGGTTGAAGCCGGCGGTAATCTGGCTGTTCGGGTCGAGAATCGAATTAATGATGTACTCGTCGTCCACCGTAACGGTACTGCCGTCGGTGAGCTGCTCCTGACGGTTGTAGAGACCCTGCCACGTCGGCCCGACGCCAGGCGCGCCGTCCAGGCTGTGGCAGGCGACGCAGCCGAATCCTTCGGCGCTATACCAGAACGCGCCGCGCTCTTCCGGGGTCATCTCGGCAAAAGCAGGCGCGGCGTTCTTCTCATCGACCCAGGCCTGGAAGCCGGCCGTATCGAGGACGCGCACGGTGGCGACCATCTGGGTGTGGTTAAGGCCGCAGATTTCGGCGCAGCGCAATGCGAACTCGCCCGCCTCGGTGGGGGTGATGCGCAGCGTCGTCTCTTTGCCGGGCACCAGGTCCTGCTTGACGCGGAACTCCGGAACCCAGAACGAGTGCAGCACGTCTTCGGCGGTCATCTTCAGCACGATGGTGCGGTCGACCGGCAGCACAAGCTCGCTGGAGGCAAAGTCACCCTGCTCCGGATAGGCAAAACTCCAGACCCACTGCTTGCCGGTGACGTTGACCGTCATCTCATTGGGCTTGGGAGAAGTGATGTCGTTGAGCGCCACTGCTCCCCAGACGCCGAAGCCGAGCACGACGACCGTCGGCACGATCGTCCAGCCGATCTCCAGCTTCGTGTTGCCATGAACGTGTGGCCCGTCGGTCTCGTCACCGTCCTGGCGACGAAAGACAAAGACCGAATAGAGCATCATGACCATGATGAGCGAAAACAGGAAGGCGATCATCCAGTAATGGCCGTTGAACAGGGCATCGATCGGCCCCGCTTCGGCGCTCGATGCCCTGGGCAGAGCCAGGATGATACTGAACAGCCATCGCAGACCGAGGGTCGAGATAGCCACCAGAATGGCGATAATGAATACGTGCCTCAATCGTCCCATGCTTTTGTTCCTACCACCGATAGTTCCCAATCCTTTGCCAACCAAGATCACTCTAACCGGATAGTGAACCTATCACGGCTCCCCTAAAACCTCGCCGGTCCCCCGGCGACCCCTGCGTCAAGCGCATGACGCGCAATGGGCCGGACAAGCCGGCCTCTGAACAAAACGCAAGGCGCGATCGTCGCGGATCGCGCTGCGGCAGAATTCTACTATGGGGCGTTGACGATGGCAATAACAGCGAGGCCCAAACCAACAACCAACAACCCGCTAAGGACAACCGCGACGAAGTCCCACGGGATAGGCATCGCCCCCGAACGGTCGGGCGCGGTCAGCCGGTCGCCGCGCAGGGTGAGGGCCATGACCACCAGGGCCAGAAGCAGCGCGCCCACGGCAAACAGGCTGGTGATGTTGATGATGTTGTCCTGGCGAACGATCTGATTGCTGGGGAAAACGAAGCTAGCGATGAGCAGCGCGCTGAAGCCGACGAACATGAGCACGGTCAGGGCCGTGGTGATGACCGCCCAGCGCTTCCAGGTCGATTCGGGCGCTTTGCTGGTCGGCCGCGTCTCGCGCATGTGGCTGATGCGGTCGGCATAGCGCTTGTCAACGGCGGCCGTGGCCTGCTGATAGTCGGGCGTGCTCTTGGCGCGTGTGATGAAGCGCGACACGATGATGCTGACAATGCCCAGCGTCAGGCCCGCGCCGATGACCAGCGCCGGGACCAGGAAGGCCAAAGCCAGCATCACCTGCCAGCTCGCCAGCGTGAAGGAGGTGTTGCCGCCGATGGCGATGGGTGGCGTGATGGTCACCGTTGACGGCGTGCGGGGCAATGGCTCGGCCGTGCCGCCGCCCAGGAGCGCCGGGAGCAGGATCGTCAGGATGCCGCTACCGACGAGGATGGCGAATATGATTGCCCAGGTGAGTAGTGATCGATTTCTCAAGAGACCCTCTTCACTTAAGTATCGCCCATCCGGGCGCACCGCCCGCGATTGGGAATATTATCACAATTACGCGATATGCAAAGAAGAAGGGGCCGGCGGCCGGGTTTCAGGGCTAGAGAAAGCGCTTCCCTGGCCCCGGAAACTTGGCCCCTTTCCCTCTGCGCCTTTGCGTTAAATCCTCACTCTTTCTCCAAGTGCACCTCGCCGAAGCGGCCGAGCAGCCGGCGCAGCGGCGATTCGCGTGGCGCGGGCGGCTCCGGTTGCAGATCGTCGCGCAGGGCCATGAGCGTACGATGATACAGCGACTTGACCGCCCCCTCGCTGCGGCCCATCACCCCGCCGATCTCGGCGTTCGACAGGTGCTCGACGAATTTCAACGCTAGCAACTCCTGGCGGTCGGCCGGCAAACGGCGCACCGCCCGTAGCAGCGCGGCCCGGTCTTCAGCCAGCAGGGCCGTCGCCTCTGGGCCGTCTTCGCTGACGTGCCAGCGGCTCAGGTCTTCCAGCGAGATGACTTTGCGCCGGCTACGGTCGCGGTGCCAGTTGGCGACCAGGTTGTGGGCGATGCGATAGAGCCAGGCCGAAAAAGGCACCCCGCGGTCGTCGTACGTCGCCATGTGCTGCCAGGCGCGCATGAAGGTCTTGGCCGCCAAGTCTTCGGCATCGGCCTCGCTGCTGGTACGATAGTAGATATATTGGTAAATGCGCTGCGCGTAGCGCTCATAGAGTTGGCCAAAAGCGTCGTGGTCGCTCTTGGCCTGCTCGATCAGCGCCGATTCGTCCGCGCTCGGCTCAATGGCTCGCTTGGTCATCCTGCTTGCAGCACACTCTTCTCTCCGGACGCCGCCGCCCGCGAATGGCGGCAGTATAGCAAATGCGCCGTGGCAAGACGAACGCAGTTTGCCCTCCCTGCCTTGACGCGCTGTGCTGCCTTGGTTATGCTGGCAGACTATGGATTTACGCTTCACTTCGCGCACCGGACAGGTGGCCGGACGAATCGGGCTGTTGGGCCTGCTTGTGGCCGCTCTGGCGGTTGTGGGCGCAGTGCTCAGCGGCTGTGGGCAGTCACGCGACGTTGAGCCGGTCGCCGGGCAGGTGGACGCCACAGCCGCGGCCGTCCTCGGTACCGTGCCGTCCTTACCCACGCCCGCGGCGACGCTTCTGCCGCCCGCCTCGCCCACACCGGCGCCGACCACCGACCCGGCCCTGCTGACCGGCAACGATGCCGTCCAGGCCACGCAGACCGCGGCCGTCTCGCCGCCCACGCCGCCTATCAGCCCCACGCTTTCCGGCGACGCCACATCATCGGGCGACGCCATGCCGCCGCCCGCGCCGCTGCCCACCCCCTACGGCGTCTATAGCTGGACGCTGAAAGTACCTATCCTGATGTACCACTACATCAGCCAGCCGCCGGCCGACGCCGACGTTTACCGCGTCGACCTGTCGGTGACGCCCGACAACTTCCGTCAGCAACTTGCCTGGCTGCGCGACAACGGCTATACAGCCATCGACTACTATGACCTTTCGCTGGCGATTGTCGGCCACGTCGAACTACCGGAGAAGCCGGTGCTGCTGACCTTCGACGACGGCTATCTGGACAACTATACCGCCGCCTTCCCCCTGCTCCAGGAGTACGGCTACAAGGGCACCTTCTTCATCGTCACCGACTTCGTTGACCTGGAGCGCGAGGGGTACATGACCTGGCCGATGATCGAGGAGCTGAGCCGCGCCGGCCATCGCATCGAGCCTCACTCGCGTACTCACCCTGACCTGCGCGACAAGGATCGCGACGGCCTCATCTGGGAGCTTCTCGGCTCACAGCAGACCATTGCCGCCCACATCGGCTACACGCCGCGCTACTTCTGCTATCCGGGCGGCG